>Ga0179591_1160404_pt1 | contig 17937 bp, 20 predicted proteins | sample CZOMad2_1_08_16f_FD_182891 | JGI IMG/M metagenome (GOLD analysis project Ga0179591, IMG submission 182891) | Vadose zone soil fungal communities from Angelo Coast Range Reserve, California, USA - CZOMad2_1_08_16fungal (PacBio error correction) | ecosystem: Environmental > Terrestrial > Soil >... | reverse complement strand
CACCGGACAGACGAGGGTAAGGGCCCCCGATCTTCCCCTGAGAGAGTATTCCCCCCCCCCAGCCGAGAAATTCTCGCACTGCGGGTGGTGCGGTATGCTCTTTTTTTGCGGCATGCTTCTCCTCTTCCAGTCTCAAGACGGTACTACCCCAAGCCCCCCTTCCGACTCTACGCGAAAGTTTAAGTCGCCGTAGTCCCCTTTCTCTACCTTAAGCGTTAGCCTGAGATGGTCTCAATCGCGGGTTCGAGCCGTCCTCTTTCCTGCATCATTATTCCCCCAGAGAGAGACGGCCCTTTTCGTTTCATTTCGATTCAGGAGAAACAGGTGACGTCTCCCGCTCCCCCTTTGTTCGTAAAAAATTGTCGGCTCACTCCTCGTTTTTTCAGCCCTCTAACGTCAACCTTCTCTGACACCTGTCCCTTCAGTGATCCGTAATGATCCGTTCCCCTTTTCTACCCATGTTCTTCGTGCGCTGTTTTCTTACCCCGACCTTTCCCCCCTTTCCCCTCGATACCTCCCCCAGTTTAAGATGAGGCGCGTAGTTCCCTTTGCGTAGATCCCGCAGATTTTCTTCCGTGGAGCGTTTCTTGTCTTTTCTCTCTGAGCCCCGCGCAAGCGTAGTTGCCACGCGTCAGAGAATCTCTTCCTCAGCTCCTATCGTTTAGAGTCTATTGCCCTGCTCCTGGGCGTCTCCCCCTATGTCGGCAGGTACCTCCTCCACCCTCTCCCCCAGCTCTTGGATGCAAAAGCCCTCCTTGCCTCCCCTTCGTTCCCCAAATGGAGAGATCTCATCGTGATCGCTTGTCTTCCGACCACTCCTCCCTCCTCCGGAAGACAAGTGTGTCCGGGGAGTAGGTTCCCCCCCTAGGTTTGATCCTCCGACGAGAACCCCCATTTTTTTTTGCCGTGGTTTCTCCGTGAATCGCAACTCCCTTTCCGTCTTTTTTGTTCGGATGCCGAATTTAGGATTGACTATCCGTAGTTTCTCCTTTCGGGAGCCCACCACCGGAATTCGTGTTTCTCTCGCTGAGTATTTTTTCCCACCCCAAAGACGCTTTCTCTTCCCCTTGTCCTGACCTTTCCCAAAATCACCTTTTGGTATCTCAAAAACCTCTCTGCAGCTCGCGGCAGATTTTGCTGATACTTCCTTCCGGTGGAGACAAGAAAGCTCCCCATGCGGGACTTTGCTCTTGCCCGGTTCGTCTTCCTGCTCGGCACCGTCGTTCCCCCCCCAATGGAGGGACACTACCCTGGTCTTCCTCTCGGTTGCAAGAGAAGAATTCGGATCGCCTTCAAGGTTGAGCGGGAGTCCTTCTCTGCGGTTGGATCCTTTTAAATCCTTTTCCTTCGGGGGAGATCGGTTTACTGTTTTCCTTCTCCCGCTTTCTTGCGTACTACCCCTTATGGTCCATCTTGTAACGAGGCCCGGCGCCTTTTTCGTCATTGCTTTGTAAGCTTTTCTTTACCGTGCGTTCCTCATTGACCCCTTGTGGAGGTTTCCTTTTCTGTGGTTCCCTCCTTGTCCTGTCGTCTCCTTTAACCTCAAATAAATCCCCCCGCGTCTCCCCTTTTTGGCTCCCCCCCCGCACGTATTTAAAGTCTTGAAGTTTTTTGCCCTGGCCCCGTCTACGGTAGAACCGGTTGATATCTCTTCTCCTCTTTTTCCCCTCTCGCACCGCTCCTCCTGTGGGGCCCTCTACTTTGGCATCTCTTCCCCTCTACCCGGAGGGCCCCCTCCTTGCCATAGGTGAAATCATCTCTAGATTCAGTTCCGCTGCGCTGTCAGCTTTTTTTTCCAAATTTCCCTGGTCCGCTCCCAGCTTCGTCCCTTCTGAAGCAATGTATTTCTCCCTGCCGGAAGTTTTGACGCCCCTTCCACCCGCTCCTTTTCCAGTTCCCCCAGAGTAGTGTGCACGAGACGCGATTCCTTGTACGGTCTGCAAGTTGGTTAGCCGTCCGTCGTCTTTCACCGACCTTTTTCTGTTTGATTTGTTTTTCTCGTGTTCCCCACGTTCAAAGAGTTTCCTCTCTCCCACCCAGATGCAGGTCATAGGGAAATCGATATCATTTCGAAAAGTTGCACGCATTTTTTTTCGCAGAGACTCCCCTACTCGCTGTTTCTAATCCTTCTGTTTCGCCCGTTCCCCCTCTGTGGAGTGGTCCATTGTCTAGAGACTCAATGGGAACAGCCGACTTCTCCTAGTGTAGCACCATTGCTCCCTCCTTCTACCCCCTTTTCTAAGGCGTTTGGTCTAAGTAGTGACTCTTCTCTCGTTCTCCTCCGCCATCGCTACTGCAGTCGACAACGCTTTTTTCCTCTCCGGTCCAGAGGTCGATTATGCATTGGAATCTTCAACTACCAACTCTCATTTCGTAATCTCCCAGTGTTTTTTTGAGAGATCTGTGTTAGTTCAAGCCCTAAGTTTTTGCCTTCTGCTCTGACCCGAGGTCTGAGATTACGTTCTACGGGCTTTGCTTCTGAGACTAGTGGAATCTTTTCACCTGACTTCTCTGAGGAAGACTTGAATATTAGGAGGTGGTGACTACTCCTTTTTTATAGATTCTATTTGGCATTGGACAGTGGCCCCTATCACGGTCCACTACCCGATCACGGGATTCACGTTTTTCTGATTCACCGCAAGTTCTTCGGTCTTCTGCTCGTCGGACACTTTCTGCGGTGTAGCCTCGATATCTGTTCCAGATCTCCTTGCATGTCGGGGAGATTTCTCCCCTTTTTTTCTTTTTATCTCCCCCCCCCCCCCCGAAAAGCCTCCCCTGATGGATTTTCGTCTCTCCCTCCGTTCTCTCCAATTTGCCCCTCTGCCAACCAAGTGTATCTTAGGTTCAGCATTCCAATAGATGGCCCTTTTTCCTAGACTTTGGAATGTCATTCCCCCTTTTCCGGCAGTTTCCATACACTTTTTTTCTCTGGCTCCAGCTTCCCCCCCCTGTCCAAGTGTCACTCTGTCCTTACTGCTTCCTCTTCATCTTTTATAGATTCTAGTTCTCTGGCACGAATTGCGCCATAATTGGTTAGCGTTGAGCCTGTCTTTTGCCCCCCCTCTCCTAGGCCACATCGAGATTGTTTTCCGAAGCGAAAAGGACATTGACGACGCCCCTTGCAACCTTTTCTCCCGAGTCCCTCTTATTTGCACCCTAAATTTGTCATTCCCTTCCCCTTTGTGGTTCCCGAGCTTATGGTATTGTTCTCACGACTACGAACAAGGTCCCGAGTGAGTCCCACGCACCCTTCCCCCCCCCACGCCCTGCTTTCAGGTAACGCGGCTGTTGGCTCACGCCGAGAACCCTTTAGTCTCGTGCTCACCTTTTTTTTTCCATGCAGGTAGGCGCAAATCACGATTTTAGGGCGAATTCCAACTTTCCGCGAAAGAGTGTCCCCCCCTATTAAGTAACTTTTGCCCCACGCGACCACCCCGACTCTCATTAAGCGCCAGCCCTCACCCTTCACCTTTCTTCCCTGCCTTTTTATTAGTGGCTCCCTAGGTCCACTTTTTCTTTTACCGCTCCTATTTGACCTTAATTGTCTCTCGGGACAGAAGTTTCCCTTCCTTCTGCAGGCCCCCCCAGTTCCTAAGTATTTCCTCTTTCGGGTTCTCCCACTCTCCGGTCGAGCCGCCCACCTTTTTTCCCTTTTCCGCGCGTTCCCTAAAAGGTGATTTTTTTATTGAAGGCCATACGACGTTTTTTGCGGAGTTTTTGGGCTCCTCTGAGTAGCTCTCGGATTGCCCTGCATGCCCTGTTTGGGAATCAGACCGACTTGCCTTGTCTTGCCCTCGGTTTCCAGATTTGGGGGCCTTTTCCTCATTCGTTGTCCCAATATCCTTCGTACATGTTCCTTGTCCTAGAAGCTAAAGTTGCCCAAGACTTTTGATGGTCCGTAGCTCCTAGGTGTTCTTACTACCCCCTTTCTTGCGGACCCTGGCTTGAGGAGGTTTAAGCCTATGGTACTCTGACACTCTTCGTGCTATTGTCTTCGCTCTCCCCCCCTCGGGTCCTAGATTTCAGGAAACTCGCCTTTTTTCCCTCAAGTTTTGTTTGTCTCCCGGTTGGAGATCTCAGTTCAAAGTGCCCGAGGCGACTCCCTTCGCGGGCCGATACGCCCAGTTTTCCCTATTTCTGATTATAGGATCTTTATGGACATTTCGCTTTTCAAGAGTGGAAAGACTGACGGTCTTAGGACCCGAGAGACCCCCCGCACCTATAGGCCCCCGGCGCAATCCAGGGCGTCCCTTCTCTACGCCGTTCTAGCTACCGGCTCCCTGGATGGTCGAGGCTCGTCCCCCCCGCCCCTTGGGGTCCCCCGCTAGAGCATCGGGACCCTTCCCTGGGAGTTTTAGTGGTAGGGATAGGCGCCTTACTTGGATCACTTCTTTGACCGCTTCGCTATCCCGGCGCCGGTACTTTTTTTTTCTTGAGCAAACGAGGAGACAGGATCCCCCCTCACTTTTGCGCACCCCTCCCTTCTGAGATTTTCCACCTTTTTTTTCCTGGATTTTCCCTCGTGCCCTTTCTAGACACTTGTAAGCGGTTAGTCCCCGTTTCCTTGGATGCAGTCCCGCGGAATTCCCCCCGAGATTATTTTTTTTTTTTTACGCCCGTCCCCCCCCTCTCGCTACAGGTTTGTCGCCGCTTAACGAATTTCCCCCCTCCTTTTTTCGTCCCGTTCTCGTAGAGTAGGGTAATTTTGATTCTCAGAGCTAAAGCTTTTCTTTTCGGGACGCGACTTTCCGCCACCCTTTTTCCTCACCTTTTCGGCCTCCGAGTTAGCTTTTCTCCCCTCTTTCGTTTCACGAGCGGAGCGGTTAAAGCCCAGCCCCCCGCGGTCTGTTTGGCTTTTTTCCTAGTGGGTATTCTCCCGAGAGAAGAGGTTTGATTCGAGGTTCCCCTCCCCTCTCCTCCGACCGAAGTTTTCCCACCACGCGTTCTAAAGGAGAAATCATTTTTCATTCCTCGCTTTTGTTTGTGTATAGAAGATTATCCCTTCGAAAGTTTTTTCCCGTTAGTTGTTTTTCTCTTTCGGCTCTACTTCTCCCGCTTCTGCTTTTCCCCGTCGTCCCCTTCCACGGCAGCCGATTGTTCTTCCTGGACCCCCAAATTTTTCTAGTACGTTTCTCCCCCAAGACTTAGACAGATGAGCAGGGGGGTGAGTTACGATTTTTTTCCTTTCCCTTGGTTTAATATTTCCCTTTTTTTTTTCTCGTTTTCTACTCCATACCAAAGGACCTAAAGACCGCTCAACTTGTCTCTCGCTTGACGTCTTCACGCGGAGACACCCTTTACTCCCCCTCTCAGCTTCTTATTCCCCCATAGGCGAAGTCTTTGCTTCTCCCTCTTCCCGCTGGTCCCTGCTGAAGGTTCCCCCCCCGGGAAGATGGCCCCCCAGGCTCAACCCTTTTTACCTGCTCTCTCGCTGAGAACAACTAGATACACTCATTTTTCTGAGGACCGAGTTCCCTTCCACCCTCTCCCTTACGGCGACCTGTTCCCCTATTCCGTTGTAATGCGCCGCCCCATCCCGAGTAAACACCCTTTTTCCTTTTTGACCCCTTTTTCTAAGTTTCTTGCGCATATTCTTTACCCCCTCGGCGGACTCTTCTCCCCCCCTAAACGATTCCTCCGTGGTAGTTTGTCCTAGTCTCTACCTTTCTTGAGATCAGACGATATGTGCCCTTATAGAGTTCTGAGGGGCCGCGCCGCGATCCAGCGTCTGGAAAGTCCCTCACGCCCTCGCTCCTCTCCCGCAGCGATTTGTCGCCTGCTTTGTTCTTAGGTCTCTTTCGACTCATAGTAAGGTCCTTCGGCTTCCCCCCACTTATTTTTGAACCCTCGGATGGAGTGAACCCCGAGCATTTTGCCGGCCTTCTCTTACCCCATCGTGCCGATCAGCTCGTTTTCCTTCTAAGTTTTGAGCTCCCCCTAGTACCAGTCAATCAGGAATTATTTTTTTTCCCGGGCAGTTTTTCGGTTTCTCGTCAGATTATGACTCGCTATCAACGGTCGTTGCCTTTTTTTTCTTCTTACCGTTTTTCAAGCTTTCCCCGATATGGCGGGAGTCTTCCCACCTCCTTTTTGGATTCCCCTAGGGAATTCCCGGATCGAGTTTGGCAGTTTCTGGCTCTTCCAACACCGGCAGGACGTTTTCTCTACCTCGTCCCAATTAAGTTTCCCATGCCGCTTCCCTTCCTATGTCCTCCTAACCACCCCCCATCCCTTTTTTAGGAGGCCGACGAACCTTCGTTTTTCTATTCGGCCGTATCGGGGTGGGACCCTCAGTAAACGGCCGTCCTCTCCCGGTCTCTTGGCCTGATAGGCCCCCAGTCGTCCCCCCCTTGGCTCTCCAACCCTTTTGCCGACGGGGTCTCTTCAGCCTGACTTTCCTCCCGTGGCCCTTTACGCAGTGACGTCCTCTCTCCTGTGGTGGATATGGGTCCCCCCAGTCTTGTCGTCCTATGAGAGTACTTTTGTTCCCCCCCATTCTCCGATTCGTGTCTTTAGTGCCAATTGCTGTCCTGCCCGGTGATCACGAGCCCTGGTCTGCCCTTGTTATCCTGGAGTTGACCTACCCCGCTCCTCCAGAATACAGGGAGTTCCCTTTTGTGATTTGACTTGAGTTGTCCTTCCCCGATGGCATGGGCGGAGACGTCGCCCCCCACCCCCCCCACCTCTCTCTCCTGGAGACCCCCTTTATTGAATAAATAAGGGGTTTAGTCGCCCCAGTCTCTTTCCTGCTCGGTTCCCTCACCAGGGTGCAAGTTACGTCTAGGGTCCGCTCGGAGCCATCTCTAATTTTTGACTCGCGGACGAGTGGGAATCCGCGCTTCCCTCACCTGCTTTCCCTAGATAGGTCCAGAGGCCACTTCCATCTCTTGCACGCTCTCTTCTAAGCTTGACCCTAGTATTTGGTCGCTCAGTGAGAAGACACTACCTTCATCCCTTCTTGCGCAGGAACTTTTCAAGTTGAAGTCACCTTCAACGAGCGTTCTTTCCCAAGGATGGTACTCTCCGCAGATCACCTTTTCTGGCCATTTTTTTCTCGCCCTACGACTCCATTCACAGCCCGTCTGGTGCTGTGGTTTCTTTTGAGGCCCATTTTTTTTCCCAAGAACTTTGACTGATCTCCCCATGCTGCTCCTTGCACCTCTGCTCCCTGGAGAACAGAAGACGGGTACCCCGAGCCCCTCCTCTCCTGGCGTTATAAGTCTGGAGCCCCCCTCTAATGGGAGTGCCAATTATATCTCTCATGGCCCTCCACGCTATAAAGAGGATTTCACCCGTTTTTTTTTTCCCCTTAAGCCTTTGATAAGATTGAATAATGTGAACCTTTTCGTCCCGATTATCCTCCTCCATCCGCTAGACCGGCCTAACCCGGGTTCTCTCTTCCCGTGGCAGAGTTTAAGGGGCTCATGAACGACCCCCCCCATCCCGATATATTCCTTCCCTAATCAGGTCTGTTGTTGATCCGTATATTCCGTTCGTAACATCTCCCCGCCTCCTTCGAAAAGGACAGGCTCGACCCTCGTTTCCGGCCGCTCTTTTCTTGCATTGCTTCGCTCTCGAGCTTACCCGGTATTTTTAGTCTACAGCTTCAAGCCTAGTACGGACTTCTTTTTCCCCTTTTTTCCTCCCCCCTAGTCTATAGAGTAGGGATTTTCCAATGTCCTCTCCTCTCACGTCCATACCCATCTTCTTCGGAGCGACCCCTGGTGTGGGTTCGACGACCGTCTCTGGCTTCGTATTCCCCCTTTCTTTTTTCGCCCTGGCTCCATATTGATTCTATTGGCCCTTCAGTTTGTTCGATCTTTCAAGCCTCTGACTTCCCTAAAACACCAAACCGCCCCCCTCCCCCTCCGTGGCGGTACGTTCTAGAGACGCAGGTTTTGCTGCCAAACGTGCCCTGTACGTCCACGGGGCTTCTTTTCTAGTTCTTACCTCCGTTTCCATGGTAACCTCCTCCTAGGTTGCACCTGGGATTCAAAGTTTCCCTGGTCTCCCCGACACTGGTTGATCCCGTCTGGGTCGTCCCGCGCTCTATCCGCGTAACTTTTTTTTCGCAAGGATATACTTATTCGATAGACATCTTTGGGAGGCGATGTCCCCATGGCTTTGCACGAAGGTACGTGTTTTGCGACTCTTCTCCCAAAGGAACCCCCCCCTGAGGACTCGCTTCCCCCTCGCTCCGTCCTTCCTCACCGCTTCTTTTTCGTGCCCCCCATGGTTTTCGTTACTCCGATGCGATTCCTTTCCCGACTTCCCCGAGGAACATCTTTTGAACTTTATGATATATTTTTTTGGCTTTTATTCCGGCTCTCCCCATTCCAGCGTGCTTGTAAGACTTTCCATCCCACGTCTTCCTTAGTCGGGCCCGACTGGTTTTTGATATCAATGCCCCAGTTTTCCCTGAACCTTCTCCGCTCGTGATCACTCTTGCCAGCTTTCAGTATCCATCCCCCCCGCCTCGCGGCTGCCTGAACAAAAAGGAAGCTGACCCCTTTGCTCCGTTTTTAATTGTACCTGGGCCTATCCCCCCCCCCCCCTCGGCGCAGGTAAGTTCTGCCCCCCCTTCAGTTTTCGCCTTCATGTGTAGTTTGCCCCCTCTTCCTTCCCCGTTTTAGTCTCTTTTTCCCCTCTCTCAAGATGCAGAGAGTTACCCTCTCATTTTTTCCGCTTCCCCGCTTCGACGAAGTTGATGGCTTTCTCCAAACGTCCCGTTACTAGTCCGCCCCGGTCGCAAGGATGCACTCAATGATCGCCCCTCCGCTCCCCCGTTGCTTTTTTTTTGATTCCCGGACCCTTTTCCTTTTTGAGAGGTTGTGTGGTTACGACGCTTCGCTCTTGCTCGCAGAGTCCCTTCTTTTTTGCCTCCCGAAAAGGTATTACAAAGGATAGTCCCCTTCCCGTAGGGGTCATCCCTCCCTTCTTTTCCCTCCCTCCAGCCTCCCCCCAGGTGCTGTACCACTCTTCCAGGTTCCATTTTTAATGGTGATCGTCGTCTCTCTCTTTTTCCCCCCTATAACGTACTAAAGTCCCCCTTGCTTTTCTTTTGTTTTCCTTTTCTGCTGGTCCTATCTGACAAGCAGTCTCATGGCGATTCTTTGAGGTCCCCGATGGTTTGACCCAATCTTTATCGTGACAACGTTCTTTTTTGACCATAAGAAGATGGTTTTTATCTTTAGGTATCGCTCCCGCCGTGCCCCTTTTTGGCGAGAACCCCCTTTCCGGGATGCCTAAAATCAAAGTATTCGGCTATGGCAGTCGATGGCGTCCCCCCCCTCTCGGTTTTGCCTTTGGCAAGACGTTCTCGCGCTCCTCTTGATCCCCCTAAAGCATACGCATGCGTTTTTTACCCATCTCCTTATAGACGATTCTCTCCTATTTCCTTTCGGCCCTCTGGAGGTTTTTTTCCGTGTATTTATTCCTCCCCTCGGGTTCCCAGCTCGAGAAGCCGGACTTTTCCTGTCTTTTGTGAGGAATAGTTGATGGGCCTTCGGCCTTAAGGGACCCAGGAGATGACCCTCTCTTTCACTTGATCCCTTTGCCGTTACTCTTCTGCGCAAAGCTACCTTTTTTATATATTTGGTTCCTCATATCGTCAGGTAAACGGTTCTCCTTCCCCCTATCTGCACGTGCTCTCCCCCTTAAGAGGTCTTTTTGATATTCCTTCCTTTGTCAGAGTGTTTTATAGCCTAGAGTTCCTGACCGCTGCGCTCTCTAGCCCAGTTTTTTTAGTAAGTCTTCCTAAGGTGTCAGACTGTACCCATCTTTCTTTGAGTTTTCCGTTTGTGGGAGTTATCTTCAATTTTTCTCCGTTTCCGAGCTAAGTCCACCACCATCTCCTCTTTCGCACCATTTGGATAAGCCGTTCAGTCTTTGTACGCTATTTCTGGTTTTTTCGATGTTACGCGTACACGCTTTCTGAAGTTTTGGTCCGTGTTGCTCTTGTAAGAGTCCTCGCCTCCTTGTTCTCTCTTTTCCTCCCCCTCTCCCCCGCGACGCTCTCTTACGGAACAAGTTTTGGGCGAACGTCGCCTTCTTATATTTGAATAAGCATCATGTTTTTGGAGAGAGACTTCCGGTTCCCCGCCGTGTGTTCTATCGTCGTCTGTCTTTTTCTTCGTCCAACTCACCGGAGTGCCCTTGGTCCCCCTTTGCAACTTACAACCGTAAAGCTTTTTTCCTTTGACGTTTTTTACGATCTTTTGAGTTCCCGTAGAGTTAGACCCCAATCGCGCTCCGAGCCGCTGTTTTTTCTTTGACAGGATGGTGGCGGAATTTCTTTCCTCCCTTCCCCGCGCCTATAGGTAGATTCCTCCTAAACCCCCCCTGCCCCGAAGAATCTTAGCCAAATTGGTCTCGGTCCGATTCCCTTCCCGCGGCCCAAACTTTGTTCTCCTCTCTAAGGTAATGCTACTCTCGGTCTTCCTCTCCCTTTCGCCGTGAAGGTACAGGTTCCCGGCCCTCTTCTTTTTGAGCCCTTGCCCTCTCGATTCCCCCTTCGCACCCTTTCCCCTTAGTGATGATGTGCCTACACGTTCGGATTCACGTACTCCTCGTTCCCCACTTTTCCCGGACCCTGTACTATTGCGACCCCCGCGGTCCACCGCATCATTGAGAAATGTAATCGTCCGATCCCAACCGTGTCCCCCCGCACCCGGACCATGACATTGTTTTTTTCCGCATTTCTCTTCCCCTCCGTCGTCCCGACCCCGAAACCTCGGCCTCGCTTTTCTCCCTAAGTACTCAGACCCAGGGATTGAGATCCGAATTTCCTCTTGCCTCAGTGCGAGTTGCTTTCTTGGCTCCCTGAGAACCCTCCTACCTCCCCCTAGGGCCACTGTAGACTAGATAAGACCCTCGAAGCCTAAGGGGTTATGCTTTTCTTTCCTCCCAGTAGATTTCAGCTGCCCTGGCACGGGAAGGGATCCCCCATGCTCAAACAGCTGATGTCTTTTGTACCCTTCCCTTCCCCCGTTTTCTTATCCTGCTTGGACCACAAATCGTTTTTGCTCTCCGCCCCCTTCCCTTATCGCATTGTCATAGAGTATTCCTTTCTACCCCTCCTTCTCGTTGTTGAGGTGGTAGCTTTTCCCCCGCGGACCTTCAGAAGCGGAACATTTTTCCCCTTTCGCGTTCTCGGCCCCATCCCCCCTCTAGCCAGGGGGTATTAACCCTACGTTCGGGCGCCTTCGTTAAAGAAGTCTTCCTGACTTTCTTGAGGTTTCGCCAACCTTGAAGGCTCTTTTTTTTTCTCGCGCTTCTTGCTTTTTACAAAAAAGAAGTTATTTCGATTTCCGGCCCGGCACCATCAAAGTTGCTGCCTTCCCCCTTCTTTTTCACTCATTTGCGTCTCTCTGGTGCGTAGATACTTTGATCTGGAAAATCCCCCCTCCTTCAGCTCAGAGAATGCGTCTCGCACCCTTTCCCTTCAATTAATATTTTCCCATTTTCCATCCCGGTTTTCGACCCTCACTAAAAAGTGCCTTGGTTTTCCTCTTGACGAATGAATTTGATTCCCTTCTTGTCGAGCTTCGTTTTTCTCGGAGGTTCCGTGGTGCCACCCCCTTTTCAGTGGTGGTCCGGTTTTCCCTTTTTGGTCCCCATTCGCCTGACGTATTGATTTTATGTCCCCTGTTGGCGCCCCCTTTCTTACCCGTGAGATCGACTTTTTAGCTGTTCGGTTGATCTTCCCCCTTCGACTGTGTTCCTAATAATGGACAGTGTGGGTTTTGCCTGCTTTTTTCAGTCCCTCTTTAACTGGGCGGCCTTCCTAACCATTTTCCGACGAGTCCTGGAGCCCCCCATACTCTCCTAAGTACTTTTCCTCTGCCGAATAGGCACTCTTATCCCCCTTGTTGCCGAAGATATAGTTCAGAGTGTCGTTCGGCCAGATAGAATGTTGGACTTCCTCGTCACGGTGGATTTTTTTGCTTCCCTTTTCAAAGATACCCATCCCGGTTCCTCTAGTTTGCCCAGTCTCACCTCCCGCTCTCCTGACTCTTTCCTCCTTCCTATTTTTATGGATCATAGTTAAAGGGGCTCTCATCTGCGCGTCCCCCCTCTGCAAGAACCTTTTTTCCCCTTGTTGGACCTTCCGAAAGTTTTCTCTTCCCCCCCTAGCGCTGTAAAGTTCCCAGCGAGGGTTTTCACGCGCAGGTTCCTTAGGGCTTCCCCGTTGGGTTCCGACGTCGATTGCTCTGACCGAAGGGACCGGCTTTTCTGTGGTTGGTCGTTTTGACCCCGTCCCCTCTTTTACGATCTCCCGAACTGTAATGTTCCCGTTGCCCTCGACTCCCCTTTCTCACCTTCATCCCGTGTCGCCTTTTTCTTTCCGCCTAAGATCCTTCGTTTTTTCCACATCGTTACTGTTGCCATGTGTAGTGGTCCCTTGCCCTCCCCTGATCACATGATGAAAATCACTTTTTTTTTTTGTGTGTTGAGAGCCAAGCGGTAGAACCAAAGTTCTACCCACCCCCCAAAACAACCTCACACCCGGCCCCCCCCCCCTCCCCCAACCCAACCCCCCCCACCCCCACCCCCCCCCCAAACCCCCACCCACCCCAAACACCCCACCCCCCTCCCCAACTCCACCCAAACCCACCACCAAACAACCCCCCCCCCCCCCCCCCCCCACCCCATGAATCTTCCCTTCTTTCCTGTGCTCGCGGGCTAGACCTTATGTTTTTTTTTTTTCGCTCGAGTTCCCTCAAGAAATCTGCTCTCCCGGTCCGCTCTGAACCCTTTTGTTCTCTGTTTTGGGCGTTATTAAGGGGCTATTTACCCCTACCGTCCCTCTATATTTAATCAATCGTTTTTTTTTTTCCTAGCTCTTGCGAGTTTCTCTTCCCCTTCAGCATCGTCCCCCCCTTTACACTGTCTAGAACCTTTTTAGCTCTAAGTCGATTGTCTTTCTTTAGCTCTTCGCGCCTCTTTGTCCACTACTGTAGAGACTTTCTCCGACCCCTACGGAATCCTTGGACTTAGGCGTCCCCCGAGGTCCTTTCTGTCGTCCTGTTTCCATGGATCTGATTCCCCGATTTAATAATACAGATCTACTTGGACGACCTTTTTGACTAACGAAATGGCTTCCCCCCCCCCTGCTTTTGCTGACCTTTTCGTTTTTTCTCCCAGGTAGGGTTTCTATTGCTCGGCCATTTCGGGGGACCCTACCCTCTCCCGTCGCTTTTCAAGTGGTTTCTCCTTTCACGCCCCACAACCGACAATCCTAAGTTCAGGCGCCCCGTCTTCCGACGGCCCACTTTGCCCATAACGTACCCGGTGACTCGTTCCGCCTTTGCACCTACGGTTTTCAATTACCCTTGACTTTGGCCTTTCCCTCCCCCTTCCCTGACAGGTTCCCCCTCCACGGGGCTTCCGATGGGCGCAAGCTTGATTTACCGGGCAAAGTCGCACGAGCTTGTCCACCGTTTCTTCGCCGCTCTTCTGAGCGTTTTGAGTGAAGCTTGTACGCCGATTGAAAAGCGGTCTGTTTCGCGCTGCTTCCCCACCTTTAAGATCTTTCCCTTCTCTCTGTGCAGAGATCCAATTTATGACGACGCTCGCCCCCTCCTTTTTCGTCCCCGATTTACCGATTTTCTCAGCATTCCCGAGGGACTGTACTTGGGTACCTTCTCTCGCGTGATGGGGATGGTTTTTGCTACGCTTTGCGTTGCCCCCTTTTCCCCTACCAAATGCTCCCGGAGTTCGGTTAACCCGTCTGCGTTTCTCTTAACCCTCCCCCCCCCCTCGACGTATCATCTCTGCTCCCCTCGCCCGCCTGTCAGGAGTCCCTCATGATAGGCTTGACTTTGAACAACCTGGACGCGTCCGAGGCCCGTAGTAACTTTTTTCCCAATCAGCCCACAATGCGCATGATAGTCCCATTATCCTGTCTAATTGGCGATAATCATTGTGCCCCCCTTGCCTAACGTGCCTGTCAGCCCCCCCTTTTCGATCCCGAGGTTCCTCCCGGAGAGAAGGCCCTCCCTATCCCTTCCGATCCCCAGTCTTTCCGTAGTTATAGGATGTTTCCGAATCCCCCTTTCTGCCCCGAGCTAGTCCTTTGACGCTCCCCTCTCTTAGGAGATGACTTTCCGCCCCGTTTTCTTGTTCCGGGACTGGTAACATCTTTCCTCGTAGATGAGGTTGGTAAGAGGGTAGCGCTCTCCTGAGTCTGCAGCGCTGCCTCTTTGTGGCCTAGCAAGAAACGTTTCTTTTATGCTGTCCTCTTCCTTTAAAGCTGTTTTTTTCCTTCCCGAACTCGTTGTGCATCATAAACCTAGGGTCTTTCCTCCTGCCTTCGACGTAAAGGGGTCAGTTATTTTTTTGTTGCCTTTTTCTTTTTTTTTTCGGTTGTTCCCCACTACCAAGTCTCCGGACCCCCCTTTCCTGCAGTTTTTTTTAGCTTTTTTTTCGAATCTCCCCCCCTGATCGGGCCTCTTCCTGGGCGCTCGAACAACAGATGGTGAAGAGATTTCTCTGCCCTTTCTCTGGTTGTGACCCCAGCGATGTGTTAGACTTTTGTGTCTGATTCTTCCAGATGGTCTGAAGATGTCGTCCCGGTTGGTGTTTTCCCCCGCTCCCCCGACCCTCGATTGATTCTTTGCGGCTCGGATGTCCAGATTGATTCCTAGAGTAGCTTTTAGGTCAGGGATTGATCTCGTTTTTTCTCCTATCAACTAAATCAAGATACCTTTAGCCTTTTCTGATCTTGAATCCTGTAGTCTCTACCTGAAAGAGCCCTTGATGTGTTAGGGACCTAGTCCTCCAGTAGTGGTCCAGATCGGAAGACTCAAGGACGGTAAGTTTCATTTTGCTTCTTTTCCCGGTCTCTTTTTGAAGTCTCCCCTTCGAGCTTCCTTTCGACCTTATCATTCGCCCGGGGACAGTTCTTGCTCCGCCCTCTTTATTACATGATCCTTTTACCTTGGTTCCCTGCTTCAGATTTCCGGGTCGCCTGGCCTCAGATGCATATGGAACCGTCCTCCCCTGGTCCCCCCCCTGTCGGTCCTACGTTCTTATGCACTCCCGAGTATAGAACTCCGATATTGCCGTTCGCGCTTGCGCGAAGTTTTCTCGGACGTTTTCCTTTTTCTTTTTTCCTTGTTTCTAGTCGAGTCGGGCCTTTTATGGTCTCTCCGTCATCTATGACTGGTACTTAGTCCTCCTGCCGACCCCCATCTAATAGTACTTCACCAAATTTTAGTCTCCTTTTTTCCTCCTCTCTTTCAGTTGAAGATCTGGAACGTTCGCGGTTCTTGATCCCCCGCGTCTCTTTGGTCAGTTGTTGCTTACTCTGCCCCCCTCCCTCCCTCCCGTCCGCCGGTGCTCTTTGATCCTTACGTCTTTCTTCCCCAGAGGGTCTAACGGAGATTTTTCTCTTTTTTTTTTGAGATCTCTAGTAGCACGTGTCCGGAAGCGTCGTCGTCGTTCATATCTTTATTATCCCTCTCGCGCCTGGCCTCCGAGGTCGTAAAACACTTCTTCCCTGCAACCCGGAGCTCCTTTTTCTTCTTGCACCCTCTCCGTTATCCCCTCGTCTGAGAATACATGCGTCTCCTTTTTGGTGTTCGGCTCTTCGCTTTTTTCGGAAGTTGTTTGATGTCTAGAGGTAGCAGAGTCCCTTCTGACCCCCTTTCAACTCCTCCTCCTATGCCCTCCGTACGCCCCACTTCCTTTTCATAATAGGAACATGTGAATCTCGGCGCAACAACGTCTCTCCGCAAGCGAGGTCGTCCTTCTGTCCTTGAAGGAGAACAAGGGGGCTTCGTCCTTTCATACCGCTGAGCACCGCAGACCTGTAACTCCCTTTCCGGTACCTTCAGAAAGCCCTTCTGTTCCCTCTCCCCCCTTTTAAATGCCAGCCTTCTGAGACCCCCCTTGAGTCAATTTTCTTCCCCTCGTTGATGAACCCGAGGAACGTTCCACTTCCTCATAGCGTCACTTCCCTCGAACGGCTAACGTCTTCGAGACCCCCTTCCCCTATCCACTCCAAGAAAGGAAGGCGGTTTTTTTTGATTTTACAAGAATTCGGAAGAGAGTACCGAACACGAGTTCCTCCTTCTTCTCCTAATTATATCTCCTGGAGTCGGATAATAAAGCCTCCTTACGCAGTGCATCGCTTATTAGGGTTAGATCAGTTTTTTCTCCCCCGTCGATTAGTGTCAAGTCGCAGAGTTTTAGCCTCAATAACCCTCTCTCCATCTAAGATATTCGGTTTATTTGTTTCTTGTTCTCGCCCGGCAGCATGGCCAGTCATTTCAGTGACCACGGGCTACTTCACTCTCCCCCCAACTACTACACCCCTCTTTGGAGTCCAAAAGTTTCAGCTCCCTCGTCCCATTTTGCTTTTCGACTCCTACCGGCTCTTTTCCGTCTACCTCTCTACCTCCGGCCGAGTGTTAAGGTAATTTTTTGTAGTATTTTTTTTCCCCAACAGAGCTCCCTACGTAGCACCTCTTCCCCCCCCCCTTTTTTTCTGACATCCTCACCCCCTCGCATTGCGGAGGATGCACCCCACGCCGTTTCCCCCTCGTGGCAAGACGAGCTTGTCTGCCGTTGTCCGTTCTCTGAAAACCCAGGCAGTTCCTCTGTCTCACTATCTTTCATAGGAGTAACCCTCCGCCCTCGTGATGTAAATTTGTGCAAAACTTCCCCCTTTCTGATGCGCTCTCTGAAGGAATTCATGACACTTGGGCGAGCCTGCAGTATAGGGGTCTCCCTCACCACCTTGAGTTACCATCCTGCCTTTAAATTTTAGGAATAGGACCACTTCTTCCCATCTGTATCTACAGTTGACCACTGGCTGTTTGTGAGCGCATCCCGAGGATCTCCGTGAATTCCTCTGGCATATCTTCGCGAGTTGGGCTTGGCCCCAGGGCCAACTTGAAGCTCCTTCTGGGTCTCCTATGGTCCCTCTTTATGTGTAAATGATCCCCAGAGTTTATTTTAGTGCCTTTACTGATCCTCCCGAGTCTGAGACGTTTCGGGCTTTGACTCTTCCGTACCCGCCCCCCTCTTTTCAAGATTCTTTTTTAGTCCCTTGGGAGGTTTTAGTTTCGACGACAACCCCAATGGACTCACCCTCTGTCCCGTGCTTCTACGTTTCCATCCCCACCCAAGCGCTACGGCGACATCCCCTTCGTGAAGTCTCGTTCCTTCTTTCCCCTCCTCCCTTGCCGCTCCCCCCTTTTTTCTACCCAGGGTTGCGACAGTCGTCCGTCCTGTTTTTAGGCTTACCCCAATCTACGTTGAATAGAGTACTTTTTTTTTTCTTTTCCCTCTCCGAACCCTTCCCGGCTTTGGTCTCTCAGTTGAAAGCTGCCCCCAGTCTCTCTCTGAGAGGGTTTTTACTTTCCGCATCTTTGATCGTTAAAGTTTGTTAGCTTGCAGCACCCAGTTATGCTCGTCAAATGGACGCCCCTTGTACTTTCTTGATACCCTGCCCAATGGCCTTTTTTTTCCAGACAGGAAACCTGAGCGTAGTCCCCCCGTTCTCTACGGAGAACTCCCCTTTTGGTCTGCCAAGAGTTGTTTAGACTTTTGTTTCTCTCCTTTTCCCTCCCCGCGTGCTGGGCGTTTGGCTGCTTTTCCACACCGTTTCCCCTCCCGATTGAAGTCGCCGACTGCCGGCTCATAGGACCATACGATTGTTAACAAGCCTCCCTTGTAAGCTAGCAGCCGTCCGAGCTTTACCGTTCGTTTGAACTTCTTTTTTTTTTAGTGTACAGTGATAACTCTATCCATTGGCCAATCCCCAGATCTTCCTGAGGTATCCCAAAGTCGCCTGACCTTCCTCCCCGTTCGGTAGGGTCTATATTCGTCCCTCTTCCTTCGATCAAGAACGACCCGCTTAGTACTTACTCGAACCGTCTTGTCGCTTGGGTCGGGGCGTATTCTTCAGTTTTGATTACCAACACTGAC
>Ga0179591_1148164_pt1 | contig 17938 bp, 19 predicted proteins | sample CZOMad2_1_08_16f_FD_182891 | JGI IMG/M metagenome (GOLD analysis project Ga0179591, IMG submission 182891) | Vadose zone soil fungal communities from Angelo Coast Range Reserve, California, USA - CZOMad2_1_08_16fungal (PacBio error correction) | ecosystem: Environmental > Terrestrial > Soil >... | reverse complement strand
TGGTCAATTCCTCTGTGCTCCGCGTGGCTTTGTTTCGCCGCGGGGTAAGTCACGTCAAGTGCTAAGCGCTTTTCCCAGACCTCCATGAGTCTCAGTGCATCAGGAGGAACCTGTGTGTTCCCCGAACCCCCGCGGCATCGAAATTCCCTTGGACGATGCTCAGGAAAAGAATGCACCCCAGGAATTCCTTTTCTTTAATCTGATCGCACAACAGAATCTCACGTGTCGAGATCAACACCCCCCTTACTCCAGGCATGGGCAAACATTAATTAAGATGCACTGATGACGTTGTCCTCCCTCCCTCCTGTGTGAGCGCTTCTAGGCAGGGCCTCCGTGGGCTCGCCTCCGAGCCAGCCCCTTTCCATACGTTCCGCGACGCGGGTCAGTCCAGATGTCTCTCCTTTTTGTCTTTCTATTACTGGAGGATAACGGCGAGGACAGAGCGTTGCTAATTACTCTTTTTCTTCGTCTCATCATTTCTCTAGGGCGGCGGGGGCGAGCCCCTCGCACATCGCTCGATCGAGCGGTGAAAGTATGAATGCCTCCCCTCCCTTTATCTTGGCCCCTGTCTGCCGAGTGAACGCGTACAACTTTGGTCTTCCGCCTGACGCTTCCTCGATGCCAAGATCAGCGACTTCCCCTTGTACTGTCAAATCTTTCCCAGAGCCTTTTCAACCCCCTTGACTCCCAAATTGTGGCGGCGCACCATTTTCTAAGATGCCTTCGAGGCTTTTTTTCTCTGTCTTCAGGAAATATTTCGGCGCGACGCCTGAAAATCATTGGGATTTTTTCCCCCTTCCCACCCCTCCCCCCCCCCCCCCCTTACCCGCGTAGAGATCTCGTCGCACTATTGCGACTCCGAGCACCTTCTTTTATACCGGTTCCTTTTCAACGGGGTCGACCCGAAAGTTAACCCTCCTTTCGATTCCTATACCTGATCGTTCCCGACCCCCTCTCTTCAAAGGAAAGACCCCTGATAGATAGGGCCGGAAACTCCATCCCAATTCCCCCCCACCGCGGTACGTGCATACCGAGAAGTAACGTTTCATAGCGGAAGACCAAGAAACGCACCTTTTCTTTTGTCTTTGATGGTAACGTGACCTGTCCCATGCAATTTGGCCGCAGAACAGATCACTTTCTTTTTAGGGTGCTGCCCAGGAGCTCCCCTTTCCCTGTAACCATCCAAAAATGCTTTATCGTCGAGGTTCCTTCACCGCGTCACTAAGGCTGATGTGGAGAGACGGTTTGGGTAATACCCCCACCTTTCCCGTAGGCATAAGCGTGGTCCAACCCTTCCCCTTAGTCGCCCGAAGATGCCTCCACTGTCTTCTGATGCTGCCCTATCGCCTGCGATTTCCGGCGGGCTACAACGCTTAGGGAGTTCGTCGGCCGTGCAATTCCTCCTGCACAACAATCAGAATCCTTTCCCTCTTCCCTCGAAAGCGAATCTACGAAATTCGCAGCCGTGGCCAATTACCATTTTTATTCTATTTGTTCGACGGCGCCCCCCGTTGGAAACCATCAAGATTGCTAGTGCACAGCCTTCTACGATCGCGTCGCATGTATTCTTCCGGTACTATTTTTTATTGTGGACCTCTCCCCCTTCCCCACAGACGACCAGTCAACTTTCGTTTTATTTCTGGCTCCTGGGCCTCCCTCCTTCCCACCCCCCCGCCAGCGTACGCAGCGCAAGGCCTGGGTTTTCCATCCCCACCTCCCAGCAAAAAAGTCTTGTTGGTTCCCCCTTGGATTCCCAGGCTGAATGCCTCTGCTGTCCCCTCAGGATAATGCTCATTGACTCCGCGCTCGCTATATCTTTTCTGCCCAAAGAAAAGTCCCTCTCTTTCCCAAAGTGCGCATCAGGCAGGACCCCCTCCCTTCTTAGGCCGGACCCCAGACCCACATAGGCGCTCGATTTATTGGCAGTTCTCACTACCTCGATTCATCTATATGGGTTTTCTTGTTTCTTTTCGTTCGATAGGAGCGTGACAATTCGTCCCCCCCTCCTCCCCCTCCACTAGCTTTTTTTTCTCTTTGATCATATCCCTTGAAAGGGATCGTTATGTTCTCATTAGTCTGCTACCCCCTTAGTTTCGGCTATGCTTTCATGCTGTATGCTTTCAGTTTTTGCCACTGAAGCATGCATATCCATAACCTCTTCACGGGACGTGCTTTAATCAGGCTATTGCTCATCTTCTCCCTCTCTGCTCGCCAGTCTCGGCCTCTGCATCGAGATCCTCCCATGCCGTTCTTTGGGTTTTCTTTTGTGTGACTGACCGGTCGACGCTTTTTATGCTTCTTGGCTCATGCGTTGTGATTTGGAACAGTTGAAGCCGACTTCTTTTCTTCTGCGTCCTCCACGTGCCTTTGAGAACTGTTCTGGGACTGCCTGAAAAACTTTCGCTCTCTTGTGCTCCTGCTCATCCCTTCTGGAACGAAGTGGGACCGGTTTTTGCTTTCTTTTTTCCCCCCTCTAAAACTCCCTCGCATCAGTATTCCCCGGTCCATACCTTATATGGCAAAACGAGGTCTTCTTCCTTCTATCCCTAAACGCGGATCAAGTAAGTGGCTTTCTTTTCAATTGTTCTTTTCGTAAGCCCTTCAGAACCATGGCTAATGCGTAGCGTTTTCATGCATTAAACCATGTCTGGCCGGAGACGGACTCAAGTTCCTGGTAGTCAGCCCAGAGAGAGGTTTTTTACCCTGGTCCCCCGGGATCCTCTCGCTCTGGGACAGGTTGACGTTATCTCCGGTTACCGAATCTCCGTTGGTGTGGTTGGTCTCTAGACATGGTAACATTGACAAAAAGACCTTTAGCCCAGTCATATGAATTCCCCTCGGATATGCTCCTCTCCCCTGCAATTGCTGAGCCAGGACACCTTCCTTTTCACTGACAGCTCGCCCCCCCAATCTTCACTCCATTTTCTCGTTGATCGATCTGACGCTTCACCATAGGTTACATAGATCTCCCCCCCAGACGTGAATTATCCCCGTCTCTCTAGGCTAGGTATGCATGCACCGCCTACCCGTGTGCAGCATAATGTCCCAGGACTCCCGAATACTCTGCTCGGATCTCTCTTCTTCTCCCCTCAGCAAGTGCGCACTGTCCCACTTCCAGTTTGAAGAACGCTGCGATCATTACGGAGCAGGTATAACGCCTCGAGCCCCCCAAGGTTGGTTCACTCCTCCTCCCCCGAACATTTTTTCGTCTCTCTCAAACCACCCTGATGCTGTCCCTTTCCCGACCCATCTCATCCCTCTGCCCCCCCCCAGAACTGATTCCAAAGGCAACAGACGTGCGTCCCAGCACATCATGCCAGTTCCCATCCTTCGTCTCACGGTCTCGTCACCCCCTTTATCATAAAAGCCCCATGCTCTATCTATGAGAGTCCCTGCCCAATACGGCGATTAATCGCGTCTCCCTCGTCCGCTTTCCCTCGCCTTCCTTGATTAACCGCCCCGTGTTTTTTTTGTTGAGGTCTTATCTTCTCCCAAGAGCGTCTGTTTTAAAGGTCAAGAAACCCTCAACCCCTCATGCAAAGAAACTCCTCTAGAAGATCGCCCTTAGAGCAGGCAACTTCCCCGGTACAGGTCAAGAAAATCACCGGTCAAGAGACTCCCTGATAAGTTACCTGAGTCTGATCGCTGCCCAGATCCAGCGCGTCCATTGGACTGATTTCCTTTATTTGAGAGAAGTGTTTTCAATGAGAACGTCTAGCGCCCCACTCCCTAAAGTCCGAAGAAGAGGCAACCGCCGCACAACATCAGAGATACGAGGGTCTTCTGAGAAGGAAACTCAATTTCAATATATTTAAGTACCGATGGATTGCGGTTGCAAGGAACGAGCGGATCTGTACCGGTAAATCTTTTGAGGGAAGCGCATGACCCCCCCAGATGCAAGCAGCCCCACGACGCCCACCGCCCCTCTCCGTTCCCGCTCCCCCATTTTTCTTTTTCCTCTCTCTGAGTAACCCTCGCCCCCAGTCCTCCATCGCTCCAACCCACCCGTGCCACGTCCTCCTCCCCTGCTGAGCTCTTCGAGGATTCTCGGTTCTTTCCCCTAGCGTCTTAGAGATACGGCTCGGATAGGACCCATCTGCGAATGAAATTCCTAGCTTTTCCCGTGACTACCTTAAGGCCTTTCTTTAAGCACCTGGCCTGTGTTGCCCCCCATGTTTCTTTTTCCCGCTGTCATGTCGAGGTAGATGACCCTGCCCGTCTCCGTTTAGTACCTTTCCTTTGTTCTGGATAGGGGACTCCCAACCCCGAGGAGGTAACAAAGAATTCCACACGTACTTTGTGGGTCCCAGGTTTCCCTTGAATTTAAACTCTCACTCCTTTCCCTACCCGTTGAGAGCCGATTCGTGGACTCCTGATCGTTGATCCCCCTTCGTTTTGACCGTGCGCCTCTGTGATGTGGCCAAACGGGTATGGGAAATCTGCCCCGTCGCCGAACTTAGCAGTAGTAAGGTCCACTTTTCTCTGAACTTTGTAGGACTTTCGATGGAGCGTCCGGAGATCTCCATTCCCAGGCCGTACTTTGTTGTGCCGGAATTTAGTTGCCGTCCCCCCTCATGACCCCACAAAGCGATTTTTTGAGATGCCCCTCCAGGATTCTCCCCTTTAATGAGGATTCTCGCAGCCTCAGTCGACGAGTTAGGATCTGCAGCGACTTTTTTACAATATCAGCAGTAGCCCTTCTCCTCTTTTCCCTCCTGCGAATTAGTGAGACCCCCCACCATCGCCCCGATTTCTGCGGACGGCCGGAAGCCCCCCCCCTTTTTCGTACTCCCCGCCCCTTCGAAGAAAGTAATGCGTGAGGCTTCTTCATGTCTCGTGATTCGTCTCCGGCTCTCCGCCGATCTGGACGTAGGCCTGCCGTGCAACTTTGACGTTCGTAAACAGAAAAGCTCTCCCTGGTTTTCCCTTGCCTTGAGGTTCTGCGCCGAGCTGCTCCGTTCTTCATCGTTTGTAGAGAAGTTTCCGAGAAGGCAGCTTCAGGATTATTGGACATGTCCCCAACGAGAAAAGGCTACATTTCCACCTAAGGGCCATGATAGGAGGTAAGATGAGAGCAGTGCCAAAAGAGTGTTTGAGCTTTCATCAAGGAAAGGCATCTAAGTTATGGTACTGCTAATCAGGGCCGCCCACGGTGGTCCCAGGAAAAAGGTTTCCGCTCGAGCCTCGACGTATCGTGCTCGGCTCATGCTCCATCTCGGTAGGGCGCTCCTTATCCCCTTCACGCCGATTCCCCCAGGTCTTATAAAGACATTTTTTCCTTTTAGGATCTCGCCGAACGTCCCTTCGCGCAGTTTTTTTCCCCCTTTCATCCGCTGTAAACTTTCGCATTGCCTTCCCGCCAACCTTTACTGGATCTTACGTGTGGAACAAGTGCCATCATTTAGTACCCCCCTCCCCCCTTTCTGCATTATAATGGAATCCCTCTTTTCCTCAGCGGAGGAATCCCATTTATAGTTTCCCCCCCGGACATCAACCTTTCAACGCTTTCCAGGATCATTGTCCTACGAAGAGACGACGAGCTTCCCCCCAGCCCCTTCACGTCAGCGCGTTGACGGTTCCCTTCGGTGGTCTCTCCCCCCCGAGAATATCTTCCCAGTAAGGTCACCTCCTACCTCTAACCCCCCCCCGTTAGCACTTTCCTCACTCCCTCCTCCATCAACGCCCCTCCCCATCTCTTTCTCCCCCTCCCAATATCCAAACCACCAAAAGAGTGCTCTGATGTTCGGGGGATCCTTGAATAACTCTTTTCGTCCCTGGGCATGCGTGTCCCCTCTTCCTGTCTCCCGTTACTCCAGTCGAGACTCCTGTGTCTCCAGCGTCATTCCGCACCTACTCAAAGAGTCCGACTACCTTTTTCAACACCCTAGTAGGATGATCCCGGAGGCTAACTCAGAGGAAATGCTATATAATAGGTTTATAGCAGCCTTACCCCGAGGTAGTCTTAACCAGCTTCATCGTGAATCTTTTATCCCCCGACTTGGGTGGCCGGCGGTTGGGATGTGTGGTGCTTGCACGTATTTTCGAGTGTCCTCTTTATTAGTGAGAAGATGCGTTACGGACCATGTTACCCTTGGTGAGCATTGCCTTTCCTTCATAATGATGCCAGTCCTTCCCCGATGCAGGTATCTTCCCTTCCACAGAAACCGCGGCCTTTTATGCTTCCATGCTAATGCCGATGATCCATCCTGGAGTTGGGTCCCTTTTCCCCCTTTCCGTCCCCCGCGGTTCCTTAACTGCGATTCCCTTGCGCGAGCAACTAGGAATCTACCCCCCATCTTCTCTATTTTGTTCACATACTAAAGTCGGGTAGGTTCTCTGGAGAGAGGAGATGGATGGGGTTCAGGCCCTCTGTCGCGGGATAAGGCAGATATCGCGAGAGCCGCCGAGCCAGCGGGTGGTGACCCTCCAGAAGTGTAGTAAAGCCTTTTTTCACGCCTCATCTGAATTGAGAACTCTTTCCCCTTCCAATTTGGCTGGTCAACTTTGCTTAATCGAAGGCGTAAGCCGTTCACCCCTTTGCTCATGCTTTTTCCCCAGCATCTCCAGGAACTTGCAGCGCCCCTCTTCCTCTATAACAACAGCCATATCCCTGGCGCTCCTCCCACACATTCAAAACCTCCGTCAATGGGGTTTGGGGACACAAAGAGGTTGCTCCCGATGGAAAGGATTTGCCGCTGTGGTCATCCAGAAGAACACCTACTACTTCACCTCTCTATAAGGCATTGTAAGAAGTATGCGGGTTCCTCTCCCCTGAACTCCGAACCTCACGTTCCTTCGCGAAATTTTTTCCCCGATGCTTTGCCATTCTGCCGACTGATTTACAGGAATTTATTGTCGGAGATATAAAGTCAGAGACAGTTTTCGGCGACTACTGCGATTTAGAGCGTTAATGGAATTCTCATACTACCCTTTCCGGTCGATTGGTTTAGAGATAACACCACTCCCTAGGATTCCTAGACCTCATTCAACACCTCTCAATTCTTATCATTGGAACAGAAGGTTTTCCCTTTCTGCCTCTCCCGTGCAGAGGACAAATTGGGGGCTTTTTTTTTCTCAGCGTCTTCGATGCCCCTCTTTCGTCTTTTTCAGGCCGTAAATATCCAATGGGACGGACCGTACCTGGCTTGGCCAAGCTGCCCGGGTCCCCTCTTTTCTGGGGCCCCCCCCCCTTCGGACAATCTTCTAATAAGATTGTCTTCCTCTTATTTTGTTTCTGGCCCCCGTTCCCCGAGATCGATCGAACATATGGGCGTGAACTCACGTGCCCCTACTTCATGGCCCCTGGCCCCGATCGAATATGAGGATATCCTCCCAAATATTTCCTAATCCAGAACACTACAGGGGCCGGCCTCACTTTCTTTTCCTAAACGATCTCACCCTCTTTGAGCCTTTCCTTATCCCATGAACCTCCCCCCCCTTTTTTCTTCTCTCCCGCAACTAGATTCCCCGTTTTGTACTCCAATTCCCTTGGAGGGTCTTCATGAAATAAATTATTCCTTCATACCTTTCGGCGTGCTGACTACGAGCCCTCCTACCGGAAAGCAAGCGGCGCACCGCCCCATTAATCTTCTGAGATGATTAGATGGTCATCTTTCCCGTCAAAGGAAAAGGACCCCCCCCCCAGGTCCTCAGCCCCTGATCATTTAAGTATATTCGCTGCCCACCCATGATAAAAAGCCTCCCCCTTGTTCTCCGGAGATAGGATGCGAGCCCCTCGCCAGCGAGGCCACCCCGGACCGATTCTCAGAGTGTCGGGAGCGCTTTGGCCCTCAAGAAGAGACAAGGACGTTCCCCCAGAGGATGCGGGCTTATTATCTCCGTAGTAGTCTCCTGACGACTATTCCCAATATCGATTCTGATGCTGCGCATACGCGAAAGTTCTCAGGTGACTTTTCCCCCGCCAACAGATCCGCTCCCTTCATTCACTACCTTAGGAAACCACAAATGGGCATTCCTTTCCGTCCTCGCTCCCCGCTCCCAGCCCCTCCCGCACGAATTTCATAAGAACCTCTCTTGTTGGGACAGGAAAAAGAACCACTCAATGTCATGTTCAGTTCGAAGTCCCCCACGTTGTCCGCCAACGGGTTCAAAAGAAGTAGTCGCGGGAACACGAGAAAAACCGGCCCTCCCCTACCGGTTGTAGCGGAAGCTAAGGAACTGTGGGGATCCCCCACGAGACCCACGCGTGATGCCGGAAATTTCCCTCTTTAAGACATTGTCCCCCCCCCACCCATGTCATTGTCTGTATATTTCTTTCTTTCCATCGGAGGGGGGGGAACTCCCGATCCCAACCAACAGGATCCCCTCCAGCAGAGACCGTCGTGATTCCGTTCATCCTCGAACAGCAACCGAGAGAGACACAACCCTGTAGGTAACAAGAGGGCTCAAGATTATGAAGTGATTGATGTCACAAGCGCCTGGCAAGGAAGTGCTCAGAGGAGGCCCTTCTGGGAAGAGTCGTATACTTTCATAGGCAAGGAAAATCTAGAATCCTTCGTCCATTGCATCCGTTCAGGGAAAACTTCGCCCTGGAAAACCCCCAGAAAACTCAATCTTCGACCCTATCTTCCCCTTGAAAGGATCACAGAAACCACTTTCCTCTTTTGTGTACCTCTAGTTCCCTTAGTCTCGATCGGTTCAAGTGTGTCCTTCCTACCGATAACATAATAGCAATTTCGATTTCTTATCTTGGTCCTTCTATGGAACGGTTGATTTAGGAGAGCTCTTCTTGCCTTGGTCGTTTGGATGAAATGGAGCTACTCTATCTGATTGCCTTTTTCCTGTCCTCTAGATGACAATATAATCCCCCACTTCACTGTGAGGTTAATAAGGATTTAGGGACGGTTCGCTTCTTACCATCTTCAGAGGAAGAGCCCCTTAGGATCCTACTTTTAGGAAAACCTTGCACTCAGATCCCCTTCCTACGATGGGTTTTTATATTTTACCTCCTGGTTTTCCCCACAGGAATAGACTCTTTGATGCCTTCCCCCCAGTGATATTGATCCCAATTATTAGTGAGTAGCATGAGCCTGACTTTGGTCCAGCCTTGAGAATTTATGTACATGTAACCCGCCCTATGCCTCTCTCGGGGAGAGGAAGTCTCTCCTAAAACCACAATTGAAGGTACGGCTTTCGAGAGCCTCAATGTGTGAGGGGACCTTTCCTTCCCCCATTTCATTTTTAGATGAGTCATCTTCTCCTGTCCAAACTCCCCATTCAGGCAATTAGTTTTACAATTTTGAGGCATTCTTGTCAGACATTCAGTGTACCCCCCCATACTATGAATCCTTTCTCCACTAACTTAGAGGTAAAACCCTGTCAGGCGTCTTTGTTTTTGACCCTTCCTACCCGAAAAGAAACCTTTCTATCGGCTCTTAAGGGAACGCTGGCGTCTTTTCTCCTCCCCCGTCCTCCCGATTCAGTCCTGATTTTTGATGCAGTCCATAATGAGCCCGGAGCAAGCTCCCATTTCAGGGGTCGAAGGACTCCGATCATCGGTGTTTGACACCGTTCTTTCTTGTCACTTTCGGTGTGACGTGTGTCTTGTCCTGGTTCAATATATAGGTGAATTCTTTTCCGGTTGAATCTCCTTTTCTTTCCTTCTCTCTTTGGGTTTTTATTAGAGAGTCACCGGCCCCCCTCCGGAGCACCGTAATCATCAAGGTCCTCTTTCCTTTCACCTGCCCCATTACTGATGCTCCCTTCCTTTTCTTTTTACGCTCACCCTAAGTAATGCAGCACTTGTAGACTGATGGACGTCCCTCCCCCCCCTCTTCCCGATGGCCAATTAATGGAATAAGTTATGGTATTTTCCTTTCTTTACCCGTTTCCTCAGTGTGCCTCTACTTGTGCCCTAATAAGGCGCGTAGCTTTTCTTCGCTCCAAGGCACCGAAACCTTTTTTACCCATTCCTTGAGCAGGTGAGGAGTGCAGGCCTCCCTCCTCCCTTCGGCGGGGAAGTTTTTTTTCCTTCAGTACCATGCACTTTTTTTTTGCTTCTTGTATTCTACGCCCGCCGCGCCCGGTTTACAGAACCTTCTTCCCCACGCAAAGACTTGAACAATCCTGCCATGATAAATTTGAATTATCTCAGGAGGCACCCACCCAGTCCGAATACCCCAGCTTCCCTTCTTCTTTTTCCCCGATGAAGAGGGCCGCAACGACGTCTCGCCTCGTCCTTCCTCTTGCCTAGACCCAACTTACTCCTCCCGTGGAAGTTAGTACTTGTCCCCCGTGCTCAAACGGCCGACTCCACAGTCCGAACAGAAGATAGCGGACTTAGGGTCAGCAAGAAATCCATGTTCCCCAGAGTCTATCGTTCAGGAAGTCATGATCGACCTCCCCTCGCATTGGCGATGATGGTGAGAGCGAGGAGTAACGGAGCAGATCGGCCTCCGACGTTCCAGCCATCTCAATCGTAACCCCCCCCCCTCTCATTACAATTTAGTGAGCAGCCCCCATTAAGCTCTCGTCTCCTCTGTCTTGTTGCTTCTTACGAATCGGATCTGCCCCCCTTGAATTGATTGAGTCAGTGACGCCCGCTCCTTACTTTTGCCAGATAAGATAGCCCGCTTCCTCAGGATTCAATCATGTAATGTTAGGTTGTCACCCTCATTCCTCATCCTGCCTTGAAAGACGACCTGGGCCCTCTTTTTTTTCTTTCAGGTGAGGTACATTTTTTAGGATGACCTCCAGTCTCAGAGTCCGTAACTTCTACTGCTGTTCTATGGCGAGTTAATCCCGACTACTGGCATCCCTCCCCCTCCCGGGAGGACATGGCCTTCGCTCCTTTTGAATGGCCTGAAGCCAAGGTGGTGTCCATTCTTAGATCTGAATTCTTCGCAGTGCGATTGCGATAATTCTGGATGTTTGCCCCCACCGCTAGTTTCAAGATGAAGGCCCCTTAAATTAGAAGTCGTTCCTCGCCAGCGTCCCTATGAAATTTATTTTCTGAGCTCTTGCTTAGACATGAAGGCCTTCTGTTTTAAGACTTTCTTCCCGCCTAAACGAAGAGCGGTTTGCCGACCTTCGGCATTCAGGTAGCCAGCTTAGAGAACATGCTCAGCGCAAGCTTGTTTAAATGTCCGACGCCAGATACCCGCTGGCGTAGGGCCTCATTGGTCTCTCCCCTCTTTCCCCAAAAACGAGCTCACTCTGCTGCTTTGCGATGGCCTACAGACCGTCTCCGAAATATTGGTGAGGTCGTTACCTGTGTGGTGATTTCTGTATCAAAGTTCCTGACTTCCTCTTCTAGTTAGAATTGCAGTGTCCAGGGCCCCTGATAAAACCTCTAATATCTACCTGCTTGATGGTCGAACCCTTGTCTTTGTTATTATCTCACCGAGCCGTCCTCCCTATATCAGGGTGCCTGGATTATGGAAGGCCACGATGAACCCGGAATAAGGGTTTTCATGGATGGATCGGGCTCCTGGAGTGTGAATGATCAGGAGGTTCCTCGTCCCCACCGCCGGACGACGGGGGGCCGGTTTCTTTGCGTCGAACACCTCTTCATGCCAAAGGTATCGTCGATGGCTTAGAACTAGCTTTCTTTCCGAGGAATCTAGAGCATCAGGACAATGGAAGAGAGTCCTTACCCTTTTTTCCCCACCTTCTGAACTGTTTTTTTTATATCAGAACCTTTTGCCTTCTGCAGTCCAACACATAAGAAGAACTGTAACTCTGTACTCCCCAACCCCTAGTCGTACCGTGGTTTTTCCAAAAGAGCGCATTCCCCTTGAAGTACATCTAGGAGAAGGATCCTTGGCCCCGATGGAAGGTCTTCTGAATTTTTTCCCCAATTTCGTCCCCCTCGGCCTAAAAGTCCCCGCTCTTAAGCTTTGCGATTTAGGAACGTTTCCAGAGAAGCTGTTCCCTCGGTAGATCCACACTTGCTCGCGTATCTTTTTACGGCGAGACTTCCCCCCACAGTCTCCCCGCTTGTCCCCCTTGACCGCTGTTTTTAACTCCTGTCAGTCTGCCCTGTCTTTCCTTTTCCACTTTGACTCGCGTCCGCCATTTCCACGGATCTTCCTTCTCCTCACTGTGCCCCGCCCCCTATCCAGTTCAGTGTACATGGTTTTCCTTCCACAGTGTGCCCATCCAGAGTTCCTTTTTTTTCGCGTTCTCCGAAGAGCACTCATTTGGCGTAGTTCCCCCGCGCTTCCTTTCCCCCCTTGTTTTTGATCTTAGAGGAGGAGTAACTGTACGCAGCCAGTTCGTCTCCCTTTATTTGAAGCTGCTGTAATTTACGGAATCTCTTTGCTTCGCTCTGATGATGATTAGGGAAACCGTCTGCGCGGCAATCGACAATTTGTCTTTTGCTCTTCTCATTGACTTCATTAGGTTTATTCCTCTTGTCCTGATCGCCCGTCTTTTTTCAGCAGTTTTGTTGTTATGCCCCTTGACCTCTCTTTCCCTTGTGTCCTCCCTTTTTATCAATCTCTTTTTTTTTTTCGACTGGTGTCAAGAGAAGAAAAACTGTTGCTCTGTCAGAGCCTTCCTGTCCCTTTCCCCCCCCCCCTGTGAAGACAGAGATACCTGCAGGAGATCGCATTTTCTGTCCTTGACCATACTGCTGTGTGTAGAATTATTGTCTGTCAATACGCAACATAGCACTTCCCTCCCTCGAGCAGACCTGCTTTGTACTGTATATTTTATCCGTTTTTTGCTCTTCCTTTTTCCTTCCTCTCGTGCCAATTCATGACCACATCCCTCTCCCGGTCTTTTTTTTGAACCATCTGTTGCCACTTATTACCCTGTCCCCGCATCTTTACCTTTTTCTTCGTCCCTTTTTAGTGGACCTCTTCACACCTTCCTATCCGGCTTACCCCGTCTCTCTTTCACAGAGGAGTCAAGCGTTTTACTATTCCTCGCTTCGGCACTCGACCGTTACCCCCCCCCCCGAGTCAAGAGTTTTGGTTTACCTCTTCTTTGACCCTTTTTCTCTGATATTCCCCATAAGTTGTTGCTTCGTTGGGACCTTCTATTTCTGTGGTTTCCCTATGTGAGCTCGAACCCTCGATGAGGCGCATTCAATGCTGCCCCTTTGGGCCGTCCCCCGTCCCCCTGTGTATCTTAACTTTCAGGCTGACTCTCTCATTAGATACGTTCATCATTTCACTCCTGGTATGGTCACTTTCCTACTCAGGAATTATACATCCGGGCTCTTTCTGATGGCTCACCTTCACATCATAGACAAACAGCTTCATTACGCCGATAGGATCCCTCCTTTACCCCCCTCCTCGACAAAGGGATCAGCTCGCCACCCACACCCTCGGATGGGGAAACCCCAAAGCCCGGTGCTCTGAGCAACTGCCTTTGAAGTTTCTTCCTAATCTGATTTCCATGTTTATTAGCCTGTCCCCGGAAGGTACTCCAAGTTTCTTTCCCTCTGGAAGGAAGTACGTGGCTTTCTCCTTTTTCGTTGAGGCGGAATGACCCGTAGGTTTCCCCGGATCCGAATTCGGATATCATCGAGGCTACATCATGGACGCTTTTCTGATTCTGAAGTCATTCATCATCGTTGGGCTCGTTTTTTCGCTGCTAAACCTTCGACCCCCCCCCGGCCCTCCTCCTAGGCAAGCTGCATAATGCTTGTGCCCTCGTGGCCAGTTCGCCGCGTTCCAGATCGTTGAAATGGATTCAGGCCGCCGCTTCCTCATTCATCTAAGGACAATGACCTTTCCTTTTTTTACCGTACCTTCCCCACGGATTTGAGTCTTCACCCCGGGATCACCATATGGCCTTTCCCGTGTTAAGATGTAAGGCGGAGGTTTGTTTCTCCCATTGCTTCAAGATTCTGAGTCCTCGAAACAGTTTCTTTTTGAGATTAAAAGTGAATTGTGCATGGGCCACGCTCTTTCAGGCTGATATATTCTTGCCTCCCCACTCCCGGTTGCTGACCTTTCACGGGGACCTGTCCAAAGCAATGGGTCGACCTTTCCCCGCCCCCAATCCCGAGCCGCTGTCCTTATCCACTCCCGCATTTCTCCAGAAAGCGCATACATTGAACCTTCAGGAATTTTGTCTCTTTTACCTGACATCACTTCCCCTTCTTTGATGATCGACCTACCCGAGAACGGGCAATCCCTCCCCCCTTTTCCCCAAACAGTTTGAACATTGCACCGGCTATTTCTTTCGATGGTTTTCCTGTGTTTTCCAAGGAAATTCCGAAGACCATTCTTTCCTTTCTGCGTCGAAGGCGCTCCCGCACGCCAATTCCCCCCTCCTTCTTTTCCTAGCCCCCGAGCGGACTTGAACCCTCTCCACCTCAGCACTTTTTGAGAGAGTTTGGGTCTCCCCTCTTATCCAAGTTAGGAATAAGAGGCCTGATCTGCTCCTTTTATCCCCCTAGGTCCTTGCTTATGCTGCTGCGATCCAGAATTTCGCTTGCATCTTAAGGGCCGCTCGTCTTTGTTGGCCGGAAATACATGGCACACCCCCTTTCTGGAGATCTCCGCGCCGCTCATCCGACTTTATCCCCCCTTCCTCCGCTGCACGGATGAACGACCTTATATTTCGGTCTCCTCTTCCCCTCCCCTCTTTATTGGGCCATCGATGTCGCCCAACTCTGAACGCCTCCCTACTGAGATCCTACTCTCCTTCTGATCTCCCCTCTTTCTTCCTTGCACTGCCTTCTTGCCTCCATTCCCACATGCGGTGTTCTTTTGTCCCTCGGAGGAATCCCCCCCCCTCTTCCAAACACCCGGATAGCTGTACCTCCCCCCCGCCGCCGGTTGTCATCCTCGACCTACAACGTCTAAACAACATGGGGCACCTTCCGGCATTCAAGCCAGGAGACTTCCCTTTCTTGAAGAATAGACCTTCCTTTCCGTCCTCCTTATCTTCGCAAGACTCTCTTTCCCGGCGTGCATCAGGCGGGTCAATTTTTCCCCGTTTTTCCCCACGAAAATCGCCTCGATTCCTTAATGCAAGTCTCCTCCTATACCATTTTCCCGATGTCAGTCTTTATAGCATCGTCTTTCGGCGCCTGCTCTCTCTCTCCCCAATGCGCTCGAGGAAGACTTTCCTTTCCTTCGAAAGGATCTGTCGAGGTATTCTTTACCTCTTTTCGTTGATGAAACTTAGCTTACGCTATATTGGTCATCTTTTTTTTTCTTCCGCAGTCTCACAATCCACCTTCACAAGGGGCGTTTTTAATCTTCCCCTTTCTTCTTTAATCTTGAGAGGCGCGAGGCTAGACCCTTTTTTTTGCTCCTCTCTTGAGATAATCCTTTGACAGCTGGGATTCTGCCTTTGCTGGTGGCCGACCTTTTAGCCCCCATTGATTTAAGGATATATCGGGCTAACCCCTCTTTGATGTCTCCTGTTCCCCCTGTTCCAGATTCTGGCTGAGCTGCACAGCGGTTCTCCGACCGTATGGGATAATGTAAACTTTCCGTCCGGCGGTATTACTCCTCATCACCTTCCCCCGGCATTTAGTTGTTGAAGTTTTTCGGCCTTGCATTTTCTCCCGCACACTATCCTGCATAAGTATTCGGCAATCTTTCTTCCTTCCATGAGGATATCGGACCCATCCGTCCCCCCAGCAAACGAAGGATTATTGGTAATTAGTCCCCTATGGACTTCTATTCCCCGATGATTCATGACGGGCTTTCCTTTCTTTTTCTTTCCCCATTGAGTCCAGTGAGCATGAAGCCCATGGTTCTCAGGCTTCCCCTGCCTATGGTGACCGTTATGCTTAGGTGATACTTTTTTTTTCGAATCTCGTGTCATTCTTTTGTTGTTTTGAGAGAGTCTTTTGACCCCCTCCTTTACGCCACGTAAGAATAACGGTCCCCTCGGCCTCTGCTCCTTACTTCCCCTTTTCGTCGGCGACGGCCTACTGATGGAATTGCCCCGATAGCCCTCCCTCATGATCAGAGGGTCACGTTCTGATAGTCCCTCTTCCCCTAATGAAAATTCACCCGGACTCCCCCCCTTTTTCGGTCTGTCCCTCCCTCGCCTACGGTGTTTAAGCTTTTTTGCCCTTCGAGGATTAGGGGCTTCCTTACCGTCACTTCCGCAAACTGCCCCCCTCCCTTGCCGAATTTTTTGATTTTTCAGTCCCTCTTTCCGAGTAATTTTTTCAGGAAGCAGACCCCTCCTCCGCTGCCCGGCTTCTTTCAGCCCGCCCTCTTCCTCTACTTCCAGAACTGCTTAACCCAGCCCCGCCTTTTGCCCTCCTCTTCCAGTATCAATGAGGCAGAGTCCTTTCTTCCCCCACGTCAGAATACCAGCGTCATGCTGATATAGAGCATGAGGTCCAGCACCTCCTCTCCCTCGAATACGTTCCAAGAGCCCTGATGGAACTGATCCCTCCCTTTTCCCCGAAAGTGTCCTCGATTATCTGGTCGAGAGCTGACAGGCAGAGAAAACCCCTGCCGTTCCCCTCTATCCTTCTTCCTTCTCCCCAGGGTTTAAGCACGACCAATTTCCCATCTCATCTCCCCGACCCGGCCAGGCTCTCTCCCCCCCCCACCTGAGACCAGATGATGGTGAGCGAATTTTTCGTCTCCCCCTTATCCAAAGCCTTATGACCCCCAACATATAGATTCTCCTATCGGCTTTCCTACTGCAAGCATCTGACCGTTTGATACGCCTCTTGGTTCGGCCCTCAGCTTCTGGTTTTCCTGATTGTGCCTTTTCTCAGGAAGATAGGAATTTCGAGCTCATCTCGATCGCGGTCTTAGATGCGCGGGAGTCAGAAATTTTAACCTTTCCAGCGCTTTTTCCCCTCCAATTTTTATAGGTTCGTCTCTTTTTTTTTACCCTGCGTGAGGTCGTACGATCTTTTTCCCTCTGGATGAGATCATCCTAGGTCAGAACAGACCCCCCTTTTCTTTTGGCTTTATTTCCTTTCCTCATCATTCTTTCCCCTTCAGGACGTCTTCTTCTGTTTCTTCTCGAAGTGCGATTGGCCGCCCCTCTTTTTCCCCCACGGTAGTCCTCCTGACGTCGACTTTAAATTAGAATTCCTTTTTCCTCCCTTACTTTAATTTCGCTGGATTTCCCTTGCGCGATTTCTTTTTTTGGATTTCTCCATGTTAAGGCCCGGTGTTCTTTTCCCTTTTTTGGGCAGAGGCCGCCCTCCGAGCTGCCCTCCCGTAATGATGCCGCCCGTATTTCGAGCTCACGATCTTTCCTGACCTTATTTTCACGCTCGTTAGTTCCGCTCCCGCAGGCTTAGTCCCCCATAATGGCTCTTTTTGATAGACCCAAACCGCTCTCTGTTTTGGCCTTGCGGTATAAGACTTCTTCCCTAACTCTTTCTTGTTGGAGAGTGACATTCCTTTGTTTCTCTCTCTCGAGCTTGATTTCTTTTTTTATTTGTAGGGATTGCCGTTGACCGGCCACCCCCCTTTATACAAAATTCTTTCCCTTTTCTCCCCGTCTCCTTGGCCTGGTGCCGCCTCCCTTCTCTTTTAGTCCCCTTTTCGACCAGACCTCCCCGTCAGTCCGGAAGGTGCTGCTGTCTTACTTTTGATTTCCCCTTCCCGCACTCCAAGCCCTCACAAAAATCAATGGATTTTTCCTGGATGCCCTAAGAGTTTCTTTTGTTGAATGGACCCCGGAAGTCCCTTAGCCCCTCTGTCTGGTGTACACTCTTTGCTTGACATTGCCCCCCCGTTCTCTGTGCTCACGGATCCGCCTAGTTTTTCCTCTAATCATCACTCGAGTCATCCTTGACCTTCCCTCACTGATGGTTAGCTATGCTCCCGATCATGCGAAACACTCCCTCTAGACCCTTCTAATTGAAGAAACTCGCCCCCTTTTCGGGATCAATTTGTGGAAAGATCCACTCCGGACGTTAACTTTCTCTTTCGCCTTCTCTTTGCATCTAGTATCTGAGAGTTCCGGTCCCACACCCAATTTTTCTCGTTCCTGCGGAAGACAGTCCGTCCCCAGGAGAATGGAT
>Ga0179591_1268489_pt1 | contig 17940 bp, 21 predicted proteins | sample CZOMad2_1_08_16f_FD_182891 | JGI IMG/M metagenome (GOLD analysis project Ga0179591, IMG submission 182891) | Vadose zone soil fungal communities from Angelo Coast Range Reserve, California, USA - CZOMad2_1_08_16fungal (PacBio error correction) | ecosystem: Environmental > Terrestrial > Soil >... | reverse complement strand
TCGCTTCTCGATTGATTATTGTCAATAGCCTTTTCCTCCCTTCTTCGCCCTCCGTCCTGGTAGCCGTTTGCGAAGTCCTCTTCTTTCACTGCGCATTTGGGCTATTTTCCCTACCTCTTATGCTGACCCGAGCCTCCTAACGATGTCATCTGATGAAGCGTTGGGTGGCACCCCTGCAGTATAATTAGATCTGGTTTAGTACCAGTCTCTTCCCCTGCCTAGGTGCGCATGCTCCCAGAAGACTCGAGGGCCACAGATTTTTCATACTGAATAGGTTCTTCTGATTTGATCATAGTGCCGTTCTTTTCCCCTCGGAAGGTTTTTCGCTCTTGGGAATCGTCAATGTTCGTTCCTCTTCTGCCTGTTTTAGGATATCTCTGTCTCTGTGGAAGTTCTTCGATTTTGTCGTTTCTTATGCCCGCCAGGACCGGATCGCATTCTTCTCCTTTCTATTTGGCGACGTTCATTTCCCTTTTTTTTTTTGAGCGAGGGAGACATGCCAACTGCTGTTTCTCATCCTCCCAGGTGGTGTGTTCTTGGGTCCCCTGTCGGTGCTGTCTCGTCTTCAAGGATGTTCCCTTTTTGGCTCGGGTTTGAAATGATTGTGATGCTTTTTTTTTGTGAATTGTACGTATGTTTCGTGTGGCTTTTTTCTAGATGACCTCCGCTTTGCTAGACCAGAAAATGAAGATTCCACAGATTCCTTCTACTCAACATCCGACCTAATTTTTGCTCCTTTTCCCTTGCCTGAGTAGGCGGTTAGCTCCCCAACACCGCGCATCTTTATATTGGTTGGTGACGGCTTATATTTGCTTTCTCTTGTTAAGATTCTTTTCTTGTTTGGTCTTTTCCCGGGTAAATCCTAACGGCTTTCCCCTGCTACTTTACGGATTAATAAGACGTCCTCTTCGTAGAACGGGAAGTGTTTCTTATGGGCATGCTTTCCTGGGCCTCTTTTCATATTTGCTAACACCGACCTTTTTTTCATTCTTCCTTGGATTTCGAGATAGTCAGTATCCCATGGAACCTTTTTTTTTTTTAATACACTTTTTCCTACTCCCCTTCTCCACCTACTCCTCACTTTCCCTCTAGAAGAGCCTATCGGCAGTTATGCCCTCAGTCGACCGTATGTTTGAAATCTCCCCTAGTTACGATGTCTTCCTCCACCCTCAACCACTGGAATTCCCCTCCTCCATTTCCGGGCCTTCCCCTTTTCCCTTCTCCAACAAGAAAGATGATTACCCACCCTCTTTTTAAACTTCATATCCAACTCCTTCCAAGATGTTTTTTTTTTGCAATTAGGACCTACCGACCCCTTTCTTTACCAAAAAAAGCACCGTTCCTTTTCCCAGGCCACGCCTTTCTTCCTTCTCCTATTTTCAACTCAAACCGACCCCGCAGGCTGAAGGTTATGCTCAATCAACCTCTCGTCCTTATCTCCTTCTGATTTAATCAGTCTCCCCTTTTTTCCCCAAGGCCCACGCCCCGACCCCTCCTATCTCCCCCCCATGAACTTACAGCACCTTGTTGTGACGCCCCCTTAAGACAACGACTACAACATCAACAGAAGTAGTCCTTCGTCCCCCCACCAAGATAGCGGCCCTTTCCCTTCCTCCTTGCCCAACACACCAAAAACTCTTTTCCCAAAGCACCAACCGTTCCCGACGAAATCTCAACCAAAACCCCTTTCCCCATAATCCGAGACCATTTCCGACACGCTAGCCTTTTTTGCATCACTCTGATAAACGCTCGTTCTTCTTATAGAGCCCCTTTGTGACTGGCAACACGGTGGACAAATAACGTTTCGCCTCAATTCAGTTCCCTTCCTTTCCCATTTTTCAACAGACCCCATTTTTCTCCTTTCGGGCCGACGTCGCCCTTTTTGGATTAGTACAAACGCGAATGAATCTCCCTACAATGAACTCGAAGTGTTTTCGTCGAGCGCTCACTCTGAAGGTGACGGCAGTTGATTTCTCTCTTTTCTTTTTTTATCATACCATCTTGTGTTTTTTCTTTTCCAGAGCGAGCGTCCACTTTTAGATTTAGCTTTTTTAGTTCATCAACTTACGAAACCCCCCCCACCCACACCCCTTTCAGCTCAATGCCTCGTATGTTAATTCCCTCTTTCCTTTCAGAATAGAAATCTTTTTTCTCCCCTTAGTAGCCCGTAGTGTTGACCCCTGTCCCTCTTTGTCTTCTAAGAGATGATGTTTCCCAAGTAGACGTGGTGTTAAGGCAGCTTTTCGTATACTCTTCGTCAGCACTTCCTCCTCGTAGGCACTTTCTTTTTTTTTTTCCTCGCGGAGAAATGTTTTAGATCATAGGTAGTGAGGTGTGTTTTGGTTTCTTGTAGTAGATCGGGATGTTTTTCAGACAGTGTCTTCTCTTTTTGTTCGTGGAAGATCTCCCCCTTCTGATCTTTGGAAGCCTTAATATTATTCTTATTTTTTCAGCTCGAGAGGATAAGGGCGTAACACCAAAGGTAGTGTCAGTCTCGTTTCTGAAGTAATTTGGTTCTTCTGTGAATCTCGTGAGTTCCCTTCTAATTTCGAACTTCCGTAGATTAGATCGTGTAGAAGTCCCCCTCTTTCCATGTTCTGGGTAAGGTTTGGTCCCCCCCCGAGGGGATTCAAGACGAAGACTACCTTGTGAAGTCTTTCTTTTCCTGTCCTTTTTTTATTTTTCATTTCTCTTCGTCTCTTCTTTTTTTCCACCAAACTCCGTTGTCAATGTTTTTTCCCTGGAGTTTTGAAAACTCTCTTTGGAATAATCGGGATTTCGTACTGGCTCCCCCTTTCTGCAGACCGTCTTTCCCTCCGTCTTTGTTTTGAGTAAATCCGGCACCTTGCCCCCGATTAATGGTCATCTGATACTCGGCGGGTTTTGATTTCCTGACGTGTCCGCTCCTTTCTTTTATCGGCCGGTTAAGTTCTCGTGCCTCTCCGGTAGACTTGTTCCTTGTTAAAGTGGTCGGGCGGTTTCTTGTGACTCTCTTGCCGCCCTTTCCCCTCGATCCCTGGCACCCCCCCCCCCCCTCTTTCAACTGCGTGGGGTGAGCCCTCTTTTCGGGGCCCTGCCAAGAATGCCTTGACAACGCCGTTTTTAGCTGAAGAAAGTCTGAGTCTCCCCTTCTTTTCTCCACTTCTGTTTTAACACCCGTTCTCTTGCCCTTTAGACCCTGAACTAAAGGAGCACACCCCTCCCCCCCCGTCCCCTATCATCCTTCCCCCCCTCCCGTTGCGATTGTGGTGGACAACCTCAGACTACTACCGGCTTTTAGGGCGAGGACCACCCTTTTCATGACTGCGAGGTGTGGATCCGGTCTTTACGTTCGGTTTTCCCTTTTTCTTTTTTTTGAGACCCTCCCCCCACCCGATTAATTAGACAATAGATGCGAACCTAGGATCTCCAAAACCCAAGACCACTTTTCTTTCTCCCACAAGCCAGTTTCCAATTATCAAAAAGCCCTTCTACTGCTCCCCCCAGTCCCTTTCCAAAGACAGTAGAACCACCCGCGCTTCCCCACTGTCACTGCGCCGTTCGACTTTGACTTTTTCGACATAGAAAGACTAGATCATTGACACTCGTAGGCCCCCACTCACCCCTCAACCCAGCAGCATGTCCCTTTTGCGCAGCCTTCGAACGACGACATCCTGATCCCAAGGCCCTTTTACCTTCTAAGACCGAAGCCAGCTACATCCTTTCTCAAGGACTCCCGCTGAGCGCCCTTCTTTCAAAGCCCATTGGAACCCTGGCTCTTTGATTCCTATTTACTAAGCCTGAACCCGACCCCCAGTTGCAAACTCCTTCCAGAGTTTCCCCGTACCGCAATCTGTGCGAATAGGGCTTAGTTTACCGTACCATTTTCCAGATGCCGGCCCTCCCCTCCCCCTCCCGTCCCAGCAAGAAGCTAATCTATGAATGATCTCACCCCAGGCTGCAAGAAAGCTCCTCTTCCTAGTGTATTAACGCATTAGTCAGAAGTTCTGACGATCGAAACCCGTGGGTCTCCTTGTTCCCCAAGATCCCCCCCTCTCCTTTGTACAAGTCTGCATCTTTCTCTAACTCTTAGAATTGCTATTAACAAGACTCTAGATCCTTAGTTTTCCTCCTTAGAAGGATGAGCCTATTGCAGTTCTTTTCTCCGGTATGAATGTCTTTTGTCAGTCTTTTCCCCCCTATCTTGATCTTGGTCCTCAAGTTATGTCCGGCTAACCCAATGATCTTTTCGTTAGCGTCTCCCCCTTTAACCTGATTCGAGCGTCCCCTCTTCGCATATCTATAGGATGAACCTCTCAGACGACTTTCTAGTCCTGCAGCACCGCAACCGACTGCTTGCAATTCCCCATTCCTCTTCCCCCTGACACCCTCCCCCCTCCTTCAAACCCTACCCCCCCCCCCCCCCCAAACCCCCCCCACAAACTCTTTGTGATCGGTTCCTCCCCCCCCCCAAGGTGTCTTACCAAGCAGGCATAGAAGATTGCACTTTTACTCTGGAAGTTTTCCCGAGCCCTCAATCTTTAAGTTCTCGACACTCCGATTCGATTTCGCGTACCACCCTTTTTTCCACTCTGAATTCCTTCGTCTGAAGGTGAATTTCTTCTGTATCCGCGCCCAGACTGACTCAACTCTCTTCTCATGAGGAATAGATTTGTTCCCAGATGACGCTCTTCCTGTCTTTAATTTCTTTTAGCGGTTTTTGTGAGGATCGCCGGGCCTTAGGCCCTCGCACCCCCCCCCCTTATTTGGGGCTTGTGATCTCACCCGCTAAGATTCCAGGATTTTTGTCTTTCCTTGTGAGTTTTCCAAAGTTTTCTTGAGACCTCTCCTTAAAGACGGTCCCTTTTTTTTTTTCCTAGAGCGGCGTCAAGCCGAGCGACCCCCTCCCCACTTCCCGAAATGTGCAGTCCCCTCTTTTGCCCCCACCGGTGAGTTAAGTCTGAACCGTCTTAATTGATGAAACCAGGTTCTTTCGTTTTTTAGGGTGATCACGGAAGGCTAGGACCCACAACTTTTTTAGTCCTCGAATAACCCAGCCTTCTTCCTCGACCTATGGCCTCCCCCGTCCGTCTTTTACTTTTGGGCGCGGTCCCTTTCCAAGTGTGTCGGTTATCAGGCGTAAAGTCGAAGTCATTTCTAAGAGATGGCCCTATTCTCCTAAACCTTGCCCTTTCCCCACCCCTCGTTTTTTTCCTTTATTAGAAGGATGCTCTCGTGAGGCCCGTGGTTCGGCTTCCTAATCCTAAAAACTCTTCGGGCCCTTCCCCTCACGCAGGATCTGAAGCTGCCCCCAACGATTCCTTCCCGTCCCATTTTCTCTGTACTCAGCGTGACGATGCGTTCAACCAGTCTTTTTTACTCTAGACTATTCTACTTTACGGTCTCCTTATTAAAGAGGACCTACGGCAGTCTTTGCTTGTGGACTAACAATGTGTCTGCTTCCTACCAATTTTCCTTCCTCATTCCGAAAGTATTTTCTTACCCCCAGGTGTCGCCCTCGACTCCACTTTTTACTACTTCCCGTCACGCCGCTAAAAGGATTGCGATCTTTTTCCTTAACGGACTCTCACTTTCTCCAGCCCCCCATTTGCGAGTGCCATTTTCCTAGCTCTCTATAGGTTCAACTTTTTTGACATTGTTCTAAGAAACTGCCTTTGAGGAATGATAGAATCTTTGAACTCTTAATCGCCCCCTTTCCTCCGCACGCCGTCACCTCTCACCCTACCTTTTCCAGTGTTCTCACCTCTCCACCTTCCAGCGGGTTCTTGCTGACGCTCGAGGGGTCTGTTTATTGGTCAGCGCATTACTTTTTTCCTTCCCTTAAATAGTCGTCTCGTCTAAGCTCCCCCCCCACACCAGCGAGTTCTTATTTCCGATCCCCTCCCTTCCAACACGCCAGACAGCCAACGATATTCTTTCTAATTTCAGTTTTTTTGTTTGCTCTGCGCTGGTTCACCCGTTTTGACTCTGTCTCGGTGATCGACCCCAATCCCGTAGTGGTTTCGGGCTTTGTAGACGAGGCATCCGTACGTAATTGATAGAAGACACCCCCCCCTTCGATGACCCAGTAATTCTTCTAGCTTTCAGGGAGAACCAGGGTCATCACTTTCAGACGTTCTTCATGTTCTAGTCATTCCTCTCTCTTCACTATGATCCTTCCTTTTTCCACGATGCTGCTGACTTTTGAATCATTTTTCCTTTCTACCTAGCTTCCCCCTTTCCTTATCTGGTTTAGACCCAGCTTGACCAGACCCGTTTCTTTTTTTTTCGGAACGTTTTTGTTTGATAAGCCTATCGCTTTTGTTCGACTTGATGAGATGGAAGTAGGATCCTGATTCTCTCCCTCTCCCCTGGTTTTCTTTTTCTTTCCCTTTTGCGATTTGCGCAGATCTTGTAGTGCAGAAATCGTGTATTCCCCCCGCCACTTTTCCTAGATGTACCCCTTGAATGTTTTGGTGACCCATTCTACCCTCATCGTCTGATCCTCCCCCTCCTTCCCTTCCTCCCCTTTTCCCTAACGCATAGTACCTCTTGCAACAATGGAATTGCTTCGGCGCACTTTGGTCGATAGCTCCTGCGTGGTTTGTGAGATGCCCCCCTCCCGTTTTTGGGGTCTGATTCCTGACCCTTTCCCTTCATGAGAAACCTCTTCATCCCGGAGATCCCAAGAGTGGGTGTTCTTCCCCCCTTCTAAGTCTGAGAATTGCTTATCTTCCTTTACCCCCTTAGGCCTTCAGATATGGAATACCAACCCTACCCAGTTTGTCCTCTAGTACCCCCAGCATATGTGGATAATCAATATTTTTCTTCCTAATTCTTTTTGGATCTCCTTTTGACCGGTTTAGGATTCAGAATCAACCTCCCCCCCCCATCCAAAAAGAGAGGCATAAGGTTTCCCAGAAGTGCAAGGTTTCCCCAGATTTAATTTGGTGACAGAATTCCTCCACTTCTCTCCGTCCTCGTTGCTCCCCTTTAGACGCACCCCAAGCGAAGCCATTTGTTTGCATCTGTCGCCCGTTTCCTTTGCATGGACAATCCCCCATAGCGGACCATTTTGGCGAGTTCTACCAAGCCCGAGGGCTTAGAGTCTTTTTCTCCTTTTCCCCGGGCTTTCCCAACCACCCAAACGAATTTAAATTACTCCATTATAGCATTCCTCTTTCGATGATTCTGTAGGCAGGTACCCGGTTCTCCTCTGTTTCCAGGCTACGAGAATCACTCATAGTACCCCCAGATGAAGATCTTAGGCGTTTAAGAAACTAATTCTGAGCACCTCTTTCTTTTTAGTGGTTTTTCTCTAGGACTAGAGTCGATAATCCCCTTACAGACAGATTCTCCCTGCGACGTTCGTCTATGCATTTTCGGCTTTCCGTCCTCCTTCTTCTGGTTGGTTTTCCTAGCAAACCTTTAGGAGGTGCCTAGTTCTCATCTTTTTTCCTCTGGCGACATTGCAGGATTTTCCCTTTTTCTTCTTCTCCCCCCCTGTAGACGTAGTGCGAGGAGTCGATTTGACTTTCTTCGAAGAGGAGATGACAATTCCCCCCTTTGAAGTCCTATAGAGTGACCTTAATACAGATACTAAAATATCCACTTTTTTCACGCATGCCCTCCCGGTCAGCTGATTTCCTCATTTTCCGTCTAGGGATGAAACTACGTCCGCAGCCCTCCAATGACGACTATTAAAGTACCCTCAGTATCCCACTCCTCTGCCCACCGCTCTCCTTCCACGACATTCTCACCCATTAATCTCCCACCGAGCCTCCACCCTTCTGACATCACTATTACCCTGTCCTCTTTAATTCCATACAAGTCATAAATCCCTATCGTACTCGCTTCACGCAATCTCCCCTCCCATTACTAACCACCCAGCTCACACCCCCCCCCCACCTCAAACCTCCCACGTTCGGTCCAGACTTAACCAGAACAGATCCTTTTATACCCCATTAGAATAACACAACAATTACTACGCTCTCCGTCTCAGGCGGTACGCTTAGATTTAGCGTCTCATTACTCATTCATCCGCCCTTCCTCATTTCTAGGAAATTTTTTCAGGCGGCCGTGCTTCCTCTCACTGAGTGCAAAACAGGTTGCGATTTACCCTACGAAATTATGGACACTCATTTTTTCCCAGGAAGCTGGATATGAGAAATCTTTCTCTTTTTGTGCGCCACATCCTTTCCAGTGTAGCGGATCTGTCTTCTTTTACTTTGCCCCTAACGGCCCAGGTAAATGCATGTCCTTTACGAGGCAAAGAGGTGCTTCCTTGCGGCTTCTTTTTCGGTGCCTCGGGCCGCGTGCGCCCTTCCCCTCTTCAGGAGTCTTGGGCGCTCTTTTCCTAGTAAAGTTCTTTTTGGTTGCTTGACTCTTGCATTTCTTATGAGGGCGTCTCTTCGTTGGAGGGCGCTTGTCCGGGTTCTTTCTTATTTGCTGTAGCAGATTCACTTCTGATGCGTTTAATTGTTTGCCTAAGCTTTTTAACTTACTGTGTCAGACAGTTCCGGTATGTCTTCTAACTTCAACTGAGTACCTAATCGACAGTTTGATCTGTTCTTGGGACTTTTATAGTTTATATTGACTTCTTCTAATTTTTTCCTTTGTGAAAAATGGATTGTTTTCTTTTAGTGGTCGGTCTGTTTTCCTATCCTCACCTCTCTTTCGCGTGACGAGATGTTGTTAGGTTCTCCCTTAAATTTCCCCCTGCATGTAAGAACTCTCCTTTTCCAACCGAAATCGAATCATGAAAGTTTATCTTATGACTGGATTCGCGTGGATTACCACAACCTTTCATCCTGGGTGACGTATGAGAGTTCTCTTTGGTGTCACTCTGCCGGTCGGTTGGCTGTTTCTTCTTCCTTTTTTAAAATAAAGGTCTTTGTCCCTTTTTACAGATTTTCGCCCCGGCTTCTGCCCCCCATCAGCTTCTACTCCTTTTCTTTTTTCAAGGATGCTCGGTGCCCTTCAGTTAGAAGCTGGCTAACACAAGAAATTTTTTTGAAGTGTGATGCCTCCGCTCTTTTTTCCCCGGTTGGCAATCTTTCTCATTGATCCGACACGAGTAAAGTCGAACTCTACCCCGAAGGATACGAACGGCTTTTTTTTAAAGAAACTCTGGACCTTTATCCACTCAAGCGTCTTCCTCTTCTATCCTCCAGCTGAACCAGCCACTTTTTAGTTCTACAACCCCCCCCAAGATCCCCTCCCTGACCCTGGATGGTTCTTCCACACCAAGACTCCCCCCCCTCCTTATGGGGCCCTATTTCTGCACCTGCCTAACCTGTTCCCCCCCCCCCCTTTCAGGACCTCTTTTCCTTTTTTTCCAAGATCATGACCGACCAGAACCTCCAACATGAAAACGGTTTCCAAAAACCCCTGCAACATCCGGCGTTGATCCCCTCCGTTGTTCTACCCCCCTTGACAGCCCTTCCCTCCTTCAGAACCTACATCGACAACTATAACTTCGAAGGACGATGGGAATAAGCCTCAGAATGATTAAAAGCTTACACAACTCCTTCCGCGCTCCAAGACCTTGACGAAGTTTTTCCCTCCCCTATCCGACACGCCCCTCCCCCCATAACCCCGGCGTCGGCAGGGCACCCCCGTAATCCTCCCTTTCGGCCGAAGCTGCCACGACACCAAACCCCTCCCTCTTCAAAAAAGACCCCCCCCTTCCCCCTTCAAACAAAACCAAACTTACCTAGCTCACATTCGGCGTACCTTCTAATGTAGTATTCATCCAATGATGCCCCTCTCTCACTAGCCGTGCAGGAACTCTCCCTTTTTGGAGCATCATCGTCGTTTCCAAGACAGGTCCTCGTTGTCCAATTCCCAGAAATGGTTGAACGATTTTCAGTAGAGAAGGTCTTATTTCAACCGCGATCTTTGAGTCTACTGAGTTTTCCCCAGCCCTAAGAGCAGGAGACCCTGTACCAAATCCCAGTACTCTTCCTAGAAGCTGTCCTCAGATACCCCCAAGTAACGTTGTGAAGATATTCTTCTCCTCTCCTAACGTTTTTTTAGTATCTCTTTTTCAAATTCGCTCGTACCCCCTCTCCAGATCTAGTTTTTGATGGGGTGTTTTGCTTCTGAGTATGTAGGTGATACCTCTCCTTTTATCCCTCTCACTCTTATGGAAGACTTTTCCAGTTTTCTCATCTTCAGGTAAGACCTGTAGCTTCCCCTTGCCAGAGGACTTTCCTTCCTCCCGAACGATGAGGTTCCCTGTTTTATTAAGGAGGGCGGGGGGGGGGTTGTGTGTGTTTTCTTTTTATGGACTGCTCCCCTCCTCAGTCGAATAGGAGCCAACTCTCCAGGTGCGCGATTACTTTTTCAGGTTTTTTTTTTTTCTGTCTCCCAGTTGTATTTTGTTTCATGAATTCTTTTTGGTTTTATAAGTTTCTCCCTCTTCCCTTTTCCACTGATTTCTTTTCTTAGAAGGCGTCGGGTTTTTTCCTTTGTTCGATAGGGGTTCCCCCAAGGGGTCGGTAGTTATGGCAGACCTCTATTGCGCTTTTTGTTATTTCGTTGACTTTTTTTTCATTCAATCACTTTCTTCTTCCCCGTCGGGTCGAGGTATCCGTTTTACGTAACCGGAGTGTTCTTGATTAAGGGTTTGTTCTTCCTTGCGTTAACTAAGCCCTCCTATTCCTTTTCAGGTGTACGTTCCTATGAGAAGGTTGGTAGGTTTTTCCTTGAAGTGTCACATCTGGTCCTTTTTTTGTCCTGTTGATTGTCCCTTCATGTCTCTGGATTTCTGATAGGTTTCATTTTAACCCCCTTACCAGTGCTTCCTCCGGTGCTTGTTGGCGCGCACCTTCACATTGAAGCTGGCCGGGTTTTTGAGAAGGCAATCGCTTGTGTCGTCAGGCTTATAGTGCCTCTCGTTAAGGCTCTCTTTCTCCCTTTTCCTTTAGGTGCGGGTCGAGCCGTTCTTTTCAGAATGTCGATGAGTTTTCGGTTTTAGATATCTCCGCTATCTTTACACCGGCCCCCCTCCTTTATGGGGGGCGCCATTTGCCCCGTCATTCCTCCATTCACCTACAGGTAACCTGCTTTCTATGATACGACGTTATGATTCCTATCACGTATCTTTTTTTCAATTTTGGACCTGGTTCCCCAAAGTAAAAGGGAGATCTTTTCAGCGAAAACCTTCCGCGAGGAACAAAAGTTCCCTCCCTTATACCCAAGCCGGACAATATCCTGCATCAGGCATTTGTTCTTAGGGAAGTAATCCCCTAAGATTCGAAGACGAGGTACCCCTTTCAAATTTCCCTCTTTTCTTTCAAGTCGATACGGTCCCTCAGTCCATTTTTTCAGATAACGAACAAACTTCTTTCATTCTTTTTTTTCCCACCCCTCCTTATATTCTCACATACGTATATTCCCCCCCCCCACAGCACTCCTTTTCTTTCAAACACAAGCACTTTCATCCCACAGGGTTCTAGTACTTATCACCCCAACTAGACAGCCCCCCGCAAGTATAACCCTTTCTCCAACACGTCGATGCGCCGTACATTTCGCCCGACCGCTCTGAAAAGTCTCATGTCCCCATCTACAACACCTGCACGATTTTTCCTTTCATTGATGCGCTTAATTCCCCGACATCCCGGGACAAGCCCTAAAAGCCTCCTTACTGAACGAAAGATAATCCTAATCCCGGACCATAATCGTCGCCTTCCAAAGTTCTCTTCCAGCTCAGTTGATCTTTTCTCCAGAGGTCGTCCTTCCCCTTTTCCATGCAACCTACTAGGTTCTCAAGTCGACCGCCAAATTTTCGCCTTCAGTGCGGTCTCCCCTGAATCATGGAACCTATAGTACCTCCCCTCAAGTAACACCTTTTTCTTCCTTATCTCCGATATCACTTAATTTTGTTTCCTTCCCCCCATGACATGACATTCCTAGTAGAGTAGTTGATTCTTCGTTCTAACCTTTCTTGCCTCTCCCACGGGTTTCTTCCAACTCCTATCCGGTTCCGTCCCGTCTGAATCGGGGAGAAATTTCTTGAATGTTCAGAGAAACGCTTCTGAGAACTCCTTTTTTTTCCCCTTCCGCAGTCGACAGTCCCCTCCAGGTTTCTTCTAGACTGTTATGATGGGCATACCTTTTGCAACAGTTCTTCTTTTTCGACCGCTCATTTTTTTCCACGTTGAATTGTTCTTTCTTCGTCTTTCGAGGAAGTAAAAGTTAAAGAGTGCCTTTCATTTTCTTCTCAAAGCTCTTCCAGCCCTGAACTTTGCCATAACATCCAACAAAGCTTTCCCCCTTTCTCATCAAAGCTTATCTCGTTCTAGTTTTAACCAGAAGTATGTCTAAGTTCCCCCAAACCCGAGGACTGCCGGCCCTACGACCCTCTCTATTCCTTCCCTTTTGCAGATCTCCTTCTTTTTGTCAGAATCTTTTAGAGAAAACCACCATGTGGCCCCTCTCCTGCTTTGTGCGCGCACGCTCCCCCTCGTCTGACTTCGTAGTCTGATATAGGATTTAGACCTTTCCCCGTCATGAAGTCCCTTCACTAGTTCCGAGCTCCACCCGCTTTCAGCTCAGATTCTTTCTTCATGGCGTACAGCGTGTTCTCAGGAGCTTTTTTGTGAGTCATCCTCTCCCCCCCCTCCCGGAGTTTGCACGCCTCCAAGATTTGGTGCTTGGAAAAGTATCAGACCGCACTTTTTCTGTGTTGCACCCTTTTGTACCCAGGCCAAACCTTTTGTACTCCCCTACTTCGCTAAGAATTGAAGATTTGGATTTTCTAGGTGACAGATAGAGTCCTCACCCGATGACCGGATTTCCTAAAACGGTGCGGAATCACCCCTTGGTAGGCTTTTCACCAAAACCCGTTCATTTCCCCCCGGGCAACCAACTAGGCTTCTTTTTTTCTCTGGTAACCCTTGCCCTTTCAGATGAAATAATGACCCAGGTTTGATCTCCTCCGAAAAAGAATATCAGAGATAGTGGACTCCAAGGCAATTGTCTCTAGCCCTTTGGATCATGTAGGTTCTACGCCTTGGCTTCTCCCCTTTTATTATGAGCCTAGTCGTCGCCCCCCTTGACCCCCCCCCCTTTAGTGGCGGTTTCTACCTTTTCTGTAGACGGTCTCATGCACCCTCTCACGTTTTGTGGCGTAGTCCTACCCTTGCCCTCCAAATATCGTTTCTCAAGTTTCTAATTCTCCCCCCTCCTGAGTCTAACCCCCTTTTTGAGAAGTACCTTTTTTGACGTAACCTCCTTTCCTCTCTGTCGAAGAACGCAGAGATCGATTCCTTGTCCTTTTTACAGAACTAGACTTCACTCTTCCGGAAAATCTTTTGGAAAGGAGCTGTTTAAGACCCCCTCATTCCTCATAGACCCCCAACGACTTTTACGCATGCACCCTTGTCCCCAGTCAGGTGTAGCTCCCCTCAGTCTCTGATAAGACAAAGAATTCATTCTGAGAACTTTCTTCTCCGTTCCAGCCCTTCTTCTGTTCAACTGTGCCTATTTACTTTGACAATACTATCGGTCAGGCGGACTTTTTCCTTGGTGATCAGGCCCCTGACCCTTCTTCCTTTAATCCTCATCGTGGCCCTCTTCCCGAGTTTCATCGCGACTCCTTCCCAAGTTTTTCATGCCGGTCACTTGTCATGCGAATTTTGTTACCCTTAATCGCAGATGTTTCAGACTGGTTTTTGGGAAAGCGGAGCGGCCTGAAGAGTTCGAAGGTAGTCAGGACATGCTTCTCTCCTAGCACCCCCTCGAACGTACATCCCTGCTGTTTTCCTTCAGATTAACTTTTTCCCCAGAGTAAAGAAAAGGCGTCAATCCTATATTTTACTCAATCAATCCTTTTTTCCTCTATTTTTTTGGAACTGGAATGGTCTCACGAGGTGCTCTTTTTATCCCACGACCGATTCCGAGACTTGGAATTCCGCTCCTGGTTATGTATTCCTTTTCCTTTTCCCTCACGAATGACAGCTGACAACCCACCTCGAGTAGTTTAGCCCCCCCTTTTAAGTTTTCGAAAACTTACAGGGTACGGAACCATTTTCCATGTTTCCTTTGGTACATAGTCTCTAAGTCGTAACAGATGATTGCTAGACTAGGGCTTCCGTCTGCTTTTTGTACTACTTTTCCCTAGGAGAGCTTTAGACATCCATTCCTTTTTAATCTCCCTCCTTTGCGCTCCCTTTTTTCGGATAAGCCTCTTTTCGCAGGGGATCTTCGGGCAGTTGCTTCCCGTGTATTCTTCCGATTTACAATCTCCGTACACCTTTTTTTTGTTTCTATGCTTCGGGAGAGGTTTTTTCAAAATTTGTCTCCCAACATCACCCTGTACGTTCCTCTCTTGAGAATTCAGAGGATTTCCTTTCCAGCCTCTGACTATCGCTCCGCCAGACATCGGTCTCCCTTGAATACGAAAGATGCTTTACTTCTCATCTTGCGGGCTCCTTTTTGGGCAGATTCCCTTCTTTCTCTTTTCCTCTGTGACCTCCCCCCCCCCTCCCCCAAATTAGGCGTGCCTCTTATATCTGAAAAAGGATAAGTTCACCGCCCATCCTCTTCGATATCTACAGCCACTAGGTTCTTCCCTTCTTTTTCTCCGGTTGTCTTCCAAGTATGACCACATCGTCGCACAATGCCTTCGGCATTTTTAACGCTAATTACAAACTCCCTTTTTTCTCTCCGAGAAGCAAAACTATCCTTCCTTCATCATTCGCCGGCACGTGATGCCTCTTGTCTCTTCTCCACGGCACCTGTGTAGTCTCTCCTGCCAAGTGGATTCACCTCCCCAAGAAGACTCGGGTGCCCCCGCTCCTCCCCCCTTGTTTCTCCTTGAAACGGTGGTTTCGGCCGAACCGTTCTCCATTCCACTTTGTCGCTCGATTTTGACTCCCCGGCTGAGCACCCCCTTTATTGGTAGCTGTAACCGGTCTATCAGCTACCCTCTACAACCTCCCTTTTTTACACCCCGACACCCACATCGCGCACGCCCCCCACGCACCACACGCCGGACCCCCCTCCCCTCTATCTTGTGCTTTTATGGCTTTCTTTGTAGTATTTGTTTCTCAGACACCCCCCCCACACCAATATGCTCCGACCCCCACACGGCATAGTTTCCGTCGGTTAAGTTGTATTACGAAAACAACCGCTCCGAATCCCTCCCTTCATGCCAGAATCTATCTTTGTTCTGACTACGAGGCGGCATGATATGCTAGGTATTTTTCTCCCCTTTTAGCAGTAGAGATAGCCCGACGGACACTCTCAGCGATGAGATAACTTTGGCGAGGTTCCTAGCCAATAACGGCAACTATTGTTTTTTCTTTATCACGCTCTCTTTTTTTCCCTGTCCCAGATTACTGCCACGATTCTCATCTTTTTCTTTCTGTTCGGATGTCCCTTCAGAAGTGGGTGGGTATTTTTTCCCCCCCTGTCATCACCACGTCTCCCTCCTTTTGAGGGGAGCTTCCGCTGTCTTGCGTTTACGTTTTGTGATGTGCTCAGTCTCTACGTCGTGAGAGATGATATCTCTTCTCTTTCCCAATCGCTGAACGGGTTTGATCAATCGTCCCCGGCTTTACCAGAACCTCCCAAATGTGTTCGCCTCCCTCTTGATTCTCCCCATATCAAAAACCACCCCCTTCTTTTGACTGGTCCATACCTTTCCCAGAAGAAGCAGACAGCCTTTGGTTTCCTATCGACTAAAAACAAAACCCATACCGACCCCCTCGCACAAGACTCGTTATCTCTTTACAAAAAAAACCTCTCTGCGCATCTACAGGCTCCAATCTCCCTTACTAACTCCGCCACGCTCGCCTCCCTCCTTACCTCGTAGCCAACCCTCCCACAATCCCACCTATTAGCACCCCAGAGAAGAACTAACCATCCCCTCCCTTATTACCATACAAAATTCCTGTACTCTTTCTCCGTCGACGGCGTTCGTCTCTCTTTTTATTCCCTCTGAGTATCCTTCTCATCCTTAGATTATCTTGCAGGCACATCATGTAATCTGCGGTTAGAGGACCTTTATATCTGGGACTACCCTTTCTTGAGATTTCGTCAGACCCCTTACTGCGCTGACTCCCTCCTTTTTCCTAAGAGCGGACGTGTAAAGTCGCTGCTTTTTCCGCACAATCCCCTTTCAGTGATAGAGGAGTTTCTATGACATGACACTACGAGCGGCGGCCCTTTTCCATGCACCGTTCCCTCTATTTTTAGGATCACAGATTGCGTTTACTCTTTTTTTGTAGAGTGCAGGTAAGCGTCCGTGCTGCACTTCTTCCCCCCTTAGGCTTTTTTGGCTCGTTGGCCATAGTCCCGATTTCTGCCTCGCTGATGAATGTTTTGTCTTTGATAGATGAGCTTGTTTTTAGAGGCCGATTTCAGGTATTTAGTAGGGTTCCTGCAGGGCTCACATTTTCCGATCTGGTCGGGTAGATTTTCGTCCTTCTTTTGGTGGGTTTGAGTTTTTTTTTGGTTTACAAACATATCGGAGGTTCTCTGGGCTCCTTCAACCTTGAACTATCGCCCTCTTGATGGGATTGTTTCTCCTTTCTGAGTTTCTTTTTATTTTCAGGAAGGATTCCCTTTTAAGGGACCTGGGCTGTGTATCTGTGGTGTTTTGGTATGCCTCCTCCTTTCCTTGCTCGATGCCGACTTTGTCCGTTCCGACAAGCAGGTTCCTACCTTATCGCCCGGATGAAAAATACTTCCCAGCTAATCTCGCCAGCGGCAGAAGGACCTGGGGATTCTCCCTTTTCCTAATCACAAACCCCTCCTCTTTCTAGCAGGCCGTTTTTCTTGGTTTACCTGTCTTTTGTACGAAGGTTGGATCCTTCCTTCATCTAAAGTCACGCATTCCCTTCTGACCCTTTTTTTCAAGTCTTCTGGACATAATGACTCTTTTCCTCGTCCATCCCTCAGCCGTTCTTTTTGGACCCCTGACTTTTTGTTCAGGGATCTTCCCAGCTGGCTACCCACTCTAATAGCTCCCCTTTTTTTGCCCCTCTGTATTTCCATTTCGTCATATAGGCACCTCCCAGTATGACTTCGGATCAGATCGACCAGCACGGAACCCCTTCTTCCGATTCCCTCTCCTCCAGCTCCTGGCACTTCCATCCCTCTCCCGACGAGATGATACTTGCCTCCTACACCGGAGTTCGTGCTGCACGCCACCCTCACCAAAGACTCCCCTCGCCCAAGTTGGTAGGCAAACGGAAAAATCCCAAACTTTCTGGCGACCTCTTTCGTCTCCCCCGACTCGGAAAAACGCTCACAGATGTACGGTCTTGGTGAAAGGAATCACGACAAGTCCCCCCCCCTCTTCACCCTTCCATTTTTACGCGACAACCATACCTCCGGCGGATCTCCCTCGTGAGCCCGCCCCCCCCACCGAAGACCAGTAGCACTTCCTCTCCTCCAAGCTTCCCCCCCTCCCTCACCCTTCATCCGTCTCTCTGGCACTATTTCATTTCGAGGAAAAGCCCTTAACCAGAGAATACCTTTTTCTCCTTAAAGACATTACGCACCCCGTGGGCGCATATCCGACACGCCGAACACCAATCCCCGAAGATTTTAGGTGGCACAGCCTAACAGGCAAGATCATCCTCCCTCCCTTTTTCCTCACTGCCACCCCCCCCTCCAGAGCTGGAAACACACTCCCAGTACTAAACACCCCACCCCACGGCCCCCACTCCTCCTCCTAAACTTACGCGTAGGTAGTGCTTTTTCTTCCATGACTCTGACACTCTTCCCCCGCCTATGTATCCCTAGTCCATTTCTAAAAGGACTTTGCCCCCAATAATCGTTTTCCGTCAAACCTTCTCGCACCGTCAAGAAAAGGTTGAATCCTTTCTTCGCCGACCTATGCTTCCCCCTTAGATTTATGATACCGCTAAGTCTCGTACTTTCCTGAACTTGAATTCTTGAAATCCACGAAGATGCAGGAATTTCCTAGAATTTGAAGGATCTCGC
>Ga0179591_1220788_pt1 | contig 17940 bp, 20 predicted proteins | sample CZOMad2_1_08_16f_FD_182891 | JGI IMG/M metagenome (GOLD analysis project Ga0179591, IMG submission 182891) | Vadose zone soil fungal communities from Angelo Coast Range Reserve, California, USA - CZOMad2_1_08_16fungal (PacBio error correction) | ecosystem: Environmental > Terrestrial > Soil >... | reverse complement strand
CGATGGCAACCACCAGTATCAGCCACTCAAGTTGTTGAATCGTGATGCCCAGTGCCAGCAAGGAAGCCCTCCATTCGTTCCTTTTTTCTTTTAGCTCGTCTTCCCCCTCTTTTCCTTTTGATATGGAGTATGTGTTTTTTTTTCCTCGGCGATGACTTCCAAAATCCCTCGAACACGTCTTTCGGGTGGCGGCGGCAGCGGCTCTTTTTCTTTTTGCTCGGCCTCATAGCTTTCCCGGACGATGCCCCTGTGCCTTCTTTCCCCCACTCAGATTTCCTCCCCTTGCCCCCCCCCTCCTTTATCCTGAGGATATGTTCAAACATCACTGGATTAAAGCTGCCTGACGGCGTCGACACACAGCGTGCTTCAATCTTTCACAACCCCTCTTTTTTCCCCCCTTCTGGACTTTTCTCCCCAGGTGTTGGAATGCTTTATTTTTTCCGAATGATGTAAGAAATAGAAATTTCTGCCGACATTATATAAGCTTGCGAGCGCACTTCCTCGATTTTTGAGCGAGATCTCAATTCTTTCTTTTTCTTTATCCAGTCCCTTGTCATCCCTCGCTCCTCCTGAGGAATTTGCGCCTTTCTCCCTTGATGATTTATTCGAGTCGTGGAGCTGTCTTATTAATGGACGAGATCAGCTGATACATTGGCTTATGTCCCTTGACGGACGCCTTCTCTAGCCTGGAGATTTTCCTTTTCTTCTTCCCCCTATCATACCAGTTCTCCCCCCCCCCTTCCTCTTGAGTAGGATAATGTCCTGATTTAAGGTTAGGGGAGTGGTTCCTTCGGAACGTCTTTTTGGCGGAGGTTAAGGCTTCTTTCCGAGGAGCCGGCCTCCCCCTTCCCTCCTAGAGTCCCCCCCCCCCCCACCGAATAGCTTCTTTGTTCTGAGGAGGAGATGTGATAAGTAAGGAAACATAGCGAGCGCACAACACACCTGCAGGAGACACACGGAAGAGCCCCAACCCCCCTTTTACTTTTTTTTACTTACATCTCTGTTTCTAAGACAGTTTCCGCGGTTGCGTGTTCCCGCCGAGGGGATCCTGAGCGTGATCGGTGATACACGTTATTTGCCTATGCTATCCCCCCTCCTTTAAACCCCCCTCCTCAGAAGGGGTTGTTCTTTGTGGAAAATTCACGGCAGATGTTTTTAGCCAGCTGGAATGGCAGGTCTTCCCCCCCCGCTGCCTTTTTTCCCTCTTCCCCTTTTTCTTAACAACAAGTTACACACGAGTTTACACCGACCACACCAGCTATGCGTTTTGAGTCATAGGGGGTCCTTTGTCCCTTCTTTTAAGTTATTCAAGGTTTTTTCCTCCCTGGTCCAGTTCTTTTCCGCCAAAGATGAGACCCACCCCAGTTCATCAGATAGTGCACGACCCGTTGATCTCCCCCTCAGTCACTAGCGAGTCCTTGATGCCTACCTCTTTCTTTTCTCTTTCAAGCCGAACTCTTCTTCCCCTTCTCGTTCGAATTTTGGATTCTGGATGAAATACTCCAGGCGTCGAAGCGGATTCCGTCCTTCTGCGGGAAACGGCGCCCACCTGCGGGATTCCCTAGCTTTTCTTTTCTCTCCAGTACCCCCGGCGCCCCCCCTGAACAGTTGTTCTTTCCCTGAGCGATGAGAACGCAACATGATGCCCCATACGGTCCCGAACAGTCCGGACATGAACCTGGTTTTTTGATTTTCCGGTTTCCAGGGTAGGAGAAGGGCACAGGACCCTTTTACTCAGTTCTTTCTCTCCCAACTCGAATTCCTCTCAATACAACCAAACTGGTCGGCGGCCACCGTCCCCGTCTGATGAGAGCCAAACTTCCTCACCCTTTTTTCCACCCCGTTCTTTCACTTTTGCTCCCTCCCCCTCCTCCCCCCCCCCCCTATGGAGATCCCCCCCTGAGTCCATTCACCAGAGCTGTTCTCAATGATCGGGCCCCGGTTAGCCCGTGCTTGTTTGGGAGTTCCGCGATGTCCCTTCCCTTTACTTATTTCCAGCAGCCGGATCCGATGACAATCTGAACCTTGATGCTGGACTCGACAATTGTTTTTGGCGACTAACTCCCCCAACCCAATTCTTTCTTCTTCCTCCCCCTCGTTTTTAAGAAAGTCTCATGATTGAGGCCGAAGGGTCAGGGTGATACAGGCGACGCCCCACTGATCACAAAAAATTTCCCCTCGGATTCTCCGCACCCTCTTCCCATTCATATTTTTCCCCCAACCTATTGAGAAGGAAAAAGTTCCAACAGGTCGTTACGCTCATCGCGAGAGTTTGGCTTTTTTCCGTAGGCCATGTTCTCTCCCCTCCCCCCCCCCTCCCCCCCCCTTATCAATCCAGACACAAGCTGATGAGAAGCTTCAAACCATTCTGTCGGGCTCTTTAGAGGAAGCGCGGAGTTCCCATCGTAGCCTTCCCCCTTAAGTTCTTCCCAGGCAGAGTCCTCCCCTCAGCTCAGTTTTTTCTTGTAGAGAGAGAACTTATCTACTGGAAGTTGGACGGGGGCGGCATCGGTTCGCCATTGTAACTTTCCTGCAGTCTTCTCAAGAAGACCTTCCAAGAAGGTTGCTTTCATGGGATTTAGCAGCTGAGTTGATGAGGAGCATGGCTTCTGTTCCCAGTGGTAGTCTGCCCCCCCTTTGTGAGTCCCTAACTATACTCTTTGTTCCCCTCAAGGTCAGCCCCTCCTTTTCTTGATCATTGAACTTCTTTTGGAGTTCTTTTGATTAAGAGGTGAGGAGAAGACAGTTTTGTTGGTGGAGGCGTGTAAGGTAGTCTAGCCCCTCGCGTCCCTTTTCCCCCTCTTTCTGAATATTCTTTCCAAAGCGATGAGACATACCCGAGACCCTCATCAGATTACTTTTCTTAATTTTTATCGGTCCCCCCCCTCCCTTTGCAAGTCTCCTTCTCCCTTTCCTAATGTTTGAATCCTTTATTGTAATGAGGATTAATCTTCTTCCGCAAACTACTTATCATACCCGGTTGCTGTCCTTTTGACTCCTCATTCCGATCCCTCCTGAGGGAGCCATGAGTTTTGTATCGCCGAGAGACGTACAAAATTGTCTTCCGTCTTTTTTCCCTCTTTTTTCCGTTCTTTTTTCTTTGGTTTTTCCCTAACCGGTGAAGGGGCCGCCGAACCAGTTTTGGAAGGTGCGCGGTTGATGCGCTTTTCCAAAACCTCTGTCGTCTTCCCCAGTCTCCTCTCCCCTGGAACAGAGGCTCAAACAGTCCCTATGTCGGACGGTTCGGACAGTTGGGATCCTGAGTGAGTTATAATCGCCGGAAACGGTTCTCCTTTTTTTTCCCTATTTTTTCCCCCTCTGTGACTTGGACTCCTTGCGATTTTTTTCGGGACGTAATGAAATCGGTTTGGTGCTTGCGGGTCTCCTTTTTTTTCCTTCAACCGTTTACCTCTTTTTCGTTTCGTTAAGGTTGGAACCCTTCTTCGACTCCTCACGTGTTTTCTCCATCCTACAGCGGCATGCGACGCTTGGGACATGCGCTTTTTCAAAGGTGACCCTTTCAATCCTCTCCCCCCCTCTCGTCCTTTAGGAGCGCCCCCCCCCCAAATGGCAAGTGTATCCGCGGTCTCCGTTATGATGGGGAGATCCACCGTCGTGCCCTACCTCGTCCATGTGGGCATCATTAATTCCCTCCCAGTTGCTCCCCCTTCCAATTGGGACCGATAATGAGCTGAACCTTGGACCCCGAATGTCAAAACCCTCCATAACGTGTTTTGTGGTCGCGCTTTTCGTTATTCGCCTTTTGGCCCCCCATCCCCCCTTCTTCCTCTCCTTACGCGGATGTGTCTCCGGCCCAGGCCTCTGCTTGCAAAAACCGTGATTTGAGGTGTGAGGTGAAAAAACCTCTTTTTGGTTTTTCTTTCCAATTGGTGTTCTGCATCTTCCTTTCCCAAAGAAGTCCTTTTATCAATCCTCCGGATCCCTCGCGGGTGACCCGGCCGCTTTCCCCCCCTTTTTCCCCGGACAATGCTCGGTACAGTGTCCCCTATAACTTACCCTTTCTTTCTTGTGAACTTTTCTTTTCTGTGCTAGACTCTGGTTCTCCGTATAACACGCCGTCGCCGACCCCGGACGCTGGCGATTGAAGGGATGGTTGTTGACTCGCCGGCGGTGAACAGTGTGGTTCTTTCCTTTGACAATCCCTCTCTCAACCCTCCACTTTCCCCCCTCTTGATCCAAAGCAGAAGTCTTACCCCCTCCTTCCTCGAACATTTGATATGGTGCGCGGAGCCGACTCAGAGTGGCCGCAGAGAGAGATGCTTCTACTTGAGATGCGGAGGCAGGTCTTCCTCTTTTTGCGCAAACTTCTCCTTCTCCCTTTCGAAGATCATCTAGCTCTCGGAGACAAGCAGCTCACTCAGAAGAAAGACAGTGATTCTCCCATCTCGCAGGCGATGCCAAGCTAATCTGCGACGCCGCCCCTCCATTCCCCCTCGAAGATTGACTCCCCTTCTCTCCCCCTCAGAGGAATTGAATTCTTTTCCCAGCTGATGAGAATCTTGGCAGGAAGATGCTGACTTGTGCGTAAACCGTGAAAACAAAGAGATGCCCCAGTGCTCCTTTCTCCCGTTTGTTGAGCTGTTTTCCTCTCGGCGTCGAGGTTTTTTTCTTACAGCAGTCGGCAATTTGTGGCATCCAGTCGTTGTTGCATATCCCGTCCAGTGTCCCACAGGTTATTGAGATCCTCTTCTCTTCCCCTTTGATTAAGATGGGTGAATCTATGAGGCCGCGGCCTATCTGGCCTCCCCTAGCTGCCGACTCCCCCCGAACCCGTCCTTGTGCGAAATTGGTCTTTGGGCATGATTGATTTCCCCTCCTATGAGCCCCCCCCCCCCCTCCCGTCCCCCTCCATATCAAGAGACCCTCTTTATGTCTTTCGTGGCTGTGCAACTCAAGATTGACAGTCCCAACTCTTTGCTGATCCCGTACCGGTTATTTCTCCTCTTTCCTTCATTTTGAGCCTATCTCTTTTCCCCTTCCCCTAGCGCCCCTCCCTTTTTTGTTTCCTTCCCCTTCTGAGTGAGAAAAGTTTCCTTTCTTTTATCGGACAGAAATAAGTGTCTCGAGATAGGACGGAAAGGCTTGTTAGTTCATGGGTTACTGTGAGTTGGTGCAATTCAATTTCTGAAGGGACTAAATTTGACCCTTCTCTTTTTTCTTATGTCACTCCTTCTCTTCTCCGAAGTCAGGAGTGAATACCATCCGATTACAAGGGAACGATTGAAACTTCATGATCAATCTTGAGATGCTCCTGGAGCTGGTGATAGTTTTAATTGATGCACAATGCAGTGCAGGAGTCACCTTCTAGCTGTCTTCTTCCTCCCATTTTCTGTTTACCCAATCCCCTCGTCGAAGATGTTTAGCCCTGGTTGGCATTGCTTAGGCAGAAATGATGTTACTGCAGTCGCCCAAATCCCTACCTTCAACATCTTCTCTCTATTCTCCTTCTTCTCCCCTCGAGAAGATTATACGTTCCTTCCTTTTTCGTGAGGGATACTTGTCGCGATGAGAATTAGAAGCATGTCTCCCTCCCCTAATGATGTTTCTTTAATAGTGAGATATTGTGATTTGATCTTGACCCTTCACTCCTTTTTTCTCCCCTTCTCCTTCTAATCTTCCTTTTCCCCATCTTCTACGAGAGCCTCTTTCTGCCTAATTATAATGAGACCATGCTCGTCGCTGAGACCCCCCCCCGGAGGTCTAGTCTAGTAACTCTTTTCCCGAAATTTCTTTTTTTTTTCTGGAGGAGGTGATCCTTTTTTCTCTTTTAAGGCTCGGGTGCTAGTTTTACGTACCCCCCCCAAAGTCCGTGAGTCAACACACATACTTTCAAAGTAGGGGTATTCTGCTTCTATTGTGATAAGTAATTCCCCCCTCTTCGAGAGAAGCAACCGAGGGCCGTGCAGAAGAGAACGTAATCGTAGAAACACCGGTCAATGTAATCTTGTTCACCTTTCCTCCGGTTTTTTCTCCCTGTTTAATTATTTCCCCTTTGAAGAGAGAAGGTGCAAAAAGATGCACTTCCCCCCTTGAAGGATACAATGGCACGTTACCACAATACCATAGTGGTTCACTACCCAAACGGCAGATCTTCTTTTCTTCGTTATGGGTCCCCCTTGAGGCCCAATCGCGGCCGTCAGCGGATAATGTGGATTCCAAACCACGATATTAATATACAGCGCATCGCGCTCCCCAAACCAGCGGTATTTCTTTCTTTTTTTTTTTCCGGGTACCTCTTTCCCCCTCCCAAGAGTAGGTTTGTAATTGATCTGTGCAGGCAATGGGCAGTGATCATTTGAACCTGGGACAACCCCCTCCTTCAATCGCTTCTCGGAAGCCTTATATAGACGCTGACGCGCGTAGAAGCTTGAGTTTTCGATACGCTCACTTTTCCATTTCAAATGATGGCTTCCTTCCTTGTCAGCGTTCCTTTCCCTTTTGCGGATGGATGAAACCCCCCCGTGAAGGCGTCGAAGGGATTTCCCAAACGGCCGACCTGGATTCGGCGGTTTTGGCCCACACCGCTTTGGTGACTCCCCCAATCTTGCGTTGATCATTCCCCAATTCTTTTGAGAACCTTTCCCCTTTCTCCCTTATGGAATTATTTTATTCGTCCCCAATAATGATGCCCCCGACGGTCGAAGTCCGACATGGGACTGGTGGGAGCCGGAACGGTGGCCATGGGACGCGGCTCCTTCAATTTCCCGGATTTTGTCCCCCCAACAATAATCTCAAGACTCTCCCCTTGAAAACCTGTCGTCATGTCCACGTCCCCTTTTGTATGGGCGCGACAACGAACGAAACCGCCCCTCCCCTGGCCCCTTTACCGCCGTCTTTTCTATTTTGCTCGAGTACACTGCAGTCTCTTTCCCCCCTCCCCCTTCAAAGACGCTTTTTTCTTTTTCAATTCGAAGGTCGCCCGCCCGATTAATTTTTGCGCGACGGCTGATGGCCCAGATCAGTCGGTAAGGCTTTTTTTCCCCTTTCCCCATCTTCCCATGTCTTTTTCCTCCAAATGAGGTCCTCTCCTATCCGAATATAAATTCCGGGGAGGGCTACTCACGGTTGGTTAATTTGAAAGTCACACCTGCATACTTGCAATCATTTTCCTCTCTTTTCTACTTTCTCTCTCCCATAGAAGACACCCCCCATTATCCTTTCGTAGCCTGAGTAAAATTCCTTTCATCACCCGTGATTTCCCCCCCTCTTTTTTCCAACTAAGGTTAACCTTTTTTCTTCTTACCAGATCATCGTATAGTTTGGGCCGGGCGTAACACCGGTACTCTGTTCAGAGCTACCCCAAAGACCAACTTCTTTCATCCCCCCCTTCGACCTCTCCTTCCCCCTTTCCCCCCCCACAATTATGTGGTCCTCTTTCTTATTTTCCGAAAAACGATGCCGCAAAAGTGTTATGACACAGCATCCTCGTGATATCATCTTTCCCTTCTTGACGTTGTTTTATGAGAGATTACCCTTAATGCATCTCTGCCGTTGGCAGGAGGACGGCTCGTCTACTATGGGACTACCTTGGGCTCCAAATCTCAGATGTTTCGTTCACGGATTGCCCCAGATTCCCGTTGGATGAGTTGTTTAGCCTTTTTTTCTTTTTTCTACTCGTCTGAAATTCCCGACGACGTCAAAACCTCTTATGTCTTGATTTTTCCCTCTGCACCATCCCGTTGAGCTCGGCCATAATAGGAAGCGGGATTTCGCCGGTGAGGTTCCAGGAGAGGTGTTTTGGTCTCTGTAGATCGACTTTGTATCCGCTTTTTACCCTCGGGAACAGCCCTTTCTGACTTTTCTTACAACAAAGCTGGAGGGAAGCACACCTCGTTGATCAGCTATCGATTTTTCTGTTCCCCCCTGATTCCCCCTCCCTGTTTTCATCCTTTTTCATAGGGTTATTTCGGCCTCACCTTATTTGTTCCTGGGCCCAAATTCATCCGCACCACCGCCGATCATCGGCCTCTCTAGACCCCCTGGCTCTCCTTTTTGAAGAAATTTTGGTGGAGGGGGAATCGGCAGTTGATTGTCATAGCCGTTTCCACCATCCCCCTTATATCACTTTTAGAGTTCGGTTCGTGGCGCGTCCTCAGGACCAACAGGGACGGTGGGCCCCACGAATGTGGAAGGGGCCTATGATTTTAAACCCCTTTCCACTCCGCATGTTTATCAGTTACTGTTTACCCTTGGCCCACAGTCGGAAGTAAAATCAGGACTGTAGGGACCTTTGGGGACCCCCCGTTTCTCATTCAGCCGGAGCTTCCCCGTAACTCCTGCCGCTCTTCCCAATTTTGTGCTGACTGAATTAGGAGGCCATGAGCACAAAGGCCATCGGTCTGGATAAGTAGGTGGACCTAAAACTTTCTTCTCCTGTTCGGCCGGTTCCCTCCTCTAGCCTAAAACGTTTTCGTTTTTTTAATAATCATACAAGCGGAAGCGAAGATTTGATACCATTTCCTGCTTCCCTCCTCCGCCCCCTCGCCGTCTCTCTTCTTCAACCCAACCCTAGCGTCTCGGGCGGCGACGCTGATGGGGGAGATCAACCCCCGTCGTGCCCCTCCAATGATGTATGATGTTTTTCCCCTTATCTGACCCCCTTCCCCTTTTTCTGCCCCCTTTGATCCCCGGTGGAAAGGATAAGGCGCTTGAGCGGAACCTTTGACACGAAATGCTCAAAAAAAAAGTGATCCCGATTTTTTTCGCGCCGGGCGCTGTTATGAATACTTTTTTTGGGAATCAAACTGCTCTCCGGGACTTGGAGTCCGACACCGTCCCTTCCCGCGATTGCCGTGAAAAAACCCGAGCCCCTTTTGTGTCTTAGGGTTCCCCCACCTTGAGAAATGGGTTTGGTCAAATGTTTCCTGCAAGAATTCAGGGGCCGATTTCCTGGTTTATCCGACTTTACCCTAGGGTGGTCCACGGCAATGAAAGGACTTCCGCCTGATCGCTTCCCCCCAGGAAAGTTGGTTTCCCAGTATTCCGTGCTGATGCACGCGGCATTGGTTGCGGGCGTCGACTATTGTTCTGCCTTATACGAGCCCGACCCCTACTTTGAGTGCCTTTCTGTTTCCTGAGTTTTTTTCGTTTGCTTTTTTCGGAAGTGAATTGAAACCGCCAGCGCCTGACCCCCTCCCGGCAACCGCGTGCCAAATCAAACTTACCCCCTTTGCTTTTCTTCCTTTTCTCTTCTCTCTACAGGAGGTAGTTTGGTTTTTTCCTCGGATGAGCCGAGATTAGAAGGCCGCAGCAGTTCAGCTCTCGGAGAAAGGCGGTTTTTCAAGGCGTACCAACCCGGACTTTTCATCTTAGACTTAGTCGAAGTCTCCTCTCTCCCCCCAGTCCTACTCTCTCCTAAGCAGGCATTCTTTTCTTTGCCAGGAAGTGATTTCTCTGACAGTGACACCCCCCTTGCAAGGAGGCCGAGGCTTTTTTTGATCGAGTTTGTGGAGCCATTTGCCCCACTGTCCTATGACCTTTGCGTAGCCCTATTCTTTCTCCTCTCGGAAGAACTTTTTTCTTGTTGCAATCCACGGTCCGAAGAGCCTGCCAACAAGTTTGAGCAAATGTGGTGTGCTGGGTGGACGCGCGCTCCGCCCTTTTTATCTTCTGACTTTCCCTTCCTGGGCATAACCGTGTTTCGTGTTCTCCTCTCACTAGTCGTGTCAGGTGCTGAGGATGCTCCTTCCCCTGCAGGACTCTCGACTTCCCCTTTCGTGCCTCCCTTCCCCTCACTTCCTATACAACAGAACAGTCCTTTCGAAGTGATTAGTCCTAAGGAAAGATGATGTCAAATTCAACTACGCCTAGGACTAAAAAAAGCAGTTTTAATCGCGACCGCCTGTTTCTTTCCGCCTTGAATGCAGGTAGCCCTTTCTCTTTTTCCTTCCCACAAGGATTTTCTTTTCTTCCCCCCCCCCTTTTCCCCTTTGTATCGCTCCTTAGTGTTGTTGTGCATGCTGAGGCAAAACGGTACGGCTCAGCGTTTTCCCTTCATCTTGAGTTGCGCCCATTGCTCCGACTGTCGGTAGAAGTTAAACTTCTTTTTTATTTTCTCTTTTCCTTTACCCTCCCCCCAATAGGGGAATGAAGGGGCCCACCTCCCTTCGAAAAGAGGTGGTCGGCGCAGCGGTTCTGATCGATGAGGCCCTTTTACCAATCGTTCGAAATCACACATTAACATCTTCTCTCTTCCTCCCTGTACTTTTTCCCTTTTCTCCTCTGTGTGATATGTAACCCCCCTTCCTTTTGTAATGAAGCTTCCCGAAGGAGGTTTTCGGAAAAGTTAGAGATGGATTTCCCAGAAGAGCATATACCCAACAACCATGAGTCTCCTCTTTGCGAAAAATGTTTTCTTATGAAGCCTTCTTTACTCCCTTTCCCCCCCCCTTTCTAATGAAGAGATATAAAGGTGATAATAATAGGAATTTTCTGATAGAGCCAGATAGACTCGGCATCCTTCCTCGGACGGTTTGTCCGAGTGAATTAGACCTATTCCCTTCGCTCTTCTCATCTGATTTGAATCCCCGTATTTCTTTAGTTGATTATAATGATCAAGCATCATCTTTTCCTTTTAGGACTGTCTTTTTCTCTTTTAATATATTTCATGAGAGGCCTATTGCTGAATGCCATTCCCCAAGAGCATGACCTCCTCCCCTTTCTTAGTCTAGTTCCTCCCTCGCTCACTGGCAGGCTTCTTTTGGTTAAGACGGCATTTTCTCGCGGGTGGAAGGACTTTAGTTGCGGGGCGTGGTTTCAAGTTTAGCACAATTCACGTTCGCGAGTCCAAACTAATTTCCATCGTCCCGCTTCTTTCCCGTCTTCTTCTCTTTTCTTAAGGAGTACCCCTTCTCGAGTGCACAAACACTTGCCGTGCAGAGCCACGGATAACGTTATAGAGACCCCACAGGTCATTTACGACTCTCTTTCTGCGTTCCCCCTCCTTTTTTTTTTGTCATCTCTTTCTCCTTAAGAGGAGTGCCCCCAAAGACATTAGCCATGCCTTCATGCGCTATCACCCTGGAAAGACCCCCTATTCGACGTGTGTCTCAAAGCCCTTTTTTTCCTGTTTATCCTCTCCGGTCCTTTCCCTGCGAGGACCCCCTCTTCCTTTCAGCGGAATGTGGATTCAACCCCCTATATTTACAGCGCCCCTGCGACGATCACCGAAAACCAGTTATTTGTTAATTCGGTCTTCTCAGTCTTTCGATCAAGATTCGTCGGTCCACCTTGACCGTTCCCTCAGTGACTGAACATGGCACCCCACCAGCATGCCACGTTGATGTCTGGCTTTCTTGCTTCCCCCCCCCCCCCCCCCTCTCTTACCGGCGGCCTGCCATTGTTTGGCGCCTACTCCTTACGTGGGCGTCCCGTCGGCCGCCGCCTTGCGCTACTCTTCTCAGTTTTTTAGGATTCTGAAACTCTCTATGAAGGAGTATGAATGTCCAACTGCCCCCTGCTCGGCGAAGTTTCCCCCCCAAAAGAGGTTTACTGTTTGACCCCCCCCCTCTAAAAACCTTTTGCCGTTGTTCCAGGGCCCTCAGAAAATTCCCATGGCCACCTGGCCGGAGTAGTTGCTGCTTTTTAGATCCCTCCTGAGACTCCCATACTGATTGAAAAAGCTTCAGACAGTCCGACAGGTTATGGTTGGAGCCGTTGTGCCATTTTCCCTTGTCCTCCTTTTCTAACTTCCTTTCCCCATCGGTAGCCACCAATTCAGCCGCGCACTTCAAACTGCGTCCCCCCTTTTGTTTCAGTCCCTCCTCCAACCCCCGTTGAAAAAAGCAATCGCCCCATCTGTCAATGCAGTAACGCCCGTACTAGTTGATCACCTTGCCTGCTGTTCACCTCCCGAACAGAAGCTGTTATCACTGATGAGACCCGGCGAGCACGCCGATTATCAGCTCCTCCTCTTAACCCTTACATCCCCTTTCTTCCTGCAGATTTATTGAAATCTGCCACAGGGAGGGGCCCACTCGAAAAGAATGATTCATCACACTCCCCCCCCCCCCCCCCCCCCCCCCCCCCCCCCCCCCCCCCCCCCCCCCCCCCCCCCCCCCCCCCCGTTTTCTTTCCAGGATTTTTCTCCGCCGGCCCCTCCTTGTGCCTGCATTTATGAGAGCGATTCCGGGCCTACGCTGTACATCCCCCAACCCCACCCACCAACTTTACTTCAACCGTTACTTTCCACCTTGATGAGGCCCCTTTCCCCCCCCCCTCCCCTCTTTTTCCACGGTGAGTGACAGCCCCTTTTGAGTTTGCGGGCGTCAAGCTGTTCAGACTCACCCTGACCCCCTGAACACAGGACTACTAAGCCAACGTAACAGTCATCCCTACCCTTAACATCCCCCCTTTTTTTTCGTCTTCCGCCGCAATTTCAATATAGACATGCCCCCCCGCGAGATTCCAAGTAGCACGAGTAACTCCTCTTTTTCCTCCCCTTGGTTGTTTTTTTTTTCTTTCTTCTCTCCTTTTTAAATCCTCCTTTTGATTTTTGTATACCGGCAGGAACTACTCCGCTTATGAGAAAGAGCCCCCAGATTTTGGTGACTTGTGAATTCTACGTCACCCGCTGAAGTTTCTTGAGTGCGTTTTTTATTTTTAGGTGGAGTCTGACATCTTGAACGACGAACGGCCCCAAACTCGACGATTAGTCTGACTTGACCCGTCCTTTTTTCTTCTCCTTCCCGAATACTTTGCCTCCTCTTATTCAGAGGGGCGTTTGCTTTTTTCCCCTTAGGGTAAGATACGTCGTAGCCTGTATCGACGAGGCCCCCCTCCGGCAAGAGGCTTGAAGGACCTCGGGAGTAGCCCCCCTCCCATTTTTTCCCGTCTCCTCTTTCCCCCCTTGTAGCCCAGCATCACGGTTGGGAACGATTGATCTGTATCATGTTTTTACCTCCTCCTTTCCTTGGTTTGACACTTCCCCCCTCCCTATGATCATTCGGGCTCTTCCCCTTAAGGGGCCTCGTTTCGGACCCTTCTATTTTCACTTCTCCTGTTGTTTATATGCATCGAGCAGTGGACCTTTAACCACCCTTTCCTTCCTTCCCCCTAGGTTCCCCTTTTTCTTTCTGAATAGAACCTTTTTTGGAAGGTGAACTCCCGACCAAGTGTTGGAAGGGGCGCTGGGGGACGCTGAGGGCTGGGGAACTTAAACGTTCACTCACAGTTCCTCTGGCTTTCCTGTCTCAGGCCCTGGCCAACCCAGTCGGCTCCACCAGGCCCTATGTTCACTGTTTTCAATTTTGGATCTTCTTCCCTTCTTTCGTAAATTATTTTCACCTTAAGTTTTTTTAGTCTTTTCCCCTTGGACGGGAATTTCGGAGGCCACCCCAAAAGGCCACCCGGTTTGTTCGAATACGCGGTTTTTCCCACCCCAGTTTTTTCCCTCCCTCCCTCAGGAATTTAATACGAGTAATTAACGGAGGAGTTTCATAAATCCCCCCCCCCAGCGGCCTCCTGAAGCAGGTGTGACCCCTCCCGTTGCCACCTTCTTTCGGAAGCGACCCCCCCGAGGTGGGTAGTTCTGCTCCCCAAATCGCACCCCTAGGTCTGTCTTCTTTTTGATCTAAAGTCGCGTGCCCTATCATGTCATGTGTTGTTTCCATTTTCACCCACTATTTTGATGGACCACATTGTTCCCTCCGGTTTACCATACTCCCCTTCTGGGAGCGCCCTCTGGGAACCGAAATGTTCAAAAAACGCCCTACCGCTGGTTCTGTAGTTGGACGCGTTCTCTTGCTATATGAGATTTGGTTTTTTCCCCCCCCAGACGATGACGGAGCGGATTGTGTCCGCCCGTGAAAAGGAAGAGCTGTCAGAAAAAAACGTGGCTGCGTTGCTTTTTTCCCCTAGTTACAACCCCCCTCTCCTTCGGGGAGTTTGGTACGGGTGATCTGAGTAAGGGGCCAAGAAGGCGGTTTATCAACGACCGATTACGGATAAATCTTTTTTTCCGTTGCCCAACCAGAGTTCCCTCACGGACAAGGAGCGTCCCCCCGGAACGTTGGGTCTCTTCTAACGTACAGAGTAGTTCTTTTCCGTTTCTCTCTCTCGTCCTATTTTCTTTCCACCCCCAAGTTCGAACGAGAAGAATAAGATGGTTGTTTGACTCGAGGGGTGAATGGGTGAGGACGTTCCCCAAATACGCCCCCGCCCTTTCAACAAGCCTTCTCTCTCCCCCTAAAGACGGAACACCTCCTTTCCAAGCTGCTTTTTGCCATCCGCAGGAGTTGGCCAGCGCTTCAGGCTCTGAAGGATCAAGGCTCCCAGACGAATTGCTAAGGCGTGGTGTCCTTACCTTTTTCCCCTTTCTCGAACTAACCTTGATCCTTTTCTTTTCTGAGGCGAAGGAGAAGAAGAGCCTCTCGACGAGCAGAAGAGCGAATCGGCGCAGCGACAGCATTTAGAAGCGCATCGATGAAAGTAGAAGAGAAAGAAAGGCTTCCTCCTTCTCAAGACCGCTGAGCTTCCCCCTTCGAGGAAGTGAAGTTCCTCTGAGCGCGAGGAAAGTGAGGAGACTTGCGTAAAAGCAGGCGGTCGAGAGCCGTTGGAAAACGTGCGCAAAGCGGAGGTTTTTTTTTTTTCATCTTTCCCTTCCTCCTCTCCCCCCTCTTGACTTTTTCCCTCCGTAAGAAAGTGGGAACAGTTGGTGTGCCACTAACAGCTACAGGAGGCAGTTTGTGGAGCTCGAAGATGATCCTGCACCTCTTCATCAGTCAGGCTTTGCTGATCCTTTTAGGCCCCTCTCCTCTGTCTCCTCGCATTTTTCCCCCTACCATAATTTGCCTTATTGGAAGTAAACTTCAGACATTGATGTCAAACTTAAAACCTTACCGAGACTAAACAAAGAAGTTTTGAGTTTCAACTATCTGCTTCATTTGGCTCCATCTCCTCAAGTGAAGTCTTTTTTTTTACCCCCCCCTTTCCCCTTCCCCTTCTTGTCGATAAAGTAAATTTTCCTTATTCTCATATATTTTAAAAGAGTTGTTGTTTTCGAGAGAGATAAGATGTAAAACGGTTCCGGGATCTCCAATCAGTTGGTGACTCTCGTTTACAAAGGACGGCCACTGCTTATCCCCTTGATCAAACTCCTCTGCAGGACGCGATAGACGAACTGAGTTTTCTTCTCCTTTAGTCTTCCTTTCATCCACTTCTTTGATGACCAGCTTTTACTTCAAATCCCTTCGCCAAAGGACGCCCTAGGGGGGAGGCGTCGCTTTCTCCCGGCCAGAGTATCAATAGATAGGTACCTTTCCCTTATCCATAAGGATCAATCTTTAAGCGACTAAGAACCGGTGTGTCGGGGGGTTTTTTTTCTTGGTTTTTTTTTTGGGGGGGGGTGCGGGGGGGCCCGCGGACGCCGGGGCCGGCGGGGGGGGGGCGGATCGCCGGGTCGGGTGGCTGTGTGTTTTTTTTGGTTTATTTCTTTGGGCCTCGGGGTCGGGAAAAAAAAAAACAAAAAAAAAAAAAAAACAAAAAAAACCCCCCCTAACCCCAACACAAAACACAAAAAACCAACCCCCCCCCCCCAAACAACCCCCCAAAAAACCCCAAAAAAAAACAAAAAACCAAAACACCATTGTTTTTGGAACACAAAAAAACACCCCACCCCCCCCCCCCCCCCTCTATCATTCTAGGAAAAAAGAATGTTGATGAACTGCAGTGACCTGCCCCGGCAGTTTTTTTTCGAACCCTTCTGCGCTCAGCGGAGGGACTACGAGAAATACTTTCAACACCAAGCTCAACCAGCCAGCTCCTAGGGTTAGACCCCCGATTTATTCTTGACGAATGCCTACGAACTTCAGACCCCTAAATCCTTCCGAGGACTCTTTACTCTCTAGAGAGAAGTGTGTTCTACTTGAAATAATGTCAGCTAATCTATCCTTTCTCCCCTTTGACCTCTTGAGGAGTAGGCTCTAAGAGATTTATGAACTGCGAGCTGACTCCTGCTGATTCGGATTTGTCTTCGGGTGCCTTCCTCCTCTTTTTTTTTCTTCAGAGATGGAGCCTCCTCCGACATCCTCCTTATAATGGGGACTCTCTTTTGAGGGGTAATTACCAAGACTTTCTTTTTCTATTTAGGATGTGGCTGCTCCGCATGAGTCCGGAAGAGTCTGCTCCCCGAGATTCTTTTTTCTTCCCCTCCTTCCTTCTTCTGGTGATTCCTTTCCCTCCTCAATAAATGTTTCTGGCTGTGGTTAAGGAGGAGGTGCGAGGGTGCCGGCGGGTTCCGTGCCTCGAGGTTTTCACCCTCCTCATTCCCAAGTAAGGCCCCCCACAACCCCCCCCCTCCGATAGGTTGAGGATTTCGGCGATGCGTCGGAAACGATCGCCCCCCTAGCGTCCCTTACCCCACCATTTTCCTTTCTTTCTATCCGTGAAAGTCCCGTTCTTTTCCCAACGGTCTCCGCCACCGCGAGCAGAGTTGGTAAGTGACCAGCCGGTTTCCTGTTCAAGCGATTTTCTTTAGATTGAAACCAGTTTCCCTTTCTTTTCCCTTCCTTTGTGATGGCCCATTCTTAACAAAAACTTCGACGTGGTTGTAGATGAAAAGCAGGCCTCTCCTGGGTTTTTTCTGACCCCCTCTCTGCATTGACTGGTTAGTCCAACGTTCCTTACTTTCTAATTTTCTCACCTATATTAATATACAGTCTCTCGCGAGACACACGACAGGTATGGCGTTTTTTGAGACTTTTCTGTTTCCATAGGTCCGCTCCCTTAGCATTCCCCTTGTCAATTTGTTCCTCACCCTTTCATTCCCCCCTATGAGAAACAACAATGATAGATGTAGGGCCCGACTTTGATCTCCAAATCCGACGTCGATTTCTCTGAAGATTTCACTTTTTTCTGCCCCAAGATAAGCTCTTGTGTCGTACGTAACTGCTGGAGCTTCCTTCAACGCTGCGAATGGCTGGGGCTGGATGACCAACAACCTCGTAATTTTTTTTTCTCCCGTAGTTCTTTCCCCCCTCCTCATTCGCCTCCGGTGGTAGGCACAGAGGGGGGCGACAAAACGATGGCCTTTTTCGGCATTTTTCCTCGTGAAATTCCTTTTTGTACCCACCCCCTTTTTCCCCCTTTCTCATGTGAAGTGTACGTCTCCGGAGATGAGAACGCCAAAGTATTCCCCCAGACCTTCCCCGAATCCGCTAGCTCCTGTTGTCTCCTCCTGTTGCCCCCTGTAGGAAATGGAATAAATGCGGTCAATTCTCATTTAGGGATCCCCCCCCAAACATTAGACAAGTCCCTAAGTCTCCAATGACCCCACACTGCGTAGTCGCCACCGTCCTGTGGATGAGGCGCGCCAAATAATTTCCATAACTCTCCAAACTGCCCCCTTGATTGCACACGATGCTCCCTTCTGAGATACCACCCCCTGAGAGCGGTCCCCTAAAGCCCTCTCTTTCCCCCCCCATCTCGGACCGTTGCACCCGAGATAGTTCTTTTTGTTTAACCTTTTCTTTTCAACGGTCCCTTTCTTCCCAGACCAGTTTTTCTTTTCTGCACTCCCTGGATGCTGGCGTACAATGAGGCGACTCAGATAGTTCTTTACCCCAAATTGTTGGGCTCCCTTATTTTGTCCATCAATTTTCAGCCATTGATTGGGTGTGGGTACGAAGCATTAAAGGCGACGCTAAACCTGCTACCACAACCCAAACCTCTCATTTCCCTCCCACATCTCTCCCCCTGGCAACACAAAGGATGAGGAAGCCAAGGAACGGTTCACAGTTCGTGCCCATCCCTTCCGTAGTCGTTCTTCCTGAGTTTCCCTCCCTGATTTCGAATCAAATCAACAGAACCAAGGAATAATAAGACCAACTTCAGCTCGAGCCTCCCTGGACCTCCCTTCTGTGCTCTCTTTTTCTTTTTTCCCCCAATTTATGTTAACCCCTCTTCCGTTTTCCTTCTTCACAG
>Ga0179591_1272165_pt1 | contig 17944 bp, 13 predicted proteins | sample CZOMad2_1_08_16f_FD_182891 | JGI IMG/M metagenome (GOLD analysis project Ga0179591, IMG submission 182891) | Vadose zone soil fungal communities from Angelo Coast Range Reserve, California, USA - CZOMad2_1_08_16fungal (PacBio error correction) | ecosystem: Environmental > Terrestrial > Soil >... | reverse complement strand
CCTGGTGTCCGTTCCAGCCCTCTCCTTAACGATCGTCTAAGCGTTGCTGATTTGGCTTTTTGTCTCCCTTTTTCGACGCGCGAGAGTTTCACCCCAGCACACATCAGGATGGCTTCCTTGGTTTGGGAGGCGGGATGGACGAGTTTTTTTCTCCCTTGCTTTCTTGTGTGTTTTTCCGTTAGGCCATTTTCGTTGGGTACCCGCTGGTACTTTCCCCCCCCCTTTGTTGTTGAGAGAGATTAACTTCCACCCCGAAAAACATTTTCTCCCGCCCTCTTTCCCCCCCAGATGCCCGCGTCCACAATGATCCTCCGTTTCCCCCCCCCCTAACTAGTCACAGCTTTCCGGAGTTCTTTTTTTTCCTACTGAAGCTCCCCCCTTTTTCTCAGATTTGATCCCCAAGGCATAGCCGTCGGCGAGCACGTCCTCCCCTTCTCGACATACTTCCCCACAAGTCTTTCTCTTTCCCCTTCTTTTGTCATCCCGTGCCTTCTCCTTCCCCTGTGATCCACGGCGTTTTTCTCCCTCCCCCCCGGAGACTAGAACCGCGAGTCAGATGGTCTCGAGAAGGTCGTTAATAGTCCGGCGTTCCTTTGGTCTTCTTCTTCAATACCGCCCACGGCGCATTGAACTTCCCTCTGCCCCCCTTTGCCTTCCCTCTCCGGTAAGCGCCTCCCCCGGCTCGCGGCGCCTCTAGCAAACGCTCTAGTGAAGCGGCAGGTCTCCCCCTTTTTTTTTTCATGTCTTATTTTCAGGTGGAACCTCAATCTTGTTCTTCTTTATTGACATCGTTCCGCAGAGAAGCTCCACTGAGCCCTCCTCGGTGTTGAAAGCGGGTGCACCACCCTTTCTTTCCCCGCCTCGATCCCCCCCAGCTCCTTCACAGCCCATTTCCTCCCCCTCTTACAGCATTGCTCTACACCAAAGTCGGTGTAAGCAAGCCCTACGCGGATATTCCAAGAACGTCTGGTACGCCCCCGTTGTACTTCTAGTTTTTCTTCCCTCCCGACCACTTAAAGGCTCCAGACCTGGGTACCCCCCGAGTGTGCTGGGGATTCTTCGTACCTTCTTTGCAGAGATGTTCCCCTTCCCCCTCCTTTTTTGCAGGACTTTGAACTTCCCCTCCTTTCCCCGATTTCGGCTTGGTCATCTTCTTGCCCCCTTGCTGAAACCGGGCCCTTCCTGAAGTATTTTAGCTTTTAGCATAGTTTTTCCCCATTTGGGCCAGGACCTTTTTTTCTTGCCGCGGCCTTAGGCGGGTACCTTGCAGTTCCCCCCTTCTCCCCTTGGCTGAAGAGTCTACTGTGGTCAGTTGTTTCCTTGATCCCGCGAGCAAACTGGTTCCCGTTCAGCAGTTTCTCTCCGTCTCCTCCAGAATCAAACCAGGAAGTTCTAATTTTCCCTCTCAGGACGTTGATGTTTATCCCGGACCCCCCTTTTCTTTGAATGGGTCGCGCGGATAGGTCACCGGCGCAGGAACGGTCGTCTGTAGCCCCTCCCTCTACTCTCCTATGACGCGCTACTAACCGTGTTTCTTCCTCCTCAGCTTGAGGGCCCGATTCTCCGACGCCCCGAGCACTGTACGGCCCTTCTACCCGAACGTCGTGAGGCTTCTTCCCTTCTCCTCCGCTTCTTTCCCCCACAGAGAGAGTGTTATTCTTTTCCCCCCTTTCCTGAGATCCCCCCTGGCGAGAGCTTCCTTTCCCTCCGGAGACCTCGCAGGCCCCACAGCCCTTTTTCCCCAGACGGATCGGCGGCGCCTTTTTCAAACGAATCCGGTGGTGAAGTCTTTTCCCTTTTCCCTCCCCCCTTGGGCACGAGCACTTCCTGGTGGACAGCGCGCTTCAGAGCGTCACGGACTCTTGTTTCTCCTTTCCCGCCAAGTTCCCCCCCCCCCACCCCTTGATACCCCCCCCCCCCCTTTTTGCCGCGAATCATCAACAATGCCGCTCCCTCTTCGAAACGGAATCCTTCTGTATCCTCTTCCCTTAGAGTCCGTCCCTTTTTGTGACAGATCTTTTCCCTCGTTCCTAGAGCCTCTTCCTTTCTCCCATTTTTTCCGCACTGTCCATTGCTTTCGTTCGGGCGCGCCCTTAACCCCCTTTCCCCCCTCCCTTAAGATTCCCAGGTAGATTTCCTCCCAGGATTGAAGTCCCGTCCCTGGTCGTTTGTTTAAGGTCGGCTTTCAGACGGGCAAAGATCGTGCAGGTTTGTTGTCCCCATCGCCGCCTTCGCAGATGTGTACCGCGCAAGTTTGCATTCTCCGTTGGTGTTCACTTCTTGAGACACATGTCTTTCTTGGTTCTTCCTTGTTTCCCCGTACACCGCCAGACAATCCAGCCCCCCCCTACGAGCAAAGCGCAAACCTCGCGGGTGAGTCGTTTGTGGTGCCCAGTTCCTTCCCTCCCCTATTTGTTGAATTTATTACTCCTAAGTCCCAAGCTTTTCCTCTTTTTGTGCTCGAGTAGACCGCACTGGCTCGTTGAGAGGCCACGAACCCCCCCTACCCTTTAAATCCTCTTTTCCCTCTCCTAGCGTAACGCTTTTTGAGTCTCTGATCCTTCTTTCACCCAGACTCGATAGCCAAAGGACATCCAGACACGACTCAATCTAGGAATATGTAACTACTTCCATCTTTCTCACGCCGATTCTTTTCCTTACCATAACGTATACACCTTACCCCCCCTTTCCTTTTCCCCTCTCCACAGCGAGGACCACAGATAGGAAGATCAGACCCTCCAATACGCATTGTACGTGTATGGCAATCGGGAGAATTTTGACTTTTTTGTTTTTCCCCTTTCTGGAGTCCTAGACTTATTTATCTTCGGTTTTCCTGGATTGTCGCGTCCTACATTCTGTGACGGCAGCTCAAGCCGGCCGCGAGGCCCCCAAGTTTTCTCCTTCCAGATAGTTCCTTGAAGAAGCACCAGACTCATCTTCCCCGCTCTCAGCCGCACGCAGCTCAGAGACCCTAGAAACAGGCTGGGTTTTATTCTCTCGCGCTCTGAACATGCACCCTGATAAGCGCCATGAGCAGACCACCAGAGCCTTCTTAAACTAACGGCTCGGTTCCTTCAAGTGCCCTCTACCGTAGCGCCCTTCTTGAGGCCATTTTACGTGTGAACCCCTCCTTTTTGAACCAACTTGATTTAGACCGCTTCCTTACCACTCTACCCCCGCCCTTTTCTTGCTTCTGGATCAGGGCGGTGCTTTTTTAGGGAACACGTCTCGCCTTTCTTTGGAACGTAGCGCGAGCCCTCTAGAGATCGCTCTTCCCGAACTAATTTTTTGAGCCTTTTTTTTTCGCTTCCCCTTTTCGAAAGTCGGTCGACACCTATTACTGTTCAAGGATATCTGAGATGGCTGCTCGTTCTCTGTTTCCCTTTTGTTGGTGCTTGAGACCTGTTCAAAATCAGATCTCTTTCCTCTCTCTTGCACGGTCTCTCAATCGCATGTCTGGTAGGCAGACGTCTGTACCAGCTCTACATACTTTAACTTTTGTTCCCCCCTCCTTCCCCATTAATTTTCTTTTTTCGTCTCCCCGACGATGGCCCTTTTGCAAAGCTACGATCAACCCGGGGTCTGAACGGCCTTCTCGAGAGGATGTTCACAGATTCCCCTCCCCCCCTCCCCTCTCCCTAGCTCTTTCAAGGCCTCCCATTCCCGTTTCTTTCCCCCTTTTTTTGAAACGGATGATCTGATCGCGCAGTTTCAAGAAGGTTCCGACTTCCCTCCTTCTCGTCTTGTTTCTTTTTTCTATCTTTTTTGCAGGAGATCGCCTTCCTCTGAGTCCAGGTTTCCACCCGCAAGGCCAGGACGATTACTGCCCTTGCCATCCGAACAACAACTTTTCCCCCTCCCCCCCCAGCAAAGTTTTCCCAGATTTCCCCCCTTTCCTTCTCCGGCAATGGTTGAAGATTTTTTCAGCTGAGTTTTCCTTATCTTCTTCATGTGCTGCGTCTCCCAGACTGATCTGAAGTTTGAGTCTCCTTGACTGCACTGCCGCCTATGTTTTCTTCATCGAAAGTGTGCTTTCAGGAACGATCGATTCATTCTGCCCTTTTGGAACTTTCTAGGAAAGTTCCCCCCCCTTCTTCTTCTGTTCTGTGAGTGATCACCACTAGTGGACGAAGTTCGTCTATCTCCAGGAGTGTAGCCTCCTTTTTAAGGCACCCGTCTTTAGAGTAGTCTATACCCATTTTCCCCCCTCTTCTCAGGTAGAGAGCTTTCTCAGTTGATGCGGCCGCTCTTTCGCCTTCTTAACCGCCTTAGTCGAGCTTTTTTTCATTATACCCTCGTCCCCCCCTTTTTCCCTATCCAAGCGCCTGGTCAGACCCGGACTTCTTCCCTAGGAATTTTGTGATGCAGTTTTTTTCCGGTCCCTCTCCCCCTTTGTAGTAGAGTTCATTTTTTTTGCAGCCCTCGAGCTTTTTCTTTTGACAATCTGATTTTTCTCGAAGCTCCCTTTCGAGTCATGTCGGGCAACTGGCCCGCCCCTCTCCGTCGCCCCTGTACATCCCCCACAGAAAGTGATGCCCCAGACGTCCTTCCCCCCCCCCTTTTTCGGTCACAGGTCACTCGGAATCCCTAGGGTGCGGAGTTTATTCGGAGGCCCCTGTTTACCCCTCACCGCTTCAACAAGCGAGTGAATCCCTATCTTGCGGCATGTGCCGGACTTTTACCTCTCTTTCCCCTTATCCTCCTTTTTTTTTTCTCTCGTCTTACACTCCTTGAACATTTCACCCTTCCCTATTTCGTTTTTTAGAGATGTCATTGTTTTATGCCCCACCTTGCTCGAAGGATGCATACCCGAGGGTTTTCTTTTCTCCCCCAGATGACGGTTCACCCCTTAAACTTCATTTAGGTATCATTTCAGCCCTTTCGGTTTTTTGATGTAAACTGCAGGGGGATTGACTGCATTTGAAAGTCGGTGACCTGGCTCCGACGAGCTGTTCCTCTTTTCCTCCTTTGGTACTTTTAAGGGACGAGGTTCTATCGACTCCCCTTCTTTTTCTTTTTCTTTACGGAGAAGTTAGAGGACAGATCCTGGGTTTTTCACCCCTTCGGCCTAGAGGTCTCGTGTCCTCTTTTCTCCTATACAGTCTCTAGGTATTACTCCCAGAGAGGTGTCCCTACCCTGCGCTCGTAGAACCTTCTCTTTCCTTTTAAGAGCCCTCCGGTATAGAACCCCGGTTTTTCCCGCCCTGCTGTGAGACCTTTGCGATAAACTCTTCTCCTGGAAATACGTGGTGCTCCCTCGCCCCTTTTGCAGGTACCGAGGAGGCCTGAACTTTTCATTCCCTTCTTTGGAGGGGGCAAGCTCGTCTTGTTCGTTCATGAGCCACACCTGTTCGTCGGGTTCCCGTCCCCCCCCTTTTTTCTTTCTTCCAGTTTAATTCTCTTTGACCCCCTCTTTTCTTCCCCGCTCTTATGGAATAGAGACGCCGGAACCTACACTCGAAGGTTAAACGCGAATTTTCAGCTTTTTCCCCGGCGGTTCCAGCATTTAGGGTCTCCGTGTGAATGAGGGCACGATTGGTGCCTCCCGTTATGCCCTTGGAAAATGTTCCATCTCTCTGATGTTCTTCTTGCTTGTCATTCTAGTCCACTTCAGCTTTCCCCTTACCGATGACAGAACGGAAAACTCCCGGTCATGCGCCGTTTCCTGAAAGGGATGAAGAGAAGATACCTATTTTTCCTTTGACAAGCTGACCGGAATTTATAACAGGGCATTTCACAATGATATTGTGCACCCTTTTTCCCCTTCAAAGCGGGAGAGCAGACTGTTTTCCCCGTCTGCTCGGCGGCGAGGCTAAGCCCCTGGCGTACGGGCCGGAACGACGAGGAAGCGTCCGATTCGCGCGTATCGGAATAGAGGAGACAAGGACCCCTCCCTCTTCTCTCAGGTTAAGCCGCACTTATGAGAGCTTTTCCCCCTTCTTCCTTTCTAAAACAGTCGCAGGACAAAGCTGCCCTCATCGAACCAAGCAGTTCTTCCTCTTTTAACGTTTGAGATCACCCCATCCCTTTTATTTTGAGTGATATAAAACCACATGACTTTTGTTTAGGAAGTACTAGTCTTAGCTCGGGGTGGGGGAACCCCTCACTTTTCTCCCAGTTTTTAACGACAAGTTCTTAATGCCCCGCACGCAATACTATGTCTTGTTTTTGCTCCATGCCCGAGCGCGGCGAGGCTCTTAAATTTTTGGCTCCTGGGGTGCACCTAAGTAATGGTTATCTTCTTTTTCGGGCTGAAGGTACACCTGGAGGGCCAGCCCCCTTTTTTTTGCCGACGGCGATTGGTGTGCTCCGCTTTTGTTTTTATTCTGATGGCTTCCCCGATGGACCAAACAGGTTAGAGGTTGGTTAGCCCTGTTTCTATGCGCTGGATTCTCTCTATGATGTAGATTTCTTCTCCTTCCATTAGAAAACTCTGTCAGCAGTTCCCTCCAGCTCATTTCTCGAGCCCGGGATTCCTCTTTGTTCCTTCCTGCTTTTCAAAAAAAGGACGAACAACTTCTCCCTTTTTCCCCCAATCTCCGGGCCGATCAAAATTCGGCTTTCCCCTCCTGAGGATGTTTAGTTCCCTTGATTTTTTACCCCCTCCTTCTGGCATTCGTCGGTTTTTTTCTCCGGCATGATGTGGTTATCGCGTTCTCCCTGCTCCGGCTGGGGGGATTGGTTCGGGATTCCCCCTTCCCCAGCACCCTTCTGGTATAGTAGTAAGAGTCTTCATTCTTCCCTTTTCCCTTAATGTATGCTGATTCTTCGTGCAGGCGGCGGTAAAAGTTTGAGCCGCGCGTCTGGTGTGGAAACTTCTTCCTTTCTTCAAGCCGCGCTCCCAGTTTGACGTTACCTTTCCCTTATCTTTGCTGGCGGTCTTGTGGTTAGGGTGGCATCTCCGAACTTCCGTCCCCGTAGATATAGGACCTATCTGCCGGGGGGTTTGAGTAAGTATGTCGTACGCGGGAAGAATTGGCCCCAGAAACCCGGACCAGGACCCCCCCTTCTCTGTTTTAAGGATTTAGTTTTGAGGTCTTCTCCTTTATGCTTTTTTGTCTCTTCCTGTCCAAGTATCGATAGCGAGACTGACACGTGGCGTCCTTTCCCTCAATTCAAGGGACTTCTCTTTTTTTTTCCCCTCCTCCTCTCTTAAAGGCCTTTACTGGGGGGTGCCCCCCCCTTTCCTTCAGAGGCCGTAATTCCTGGTGGGCGCAGTTGCCGAATGTTTTCTAATCTCCTGTGTTTAAGCTTCCAAATGCCCGCAGCTTGCGTTCTCCCAGTTCGGAACACAATTCAAGACCAAGAGAGTTCCAGCATCGGGACCCTTTGCAAAAACGGTTTCAGTGCCGCGGCTCGTATGGAGAACTCGTATCGAGATTTCCGTGGTTACATCTAACCCCTTCCTCCCTTTTGGTTTTTTATTCACAATTCTTTTCTTGGTACATGGTAGGTGTCTGGAAGACCTTGCTAACGAGTCTCTCTTTTTTTTAGTGTGTTTTTCATGTGGTCCCCTTGGGGTTCTTTTCTTCCCCTGGGTGATAGGATGAACCTTACTAACTTTACCTCAAGTATGCGTCTTCGACGCCATCTTCTTTTCCCAATTTGAATCAGATAGAAAGCTGGTTCTAGCCTTTCTTTTGCCCTTCTCTCTCGATAGAGAGAGGCGATCCCATAGACTCTTATGTCCCGTTCTTTCTCCTCTTGCTCCTTTCCCCTCTAGGTTTCTTGGGTTACTCTTTACTTACTGCTCGGGCCTAGTGGACATCCGGTCCCGCCGCGCTGGAAGATTAGAGAAGGCTTTCAGTTTTCCTTTCTCACCCCTCGAATTGATTCTTCTTCTCAGAGGGTTTTGGTGCTTTGGTTGGTTGTTTTTTTATATGCTCAGAGTCATACTTTCTTCTTCATTTTTTCAGCCCTTAGATGAGGGGACTTTTTTTTCTCTTCCTCCCCCCAGGCCCTATGTCTTTTCCCTTTACCTGTTTTGTCTATTTCTTTGACCCTTTTTTCCTGGCCACAAAGGTTGGGTTCAAGCCAGTTAGCCAAGTTCCCTCCTCTCTAAAACGGTAGAGTTTTTGAAACAATTTCCTGGGCTCCGTTTTTTTCCTTTCTTCTTCCTGTTCAAGAACCAGTTCGGGGTGCCCCCCCGTCCTTATTGCAGAAACCACGCCTTCCTTTCTTTAATGTTCTAACGTACTTGTTTAGGACCCGCCGAATTTTTGCTCTTTTGATGTTCCGGGGTCCTTAGTCGTCGACCCTTTTTATCTGCAGAACATGGAGACACCTCCTTCCCTGTTCTTTGTGTAGAAAGGGTCGGATCGTCCTTTCCTTCCACCCCAAAGGGGGCGTCTTCACGACCTGAAGTTTTTGCATATCCCCGGTGGTCTCTACACCTGATTTGCCTCTCCTTCTGATACCTCCGAGATTTGCGGTTTAAGCCGCGGATGCCATCCTCCCCTTTTTCCATCTGGTGGCATGCCCGGGGGTTACGTAGTTCCCATCTGAGGAGGTCTCGGGGGCGGTGTTTTTTTCCTTTCGGCCAGTTTTTTTCTTCGAGGACTCACCTTTCCTCCCCAGTTTTACGTTTTACTCCCCCCCTCGCCCCCATGAGGAACCGGGACCGAAAGCTTTACACGTGCGCTCTTTTGTGATATGTCATGAGCCGTTGGGCGTTTCTGATCTTCTTCCAGGTTTTGGATACCCCAAGTGTTCCCAATCCGCCCTTCCCCCTCGTCGGTATGCTTGACTGCCCTGCCGGTCTTTCTCTTCACGTGCTCGAGGGTCCGTCATACTGATGCGGTTTTTCTCTCCCGTCTGATCTTTTTTTTTTTTCGCCTTACATTGTCCCGGACGTATATTCCCCCATAACTCCCCAGCCGGCCCGATCCTGGGGCCAGTTCTCGATCCTTTACATCCCCCTTCCAGCTCTCCCAGCGGCTTTGTGATTTTAGGAGAGAACGCGCCTTCTTTCGCCCACCAAGCACACCTCCGTTGTTGCGACAGGGATTGGGGGCCGTGCTTTTTCCCCTCTGTTTGAAGAGGAGATCTTATCGGGTTCCCCTTTTTTGAGGGCGATAGGGGGTTGCGGTAGAACATTTTTTTTTTCTGGGCACCTCTGTATCTCTTACGTTTAACGTTGTTGGTCCTTACTCTCCCTCTTTTTTAAAGAAAACCACCTCCGAGAAAAGAGTCCCCCTCTTTCCCTAAGCGCTCCTATCCCTCTTTTCTATCCCTCACGCCGCCCACCCTTAAGTCCCCCAGCGAACTCGGTTGCTTGGTCCCTCTAAGCCTCTCCGAGGTTCATTGAGAAACTTTTCCTCTCCTATTCCTTTTAATTACCGATATCGGTCTTATTATGAGGCCACTCCCCCCTTTTCTTTCTCTTACGTTGTTGCCTGAGGCAGATGTACCCCCGGTGATGAGTGCGTCTCACTCCCTCAAAAGCCAGACGTCTTCGACACCCCCGTCCTTTCCCTCTTAGTTCCTCGTCCTTTTAGTCCCTCAACGTTTCCCGCTCCAGACGGCGCGAAGGCTCGCTCCCCACGCTGCCTGCTTTAGGACTACCTTTTTCCCTTTTCCCACTGGCCCTTGTCAGAAGATCAGTCCTCCCCCCCCCGTTGCCGCGGCGCAGCGCAACCCTCTTCAAGTTGCATTTAGGAAGGTCCCAAATCACGGGTATCCCTTTCCCCTTTTTTCTTTTAAAAACGATCAGCGTTTAGATTTTCACTCGTTCCCCGTCCTTCCACCTTCAACCGCTACTCCTCGGTCGCTAGTCAACCCTTCGTTCAGTTGGATGGGAAGTTTTTTTCTCCCTTCCTCCTGGACAGCCGATCGTCAAACCCCCTCCTTTACGTAACCTTCTCTCTTTTGCCGTCACCTTAAAAGAGCGTGTCCAAGCCAGTCCGCGCCATTTATTCAAGATTAGTCGGTCCTCCAGCCCTTTTGTTTTTCTCTCTTTTCCTCGCCGTGAAAGACGGGGAAAAAGCTGCTCCTCTTTTTTCTTCTACCCGGGACTTGTGATGTAGCGTATGTAGATCCCTCGAATTCCCACTTTGGGAAAACGCCCCCTCTTTCCCCCCCCTTCGTCCCCCCCTCTTGTTCCGAATTCCTCTTCAACCCGGCGGAACCGGAACAGAGTCTGCTTCCTTAATCTTAGAATCCAGATGTAGGACCTTTCCGTAAGTCAAGTGGTTTTCCGAGGAATTCTGGTCTTTCAAAGTCGCGTCGCCCCCCCCTCTCTCCCGGGGTGGACGGGTCAGCCTTGTTAGTTCTTCTTCCCTCCTGAGCCCGCGTCCCCCAGTGTCACGTTCCAGGCATTTGGCAGCTCCCTCTTTCTTCCCCCCCCCCCCTTAAAACTTGATCGAAGATCTAGTCTTCATTGAGGTTTCTTTTAATTTGTCGATCTGAATAATAATGCCTTTGAGGGCGTTGTAGCTTTTTCCTTTCCCCCTTTACTTTTCACGGTCCATTTTTTTTTTTTTTATAGAGAATATGACCCAGGCTTATTTGTCTTTCCCTCCCCCCCCCCTCCCCCCTAAAGGCTCCCGACAGTCGCGGCCCCCTTATGAATTGCCAGACCCAGTCGATTACTTTTTCCACCACTGCCTCCGATTCCCTTTCAGGGCTGAGATCCGCAGAGAAACTCTCCTCCCTCCGGCCTTTTCAGCTCCCTTAGTCTTCTTCCTTTTCTTTCCGGCTCGACGGCGTTATTCCTGTATCTGAGGAACCCAGAAACTCCTAGCGGAGGCGAATCAGCCCCCCCATTCTTTGTAAGGGGCGAGGGTGCCTTCTCCAAACCGGACCTTTCGAAAAGAACCCCCTTTTCCCCCGAGAGAGCGGCAGATAGTCAAGAAGCCTCGGTTCCTTGTAAGTCGCCAACCACCTCACCCCCTCTCCCCTTTCCGACGTAAGATCAGCCACTCGTCGACCAGATTAGAGGGCGGACTTTTTGATCGATCGTGCGCCGCCGCTCATCGACGTGGTCGGATGGCAGGTCCCGCCCCCCCTTTTCCTCCTTGCGTTAGTTCCCCCTTTTCTCACGGTCTACCGCCAATGATTTCCCTTCGAACTGTCCGGGGCGTATCTCGGAGAAACCCTGCGTCGTCCCAACAGGCAGTTCCCTCACGGCGAGTCTCCTTCCCCTTTTTCCAGGCCTCCCCCTTTAACTTCGGGCCCAATATCCCTTTCCCTCTTTTGCCGGCTCCACCCGTGGAGCGTCCCCGCGCTTACTGGGAGGCAGCCTTATTTTCCTTGTCCACTCGCCCTAACTTGAACCTCACTTTCCATCCTCCCTTGTCGTGCGGAACTCTGGCAAGAGCGGAAATATCCCACCCTTTCTGGGCTTTTTTTCTCAAGAATTTCTTCTTTCTTTGCCGAAACAACCCCAAGACCGCCCTGCGTAGTTTCTAGACGTGACCCTGGGCAGGCTCATTCAAGAAGATACCAACTAACCAGATCTCGCGGTCCCTCCAGCTGCCCGCCTCCCGGAACTAGTGAAGTTCCGGATCTTGCTCTATGCTACAGACTGTTACGGAAGACCAAGTCATCAACACATCCCCCCTTTTTTTCTACTCCCGAGAGGAACCCAGGCCGAGTCCCCCTATCCAGCCCTCCCACTGTCACGCATTTCCTTTTTTAGGAGAAAAGCGCCGCGTTCGGAGGCTTCTCCTTCCCCCTAGCCCTGAATCGACCCCCTCTTTTTATCTGGACTTTTTTTTTCGGTTCGGTCCGAGGACAAAAGTCGTTGGAGCTGCCAGAGCCAGTCCCTTTCCCCCGAGCGAGAGGACCCGTGAAAGATTTTCCCCCCTTTCTCGAAGAACTGAACCGGCTTTATGACTTGAGTTTTCCCTCTCGACCTTGAAAGAGGCCAAAGGTACGAACCCCCCCGGTTGGACCTGGGGTATAGAGACAACCAGAAGCATTCTCCTCCTCACAGCGCGTTTCACCCCTCCCTCACGTTTTCCCCCTCTTCTTCCTCCGTCCATAAGGTGACCGAAAGCGACCGTCTTTTCTCTCCCAAGTCCTGTGAACTTTTCTCGCACAGCACGGGACCAACTAGATCAGCGTCTCCACTTCCTTCAATCCCGGCTTGGTAGTGCCTGTTATAAGGGAGGGTCCTCTTCCGGGGCTTTTTTCCCCAAGTTGCACTTCTGTGAACCTAGACCGTGCTGCTTCTCGACTCCCCCGAGCTGCCTCACCTTTTTGTTGGAGAGACGGTTTATTCTTTCTTCCCCCAGTACCTTTTCCTCTTTGGCCCTCCCCCTGAGTCACTAGTAGATGACCTTGTCTGTTACCCTCTACGGGCTGCGTGTCGTGTTCTCCCTTTGAGTCCTGCGACGGGCTCTCGGATGACGGGGGGAGAAATAGCGGTCCTTTTTAGTCCTTTACTCTTCCTTTTTCCTTAATCGTCCTAGGCCTATTCGACGGTAGGAGGAATTTACCTTTCCCCCCGATAAGAGCAAAAGTGTCGGACCGGCCCGCGTCGCGTTCTTTTTAAGAGTAATCTCGTCTCCCGAGAATTTTTTCCCTTCTTTTTCGTTACAACTTTAGACTTAAGGCCAATCTTGTTTTTTTTTTTTTGCCCCCCTTTCCCAAGGATTCGTAGTGCTCGTTCGACGAAAGTGAACGTCCGGTCGAATGTTCATTTCTACCCCTTTTTCGATTGAAGTAGAATTCCTCTCTTCCGCTCTGTTTGGACTTCAAGGCCGAGGGATGAAGTGCCGAAACTTGCGAGCACCCAGCGTGCATCCCCCATGAAAGAGACACCCAGCTCATTCTTTCAGGAGTCTTTTTAAGACTCTCCTCACTTGGACGAGCCTAGAGTTAGTTCCTGAGACTCCCTCCTCTCTTCTTCCCCGTCGGAGTCTCAAGCTTACGGAAATTGAACTTTTTTCCTCTTTCATGTCTTTGCGCAGGACGGTCATCCTGACCCGCCACAAGTCCCATGAATTCGGCAAGCCGCCAGCGTAGATGTAGTTCGTTTTCTCCCCCCTTCTTGAAGCTCCATCCGATTTATACGCCTGATGCGTTTTTTTTCCCCCCCCCCCCCCGAAGGGCGGCCAAAGGATCCTAGCCGATCGGGCTTGTAGCAGCTCGGTCCGACCCTTTTTTTGAGGGGGAGATTCCTACCAGGATTCGTGCGCATGAGCTTTATCTTTAGGCATCTTTTACTCGCGCAGGCCGAGGCTACCTCTCTTTCGCAGTGACTCCCGGATAGTTTTTATTTTCCTTTCCTCTTTTTCCCCTTCTCTTTTACGCTTGTCGTAGAGGTGGAAACTGAGCCGTAATAAAGTCCGGCAGCTTCCCTCTTTTGAACCTCTGTCGCGGTAAATGTAGCTATGGAACTGAAAAGCGTCCTGACCTTCCTGTAAGCCATTTGATGCTTACTCCCCTCCCAACCCTAGGAATTCCTGACATCCCCTGATTCCCGATCCGTGGTTGAGGCGTCGACAGGGTTTTTTCCTCCGAATCTTCACACACGTAGATGAATAACTTGCGGCCCGTTTTTTTCCCCTCCCTTTCGAGTTCCCCTCTTTCCTTTCCTCCTCTTTTTTGTGCTTCTTCCCCCGTTAAAGTACGGTAATCAAAGGCCACGGACTTTCTCTTTAATAGGTGACGCGGTGATTTTTTCCCCAACCCTTCTTACTTAATCCTCTGTATGTCCTCTCCGTGCCTTTCCCCCGTCCAGGGAAGTCGGTCTACTAAATCACATTTTCTTTTTTGATGTAACGGAATGCCGTGATAGTTCCCATTTCCCTTCTTTTTTTTTTCCCGACAGACCTTCTTCCCGATATTCTCCATAAGTTAGTGTCCCTGCTCTTCCTCTCGCTTTTTTAGGGAGAGATGAACAGTCCAACTTTCAGATGTTCTGTCCTCCCCGGAGACTGACACCCCCGGTTTTCTTTTTCTCTTTAAACTGGACATTTATGTTCCTAGTTCTGTACGAGAGTAGAAAATCTTTAAGAAATGTCCTCTTCCCCCTGACCCTGAGGCCCTGCTGGTGGTTCCATCATCTCGATAGTTATACACCATGCTCGTTAGTTACCTCTCTCCCCGGCAATCTCCCCCCCTTTTTACGACCTGTTTCTGAAATAACGTGTCGACTTTCCCCCCCCTCGAGCGGTAGGTCGGCACGCCTGGTAGAACTAAAGCCCCATCCTCCTCTGCTCTGATTGATCTTCCCTTTCATCCTGTGGAGGTGTCGGGAAATTCTCTTCTTGGTTACGCAGTACGCCGTTCGAGTCACCAAACACCTTTTCTCCTTTCTCAGTTAAGATTTCGAATACTCCTTGCAAGACGGGACTGGTATCTCTTAGGTCCCAGTCGCGAAAGTTTTCGAGAAGGAATTAAAACCTCGATCCCAGAGCCCTTTAGCTGGTCTTTTTCTCCCGGTTCTAGGCATGCCCCCCTCTTTTGGTGATCGGGGCCCCTTTACTTTCCCCCTTTCACGGCCTCGGCGTTCCTGCTCGAATTGGGTTCGGCAATGCGGCCCCCAGCATTCGAGCCTGGCTCTTACTTCGGTCCTGCACCGGGACCTTCGGCGACTCCTATCCACTATTTTTTCCCGGCATGTTTCCTGATGCTGCTGCCACCCTTTTTGCAACCCCCATCCTTTTCCGAGGGATCATGTACCCAGAGGTATCGAGTCTCCGCACCTGTAGAAAAAAGTCTCTGTTGGGCGGAACAGCCCCCGGAAGGTGTCTCCTGAAAGGTCCTTTTCGACTGACGGATCTTGTCCCTATCCTGCGCGAGATGGGGAATATTCATTAGAAAGGACACTCTTCTCCTGCTACCTTCCACTCAGTCCTCCTCTCCTTTTTGGACAGTTCGAGGACACCAAGGAACTTTCACGAAGCCCTCCCTAGATCCCATCATTACTCCAGCCCCCAAGGTGTTGCCTAAGGGAGTTTTCTCAAGGGACATGAAGAGTCACCTTTCCCCACTTGAGTTTGAATCTGAGACCTCCTCGTGATCCGTTCCGCTTTAGTGCAATCCCAGGTTCGACTTGTAACTAACAAATCCCCTGTCTTCTTCCACTAATCCCTTTTTGTCTCTCATTCCGAGCGCGGAGAGTGAAATTTTTTCTCAGGTCTGAGGACCCCCCCGTTTTTCTCCCTAGGTGGCACACCGGTTTATCTTTCCGCTCCAGAAAGCAAGCTTTCCCTCAGGTAGTGATGCACCCTTCGTCTCTGGGACTATAAGAGTTTGCTTGCTAATTTTCTCTTAATGTTGCTGACCACTTGTCCCGACTTCGTTTGTTTAGTAACTTCTTCCGTAGGAGGATGAGCTCTAGTTGATATCAACTTCCGTTTTTTTTTGACCGAATCCCCTGTCTAGTCTCCGCTTCCAGCTCGTCCTTTTTTTCTGGCGCATTAAGGAATGAGAGTGTCCCTAAAAATCAATGCAATCCCTGAGAGGCCAATCGCGGCATTTTTTCTACCTCTCCCTAAGCCAAATCTAGTCTCTTTTTTTGAGCCCCTCCCTTTGTTTATGCGTAGGGTGATCGTCCTCGGCATGTTGGTACTCGCGGTGATCTTCCCCCCTGGATAGGGGATGTGGTTTCCGTGACTGAAGTTAGCAGTCCCCTGTCGTTGCAGGAGGGAGTCCTTCCTCTTCCTTCCCCTTCCCCATTCGTCTCGAGAGTCGGTGCGGGCATTGGAGTCCGTGGGAATACTCTTAGTCGGTTTTTTTCCCTTCGACGTATATTGATTGCCCGAACAGCTCTTCTCGGCATCTGGATAATGGTGATCTTGAGGGTTCCTTTTCTTAGTGTTTTGTAGTCTCCTTCTTTCACAGCGCCGCTTGCCCGGTGGGTCGAGTTAGGGACGCCCCCCGGACTAGACCCGTCCCTTCTTTTCGCTGTTTCCCCCTTTGAGCTAATGCTGCTGATCAGTGCGAACCGCTTGCTGTGAGAGATGATTAAGGGTTGGTTCTGCGCTCGGCATGGTGGGGGCGGCCATCCCTTTTCCAGAGGGCATGCCCGCGTTTCTTTCTTCTCTCACCCCCCTCCCTCGGTTGTCCTGACCTCCTCCCGTTTTTGCCGAGAAAGTGGGGGCTGCTATGCCGCAGGGTTCTCCTCGAATGTGTTTTTCAGGTCGTCCCTCCAGATTCGTTTTCCCCTTCTTTTCATTACAAGAGCTGTTCTTGGACCCTCTCGCACGGTCCCTTCTTATCAAAGACCGGTCGAGGCTCTGATTTTTCTCCCTTTGAGCAGGCAGATATTTTTCCTAACTCCTCTCTCTTGGTTTTTCTGATAGTAGAGCGATCTTGGTCCACTTTTTTTGCGGCATCATGAAACGGCTGGGAGTTCTTGTCTTTCTTTGAGACCTTGTACTTTTAGTTTCTTTTTTTTCTACCCTTCTACATAAGATACTGACGAAGTCTTGGGCTGTTCTTTTTTTTCTCCTAAGACGGCAGGCCGTTTCTTTGTCAATATCCCAGTCCTCATCAGAAGGAAAGTTCCTTCTCCTATATATTTCTATTCCTAGGTCCTCCCCTCTCTCGCTAGGTTTTCTAGCGATTAGACGACGGCCCTCGTTGTTCTCTCCTTAGTTGTCCTTCGAAGGCTTACCTTCTCTTTGAAGGAGCGGGAATTCCTAATTTTTTCCCTCTCTTCTTTTTCGCTTTGAGGTCACGGAGGATGCGCGCAAGCGGTCAGAGGTTTAGCGGCGATTTTACCGTTGTTTTACACTTTCCCTCTCTCCTTTCTCCTTCCTAGAGATTTCTTCTTTCATCCCGGAGTCCCACCCCCTTCGTTCTCATTCCGGTCGGGATATGTTCCTGGTGATCGGTCTCTCGATCCCCCCCTTCTTAAATGGAAAACCTTCGTCGCGGGCCTCCTCCCCTTTCTCTTAACACGTTAGACTGCTCCGTCCGCCACCAGGCTGGAGGAGACCGCGACGTGTCCCCTCCCCTCAGGAATGCCTTCCCCAGTTCCCTTCCTCCTTTCGACCAGAGACCCCTCTGATCCTCTTCACTCCCCTCCTCTCTTGATGGTCGATGGTTCGCAAGTGCGGCCTGCGTGGACAGCTCGACCTTTAAGTTTGTCTTCTTGGTGGCCTTGCTTTCGTCCCATTCCGTAGAAGGAAAAGTCCCGGGGATCACCGAAACCGGTCTTTTTTTTCACACGGCGTTTTCTCTGACCTCCCTCTTCCCTCTCTCACGGGGGTGTCGTTTCCCCCTCCCTCTTCTTTTGCATCCTGGCGGCCGTGCGGCGCCCACCGCGCTGGCCTTTTTTCCGTAGCATTTTTAGTTTGGGCCTAGTTTTTTTTTTTTTTCGAGGCGCTTCTGAGATTCCAGAGGTGGTTGCCTCAAGTAGGGGTGTCTGAAAAGAGTCAGGGCTCTTTGTTAATTCCTCCTTGCTTAACCGTTAGTTTGGTCCCTTCCCTTTCCTCCGATTCGTTGTTAGGGAAGCACGGGGGCAAGTCGAGCCTGATCCTTCCCCTGCGGCAAATGACGCTTTCCCGTTCCCCGAGAGGGTTCCTTTCTTTAGCACGGATCCTTGCGGTCAGCGTAGGATCTTCTTCCGCACTGTTGTCCTCCTCCCATGAGCCCTCCATCCTTCAGTTTTTTTATGTTAGAGGTCATGCGCATTCTCCCGCGAGTAAAGAAAGCAGAGGACGCTCTGTTCCGCTCTTGTCTTGCGGTCAGAGTTTCTTTTTTAATTCCCCTCCCCCAAGGTACGGATATTTACTTGGCTTTCCCCATCCGGACTGAGACTGGGGGCGGTCCTTGGCTCGAATCATGGCCTCTTTCTTCTTTGCCGAAGCGTTGGGGGGACTCCTCTTCTTTTGAGACTAGCGATTTTTTCCCAGTCCCCCGAGGAGAGTGCGACTCGCGGTGAGGTGTGCGGCCTTTTCGATCCGAGTCCTCTGGTCTGAGCGGCTTTTTTTTTTGTGAGATGGGTTTTTTTTTTTAACATTTTTCTTTTTTCACCCCACTTTTC
>Ga0179591_1175969_pt1 | contig 17949 bp, 25 predicted proteins | sample CZOMad2_1_08_16f_FD_182891 | JGI IMG/M metagenome (GOLD analysis project Ga0179591, IMG submission 182891) | Vadose zone soil fungal communities from Angelo Coast Range Reserve, California, USA - CZOMad2_1_08_16fungal (PacBio error correction) | ecosystem: Environmental > Terrestrial > Soil >... | reverse complement strand
TATCTATGTTTGTGGATCTACTCCCACCATGTTTGCACCCTATTTATTCCTGGATAGGTGAAAGACCCTGTTTTGACCCCCCTCCGACGACACAAAGAGTCCCCCCCCTCTCAAGTAATGATTTTACCCATCGCCCTTTCTTGGTTCATTCTGGGAGGCAACCCGGTATTCTTTTCTGTCTGGTAGAGTACCCTGTGAACAAGATACCGTCCCCCCCCTCAGAAAACCTTTCCCCCCTCCTTTCCCCCCCCCAATGATCTTCACTTGTTCCACCCAACGGTGACTTTTTCCCCTTTTCCCCCTGGCATCCAAACTAAGACCCCAAGTTTGTACCCTTTCCCTCTGGAAAGTTATCTTTTCCCCTGTCCCACCATCCCGGTGGCTTGACCCCCATCGTAGTCCATTCTCTTCACTCCGCCTTCTCCTCGGACTAGTTGTGTTTCAAGTCTTTTTCCCCACCCCCCCCCCTTCTTTCTTTGTCGCTCTCGAAATAGCATTTTATTAACGTCCCCCCATTGCCAACCCATTTGAACGGCCAGGCCTTTCCCTACTCAGGAGACTTCCAATATGGGAGTTTCACCATTTTCACTCTGCCACATCAAGTATTAAAGAACGGAATTACCACCAGTATCTTCGCAGGATTAAAAGGACTTTAGCTTCCCCCTTTCCGGCACCCCCTCCTTCCGTTTTTTGAAAAGGTTTAAACTGTACTTTATTTCTGGTCTCCACCTTTCCCAGATCTTCCCTTTTTTGCCGCGTTTTCAAGTTTTCAAAAATGGACTCCTCCCCCTCTCCATCTACCCCTCTTAGACGAGATGCATGATTGCCCGTTATTGTTCCCTTTTTCTCTCCTTTTAAAGACGTTTCTGTGGAACCCTTCTAAGAATCCTTCTTCCTCCCTCTTCACTATGTCGCTTCCCCAGCTACATGCCCCCCCCTTCTTTCTCTCTTCCCCTTCCCCGCGAAGATAACGAACCTCCCCCCTTGTCCTTCCGGAATCATTCCTACAAAGAAAGAGTCCTTTCCCACCCCTTTTATTTTCCATTCCAGAGACCACTTTTAGCGTTGCAAGACCCCCCTACATGGAAATCCTGCCGCGCGATTTCCCCCTTTCTCCCAGTTGGGGAACCGCTCGACGCATGATGACGTACTCCCGCTTTTAACGCCATCTTGAGGCGGCGTTCCCCCCCCCCCCCGCCCCAACCCCCTCCCCCTCCGTTGAAAACCAGTACTCTCGCTCTCCAACCTTTGGGTTTTTAAAAAATCCCTGCTTTTTTTCCCAGTAACCTTTCTGATTAGCGCCCGTCTTCCCCCTCCCTCCTCCCTGAACTCTCTACGCGTTTGCAGACTAATCAAAGGACCCACAACTCTCTGCTCCCTACACAGTGGTGATCTCACCTTAGTTCCCTTTCCTTCACATGGACGAAAGCTTCCCCTTTTCCTCCCTTCCCCCTATTTGTAGCGTTAATTCCTAATACAACGCGCGAGTCTTCTAAGAAAGGCCCCTGGAGATAGTTTTGAACCCCGTCTCTCTGGTTCTGTCTTTTTCTAAATGTCAGCGCTGCATCTTTTCCACCAGGATTTGATCACCTCCCCCTTGAGGTTTAAAGTTGCAATTGACAGTTTGTTTCTACCCTTCTACGTCACATATGCTGGGTCAAGTTCCTGAGTCTCAAGTCCCCATCCCCTTCCCCCAGTTGTACTACCAGCATACAACCATTCTTCCCCTTTAAACTCACTATCACAGTCACATACGTTTCTGTTCAATGACCATTAGATTTGCCCTTGACTCTCCCCTTAGGTGTTCCCTTTTTTTCCCTTTTACTTTTTGAATTGGATTATGCCAATGGCTAGGTCTTCTTCCTCCCCTCTCTTTCCAAAGAAAAGAACTGCCTTCTTCCCCTTACTCAGGGGCAATTTGCAACTTTTGCAACTCAAAGGAGCACAATACTGACTTCCCTCCACGTAAAGTCCGCAGTCCAAGCTCAATCCAAGGTAAAGCACTCTCTCTTTCCTCCTCTTTCTTACTTCTAGCCGAAGTTTCCTCCGACAAAAATCCTTGCTGTGCCGGGTTGGCCCTGGCCCACGTTACCAAGTTATCTAGTCAAAACCCGGCATCCAGCCCCAACCCTTCCTTTTCTTCACCTGACCGAATATGTACATAGAAACCATGGAACCTTCGCACCTTTCTTTTTCCTGCAATCTCTCCAGGAAGATTCAGATGCTGTTCCGTTGACGTTGCAATCTCTCTTCACATCTTTCATAATGTCTTCCCCCCATTTAATACAAATTTTATCTACTTTCCGTTTTTGTTGACTCGCTATTACGTACCTCTTTAAATACCCCTGCTGACCAGATCGGCGGCGATTGGCATTCTTCCCTCATCTTTTCTTGGTGAGATTTGGGCATGCCTTTCCTAGACTTCCATGTTTCTTCTCCCCCTGTCGGGATTTAGCTTTAGTCTATGCTGTTTATGGGATTTGCATGTTTTCTTCACCCCCCTCCTTATTTCTCGTGACTTTCTTTCCACCCCAAAACGGAAACGCGGCTGAGGATTTCCCCCGTTGAGAAGGAGACTAATCGGATTGCTGCGTGCCCTATTGTCATTTGATTCCTGGCTGTTTTTTTCCCGGGCGGTTTTTCTTTTTTTCATTTTCCTGCTTTCTTTCCGGCTTCCTTCCGGCGTCCTGCTCTTAAGTGCTGGGCTGGTTTAAAGTCTGTTTTTTCCCTCCCCGGCGCCCCCGGTATTGAGGAACGACGAAAGACACTTACAACCAGCCTGAGGACCTTTCCCCAAAATTTTCGATTAAGGGTTTTCCCCTTCCCTCTTATGAATCATAAATATGGTGGATAGTTCGTATTTCCCCCCGTTTTCTATCGGATTTTTTTATTTGGGTTAGACTGATTCTCCTGCCCATCCTTTCCGATCCGCCATTTTGCCAAGTAGCGTTGGCGTGCTCCCAACATTCCCCTCCCTTTCACTGCCCCCCTTTTTGCCGTGACCTACCTTTCCCTTTAAGCAGCCCGCTGTCCATTGAAGCAACAATCAATCCCGTCAAATAGTAGTCTTGTTAACCTATTCCCGTGTTTTTCGCTACAGCGAGAGCAGTTGGCTGCTTAAGTTCGACCATCTTGTGATCTTCTGAAGGAAGCGTTCGACACGGTGATTTCATTACCCTTCTCTTTCCAATCTCTCAGAGAATCGGTTGGATGTCGGCTCCCGCTAGTTGTTGTGACGTTATTCTCCCTTTTTCCCCATTTTGATTTATTCTTTCTAGGTTGTGGAGAAGGGCGCCGACCAGCCATCTCCTTTCCCCGCTACCAAGAAGCTGGGTCTGGGTTCTAGGCTTTAAATGGAATTCCCCTTATGGCAAGGTGTTGAGTTTGTCCCGCGATGTTCTTTTTTTTCAACTGTCTCTTTTTCCTCATAGTCGATCGTGCCCAAGAGTTGCGGGATTCTTCAGTCCCCCTTTTCTCAGTGCATGCTTTCTGCATTGGTAGGTAAGACCTCTGTGATTGGTCCTGCTTTACGTGCAAGATTTGTTTTTGGCGCTCCCCCTTAGTGATGTATTGCCCCCCCCTCCCCCATTAAGTTTCCCACATTTGTTTCTTATGTGGTCTTCTATGCCTACGGCGGCAAACCACTCCAAATCCCGGTTTTTGGATGTTTTTTTCAGTCGTACCCCCTGTAATTTTCTGCCCCCTTTCTTCCAGAAGTTGGAGACGTTGGAAAACCCGGCGGTGGTTTGAAGGTTTATCCCTCCCTTGAAAATCATGCATAGCGGTTTTTCATTTTTTATTTCGTGGCGGAGAGATTATTCTCTTCATTTTCATGTTTTAGACTTGTTATCTTCCCAAAAAATGGCCGTCCATGCAGTGGTTTTCGTTTGGGGGACCCATTTGACGAGTTTTTTATTCCTTTTCCTTTTTTCCCAATTTACCAACACTTTCGTCGGTTTAACTGGATCAGTCTCTCGCAGTTAAGTGGACCCCCTTTGCGAAGATTTCTACACTGGTTTTTTTCCTGCACTATTACACTTCTTTGGAATGTTTATGAGCCCTTTACCCTTTCTTTTTTTTAACATCCCACCAAGTGGATTCGCCTTATTCTGAGTTCTATGTTCTGGCCGGTTGCCCCCTGTTCTTTCTGGTCTCATTTAATGCTTTTATTCGGATATGCTCCCTCTCCCCGGTTGTTTTTGGGGAGCCATGCCTGTGTCCACCCGATTCAGCAAGAGTCCTGACGGTCACCAAGGCTTTGATCCTTTCTGTTGTTCTCCAAAGGATTTTCTGTTTTTTTCCCCCCGGATACCTTTCGTGCTTTTTACCTTTGTCCTTCCCTTGCCCGTTCGTTGTGGAGACTTGTTCATCCGGTTAGTTTTTCACACATATCCCTGAATTTGTGTGTTGTTCCCCCCTGGTAATATGAGGTTGGTGGGTTTTAGTTTTTTGTTCTGCCCTTTTGCGTGAGAGGCGGGGCGGTGCCATGGTAGTTTGTTTCCCGCCCCACACCCTCCCTCCCCCACCCTTTTTATGCCTGGTTTTCCGACACTTCTGTCCCCCCCCTTTGGGTTCAGCTCAATGCGTCTGATGTCCTCTTTTTCTTCGGCTTTTTGCTTTACAACCCCTTCGCTTCTTTCGCCTTAATAAGTCACCTCAACAGGTTAGGTTTCGGAATCGATACCCCCGGAAGCTCTTTTTGCTCTTTTGACCAAAACTGCAAACTTGTCCTCCGATTTTTGATTTCCGTTTTCCTCCGGAAGGCGGTGAGCCGTCTTCCCTTTCTCCTGGTTTTTTGCCCAAATGTGCTGGTGGACGGCAGTATCTTTTCCCTCTTGCTTTAGGAAGTACTTCAGCCCTCCAATACGTCCGTTTTTCTTTTCCCCCCGGATGATTGCTTTCGGGACATTATTTTTCTTCGTTTTTCGAGGGTTCTGGTGTCTATTCTTTTTTAGCCTTATGATGCCCCCCCCCCGGCAATTGCAGACTTGCGAGTCAGCCCCCTTCATTACTTTTTTTCGATGATAAAACTTGCCTCTTTTAGTTCGTCCCCTCCTGGATAAATCTAAGTACTCTTCTTCGGCACACTGGATTTCCATTCTTGCTTCCTTATGCGGAGGCAATAAGCCCCCTAATTTAGGCTTTCTTCCGTCTGAGAGTCTATGCGAATAGCAGCGGATTGTCTTTAAGGTCCCTTTCGCTTGTTCACCCTGTGTTTTTTTTCTTTGGTCCTTCCTGTTGGGGTTGTCTTGGCCTTATACCCCACGAAGACTGGACTCTCTCCCCCGTTGGATTCCTGGTTGGTTCAGGTGATGCCAATGATTTGCTGATTTTAGCAGGTGCGGGCTCTCGCGAATCCCCCCCCCCTGCGAATAATCACTCTCTCTTTTCCAGAAGACCTTTTTTTTGCGAGAGATTCTTTTGGTTTTGCCCTACGAGAATATTCCCGAACCTTTTCCTTTCCCTCATACGAAACTTTTCCCCCCCCCCGCATTCAGATGATCTGATGTATTAAAGACTTTTCTGGTTTGGCTAATTCCTGCTTCAAGCATGCCCCCCAGGACCCCTCCACAATCGTTTATCTCTCTCCGTGTCGACCCCACTCGAACCTAAACCTCACGTATTATTTATTGACTGCACTGACTCCTCTCCGCCCTGATTTCCCATCATTTCAGCAATCGTCTTTCAGGCACGGAGACGTTGTGACGCGTCCGAATCCCTTGTACCCCTAAGAAAAATTTTAAGGTCCTGCCCTTTCTTTCGCCCCCAGACCCAGTGCCGACCCCCGATATCTGCCCTGCACCTCCCCCACTGCAACCTCTCCGAAAAGACTTGCCAACCCCTTTCATATAAGAACGAAGCACAGTTTGGAAGCAGCAATCGCCTTTGATTTTTCGAGGATCCCGGCCGTCAGACCTGTCCCTCTAAAACGAGAGAAGCCCGAAAACTCAAGTCTACCCTTTCAAAGAATTACAAACGTAACTTCCCCCCTGACACCAGGAATACGAAAGATCTTTTACCCCTTCCTTTTCCTGGGGCCCCCCTCTTCAGATCGCATTTTTTTCCTGCTTCCTTCCCCCTGTTTTTCAGATGCTTCCCGTCTATCAAGACCTAAGCTTGTAACCTTTCCCCTCCCCCCCCAAGCGCACCGCCGTCAAGTCGATCTCCCTCCTCCCCCATCGCATGGATCTGCCAACCCCCTCTACCCAGTTTTTTTCCACCCCGTGTCGTCAAAAACCAGGCCGCTCTTCTGGTGGTCGATTTTTAGGACAGACGAAAAGGAAAATCAGACTTCCCAATGGATAAAACACCACCCCCCCCCCTGTTCTAAACTTGTTCCCCCGTTATCTTTGTGAACTCCCATTTAGTCCTCCCCCCCCCCCCCCCTCCGAAAGGGCCTGTCCCCCTTACTACCGAAAAGGTCTTAAAGTTCTCCCCTTCAACCCATAAGCGTTATGTTACACCAAAACCCCTCTTCCATCTTTCCGTGAACGGCCGCGGCATAGGAGGATCGTTTTCTGCGTTTATCCACACCAAAACAGGCTTACGTTTCCTCTCCGCAGTGCATAATTAAAGTCTTGACATTAAACCCCCCTTTCCACTGCCCCTAACCCCCCCCCTTCTACTTCCTTTCGAATCCTTGGGATGTTCACCCTCCTTTAGGAGACTTTACAAAAGTTCCTGAAGGTGACCGTTTACCCCTTGTAGAATCCAGCCCCTGTCTTTCCCCCTCCCCGACACGTGTATAAGGTATCCCCCCAGCCGTCAGTTTTGGAAAAGTGTGGCCCCATTTCCTTACTTGTCAAATGGGTCTCCACCCATTTCCTCCTCCCCCCCCCTCAACATGTTTGGAGAGCACAGCTTCACAACTGCTGATCCTACTCGCCAATCAAACGTTTTTTTCCGAGTATGCATGATTGACGGTTCCCCTTGTACTCCCGCTCCCATGACAAGAGCGTGCTTGTCTATCCAGATTCGCGTCCGTTCACCCCAGTCCTGAACTGGCTTTCCACCAACCTACTCCCCTCCCCCAATTTTTTGGTCTTTTTTTTTCCCCCAGAAGATGACCCCTATGACCTCTTGGTCTTCCACTTATTTCCTGTTTGCGCCATCAATCGATATTTCCCCTCTTTTCCACTTAAGCTACAACCTAAGATCTCTTAATTCACTTTCCGTCATACCTTTCTTGAAAGATTTCAACATCCACTCCTCCCTTCATTCAAGATCGAAGAGGCTTACGCATCCTCTTTTTCAGCCATCCTCTAAGGAGCTGAAAAAACGCCCAAACCCTGCTTGATTGTGACCTTCAAGAATTATAAAGTGCTTTCCTTACCCCAAGAGGAATGGGACTGATCCCACGTACTTCGGATTACGCGCCCTTCCCCCACAACCTCATCCTAACTCCACTCTCCTTGTTCGCATAAAACAATTCCCCCCCCACACATGTCGCAGCTAATCAAATAGTATTGCTTCCTTGTACAATCTCCTTCGTCCCCTTTGGACCCCTCCTTCTCATATAAACTCTGGTTTGAGCGTCCCCTTCCCCCTCTCCCCAACTGTTACTAGCTGAGCGGGTTCCCCCGTTCTTGCTCTAGGTGCAAACAGTTCTTCTTTTTTTTGTTGTTCCACTGTAAGCGATGTTAGATTTGTTCAAAGTTCCCTAAATAAAGTGTCCACGTTGCTTGTTACTGTTCAAATTGACATGGTTTTTTCTCCCCCACTCCCTGCCCAGACTGAGTGGTAATCTTCTTCCCCCCTTTCCCAGACTTCAAACATTGTTCCCTTAAAAGTCATTCCCCCCCCGACTCTCGTCAACAGCCTATCCAGAAATACTCCTTTCCCCATTAATCCTTCCCCCCCTCCCAGAACCCTTTGCCATTTTTATTTTCCTTTCCTTTTATGTTCCCTTCTTTTCTTAGGATATTGCATAAAGATGCCTTTTTCCCCAAACCAGCCGACATTCTGTAGCCTCCTAGGTTTCCAGGTGCCCATTTCCCCCCCACAATTTGATCCATTAATGAACCACGAACTCCCCCCGAACTACTCCTGAACAGAGACCTTACCACTTTCCAACCCCCCACTCTGAAATCATTCATGCTCTCAGATCCTCCCTCCGTTAATCTCAACGTCGATGGTTAATTTGTTTGCTTCCCTTACAGATCGCCGTCTCTGCCTGAAAACCAACTTCCTATAAGCACCCCCCTCTCCTACAGAACCGCCGTGTACCTTTCCCCCCCCCCTTTCCTTTTCCACTAGCAACATGACCAATCGCGAAACCTTTCCCCCTCTGCCTCTGATCGAATGCCATAGATAAGATAACTTGGCTCCTCTTTTTCGACTCCATCTCTCTATTTCCCTTCTCTGTGGTGTTGAGAGATAGGGACGGCCCCTCAGCCTGTTCCCTTGTTATGCGGGGATTTCATGTGAGGAAATCATGAATATTGTCCCTTGGCGCATTTTCGTTTCCTCTTTGGTGATCATTTCAATTTTTTCGGACCCTCTTCGGTCTTTGGTAGGCTCTCGTGGGGATGGTAGGGCCGTGGTGTTTCCCCAGAGGCTTATATCTTGTTTTTGAAATAGTCCATCTTTTCCCCCCCCCTTAACCATCGGCGGTTTGCTTCTTTTCACTCTTGCCTCTCAGGAGAGAAGAGTTTGTGGTTCCTCGTTTTTTAATGGATTTCTCTTCGGAGGAAGTGCTTGTTTCTGTCTTTTCATTAATTTTTGTCCATTGGGCCCTTCGGGAACATGGTTTTTTGTCCCCTTTCTTGCGTTCAAGTGGCTTTTGAGTGCCAGCTCGGGAGAGTCCCGTTCCTCCCTCCTTTTCAGGAAACGTCCCTGCCACTTTAACCCAGTTCTGACACCTGTACTTGTTTACCTGGGTCGTCCCGATTAATCCCTGTTCCTCCTACTTTTTGATTGATAGGCGGTACAGTTAGTTCTTCGGATTGACTTTTCTTCCCAATTGGGTCTTTGATTTATACTTCAACGGCCCAATAATTCGGTTTCACCTTTTTGAGTACCAAAACCATTGGGCCCCCCCCCTTGACCACACTGTCAACCTTCAACAGGGGTCCATGATGCACGTGTGACTTTGTTGACCGTCCTCCACGCGCGGCCATCTCCCAACCGAAAGACATAGAGATGACCCCCTTCCTAAACCGCTGCCAATTTCGATACTCGAGCGCATTGGTTTGAAGGCCGCTCCCCTTCTCTATAAGTCAGGAATGAGTCAGACACGGTTACTCCTCTTCTCTTTGACAGCTATGAGATACGAGGTGATGAAGTCTTGAAATGTTGTTTTTTGAAGGTATTAGGCATGACCCCCCTCTGCGCTCTTGTATGGTTTGAGGTTGTGGAGACGTGTCATTCAGATAGCCTGAAGTTACGTTCTCTCTCCAAGTTTTTTTTTCTGTTTTTTTTGTTTCCTTAGAGATATTCCTGGCCCCTTTGGTTGTTTGTTGAGTTTGCCCGCGTTATTCTTTCCTTCACCCTTCTGTCTGCTGACGAATGCAGTCCCATATTTAGTCCCCCCCTGTCTTGATTGTCCAGTTCTTTCGCCTTGACGATTTCCTTTCTGGTTTTCTTTTTTTCACCCGGGGGGCTTTTCTTTTGCTCTTTGAAGTGGCCCCAGAGTTTGGTGATCCCGGTCTGGCTTGCAACCTTCACGTTCCTTTTTCCCGCTTTTTATGATTCCTTTATGTTCGTTTTGCCAAGAATCAAGAAGTTGGCTGTTGCTTTTTCCTTTCCACAAGTTCCTCGTTGATGCCGAGCGCGACCTATGTTATTCCAGTCCCGGCTTTTGAAGGTTTCCTTCCATACAGTGCAATCATGCAGATTTCCTTTTTTATTTGGTCTAGTATCTTTGAGCAGTTGCTGCCTCTTTTTAAAACCCTTTCCCTCCGCGTGAACGTGGGAGGTGTTTTTCCCTGTGCTCCCCTTTATTCCTTTTTGGAAGTGGGACCCCTCAACCCTTTTACCCTTTTTTTTGACCTCCACGTGGATCGCGTATTTTCCCCCTCACAGCTTTTGACTTTTTTCCTCCATTCTCACGTTTGTTATCAGTATTTGACCCCCCCTTCTGTCATTTTATCGTTAAGGGCTTTTTCCCCCTCCCACCATGATTCTGAAGGCATTCCGGAAGTCTGATTTCTTTTTTTTTCCTATTTTGTTTTGTTCCACTGAATTAATGAGGATTTTCTATGCTCTTCCTACCCTCCGTTTGGTTTGTTTCCCCCTCTGACTACAACAAGAGGGCCAGCTTCCTTGTACAGGTAATCAACTGAGGGCCTTTCTTTTTTTTTATCAAAACGTTCGGTTGCTTGTCTCTTAGTATTTTCAGGGGTACTGTACCTTTCCCTTGAGGGATTTGTGAGCCATCGTTTAAATAACTTGGAGTTCAACCACAATCTCCCCCTTTGTGGGTGGAAACACTGTCTTTCCCGGGTGTGGAGTATGGGGCAGCCTTTTTTTCCCTTTTTGTTCTTGCATTTCCGATTGTCATCAAAATCTACCATTCGATATGCGGTTTTCTTCCCCATGAGTCCAACGACCGCGCGAAGGGCTCCCTTTCTTCTGACCCTCTGTGCGGTTTACTGCGGTTTTTTGATTTACAAAACCCCCCCCCCTGTTTTCGTCTGCACAATAGTCCCGTGGAGTTTTTTGAATTCCCTTCCCCCCCTTCGTTGAAAAGAGGGTGACCAAAACTAAAAGGAGCGAGCGGCCCTTGATCTTTTTTTTTAGCCTTCCTTCACCCGTTTGAGTCTTTTTTTTGACTCCTCTTCCAAAGGGATGTTTTGAGTTGTTTCCCTGTGTGTGAGCTTTTTATTCCCTCGACTACTGAACCCCCTTTCCTCATTTAGCATGGAAAAAGGATGATCGTCGTTTTATAGTTGAGTTTTTGTTCGCGTTCTGGCATTTTTTTATCTGTCTAGGAGACAGATCAGTCCTTTGGCTAGCGCCTCTGCGACCGTCAGACGTGGGGTAATGAAGGGCACACTTGTCATCTTCCTTGACAAACGCCTGATACGAGACAGTCCCTTCTTTGACTTGATGGCCTGCTTCCTGATGCCGGCCGTTCCCCCCTTCCTCTAATACTTTTTTTCCTTATTCGGATTTGTAGAGTACCTTGCCTCTTTCGCAGCGTTTTTGATTTTTCCAGGAAGTTGAGAGTCTGTTTGGCATTATACCACCCCCTAAGCGATTCTGGGGAATCCATGAGAGTCTTTCTTGATCCGTTTCTTCTCAGGTCTCAGATTTAAGGTCATTTTCCTCAGGGTTTTCGGACCCAGATTAGCTGCCCCCTTCCCCCTCCTACTCTCCCATAATACGCCGTTTGTTTTGGCGATCTATCTTCTTTTTTTCATTCGCGCCTATACCGCCAATGATTCAAATTCCCTTTGATCGCCATCAAAGCGACAAACCTGAATTCCTCTTCCTCCGATTCTCTCCATAGGAGTGGGTGGTTCCACTTCCTCCTCTTCCTAAATGTCCCGCACCGGGAAACATTTTCAAACCACCACCTTATATTCTTAGTTAAGTCGAACAATCTTCCCCCCATCCCCCTCCTTTATGATTTCGATTGCCGTCGACTAAGCCTTCTCCCTATCGGTACCCTGTTTTCCCTCCTCGATTTTCCTCTTGATCAGTATTTGACCGCTTCCCGACCCCATTTCCTCAGTACCCCCCCCCCGAACTCCCCCTTTTTTGAGTCAGAGTCGTCGCCATTTGACCTCCCTATCCTTCCCCCCTCCTTCCCGAAAACCTGGCACAGAAACGCTAAAAACCCTCCCCCCCCCTCCAAGTCTATCCTGTGAAAGAGATCTTCAGTGTTCGCGATTCGTTCCCCCTTCCCCAGTTTCCTCTCCCCAGTGTAAGCCTCCCCCCCTCCCCTTTTTCTTTCTTCTTTCTTCACGCCTCGCGTTTAACCCTTTTCCTTCCAAGGCAAAACATGATAAGCCTTTCCCCCAGCACGCTTTTTTTTCCTGTGGTCCCCACGATTTCCGATGCGATTTTGTCTCTCCTTCAAATGTGGACGTTTCTCAGTTCCCCCTCTGACCAGACACGCCTTCTTTTTGTAAGCCACATCCCCCCCGTAAGTTCCGACCTTCTTCTCGCCTTCTTCCTGAACCCCCGTTTTTTTTATGTTTGTCCCTTGGGACTACAACAATTCTCTTTGAGGTAGTCGAGTGGTCGGGACCAATCCCTTTCCTCGCACCCTCCTCCCCCTTCACCCAACAGACCGACCAAAAAAACCCCTTCCTTGACCACTTTTCCCCCAAAACTCTCCTCTTTGTTCCACTCCCTATTCCCCCCCCTTCTCCCCCCCAATCCCGAACTTGGTTCCTCACAACATTGACTAACTTTTGCCCCTTCCGTGGATCAGAAATCCACACCTTTTTGAACCCCCCCCGTGAGTAAATCTTACTTTTCTTCCCGTTGGCGGCGGACCCTAGGTGTTCCAGTCCTTTTTCCCCCCCCAAAAAGGATGTTGTCCTCCCTAAATCATTACAGCATCTTTCCCTCACACCCTTGAAAAAGGATTTCCCCATCCTATTCCTATAATGCTTTCCTACTGGGACGTTAACTTACCGTTCCTGAGGGGTTTGACACAAACCCACCTTAACTTTCAGCGTTTTCCAAAGTTGAATATTAGCAAGGGCATTGCTTCTACAAGGCTAGAGCCAGTAGGCCCTCATTTTTTTTTGAAATGCGTGCAACTTCCGTACCTTCTCGTTTCCCCATGGGTATCACTTTAAACTTCCCCCCTCTTTTTTTCGATCCACAGATTCTAACACCTTATAGACATATCACTTCCCCTATTTTTCCTCTCTCGCTCAATCAGGCCTCCTCCAAGCAGCCGTGTGATCAGCGCAGTGAACAACCCACTTTTCCTCTCCCCTCCCCCTCGACTTTACCGCTCCCTTTCCCCACTCTTCTCTTCACCCCGCCTTCCTCCCTATCCCCTCTTACCCCGCCTTTTTATCTTCCCCCCCTATATATTCCCCCCCACTCCCTCCTTCCCTTCTTTTAACCCCATAGTCCCACTGTCTCCTTCTCATCTTTAACCATCATCCCTCTTTTTCCCCCCTCCTCCACTTTCCCCACTCTCACCCCCTCTTATCCCGCTTCCTCTTCCCCTTTCCATGTCCCCCCCCCCTCTCTTACTCCCTTCTCGTCCGCGACTTCCCCACTTGCTGCGTATCCCCTCCTTTCCCCTTCCCTCCACTCCGCCTTTCGACTATCTCTCCTCACATGTCTGCTTTGTTCTTCCCTATTGTGCTTTTTTCCCTTCCTTCCTTTCTTTCCCTACCCATTTTTCGCACTCTTCCTCATCCCTCCTTCCACTATCCCCTCCCTTTGTGTCCCCCCTACCCCTTCCCCCTATTTTACGCGCCCCTTCCTTTTCTCTTTCCCCCTTCATCTTTCCTTCTTTCCCAGCCATTCCCGACACTCTCTTTCCTTCCTCTCCCCCTCTCTCTTTTACCTTTTTTTCCCTCCTTCTCCCTTTTCCCCTTGAATATCCGTCCCTACCGACGTTGGACCTTTCCCTCTTAGCGCTCGGCGCCCCATGAACCGTGAGGTCGTACCACAGCTCCTCTCAACACCCCATGGATATATAGAGAGCCTCTACACTACCCCAACTCAATTACCCCTTTTTCCATGAAGGGAAGATGTGAGACTCCCTCCTAGCCCTCCCAAATCTTGCCCCTAGAACCTTAATCAGACTTTTCTCCCCTGTCCGGCCCTTCCTTCCCGTGCGCCCTGATGTCTTCATCATAGCTCTGGGCACGATCGACAGCTCTTCCCCCCCTGCAGCTCTTTTTCTTCCCCTCAGAGCCTTTCTCAAAACGCCCCATTTCCACCCTGGCTCAATCCATGGGTTCTGTCTGCTCCTGGCCCCAGCCTGCTGGGGATATGAATTCGTAACTTTTTTCGCCCCGGTTTCACACAAACAGCATCCGCCAGGAACTCCCCCCCTCTCCCCCCTTATACCGTTCCTTTTCCCCATACCCCGGCAAAACCTTTTCGAAGTATTCATCCCCCTAGGCCTCCCCGGTCCTTTTACACCTCCCCCCTTGATCCTTTAAATTTCCCCTGCTTAAGTTCAATACCAATAGGTTATTTTCCTTGCCTCATCCTACCCGTCGCTTTCTTCGAATTCACGTCCCCTTTGATAGGTTGCACCAACACTTCCTTTTTTACTTTTTGTTCCTTCCCACTGTAAGATGTGCTTCAGCGGATTCCCATTTCCCTACTAAAGTCCCCCCGTTGGAAGGGCGTTTTTGCAGTGACATGGTTGGTCTCACACCCATCCCCCTGGGACCATATGCTTTTTCCCGTTCCTTCCTTCTTCAATTTACACGATCCCAAGTTTTCACTCCAGTCCCGACCCACATCCTTACTTTCCATTCCCTCTTCTTCCTCCAGATGGATGAGTCCTTTCCTTTATCTTGTGGCCAACCTTTCCCCTTTAACGGGGACGGTTTTCCCCCCCTTTTTTTACGGTTTTCTTTTCTTTCGACCCTAACTGTTATCCTCCAGAGCCTGGCACACAAGCCCCACTCCCTCTCCTCGAGTTGAAACCTTTTTACCTCCGGGACCCCCCCCCCCCCCACATGCTCCCTGCATTCACAGAAAGAACCTTTTTACGCCTTCACCCTCATCCCCCGGCCAAGCCCGCCTCGCCCTCCCCTTTGCTTCGATCTTCCGCATTTCCCCAGCATTTTGTGGACTGGTTTTTTCACTGACTTTGCACCGCGATCTTCTTTCCGACACCCACTTCCCATCACCCAGCCCCAACCATCATTCTACTTAAACAGCCCGCCGCCTCCAATTCTCCCACCACCAAGTGAAAATTCTAGCCAATTATTACTTTCTCCCTTAACCGAATGAATGATCCTCACTTCCCCACAGCGAGCACCTAAGCCCTTTCGATTTCCATAGCTGCTATATCTCATTTTATAATCCCCTCCCCGTTTTTTCTTCTCTTTTAACTCCATCTTCCATCTTCCCTTGCTTCAAAGATGCCTTCCCCTGACTGCGGACCTTAATTTCAGCAGGGACGTGGTACCTTCCTTGGGCATTTTTTACCTTTGGATCTTTTGACTTCATGTTGCGGATTTTTTTTTGTTTGGTTTTTAACAATTTCGTCTTTTCTTTGCATTCTGTTCGGGGGCTGGATTTGCGTGGTGGTCCCCCTGTCCCCTCTAGTAGAGAATGGGAACTTGACCCCGTGCCAACCCGGTGTCAAAGATTGGAGTATGCCTTCTTAGAGAAGGAGCGTAAGCCGTCTTTTCGGAGGACTTGCTTGGTGTTTTTCCGCGACTTTGATTAGCGAACTGTCTGGTTTCCCCATTTTCATTCTTTGAACTTCCTGGCTTGGGCCCTGCTGACATTGCCCTGGTCTTCAATTCATATTCCTTGTCTTGGATGGTTTCAAGGGGGAGGGATCGCAGAGCCAGTCATCCAAATAGGGGCAGTTCGGCCCCAGCTAAAGGGCCCAACTTTTACCAAAGGTATGTCTTCCCGACCCCCTGGGCCTCTTTACGGTTCCCTCGTAAATTCCCCATGCATCCTCAATATGGATGGACTAAGTGTTTTTCTTTGGCGGCTTTTCCCTTCCCCCCCATTGTTCTCTTTGACTTTAATCTATCCGACCTTACACATTTTGTCCAATTAGCTTTTTGTTTTGACCCCCCTGTTCCAATTTTCCCTGCCCTTACGTTGGGCAAGGGCCCCGTCCTTTGACCCTTCCCCCCAGTCGCGGACCTGTAAGAAAATCCATGACGCAACCGCGAATTTTTTTTCCCACTTATCCCCACGGCTTTCGCTCGTTGCTTCTGCTTTTAACCTGACCCTCGGCTACTGCGCCTGAGGCGTCGCATTCTTCACGTATCTGATGGTCCCCACTCCCCTTCTATACCCGATGTCTTCATTGGCTCAAATTTAGGTTTTTAGACGGTATTATGCGGGACAACTGTATCGATTTTTCGGATTTTTTTTAGAACGGGCGAGCAGTAAATCTTTCAGTTTACCATCCTATAGCATCCTTTTGGCCCCCTGGTCTATTCATTCCATTTGACTTTTCAATTTTTTTAGTTGTTGTCAGTTTTGTCAGCTCCAATGATTTTCTTGCGGTTTTCACAATCTTTTCTATTCGGAATCTTCCCCCTTCTTGAAACACTCTTATGCTATGCTGGAATACTGCTTTCCGATTTCCGGACTTTTTTGTACGCTTTCTATTTTTCGCGTGGACTTTTCCCGCTTTTGGTCGTCCTCTCGTTCTTTCAAGTTCCATACGTTGCAAACTCTGTTTTTTTTCTTCTCAGTGCGCTTCGAAAAAGTACCCTCCCGTGTTTTTCTTTGGGCAGCGACAAGTTCCGGATTGCGTCGAACCCTTGATCCCCTCAACACGGAGGTGTCCCTTTTTCCTTTTCCCCCCCCCCAATAAAGGGCAACTCTCCCCTCCGTGCTTTCACTTTTTGACTCGTGTTTTTCTCTACTACCTTCGCAGTTTGCGAAGTTTCTTTTCCCCCCACTTTCAGAGATTCCCTTGGGCTGCCCCTTGGACGAGTATTGAAGTTGTTCACTTCCCCACCCTTTCCGGCGTTTTTTGTTCAATGGATCGAGACTTTTTTTCTCCGTTCTTTGGCCAGCACTTGTATGACTCTCTTATAAAGGGGTGACCTCCTCTGTACAGGCAGGGTTTCCTTCTTTCCCGGTTGGTGTGAACAATCCACCAATTCTCGAGTCTTATATGAATTATATTTTCTTGAATTTTGTCCCCCACCTTTTTTCGGTCCCCCCAGGAAAATGATTCGAGGATTCTTCTTTGACGACATTTTTGGGTTGGGCGCTTCATTGGACCAAGAGTCCTACTGAAGCTGCAGCTCACTGAAATGGTAAGCCTGTTTTTCCTCAACTTATGTGGCGCAGTCCGCCACAATTATACCTTTATTCCTCACATGGCATGCAAAGGTAGGTCTTGCGGAGCATAGGTCGGAATGAGGTAAAAAAACCTACACTAAGGGGGTTTTTAACCCCCAATGCCTAATATCCGGTTTTGGGTCTTCTTGTTGTAAGACAAGGTTTGCGTAGTTTTTCTTTTTGTCTTGAGCTGGCGTATCCCCAACTTCTTCCCCCCTACCTAGATCGACTGTTTTGGCCGTACCAGGATTTCCCCAGACAAGTCGGTGTTCCGATGAAATGAGTTCGCCTTAAGCTTGTTTTCTTAGTGTCGGGTGGGAGGTTAATACAACACTCTCTGGAGGATCATCCTAAGCTCGCAAATCTACAACCCTTTCGGAATATCTCCCCACCGGAGATTCAAGCTTTTTTCAACCAACTTCCCCGGTAGTTTTCCTGGTCTCTGTTTGGTTTAGTAGGCATCTTTCGCTGGCGTGAAGCGAACTGATCGTAACAAATGGGCTGGTTGGAGGGGTTCTTTTTCTGCTTACTTTTTTCTCGGACTGGACCCGCTCTTTCCCCCCACGACATGCAGTCGATGCCCTTCTTATTTGGCATGGTTAATGAGTTTTTTTCTTTTTTCTTGCCCCCTCTGGTGGGCTATTCTTTGAGCAGGATATTTGCACTTTCATGAAGACCTGCGCCCCCTCCTTTTCCCTCCCTTTACGTTCTGATTTGCCCCAAGTTTTGCCATGATGTTCCCTAGTCAAAGTCCTTTTCCGCGATCAGATGATGTTCGGATTCCACTTTTCTGACTTAGGCTTTCTTTCAAGACTCCCATACTTTCTTCGTTGGTACCCCTATTTTTTTCTGCTCTCGTCATTTGATTGGGACTGTTCCTTTACCAGGCTTCGCTTCTTCGGAATTATCCCCCCCTGTCTGATTCGGGACTCCCATGAGCCTTTCTTCGTTTTTGGCGCGGGCGGCGCTTTGCATGTTGAATTTGAGCGTTGACGTAACTCTTTCTCGTAAATCCCCACGCTG
>Ga0179591_1294459_pt1 | contig 17952 bp, 15 predicted proteins | sample CZOMad2_1_08_16f_FD_182891 | JGI IMG/M metagenome (GOLD analysis project Ga0179591, IMG submission 182891) | Vadose zone soil fungal communities from Angelo Coast Range Reserve, California, USA - CZOMad2_1_08_16fungal (PacBio error correction) | ecosystem: Environmental > Terrestrial > Soil >... | reverse complement strand
TCCATTGCTGACCCGCTGTAATCTGACGTTTTTTCTACTCCCGTGCCGTCAACTGTCTCCACCCCAAAGGCCCCCCAGCCAAACCCTTAGCCCCTTTGGCTGTATAAAGCGTCCTTTGTGTCTCTCCGCCTTTGAGTAACGACCTGTTTTTTGATCAGTCCGGGCTCGGTTTCTTTTACCCCCCTTCGTGGCTCGTTCCTCTGGTTTTTCCCGGTCCCTGCCGCGCACTTGTGTCTGTATCTTAGGGATAAAGATTGACCTTCCCTCCGTACAGTTATTACGTTCTCTCTGATCCCAGTAGTTTCCCGAGCCCGGGCCTAGATCTCGCCTTGAAGCTGGGAGTTTACAAATGGGACAACCGGGGTGGGGCTCCGTGGGTTAGCACCTAGAGTTATAGACGACTTGCAAAGACGGGTTTTTTCCGGTGTTCCCTCGAGTGCCTTCGGGCGCGGTGTCCCCTATCACCGGTATGTGTATTGTTCTTCTCAGTCTTCCCCCAATTTTGTTTAGGTACTTCTCACGCGTCCTAGGTTGCCTCCGCTTCTGACGTCATTGAACGCCCTTGTCCGTATTATCTTTCCTTCGCTGCGAATCTCCCTCGAGCCTAGGAGATCTGACTCCTTGCTGCTAATGGCGGCGTGTTTCACCTGGTACAGTTGTTACACCCTCGTCGCCTTCCCGCACCTGAAGAAGAATCCTCTTGTATCTGGGCTGTTAAAGAGGGACCCGTCCCGAAGGTGACTGGCCCGTCCTCAACGGTTGCGTGTCCTCTTCATTTCCCCCAAGACATACGCGCCCCAGACTATAGTGGATTTTTGCAGCAATCAACTCTTTAAGCCCCCGCCGAGACCCTCGGAGACTTTCGAACCGTGCCTCACTCCTGATTCGCAAACAGGTTCACCCATGATCCCTCCTCCCCGGCGCGTTTGATAGTCCGGTGCCACAGTTCCCCCGCTGTCCATACGAGTCCACTCCACTCTAAAGATTAATTCATTTTTCCTTAGGCCCCTCTTCCGCGGTGGTTGTCTCTCCATCAGTTCCGAGCTGAGCCGGCTCGGATTTCACTTCCCTGAAGACTTTTGACACGCAGATGGCCCAAACCCAGTGCTTAAGCCCAATTGTCGTAGTCGCTAACCCCCCCCCTGTTTTTCGTCTGTGTGGCGAACCCCACTACGGCAGGCATCGTCCCCCCCCCCCTTAGCCCAGCACGTGTTGTCCTTTTTGTCTCAGTCGTCCGGGCCGAGTGACGTGGAATTTCGGAATTGATCCTTCTTAGCTGTGCAACCGTCTCTGGGAAGAATCGGAACCACCAAGCGTCGCTTTCTTCTCGCGGATCCGTTCGCTCATCCGCGATTGAGCGGGGTCACCTCCCCTGCCCCTTCATATCTCGCTGCAGTCGCGGACATGGCCTTATACTTCGTAGGTCCCGTGATTCCACGGTTTTAGCTGTCCCATGTTGTAAGTGTTGCCGCCCCTCCTCGTTCGTACCCCGTCTCCGTTTGTGTTACCGAAAAGTATGAGCATTTGTTGACCCGATCCTCCGCCCCCTCACGGACTAGCTCGTCACTTGATGCACGTCATGATTGTCTAGACTTTTTTCTGCCCTGTTTAGTGTGTGACAGGAAACCACCCGCCTTTACTCCGAGATGTTTAGAGATCATACTTGTACATCTTATGGATGAAGACGAACCCGTTCCCCTCTCGCACCCCAGCCCGCGAATAGCTCTCCTTCCTCGCCCAGCTCGATCTTGGTCCCAACGGCGGTTTTCATTACGCCGGGTTCATAGGCTGCGTACCACCGCGCTTACTTGGCCCGGACGCCCCCCCCCGACGTTTACATTTTGCGACGAGGATTCTATCCCACAGCCCGAATTTCCCTTATCCTGTCCTTTTCCCTTCAAAAAGGGGATTCCTTGGAGAGGGAGTTTCCGAGAGGTCGTCCCCCACTGTTTGGTGACCGCGACCGGTCTGAGGAAAGATCCCCGAAGACCGGATTCTTTCTTTTGAGTTCCCGTCCCAACAGTTAAGATGGGGACGTGTCCCGAAATGGCGCGGTGGAGTTGCGCCAGGTGCATTGTATAGACCTTGCTCTCTCTGTTCAGAAGCGTTGATGTTCTTACCATTTGCTCTTCGAGACGTACCGTCGCCCCCCGCGTGTCGCCGCCCGGCGGTTTCTCCCGTACCCCTCCGTGATCCGTAATCGTTCGGTGCATGTACACGGCACTGTTGCACTAGTCCTGGCTCTCTAGCCATGTCCGTTTTGACAGGTAGACCCTATGCCACTCAGCAGCCTCCCCCCTGGTTCTTTGCACCTTGTTTTTCAATTTGTCCTCCCTTTTTGCGAGCCGGTAGAGGGACACTTCCTATGGGGAGACCTTGTCTTTCCTTTTGGAGTTAAACCGGAGATCATTTCGAGTGATGCTTGGTCCCCTAGTCGCGCGCCTGTCCGTCTTTTCCACGGGATGCCGTCTGTGAGTCGGGACTCCTCCCTCTTGAACGCCTCCAACGCATGTTTTGTCACCCCCCCTGACGTCTTGACGTCTTGCTTGACCCCCTTGCCCGTTGACGACCTAGACTGCCTTCTCACCTGGACCCAAACAGTGCCCGGCCCTTCGGTTTTCAAATTGTCGATTCTTCATCCGGACCTCAGTTTCGATCGATACCTTTGACCCTTAGGGTCGCATCGTGGCTTATCACAACTTCGTGATGCACCCACGTCCTCTCCCATCCGCTTGTCGGTACTTTGTGTGTTTTTCCCCCCCTTTCCCTTCTCCAAAAGAGATTACCGGTCCTCAATGAGCGCGGGTCTATCCTGAGAAGTTCTTTTTTATTGTTGCCGTAAGTCGTTAATCACACCCCGGCATCCTAGAATTTTTTTCCTTCCCTTGTCCCTAGCTTCTCCCTAAAAGTAAACTAGTTAGGTGCCGTCGTTACTTGTCCTGGGCACTACACTGTGAGGTTGTCAATCGTCGGCCCTACTCATGCCTGGGATTCTCCTTCCTGCGAACCTTTCCCCACCTTCCAGCCAACTCACAAGGGTTTGAAGGATGGCCGAGCTAGCGTCACAGATTTGCTTCGTTCTGTGGCCGTCTCGTTTCCCTCGAGGTTTACCTTTTGTTAGTTCTCTCACCTATGTCGTTGGCCCAACAAGTCCCAGCCTCCCGAGGACATGCAATCCAGGGTATTCTGAGTCAGGTGCCCCTGACTACGGACCATCAATGTTTGCATTAAACTTATCTCTCAATTAAGAATTATGCTCTCTTGCTTGTTCCCGTGTTTTTTGCCCCTGAAAGCAACCGCACCCGTCTACACGCCTCCGCCAGAAATTTTCGCGGTGTGGACTATCAGTTTTGCCTTCTATTGACCTTTTTACGTTGTCCCACTCGATTCCTTTCCGCTCCGATGTTTTAAATGCTTTGCAGATCCCCCCTATCTGGTCCAGGGCCGATTAAGCCCGGTTCCAAGCCATTATACAAAGAACGCCGACAGGGCGGTCCCATCATTGGGAAGGCTTATCTAGGAACTACCTCATCGTAGCTCCTTGTTTTCGTTGGGTATTCCTCCTTTCACCCTCTCTGCACGTGAAATCTTTACCTTCACTAATATTTAATAGTTGACCCTCACGTGTGACGTGTAATGTCAGTTCGACTAGCCCTTCTCCAAAGGACAAACCGCATAACCTCCCCTTGCTATATCTTGAGGTCTTACGCTTTACGAGCAACGGTTCTCTGTTCTTCTTTGATTAGCTCGGGTTTTGAAGGTGTCGTTTTTCCTTCCCATCTATTCTACTTGCCTGGTGTTTATTTTGACTTCCTGATTTTTTACCTCTTTTCAGCTTCTGGGCCCTCCGCCCGCCGACCCGAGGATGACATGTAATGTGTATGTCGTATGATCTACCCGGCGCATTTTTTCGTCTTTCCTCGCTGACACAGGGCTAGCCCGAGCTGTCTCTGTGATAACGCCTCCTGACCCATCACCTTTCCCTTACCGCGTTATCGCCTCCTCCAACAGAACTTGATGACGGAATGTCCTCGTCCAGTTGCTCAGACCCTTCATTTTTGTCTGCGCCCCAGGCCCTGTCCGTTTGCCTCTCTTGTAGATTCCCACGATGAGCGCGTAAGTGGCCCCAATGAAGGTGTGTTCTCTGTCGCCCACCTACTCCCCGCACGCAGAGGACGACGTCCACTGACCGCAGTTTTAACTTTTCAACCTTGACATTCCAACGATGTACTGACCCTTCTATGAGATATCTCTGACGGCGACCCGTAGGTTCGATGGAAGCTCCGATTCGATCGCTTTACTTGCTACGTCCGGCCGCTCCTCCTTCTCGCCAGTTTTACTGTCCCCACTCGGCCTACGCACACATTTAGCGCCGTTAATGTGGAGCCCCTTCCATTGCTACCCTAGGTTCAGCACCTCCCCCTGTGGTAGGTGATGGACGAGGGCCTCATCTGGTCCCTCTCTCCCGGTGTCAGGTCACTGCGAAAGTTCTGGTTTGATTTTTTTTTCCGAGTTATGGTGACTTTTTTTCACCCCCCCCACCAAGGGTTGTAGTATTGACACCCCGAAAGCGGTTTCCGCGACGTTATCCGTTTCGCCTTTTTTCTTCTGCTTCTCGGCGAATGCTTGCTGCGTCCGTTCATCAGCCGCCCATGTGTCCCGTCATTCCCCCACGAATGTCCCCTTTCCCGCTCCGCAAAGAGTTCCCTCCCCCCCCTGCTGCTCCCCGCCGCCCCCACGGTCACCCATGCTTCTTTAGTCTCGAGACATACCGGTTTTTCCACCTTTTTTTTTGCACTGACCGCCCTCGATCTCTCTCAGATTTTTGGCATGCCTCCCGTCCATTTACTCTTTTTCTTTTTCTCCTTGCTTCCGCCCACACCCCTTCTCTTCTTCCGTCTGCTCGTTGTTTTTTACGCAGTTCCTTAGCCCAAGACTCTGGGTTTTCAGACGACTCATCACGGGCCTCCCCTGAGAGGTCCCCTCGTTAGATGCCCTATTTCTCGACAGCCTTTTGACCGGTCATCGCTGTACCCTCCAACTCTCCATGTAGTGCCCATAGCTTCTGTACTCCGGCTTGATTTCCTTCATAGCGTCCTGTTCCTTCCGTTTTTTTGTGTTTTTTTTCTGGGCTGTTTCCGCAGTGGAAAGGTGGCATCCGTTTTTTCCCTGGCCATAAAGCTTTTGCTGTTTTTTCGTGGACGCCTTGGCGGGTCCCTTTCGTCGCCGATATTCCCGTCTTCATGCCTTTTTCCTCTAATTGACCGCGTTTCCGTGCTCGTTCTGTTTCTCTTTAGACAGATTCGATAAGACCTCTAGACGAGAGCTTTTGCCCTTGTGTTTTGCGCAGACTTACGGCGGTACCCGTGAAGCATCCCCCCTCGGTCTAGACCAGATCAAGCTATTGGTTGTCACCTGTGACTCAGTTTTATTGTCGTGTATCGCGGAGCAGCTAGAAGAACTAATACAGACAGCTTGTACCCGTTGACTATCAGTTCAATGTATGAGAGTGACGTCTCGTCTTTTTCTCCCAGATGAATTTCCCGACCCCCCGTTGGTATTGACGTATGGTCTTTGCGTGTACTCTCTTTTCGAGGTAGCGAGGCACGGCCGGCTTCTTGCTATGTGCGGCTTGTGTGCGGTCACGCTGTGGGTTTTTTGGTGGTTGTCCCAGTGTTGTTCTGTTTGTTCTCCCCACCGCAAAGGTAATCTGCGTCGGACATGTCGTTTGTGGCAAACTATGGCGTTCCCTTGCTTGCCAGGCCCCCCAGTTTTAGACTCCTGATGCTAGTCATCCGTTTTTCCCGAGATGACTAAGCGTTTAATTTGTTGTGTCTGTGTTTTTCCATGATCTTTCCATCTTCCTTCTTCCTAGGACATAACCTGATCGTGCGATGAGTTGTTCCCGCATAGTAAGAGTTTCTCTAACTATGACCCCCCTTTCTCTCCCCCGTCGTTTAATTTGTTCCCTCGGAGCTGGCGTCTAATCATTTCAGCCATCATTTAATTTCCTGCAGTAGACTAGTTTTTTGACAATAGCGCGTAAGTATCGTTGTGCTATCGTGATCGATTCATTCTGCTGAGTCATACCATGCCCGTCAGGGCTAATAGGTTCCCCCCTAATGCTGGTCCCCCGCCCCCACTTGTAGCTACCCCTTTCCTCCATTCATTTCTGGACCCCCTGGAGAAGTGCGCTTCGACCACCCCCCCTCACTTCCCTCTTCCCCTCACCCGGGTTTGGCGAGAAATCAGTGCCCCCACGCCTTCTGTACTTTTCGCCTCAGATCAAGAACTGTCACATTCGGGAGAGGAGTAAAAGATAGAGGTCTGCCAGCACCTTATGCCAGGAATAGCCATATGAGCCGTTCCTTCCAGACCCCACGTCCACACTGATAGGCGAATAAATCGGCCCCCCCTCAGTACACCGCCTAGTGACGTTTGTTTCCCTCTCTAAGAGCGAGAATATGCCTCACCTCCGCCGGAAGTCCCCGACCCCCAAGGGTAGTATAGCAGAGGGTATGTCACGCTGTTTTTCCAAAACAGCAGAAACGGTTCTACTACTCGGTTCTTATAGCCAAACCCCGGCGCGAGGTTGAAACGCAGTTAGGGAGAGGCTGACGGGAAGGTTGCTTGGAGTTGTTGCGTTGGTGGCCCCAAGTTTGAGGGCCCCCTGCTCCCCCGCGGGCCGAACATTCCGTTTGTACCCGGGTTCTTCTTCTCCTCGCTGGGAGCCTCCTTTTCTTTACGTTGCCAGCTCCTAGGTCATTCGTCACTCGTTGACCCTATCTTTTTTTTTAATATCGACTGTCCCTTCGGTTTGTACTTGATACCTATACCGTTTCTCGCCTGCTTGGGCCCTCTGTACCGAGTGACCGCGCTCATTGGTCCCCCGATTTGTACCTATCCCTCGAGCCAGGACGAAGGAACCGTATTTTTTTGGTTTGCCGTAGCCTGTTTAATCCGAAAAGTGAATATTATGTATCATGCACATACTCGCTCACCAAGATTGCATGCCGGTCACTGAGCGCTTTTACATTCAACCCTGTACCCTTCCTCATTGGCGTTCTCGTCGCACTCATATTTTCAGTGTCCTCTTAATGCATTTGATAATTTTTGTTTGAAACTGCCTGCTCCGACCCTTAATATCCGTTTAATTAATGCATAATCCACTGTCAGCTCTATTAGCTACTCTGACAAGTCCCAGAGCCTGACCCCGTTTTCACCCTTTCTGTCCCTTTGCGGAACGGAACTCCCCCTTTGCAACTCGATCCTATAGCTCCTCACCCTGAGCGATCCCACCAGATCCCACCGACAAGTCCCCGGACCCCGTTCGGCAGCGGGACCTTTGCCCCTCGTGATACTTTTCGTAGAGCCCCAGTGCTCATCGCCGGGAGTAAGTGTCAGATCAAGGCGTTTCTCTCTCCCAGACCCTCACCTGTCCCCCATTCTTTCGATGCGTCCCCACCTTTCCCTTTTATTTTGCACTTTTTCCCTAGCTCTAGCCGGTTTCCCCACGCCTGCCCGCCCACAGGCCGCCTTTTGATGACCCCAGTTCTCTCCGTCTGAACTCTCGTGCGCTTTCTTCTGATGAAGACCAGCTGTCATGTTAATTTGGATCCTGGCCGCATCCCCACGGAAGTGACTTCTTCCACTTTGAGTTGTCGTAGTTTTTGCACCTCGACTCAGCAGTTTCTTCTCGCTACCCGATCTCCTTGAGTGGGCTTGTCCCCGAGTCACGATGCATTTGATTTTTTTTTCTTTTTGCTCGATAAAAGCCGGCTCACTCATCGGGATGCCCCCCGTCCTCTGTGACCAACGGCTCTTTTGATGATCTCTCTTGTGCAAGAGTGGTGCTTCCGGACTGCTCATGCCCGCTTCCGTACGCGTTATGCATTCCTCGATGCGGCGCTGTTTACAGGGATTTTTATAGTTTGGCGTCCTAGGAGCTTCGATTTTCTGCTGCTGCCCCAGGGTTTCCGGGGTCCGTACCCATAGTGCCTCCGTGGCTTCCCATCGTTTGTTGCTTCCCAGCAACCCCGTCTTACTATGTTCTTACCTCTGCGTCAACGTTTGCTATCAATTTGGATGTAGTCTCGTACATTTTCTCCTCCGTCCTTCTTTATTGCGAATTGAAGTTCTATCGCCTCTATTCTTTTCAGCCATTGTCTCCTTTCTTGAGCCCGGTTCATGTGCTGTCCGGCGCCTTTAACTCCTCGATAACCCTGCCGTCTTGTGATTGCGTGTTCTCACGACACCCCGGCTCAGGCCTTTTCTTCCCTTCATCCCTTCCCGACCTACTTATCCTTTTTTTCGAGACTGAAACTTCGTCGACCGTGTGTCCGGGACGCGGTCAGATGCACTAGCTACCGAGTGCCCCGCGTCTGACCCCCCTTGTGTCCCCGGCCTTATTTTGGATCTGGTGTCCCTTCTTAGTATTTTCTTGTGTGGTTCCTCCTGCCCCCATGGCCCCTGTCCTGAAGCATATCCCGTCTGCTTCCTCCGATACGTCAGTCGTGTGTGGGACCGTTCGCGGTCCAACCATGTACCCTAGTGTACGTGTGTAGCTTTTCCGACCTACCTTGATGTCTACTTTCTTTAGCGCGGAAGCTAACACCTTCACTGCTTTTTCCGTCTTGAAGCGACTTGCGCGAATAGTCTGTACCCGTCGACCCTTTTCCCGTTCCTTCTCTGTGCAATCGCTTTTCTCTTTAGCATCTCTCCTTGTATTTTACTTCGCTCTCTTTCGGGCTCTGTCCCCGTCTTGATTTCCAGATCTTTTCGATTCCGCTTGTTGAATATGCCACCTAGGGATCGCTGCTTCTCCGACGTTGCCCAGACCTTTTTCGAACCCTACCCGTTCGTTTACAAGGTGCGTGAGACGACAAGTTTATTCATTTTACCGTTTTGGACCGACCCACCGGCAAATCTCCAGTACCTTCATGGAGGTTAATCTCCATTACGTTTGGACTCCAGGTAGATGACTCCGCGGTTCGTTTGCGCGAGGTCTGTTGTCCTTACTGAGCTCCACGTTGAGTAGACTCTTTCTTTCGCGTTGTCTTGTTTTCATCATTTCAGTTTTTACAGCCCTACCCGCCTTATCCCAAGATTCTATTGTGTCACTGTCACGCCTCTCCGGAGTGTTAGGCAGTCCGACTCTCGGTCCCGTTACGTCATCACGAGGTTTCTGGATATTCCCGCTCCCCTTTATTCCCGCCAGCACTCCTTTAACCTTGTATACGCTCCATGCGCGACTCTATCTCCCCGAGTGTCCGGCCTTTTCGGGGGTTTCTCCTACGCCTCGTGGTCTAACCCCCAGCTGAGTAGAGTAGCCCCTGGCCCTTGCTCGCAGTTGGGGCCTGGAAGTCCTTCCTCCCCCCCTAATTGCCGATTTCCCCTGGTTTCACGTCCATCTTGATCTTTTGAGCCCGCTTTCAAAAAGGCTTCTGAAACCGCTCATTTGCCCAAGTCATTTGACCCAGGCGCCTAGCATTCGGGCCCCTCCCCCCTCGTCTCGCCGGTCATGCTAGGACCCCGGCCGGTACGCACGTAGTTCGCCTTCGTGGATCGAGATCCCACACCCGCCTCCCTCTTTTTTCCCTTGAAGCTGCCAGGCCCCAGTGAGCTGCCTAGCGCCGAGCGCTGCTCCCGACCCCCCTAATGTCACCCTTTCAAAGAGCTGCGTATCATTTCCCCCGAGGTCTTGGTCACCAACTTTTCTTGATATGGACAGCCTTTTAACCCCACTACCACCTCCCACCTGAGTTCTTTCATACCTCTCCAAGAGCCTCCCCCGCGTCCCCCCCTTTGTGGTGCCCCCCCCTCCCTTTTCTCTGTGAATCCTTTCGTTTGATGTGAATTTAGTCACATGCCTCCCCCTCCATTCTCAACCGTCGGAATAATAGCACCCGACCCCCCTCCCATCGCCCCTCTTCTGAGACCCCCCTCATTTCCCCCTTTTAGCTTTTGCAACACCCGGATGGGCTTAGCGTTTTCCTTTCTCTGCCGTCATTTTGACGGCCATACCTCCGAGAATTGTCTCGTTTTTCCCCCCTTGACTCGTTTTTTCCATCCAGATCTTCGATCCAATTTTAGCTTTCTGGTGTCCTTATCCGTTGACTGCCTCCAGGCCAGCATTTGAGCCCTCCCCGTTTAGACCCTTCCCAGGCCCTTACCATGTTTTCTTCGCAAGCCACATGCAGTAGACGCGCACTTTAAAGCCCTGCAGTCCGGCAGAACGTATTCATCCGTCGCACCATCAATTTTTAGCCTTTTTCGTCGGTTTGCTTCTGCTGCTCCACTTCGCTGCCCTCAGTTAGGAACAAAGTTTTAGGCCGGCAGTGTGTCTTTTTTGACGCTCGCGGGCCGAGTCGCTTAGTAGCGAGTTAATCGGCTTTCTTTTTTGTCTGACCTGTAATCTGCCCTGTTATTCAGATTCTTTCCAGTTTACTACGCTTCCCACCCCGTGTCACTTTTTTTAAGTATCCAATAGAAGACCTTAGAATTGAAAGCTGACCACTGCAGCTGCCTTGTGATCGGGCACAAGCCTGACTTCCCCCTGTTCCGCACCTCCCCCCCCCCCCTCGCACGTTGACGCGCGTTTTGCTCTCCTCACAGAAGTGAGTTTGCTTTCGTGCGCCCTCCCCCCCCTCCTCTCTGAGATAGTCCTAGTGCCACGACGCTGGGCCCATACTCGTTTCCTGATTTCTCGTGCAAAATTTCGCCCTGAATTCCTCACATCTTAATGTCCACTGCGATCTCGGCAAATGCCCGCAGTGCGTTTTTTTTTTTTTTTGATCCGCCAGCACGAATGCCATGATGTGAAGAGCTGCTCGTTTTCCCGCCAGCGGTCGTTCCAACTTGTATTTTTCTAGGGGGAAGCCGAATTTTTTTTTCGCGTCATGTGCGACATTTGCCCAGACAAAGTGCCATGTGCGACTTGCCACCCGTGGCCGCAATAACCCCTGGCAGTTTTAAGGCACCCAACTTCTCTCAGGAGTTGACAGTTGTCTTTTTGGACACGCGTTGTCCCATTAGCACCAGCTCGACGTTTGCGGTTTATATTATGGACCCCCGGTTCCGGCACAGTTCTTGTGGCTCGATGAAGAACCGCGGGAGGCCTGCGCTGAGTCGTATTGCTCCACTTTATCGCGCGACGGTTTATTCGCCTCTTTTTCTATGATTCGCAGGAATTTGTGCCAATGTTCACCTACTCCCCGCTTCGTCCGTGCTCATATTGCTTTGCTTTTAAGACCGTGCACTGGGATCTGCTACATTGTCGCACACGATTATTCCGTTTCCCCCCCGTCATCACTCGCCCATATAGTCCCCACAAGACCCATTCTGGTCCCATCCCCCCCCTATGTGTGGCAGGTCTTTTAGTATGCTTCGTCTTTGCCCTCTTCCATTGTGAAGCATTCGTTCATGAGCATTTGTTGACTGCTTCTGCCCCTATGTAGGTGCGCGCCCTCCCTTCTACTGAATGTTCGTACCACTGACAGCACCGTATTCAGATCCGGGTGTTCATGAGACGCGTACCATGCGACCGGGCGCTTTCCACTCTACAGTCGGCCCCTGTGTCTTCTCGCCTTGTCTTGGTGTTCGCTTGTGATGCCTTTAGGGGTACACCCTTGTTCCGTAATTGATAGATCCTCTCTCTCTGAAACTTCATCTCCTATTATGGTCAGGTTCTGTAAGCGAACAAGACCGTGACACTTCCGAGTCAGCGCTCCCTTCTTCGGACCCCCCCTCCTTCCAGAGCATACGCCTCTGACTACCTTCCCTTTTTTACTGCCCTAGCAGGTTTGCGTCGAAAGCGGCTCCCGGGCTCCCACGTGCTTTCCTCCTCCTACACGTAGCCTTTTGTGTTTCGAGACTGGACGTCGCCCGTTGCCCAACGCCCTGGTCGTATCGTTTGCCCCGTGAGTTTGTGAACAGATCACTCGACCCGCGTGTTCCAATTCGTCCCGTTTCTTCTTTTCCCCGAACCTTTTTTTCGGTTGTTCTTTGTACGTGTTTTTCCACGTTTATGTCTTACCGGATTCTAATCGTTCCAAGTACCCTCGTGTCTAGCTTTTTGTCCGAGATTGGTTTGGACCCCATTACTCCACCCTTCTCCCGTTTCTATTCTGGAAAGACCTTTCTATTTCGTCAGACGTCGGTCCGGAAGCCCTTCCTTGGCCTGCAGTCTCGTCTGCACGGACAAGACACCCTTACGCACCTGCCTTATACGGACCCGTGCTGGCCCGCAAGTGCCGCTCGTTTTCCACGTCCCCGTTTTAGAATCCGCTGCTTCCGTACCTCGTGATAAACCGTTCCTGACTCCCGCCGGACATTGGTGGTCCCCCCCCGTCGGTGAGATTTCCGCCTAATACTGTCTTTCTGCCGTTGAAAGTCTCCCTTCCCACCGTCCTCCTAGGCCCCCCTTCTACACCTTCTTTACCCCTGTGCTTCCCTCACTCGACGAGCGGAGCCCTCTCTCACGTTCGTGCCGCCCCACTCCCTCGGATGACAACTTTCACATAGTCCACTGTGCTTGGCTGGAGAGACCCCCTCGTTTTGAAGGTGTCGCTTCGCCACTGTCCTTCCCCCTAGCTTAAAGTATTTTTCGTTGATAGGATGCTTGTACCCATAGAGCACTCTTTCCTTTTAGGCATCTTCCCTGGTACTGCTTCATCTATCGTTCGCTCGAACTGGCCCCATGATCCCCACCTTTTAGTTTTTTCGCTAGCGGACCGGCCGTTTGCTTCGCACGCCCCCCCTTCCCTCGGCCGTTAGCCACGGGCATCCCAGATTGTCTTCCCTTTAGAAGCTTCAGTACCACAGGTTTTTCTTGTTATTTTTGACGCTGTCCCGAGCCTTCCCAAGATTTTTTCCATCCGACTTTCAACCCTCTTCGAATTCCCCTGGTTTCGAGCTTCCCCCTTTACCGTGACTTCTGCAGCGTCACTCGCCTGTGTCGCTCCGGCGTCTTTCCTTGCCTGTCCCTGATATTCAGCAATTCGGATGCTTTTAGGTCCGCCTTTTACCCCCCAAACCTCTCCCCAAAGTTTCACTTCTCTCGGGACTCCGAAGAGCTCGACTCGCCCATACCGTTTTCCCCTTTTCCCTTCGATCAGGGTAGTCTCTTCGTTTTCCCTGGTGAACCCCGACCCTTTGGTTCTTTGCCACGGTTATTTTCTTGCCAGCCAGCCACCATCTCCCCCTCTCTTTGTCAGAGTTTTCCTGTGTTCCAATAGGATAGGGGTCTGGTTCTCCTGAAAGAACTTCTCCGTTATTGACTGGAGGAGCTTTCTTGTGTTCGACCAAGGTTGGACTTCTTCCGGTTTTCGATTGAGCGTCTTGTTTTTCCCCCCGTAGTTACCTCTAGCCTCGCTTCCACCTGTTGTTTAGCACCTCTGCTTCCCTAAGCCATCCAGTAGGTAGATGGTTACAGCTGAGAGGAAGAAGACCTGAGTCGCTTACCAGCTCCGATTTATCGGGCGCCTAGGCTTCCCTGCTCCTCTAGATAGACATACCCTCCCTGACCCACCAAACACCTCCCCTTACACAGAACCCCACCCCCCGGCCCCCACCCCTCCCTCCTCTCTAGCCACCCCAGATTGCGCTCGCACGTGATGCCCGTTATTCCTACTTCCACCTTCACAATCTTAGGGCCTGTCCCTCCCTGTACCGTAACCGTCCCGTGACTGTGTATTTATTGCAGTATGCCTCATCTAACGACCCGTGTGACGGTTTCTCACAGTCTCTGTTCCGGTAATAGCGTCGCGACTTCTATATGGCCAAGTCTCTTTTCCTGTCAGGTGCTCGCACCTTCCCTTGAGTTCTGCAGCGTTCCCTTGGTCTCCCCCTTTTCGTGACATCGTACTCGACTCGACCTTAGTGAATGTACCTCCATAGCTCTCTGCCCTCATATTCCGAGAGGTCTCCCACTTAGAACTCCCCACTTCGGTTGAGCGTTAATCGTCACTTTGTCTTTATGTGTGCGCGCTGGGACCACAAACCAGATAGGTGTGGACGCCCCCTTTTTTTCTTCGTCGGAATCCTCTAACTGCCAGGCTGGCGTCCCATGTCCCCGCTAGAGGATCACTCCAGCCTTGGCCCCCCCCCCCCAACTTTCTTTTGCCCCCCCCCCGCGAATCTTTCTCATAAGTTTACGGAGTCCAGGATTTTCGTCAAAACGAACTTCAAGGCCCAGTCTGCGCAACATCGTAATCGTTCCCTGGATTCCCCTTTCTCTTGTTGGAATTTCCATAATAAGGAGAGTCCCCACTTAGCTGATGCGAGCCTTCCTCCTTTCGCTTAATTACTTCTCAAGTGCCTGACAGATTCTCTATGTCCTCCTGTAGACCGCCCTATTCTACGCTCGTCCCCTCGAGGACCCCCGGTTCTTCCCCCGCCGTTTTTCAGGGTGCCCCGCTTTCCCTTTTGCGAAGAAGCTTAACCCCGTCCCCCCCCCTATGCGATCACTAGAGCTTTTTGTCTACTCGAGACCCCCCCGACGCGCCTCCCACTAGTGATTCCTCCAGCCAGCGGAGCCCACCTGCAGATGTTTGCGTTCAGTCGGCCTCCGGAATTTCTAGAAGTTATGCATCCTCTCACCGGCCTTTTGTGGAGAGTTACAGGTTTTTACTTTTTTTATTTCATTTTTTTTTTTTTATTGTTTTTATTTTTTTGTGTTTTTTTTTGTTTTTTTTTGTGTTTTTTGGGGCCCGACTTTGAGGCCCTTCTTCCTTCTAGGCCCACCACCCCCTACGCGGGCCACGCATCTCTTTCTTCCCCTAACTGATGAACCCAATCCCCCCCGTCAGTAGGACAGATTTACCAGGCCTCACATTTCTGCTCCGAGATTGACTCGGGAAGACACACTCCCAATCTTTCTGGAGAAGGACATTCCTCTGAAAGCAACTCCTTGAAGTCTTCTCACTCCTAACAGTAGTTGGTAGATGCTGATATAGAACAAGTGCCTATTCGATTAGCTCACTGGATTTTCTTTTTAGCTTACATATCGTAAGATTTACTACCGCACAACGCTGTTCTTTTGTACCTTTACTCAAACTCCTCTCTCGTGCAGTAGAAACTTGAGCCGCTTCTTAAAATTGATACGGCACCCGAAGAACTATTTGCCCACCTTTTGAACAATCAAACCAACCCTTAAGGCTCCTGCACCTCCTTTAGGGATACCCCGACCTTACTTTTTCAGTTCTAGAGCAACTGCTGGGAGAACTTCGACAGGAGCACGCAGCGAACCCATTCGGAGAATTTCAGGTCAAAGCGCTTTCCTACCCCCCATCCGAAGTCCGTGGGTGGCCGCTCGTAACTAGACTGCGGTAGCATGAGAACTCTGAGTGACCCGTAAAGTCCGACAAACTGGGGAATGAGCGAGAGGGCGCTCGTCTCCATCGTTCCATGACTTTTGATCGGTCCCCCCTCCCTACTTTTTTGAGATGGAGCAGGACTTTGTTTACCTAGGCCCTATCTGGACACATGTTTATGATTCGACCAAGAATCCAACGCCTCAAACGAGATACGAGGTCCCGTTTCCTATACCGATCTCTGCGATGCAGACACCGCACGTTAAGGCCTGTCCTCCCACTCGAGCCAGGCGAATTTTCTGACAGGAATGGGCCCGTTTTTGCCCGGGCTGCGAATCCCTTTCGGTCAACTGAGCTATTCCTATTCGATGTGGTATAATCTTTTTTTTTTTGACAGATGCGAACAGGGGGCTTTTCTCCCCACATTTTTTTATCCGTTTCTCCCTCCGTTTTGTAAATCTAGTAGGTAGACCCCTCCAACCATCACCAGTATGGCGCGCCCCCCACCCTTATAAGTAGATCTTCTCAGATGTACTTACCCATTTTAGATCTCCCCGCATGGTCCTTCTTTGACACGTAAAGAAATTTACCCAGCCCCTGAACAACGTACTTACTCCTTTGTAATGGCCAAAGCCCGATTGTCACAGTTTGGTCAGAGTTTCTTATTCCATCTCATTGGGTGTCCTTCCTGACGACAAAATGCCGGTTTCCCCTTCAGTGTTCTGAATCCGCTATTCACCAGACAAACCCACATCCTTATCGGTTAAGTCCTTGCGACTCTACCGCGTCTTATGTTTTTGCCTTTGACGTCAAGCGCCTGCTACCGTAGTCTGTTTTCCATGAGGCTAATCATCCTCCCTTTTTTCATGAGGACTCACTTTCGTTCACTTTTCTTAGACACTGTCCACATCACCTTTGCCAAACCAAACGGGAGACAGAGATTTGACCGCCCTTTGTGATGCTTGAGCGACGGCAATTCAATTTGTTTTTTCCCTCTTGAACCCCCTGCCCGAATATTTCTCCCGGGAGGTTCTGTATCAACCGATCCGGTGCCCTGATGTATGCTCGCGATGACGTTCTCCTTTTTTTTTTCCACATCCCGACTCCTTTCCCTCAGCACCTGTCATGTATTTCCAGACCCCTTTCACATGATCCGTCTTTTCCTGATAAAGACTGACCCACCTTTTTTTTCCCCGCAGGATCCCTGACGAACTCCCCCCTCTTCAGGGCGTTTGCCCTCCTGACTCTCGAAGACGTTTTGCTTACCTCTGCGGTGCTGTGCAATGGCATCCTTTTCCCTCAACGACCCGGTCGACCCCTCACCTATCGAACACGGTTTTTACGGAGCTTGTGTGACTTGTCGAGACCCCCTCCTTTTGTTGCCCGTTTTTTTTCGTCGTCATAGCTCACTCATGAATCCGCAAGCAAGAACATACCGAACATCAAAATGACACGTTTTTCAAGACATGCCCCTTTTTTTTTTGTACGGTTTTCCCCTTTGATACGGGCATAAAGGGTTTGCTGTCGCTTTTTTGTAGTTCGTTCTTCTTCTTCCAATTTTCGCTGCCTTGCCGTGTGTGCCTCCCCTGATCCACTCCGGCGTTTACTTGTTGGGCGTACGCCCCATCATGCTGTTTCCGTTCTCCCCTCACGCGTTCCCTCAGAGATGATCGAGTTCCCCCTTTCTTTTCGACCAAATTTTTTTCTGTCATCAGGACACTTCGATCACCTCGCGTTCCCTTCGTCAATGCGCTCACCCCGTAGTGTGTCTGTCCCCCTGCTGAATCACCATGTTTAAATGCGAGTCGATTTTAGTTTCCGCCCAACTCCACCGCTGAAGTTCTGCCGCACCCTTTCCAACTTTCCCTATGGAATCTGAATGCTCCGTCCTTACACGGAGATCCCCAAAACTCGAATTGATGGCTCTATGTTCCGACTGTAGAGCAACGTCACGTTCAAGTGAAATGTGTTTTTTTTTTCAACTCTGCTGTTTCTTTCCGACCTCCCCCCTCGCAACCCGGCAGGGGTTCCTGACTTTCCTATAGTTTTTCTCCTCGCGAAAGCCAGCTTTCGCCATCCTCATGTCGCGGTCGTGGGCTTGAGCGACGGACACGTGGCTTTCTAGAGTGACCGCCCTGCTTCTACGAAGTAGCGATCAACGCGGGTTCATCTCCTACAATGATTTCAGTAGGGTCATATTAGCAGGAGTCGTCTCCCCGTACTGTTTACATATCATTCCCGCGGGCAATAAGGTGACTACCTTGATGTCGGGGGATGCGGCGGACCTCTTCACGCTCTGCACTAGTTCCCTTCAAGGTGCCGCCGTTGGGCGTTCTCTTCCCCGTTCTCCCCGACCTCGTATCCTTCACCCCTCGACCGTTCCAACAAGCAGGGCTCCCCTCCGCTGTTACTGGGTGATTTCACCGTTCTATCCGTCCTCCCTCTTCCGCAGTTGGTGTTTTTTTTTTTGTGGGGCATTGTCGAGTCCACAGGGCCTGCCCCTTTGACTCGTCAAGCTCGTTTCGAATCCTCCCCGCCTCCCCCCCAGCCGTTCCTGCCTCCCCTTCCGCCCCCCTGTCATCTTGCTCTCACTGGCTGCGCCGAGCTTATGGATTTCCTCGGTGCTCTCGTATACGATAGG
>Ga0179591_1203930_pt1 | contig 17959 bp, 19 predicted proteins | sample CZOMad2_1_08_16f_FD_182891 | JGI IMG/M metagenome (GOLD analysis project Ga0179591, IMG submission 182891) | Vadose zone soil fungal communities from Angelo Coast Range Reserve, California, USA - CZOMad2_1_08_16fungal (PacBio error correction) | ecosystem: Environmental > Terrestrial > Soil >... | reverse complement strand
TGCCCTTCTGAGATAGCGACCTACTTTCCCCCTCCCTTCCTTGCTCCCCTCTCCCCCCCTTTGAATTCTGCTCGGCCCAATCCAAAGGAGGTCAGCTTTTTCCTGTCACTGTTTGGCCTTCCCTTTTTTTGCTGCGACCCTTTTCACATGGGGGGTTTCCTGTTCGGCGGTGGCTTCATCCACCACGACCCCCCTGTCGAACGACCTTTTTCCTCCTCCCGTCCTTGGATTTTCGACTTCATCCATTATAGTTTTTCCGGAAGATTTTCTTTTTTTGTATGGACATATGTTTGCACGGTACATGCGAGACGTGAGACCCGACTCGCTCCTTCTCATATACTCTCCTACCACGATTTGGCCTTGTCTCCCCGCGCCCTCTCACTTTTCGTCCCTTTCTTGACGTCTACCCTCTCTCGGATGCGCAGCCGTTGTACGGCGTGTTAAGTACCATCCGCCTCTTAGTCGAGACCCTCCTGTACTGCCCCTCCAGTTTTTTTTTTGCCCTTCACTCCCCCATGACCCTTTCTCTTTTTATTACTCGCCCCCTAGATTACCCCAGCCGTCTCCCTCGGTGCTGGACCTACTCCCCTTTTTTAGTTCTCCAAGATCGCAGCCAGTTGGCGGTCGGCCTACCCTTTGCCCTCTCTCCCCCCCCAACTCCCTCCCCGCCTCATAGACGCTTCCCCCTGCCTAGATACTCTGTGTCCACCATTGGCCCACTGACTCCGGATGGAGCCTTTCTAGAGACACATTCTGCTGGTTTTTGTTCCCCTCATCCATTTTTCTTTCGGCCCCCCGCCCGATTGAAAGCTTTGCTGTCTCTACAGATTGCCATCGTGCTGCACGTCCGTCTGTGAATTTTCCTAAGCTCTCGTGGTCGTTATACAGATTCGGCTTTGTGTTTTGAGTCAACAGACCGGTTTCAACGCAGTTGCGTCACCCTCCCGACTCAGATCTTGCCAAACATCTCCCTTCCGTCTCTATCGGTTACCCTCAGCTGCATTAACCGATGTCTTCCTCTTTCTGGTCGACGCTCAATTCTTCGCATATCTCCCCCTTTTTCTTTCCTCATCATCGGACCGCCCCGTTAGAACCAATTCCGACAGACCGCCCGAACAGGCAACGATTAAAGTCGACGAGCTGTTTCAAGCGGGCCAGCCCCGTGCCTGAGATTTCTCCTTTATCCGGCCAAATGGTCCCCCTTTTTATGTTTTTTTCTCCTTATCTATGAAGCTTTCGAATTCCCAGTAGTTCTCTCACTCGGCGCGGTTTGAAGATAGTTACCGTCTGATAGAAGTTCTAGAATAACGCCGTATCTATTCCAAATACGATCCCCCCTCCTCGAAACTCTTCCAAACTGCCCGTCCCCCTCTTCGCTGATTCTATTAGGGCTTTTTTTGTACCCAAACCTTTCAATAGGACGGGGTTTCGTTGTTTTACTATTGATGATCGAAATGCACCCCCTCCCTCCCCCCCTCTGAGCTGGGTCCTCCATTTCCACTCCTCAACCCTATCCCCTCCTCTAGTCTACAGCCCTACCCAGCATGGGTGGGTTTTTGGGCGTAGGTTTTCTTAGAAGAAGATGTTCCAGACTCATTCTCTTCTCATGATCGGTCCCCCCCCCCTCCCGGCGTTTCTTTTGCAAGTCGGTCTTCCCACACCAGTTCTCCCTTTTTCCCTCGTTGTTCCCCGGGGTTTCATTCCCCCGGTCGATATTCGAAGCCAACTCGATCGCAGGAGACTACTACTTCCTCTTTTTTCTAAATCAGCCCCCCCACGTTCACTGACGCACTAAAGGCACCGGGTCTGTTTCCCTTGATTGGACCCGGTAGTAGGAGCCACTCTGTGTTTGGGTGCTCCTATGGATCTCCCCTCCTCCTACCGCTCCTCTTGGAACCTTTCTTTGACTCTCGTTTTTAGCCCATATATTTTCCATGCCTTTTTTTTTTTGTCTATGAGCGACCAACCTCTGCGGCCACAATTTTTGCCGTCGTTTCCTGTCTACTATTCCATCTCTCGTGCCACCCCCCCCTCCCTATGTGGGGTTTTTTTTAATAACTTGCTCCCCAATATGGGAAGCCTCGACCGTACCCGCCACGTCTGGGACCATATGCCGTTTTTTTGGAGGGCTGCTTTTATCCCCCACTCTCCCCTACCCCGCCCTTTTTTTAGAGAATTCTGTTTTTGACCTTTATCGTTGGGGAAGATGTATTCCCCTGGCTCAGCTGATCGGGCCAGTTTTGAGTTTTTTTTACTCGATTGTCCATACGTGGTGGCCTTGAGATAGATCCTTTTAGCCGTTTTTCGGTCTAATAGGATATCGAAGGAAAGCCTGTTAGATTTTTTCTCTGTCCCAGACTTTCGGGGTTAGATTTCCCATGTTCTACTGGATGGATCTTTAGACTCTCCGCCCCTTACCTTTAAGATAAAGTCCCAATCCCAGATAAAATGTGTATTTGTAGTTTGGGACCACCGTCAAAAGATTCAAGAATCCTCCCCCTTTTCCGTTCAGTGTTTTTTTTCCGGCGTGTTCGATATTTTCCCTCTTGATTTTAATAGAAAACTGTTAGGCTTTTAAGTCCCCTTCACAGACTTACTATTCCGTCTCAGCGATAGATTGAGAATCATGGAGGATTCCCAGACTCGGGATCCCACCTTTCCTTTGACGATCGTCCCAATCCACTTGTCTTGTCACCCGCGACACGGGAATAGTAGTTCCCCTTCTTTCTGCATTTTTGGCTGGTAGTTCTCTCTGGCTCCCCGATCTCAGCTGTTCCTGAAACCAGGGTCGCCTACCTATATCGCGGTGGTTCTCTTTTTTCCCCCCTCCCTCCCACGTGCTGAAGGCCAGAGAGCATTTAACTAGCTTGGTCTTTGAGATTGTCCTTATATATTCTCGCTTGGGGATTCTTTCCCCCATGCGGTTTGAGACCCCCTTCCGAAGTTAGTCATACAGCCAGAGCAGCGCTCGGAAACGATTCCTGACCTTTCCTCCTATCCCTTTTCGTCTCGCGACGCTTTTTTTCTCTTGATTTTTCCCCCTCTCCCTCTGAATGATAGTGCCGAGCATTTTCGCGTGATGTTCCCGATTAGCTCGTATTTTGTCAAGCATCCATCTTTCTTCGCGGTATGTCTTTGCAGATCTTTTCCTCCTTTAGTCCTGACCGCCAATTTCTTCCCCCTCTCCCTTCTACCACCAGTGGATTATGGAAAGTTTAGCTTTCTTTCCTCGCTGGATCTAGATGACTTCTCTTTTTCCCGTGGGATTGATGCACCCTTGAATGTTCGAGCCGGTTTTCCCCGGTCCCCTCCTCGCGGATGTCCTGGACAGCGCCTCCCTCTCCTCCGCTGTTCCTCTTTTTCCGGCTTACTCGGCCAACCTTGAAGTCTTATCGGTTTTGTCTGCACTCTGTGTATCAAATAGATCCTCTCAGATGATCAACTTTCCCCTTTCGTCCACCTATTATTAATTCCCCCATCCGATCGATTCCCCTATCAGAATCTCTTCACCGTCTCCGAATGCTTAAGAGGACGTCAGGTTTACTTCTTCTTTTGTAGTTCAAAGAGAGCCCTTGTCAATGGGACGCGCACAGTTGTTTTCGGCATCTCCTTCTCCTTAGTGTTTTCCTGTTTTAGGCTCCCGTCCTTTCCCCCGCTGGCCAGTCTCTTCCCCTTCCGTCTTCTTCCCCGGACCTTAATTCTCCTTTAACTGTTATCTTTTTCTTTTTTGTTTGGAGCTGAAAGCGGATCGCCTTTTCCAATGCAGGCCATGGAGAACACTCGCCTTGGACCTCAGACTGTTGCCTTCCCCTGCAGCCAGTCCTTTCTCCCTGCGATTGGCGCCTTCCCTTCTGCTTCCCATTTTTCACCTTTGGGTTGGAGGTGGTCCAACCCTTTTTTTTTCCTATCATGCTCAGAGGATTGTTTTCCACTTTCTACGGTAGACAGAGATTTATCGAGTTTACCTTCGTCTTCCTACTCTGTCCTTTTCATGCTGTCTCTTTGGACGGACCCCCCTTCTGTGTCTTCCTTTTCGCTCCTCTTGAGTTGCCCCGATTTCGCCCTAGAATCCCGATAAAGTGGCTCCCTTCAGACTCTGTAAGAACCAGGTTACATTTGTCGCGATGCGGCTTGCGCCCCTTACTCGAGATCTTGCTTCGCGCCTTTTTATGACCACTTCAGTGTTTGCCATCCCATTCCCCCCTCCCGGTCCTCTCTTCCTATATAGAGTTCAGAAGTCTCCGCTTTTCTGGACAGCACGCCAAAGGGTTCCCTATTACGCCAAGATCGATCTTTCGTCGGTCTTCTTCAAGCGTTTTTTTTTGGGGTCCATGCTTTGCCCGACCCCGGCGAGGAAATTTCCTTCTTTGTTCCGACCTTCCACGCCACACTGCTCAGCGCAGACACCACGACCTCCCCGCCTCTTCTCCTTCTCTGAACTTCTTCATTAAGTGTTTGATCGTGAAAAGCTTTTCCTTTCCAACCTCAGCACGTAGGAACCGTCATTCTCTGAGCTTTCTTCGTCTTCAGCTTCCTTTCTTTTTTTTTGCCCCCTCTTCCAAATCGCGGGTATGTGACAACGCAGACCATCGGCCTCTCGTTGCCCAAATATAAAGTTTACGCTCCTTCTTGGTACCACCTTGCGATACGTGCCTACACAATTTTCTTTTTGACCGTGTATAGAATAGCGACCCCCCTGGTTTCTAGCGTTTCCGCAGATTTCCGCATAAGCCAGAAACTCACAAGCACCACTCAGGCTGACCCCCGCTCCGAAGACCTCCCCGTTCAAGCGGTGCAGCAAGCTTTTTCTTTCCCCCCCCGTCCCCCCGTCCAACTCAAACATTTTCTAATTTAGTGAATTTTTCCCCCGCGGCAAGAGGAGTTTTGATCCCGATTACAAGTCGGTTATCTTTTTGATTTCCCGACGCCTCGCCTCCTACACTCCGTATTTCTTTCCCCCACATACCCCTCTTGCTCGATCAATTTTTTTTCAACAATTTTAAAGGCCCTCTGCTGTGATACTAGGTGTTTTTAAAACCCCGAATCCGTCTCCCCTGGGTTGAACGAGTTTTTCCTCTTTTCTTTCTTTGTTTACCACCGCTATAGGCAGATGGCTGGTTTTTGAACCAGCGTCTGCTGACCCCCAATAGACCCCCTTTCCATTTCCCGACTACGATCCCCCTTCTAGCCTTTTTCTCGCAACCAGACGTGAATGCCCCGTGCCCTCAACATTCAGGAGTTCGGTCAAAAGAAGGCGTGACAGCCGAGGCCTCCCCTTCCAAACTTGACCGAGCTGCTTTCCTCTTCCTTGGTAGAATTTCATAAGGCCAGATTAAGCTCTCCCGGACTTTTTTTTTTTTTCAGCACGTCCTGAAAAAGTTGCTCCTCTTTTTCGCGGGGGTCTTCCCCCCTCCATGCCCCCCCAAGAATGCCCGAACCTATTCCCTGTCCTTTTTCTCGGCGGCCACTCCTAACGGTTTTAGCACCAGATATTTATTTTGGGGCCCCTGATTTGTTGAATCTACCTGAGTTAAGTCTGCGCAAATTTCGTGGCTCCTCGTTGTAGTTCTCCCCTTCTCTTTACCTGTTTTGGATTTTGATCTTTTGGCACTTGAACCACGCCTGAGGCCCACGAATTCCCTCTGTTGCTTCCTTCCTAGATTTCCATCGTTCCCCAGCCACAAAACGAAGTTTTTCGGACTACCCCGGGCTGTTGCCTCCTAAACGGGCCTGTCTCATTTCATGTTGTTGGGTGTTCCTTGTGAGTCCCCCACTCGCCGCAATCTTTCTTTTGCCCCAATTTTTCCTCCCCCCCATGTTTTGTATCGACGTGGTCCCTCTTTTTGGCCCAATTTGTGAGCAGCGAAGTCTCTTTGCCGGGTAGCCTTTTTTTTTTTTGCCCCCTCCTAATTTTTTTTTTTTTTTGCCCGTATCCCTCCTTTTTTTGTTAGGAGCATCTAGATTTTTATCACGTCTTTCTCCGTGGTCTCGTAAGCCACCGCCTTTTTTCGTATTGTTTTATAAGGTCTTTTTTTCTGGTTCTCTATCATGTCTATCCTAGGAACTAGCGATTTCTAAAGTGAAGTTTCAGAATAATTTTCACAACCCTTCTTCGATGCGGTTTTTGAACCCTCCTCCGATCCCTCCTCGCCCTTTCTCCATAACTGAGAGTGTATCCTTAGTACTCTAGGTTTTTCCTTTTAGTTCTTCTTAGAATTCGGAGCCCGACCCCTTCTCGTACCGACTTGTACGTACTCTCCTTCCCCTCTCTCTTGACTAATTTTTTTTTAGGACGGAATTTTCACAAGTTTTCCAACCTTTTTCCTATCCCGGCCCCCTTGATAGGCCCGCTAACTTTAGTCGACCCTCACCCCGGTATCCCCCCGGATGCCTGTTTTTCTTTTCCCTTTTCTCCTTTCTGGTCCCCAGTATAGGCATCGACCCCTTCCACTCCTTTTCTACTTTACTATTGGCTTGTCTAGTTAAACAGTAAATCTTTCCCGGCATAGCGCAGTTTCTCCCCAGCTCTCGCTGGTCCGGACTATTCGAGGGCCCGGAGCTTCTTCTTCTTTTCAGGGTACAGGATTTTTCCTTAACCCCCCCTTCCGATTCCCTCTCTACTTCCTCGAGTCCCCCCTACCACGATTTTGACCGATTCCTTTTGAAACTTTGCTTCCGGCCTTCTTTCTCCGCCCGTACCTCCTTTCATCTGTTGGTCACCTTACTCCGGCCCCATTGTTTCCTCATGATACCTTCTGCGGGATATTTTCAACGAGTAGACTTTTTTTAGGCTAATTCTTAAATGTCTCTGCCGTTTTTGCAGCGTTCCCTCCCTGTTCGGCCTCCTCACAAACTTGTCTTCTCTTCTTTTACTCCCCCTAACTGGTGCTGAGTAATTCTTCCTCTGGGTTTTTCACTTTTCTCTTTTGCTGTATTCCAGTTTCTTGGATTGAATGAACTTTTCTATCGCTTTCTAGTACTCCTCCCACCTCGCAGGATACCGTTCCCAGCGCATCCTCTGTCTTCCCCTCTTTAAATTTTGTATTTAAGGGTCATTTGGGACACCTTGCTCGAGTCCTGCCTTTTTTCCTCCCCTCTGGTTCGAACCGATCGAAAGATTCCCAGTTAGTGCGCATACCTTATTAATTCCATATATCGATCCTCGATCAGAACTCGGTGACCGTCTCCAGTTGCATTACTCGCGGACACATTCCTTCTCCCTCTCCGAGGCCCAGAAGAGAAGCCCCTAAAAAACTTAAAACTTCTTTTTCCGAACGAGTTGAAGGTTCGCCTTGAGGAACTCTTTTGGCTTCGGACGGGGATGCCCTTTGACGCCGCGGCTACCTCCGATTTCTCCATTCCCCTTCTTTACTTCCCTTCTGATTTTCTCCGGCATACTCTATCTTCTCCCCCCCTCCGTTTTTTTTTCTCTCTCTCAAAATATAACTTCCCTTCAATGGCTAAGTGGAAGTCTTTGAGTTTTGGTTGCACCCGTTGCCGAAGAACCGAAGTCCACGTTTTCCCTGCGTGCTTTCCTTCCCCCTGGATAGGTGAGCCCTTCCTTCCGGGCGGTGGCCTACCCCTTCCAGCTTCGCCTGCATTGTCCTCACGGGAACTGCTTACACCCCTCGTAAATCAGTCTTCTGATCTTTCCCCCAGGTTGGAAGGAACCGTCTGTCATGAGCGAAGTTTCCCCCCCCAGTCGTTGTATACTGCTATCTCAGTTTTGACATCCCCGATTTTTTTTCCACCTGACTAGCCCCCCTTTATAAAGACTCCAGATGACGACAATTATACAGCGGCGCCACAGATGCTGGCCTAATTGTCCTTATCGCTCGATCAGCCTCCTCTCCCTTGGTCGACATTCAGTTTTCCCAATTTCCCCCCTCCTGGACGAGCTTTTTCCCCCCTTAGAGATGAAACCCTCTCTTTTCTTTCCGCTCCCATCCTATAAGACAGGGTTTCTCTCTCACACAGATCGTACGTCCCTTTTTTCTTTGTTATCTGCCACGAGCTGCAAAGATCCCAGCTCTCTCTGTCCCCGCCTTCTCTCCCCCCCCCTCCTATCTCAAGTCGTGAACAAGTCCCGGAGTTAGTTTTTTAAATTCCCTCTTCTGAGTTTACTGACCACCTGCAGATGTCCAAAGTCTCGAATATTCCATGTCTCATGTTAAATCTCTTCCCCCCCCCGAAGGTCGCTTTGAGCGGGGTTCTTTCTGACATCCTCCTTCTTTGTTTGCCCAAAGAAGATGGGTAAAATGAAGCAGCCGGTTAGACTTTACTGCCAGGCAAATTTACTTTCCCGAATTAGCGGCTGTTCCTGCGTCCCTCCACGATCTTGTTTGTCGGTTTGACCCCGCTATCCCAATATCGCATCGGAAGACTGGCAGATCCCCCATCTGTAGCCCTTTCCCCGCCCCTTAAACTTCATAGATAATACCTATCGCTGTTTAAATCGCACTCGGGATTGCAACTGGTCCAGGGGCATTATCCCCTCTTTTCCCGAAGTCCGCAGTCTCCTCAAGCGCTGATGCTTCCGTCTCCCTCTTACACCGTCGGTCTATACTTTACGCTCACGAAAACGACGTATTCTCTTCCTCCTGAGGACGATTGATTTAACTTTTACTGAACCTGCAGATTTCTCCCCTAGGCGTCCAACCTGTATCGACAGGGTCTTCGAGTTTGAATTTCCCTTCTTCCCTTTCCCATTCGTGCGCCTCGCGGATCTGTGGTCCCCCTTCCATTGGTCCCCCGTAAAATTCCGTTCACCGAACGATCACCATGATTTTATAGAGCAGCGAAAGACCAACCCCCATGCTTCAAATCTTTCCCCCGACTCGCTTCCAACCCCTCCGGCGTGATATGCCATCTTCTTCAAGTACACCTCTTACATGGCCCTTTCTGGAATACTGAGTTTTTTTTTTGTTTTCTCTTTGCACCCAGTCGATACGATCTAAGACTCCGCCACTGGCAACGTCCAACCACTCGCGTTCTTTTGTTCTTCAATCCTCCCCCAACGGCATTTGCCCCCTCCACGATTCCCCCCCAGTGGGTTGGTTTTGGTAGATGTTTTAGTCAGAAAGCTTCTTTTGGGCCCGCTGTTTTTCCATTGACTACTACCGCGTCCCCCCCGATGGCCACAGTTCGGTTCCTCCGACTTTTGTTGTCGCCATCTATGTTTCTCCTTTGTGTTGTTGATCTCGATGAGCCTTCCCAAAGCGGCCCCTGCCACCTCCCTTTTCCAGCTGCCTCCTTGTCGTTTTTTGATTTTAAATCTTAGCTTCCTGACCTCTTTTTTGGTACCTGAAACGGATAGAAAATCTTCCCTCATCGACCAGGGCTTTCCCCGTGCTTTCCCCCCCATTCCCGTTGTGGTTCTGCTTTTTTCGACCCCCCGCCCCCTTCCTCCGAATTAGGAACCGATATTACGTTTTTTTTTCCGTCCCCGAAGATGTTGCTGATGCTATGGCCCCGGCCCCTCCGCGGTAGTTTTGAGCGGTGTATTTCTCCCCTCCCCCCTCCTTTCCCGATCAACGCAGTATTTTGGACGCGAGCGAAACTTTAGCCTCTTTGCTCGGTCGTCAGGGTGAAGCTGTTTTTTTTTCGCGGTCGTTTCCTGACCCTTTTTGTGCTCTTTGATGATGACTGGCTCCTTGAAGAGAGTGTACAACTTTCATTTCATACGAATTTACCCCACCCCCTATCCACGTAAGATGCTGTGCCCCCTCCCCTCATCCAACTGCGCCGCTGGACGGTCGTTTGGCCGGCGTTTTTTTTCTTCGTCCTTTCTTGGACTAAATACCTTCGTTTTCTCCTTACCGGCGAAAGCATAGAACCCCTCTGTATCCCCCCTTATCCAGCGACGTTTTCTTGCGTTTTAGCCACTAGGGCTGTACCACATTTTAACTTCGGCAAATACAGTCTTTCCCCCCTGCTTGCCTTCTTGTCGACGGTTCTCTATGACTTTGTGTCCGGAATTATTAAGGGTCGACGACTCATCAGTGCGTATCACCAGGTGTATCTTGGTCAGTGAGCTGGTGCTACTTCCCGCTCCCTTGAATTCCTCATCGCATTTACCCAACCTCCCCGCTCGTTTGATTGTATTTAGGATCTATGTTTCTTTTGGGCTTCCTTCGGTGTACCCATCGTTTCTTGGGCATCGCAAAAAAACCTACCCCGCCACTGCCTATTTTCCGGTTTTCAGCCTCCTTCTGAACGATTCATCCTTTTCCGCTGGGCCCCTCCGTCCTCCGCCGCTTTTTTTTCCCTCTTTGTTCCCAAAGTCGCATCGGCCCCTCGTTTAATTTTTAGAGTTCTGACTCCGTGATGTCCTCCGTAGTAGAGAGTCGGTTAGTAATTGCATCATTTGTCTCGCTCGTTGCTTTTCGTTGGCATCTCTGTGAAGCCGGTTTTTCTCCGTCCCCTCCCCCCGGTTTTGCTTTGGCGATTTTTTCCCCCCCACGTTTTTTTTCCCTCGCGCTTAGAGTCTTGAAGAGAGTTCGCTGCCGATCCCTCTTCCAGTTCCTTTTGGGATGGCAAACTTCATGTTTATAGACTCCCGTTGAGATCCAGCTTTGACTCTCTCTTCCGCCAGTCGATCGCGCCCGTTTTTCCTCTTGTCGTTCCGCGTCTGCTCCTGTCTCCCCCCTTGATCCCCTTTCTTCCCCTGGCTTTACGAATCTGGAAGACCTATTGTCACGGTGTTCTCCACTTCGCGAATTCCACTAACTCGCTTCCCCTTTTTCCACACGAAGATAGCTTTTCCTCGCTTTTTTCCTCCCTCGGTTCGGCGATAGGAGTCCTTTGCTCCCTTTCTTTTGTTTCTTAAAAAGATTCCGTCCCACAATGGTTGAAGTTCTCCAGACGCTTGATGCAATCCTTGTCCTTCCTTTTGTTCCTTAAGGTTGTATGCAGTATTCCCTCCGTCAGAATTCCAGGCCCTCTTGTCAATTGATCCCCCCCGATTTTTTTATGAAGCCCTTGTTCTCTTCTCTCCTGCTGGGGTGGTTTGATTGACTGAAAGCTGTAGAATGCGAAGAATTAACGATTGCCCCTGTTTAGTTCGCTCTTCTTCCCTGGCCCCTCCCCCTTTTCCTCCCTGGCCGTCAAGTCCCCCGAAGTTCTCCCCTGTCTTTGTCGCCTTTTTTGCGTGTTGGTGAGCGGGTTTTTGCTCGTTCCGGTGGCCTCACAACCGGACCGTATAGAAGCCCATGTTCTCTCCCTGCAAATTTCGCCACTGATTAGAATCTCTTTTCCTTCGTTTTTCTTCTCCTGTTGTGAGTTTAATGAGCGACGTGTTCCCTACACCCGTCGTGATCATTAGCATTTTCAAGCTGGGGTTCCAAATGCGACCCCTCTCCCTTTGTGTTCCCTATTCCAGAAGCTGACCGAAACGATTACCCTTCTTCTCCTGCTTCTTTTTGGGCTTTTTTGGGGGGGGGTGTTTTTGTTTTGGGGTTGGGTTGATGGGTATCCTCTTTTTTACGGTTAGATTTCCGTCTCTCGTAACTTGGGCCTCAATCCCCCACCTACCTTTCCTCTGATCTTCATTTCAGAGATGAACCATCCCCTCTTTTAAGTCCTTCCCGCTGTGCTTTTAACCCTACAAGGTTATTATAAAACTCTAGAATCCAGTTTTCTGTCTCCCTTTTCCCGCTCTGCCCCCCAGACATTTCCCCTGAGCGAGACTTGGCTTCTTTGATTATACCCATTTCCTAGCCTTCGAGAAATTCCCCGGCCGTCTTGCCACGCATCTTACAATCTTCGCTCTCCTTTCCTCCCCCCCCCCCCCCCGCTGCACGTCAATTCCTTCTTTCCCTCATTTTCGCTGCTGTAGTCATTGCTTCTCTGCAAAGACATCTGGTGTACACAGCCGATCCCGCTTGACTCTTCTTACGGGCCCCAATCTCCCCCCGTCCCACGATGGGTTCCTGGCTATGCCTCCCGCCCCGGTCCGGTGATTATCCCCTCTTCGCCATGCCCTGGTTCTTTCCCCTCTGGCCGAGATCGTCTCCCTGTACCTAACTCCCCGCAAGGAATAGATAACTATGGACGACCCTTTTCTGAGTGGAGAAAGATTGCTTTTTGACGGCAATGCCACTTTGGTAATGCGATTTCTACTCCCGCAGTGATCTGCAAGCGGTCTTGGATCCTTCGATAAAGTATGTCGATCCCCTTGCGCTTTGCATCCTTCGAGCCTCAACTCCGTTTATTTTTATAATTCCTCTTCCTCCTCTCTCCTCCGTCCCCACTGCCCGCCAGCGTTCTCTTCGAATTTCTTCGGTTTCCCACTCAGCGTTTCCATGAGTTACTATTTTTTTCATGCCATCTTCTTGACTATGGGCATACAGTAGGATCATGTTCGCCCCCTCTCGTTCCCCCCCTTCCCCTACTTCCTTGACCCTCGACATGCTGTTCTTCGAGCGCTTTGACTCCTCCTCCCCTTGCTATGCTATTCGTCCACGAAGGAGTGATCCCTCTTTGGAACAGAAACCGTTCACATTTTTCCGAGCCTCTGGACCGGCAGTGGGATCCCCCGGCTTTCTCCAGACTCCGCCTCCTCCTCTCGCGTCCCAGTTTGCCGACGATTCCCTTTTATTGCAACCCTCCACCCACGTGCTCTGGTCCACTTTTTGTAGAGGAGGAATTTTGTCATAAGGTGTTTCCCCCTTTTTTTGTGGTGCGCTTTTAATCTGCTACTCCGACGAGCACTCTTCCCCTTTTTTCCTTGGCCTCCTCTTTTGTTTCCCCCTCTCCCTCCTTCCTGGGGGTTGTGTCTATATATCGACGTTTCAAAGATTTACCTTTTTCCAGTCTGCTCTTCGTTTTTTTCTCCTCGTCCCTAGCTCTGTTCACCCCCCCCCTCACGATGGGTCCCAGTCTCTACAAATCTTTCCCCGCAGGGCCTTTTCATCGGATCCCATTCAGTTGGGGGGGATGCTAGACCAACCTCTCCTCCTTATTCAACCTTTTTTATTATCGTCGGAGTCTCTCTCTTTCCTTCCTGGTCGATCGGAAAAATCGGACTTTTTTTTAGTGAGCTTTTGTTGGAAGAAGAATAAAGTCACGCAGGGTTGACGCGTCCGTCCAGATATTTCCGCTTCCTGTATTCCCCTCTTCCCCCCCTCAAGACCCCCTTGCATGTAGATGGTGTCTTCGTCTCTCTCCCTGGTCTCGGTCGGTTAAATAGTTTTTTATTTCCCTTATGCCCCTTTTTGCTTCGACAAGATGTAACTTTCCTGGCGCATCCACGGCAAACTCTGATCCCCCCTTCCCCCCGATGCGTTGGGACCCCTCCCCTTAACTCCCCCTCCCATGCGCACGCTGGTCTGTTGAAGTTAGTTTCCGTATTCTTTTTGAATATGACTCGTAGGCTGAATTCGGCCCTTGCGCGCCCCTGCTTCGACTACTTGTCCTTCTTTCGCTTCTTTGCGCTCCTTTTTTCATTATTTGACTATGCATTGTTTCCCACACTTTTTGCCAGTTCGACCCCGTCCCATTCCCCCCGTTGCTTTTCCCCTTTCCACAGTTGGTGTAGAATTTTATAGATGCCGGTGGCGGACTTTCTTTCCCCCTGGAGATATCTCTTCAGTCTTTCCGTAAGGACCCCCCTTTCATAGGCTCTTCTCTGGAGTCCCCTAATACCGCTAGTCATCTCTCATGTCCCATCCCCCTCTTTTTCATCTCTGGGAAGGGTATTTGGACTCTCGTTCGTGGATGTGGTGAGGTGACCAAAGAGGATATTTGGCATGCCGACCAAATCCTGCTTCCGACTCATCCCCTCGAATCTCCATCCTTTCCCCCTCTTTCCTTTTACCTCTTCTTTCTCTGGCCATTATATTAGTTTTTAATTTTTATGGTCACATTACCTTCCTGAATTCTTCGGGGAATTTTATAAAAGTTCCCCGTAATCTTGGATCTTTTTCCCTCATGTAGTCTATTTCCTTCTTGCTCTCAGACTTCCTCTGTCTATTCGTGATTTGGGTTTTGTAAGCTTAAGCCGTCAGCCCCCTGACCGCCCCCCCCTTGTTGGATTCTATCCTTGAAACCCTTTTCTTTGATTTCCCGAGCTCTTGGCTTTTGAGAATTTCCTTCCTATGTTACCCGCTGAAGTTAACTTAACTTATTCTATTTATTTAAAAACCGTTTTTTTTTCAGGTTAGTTATCCTCTCTTTCGCTGATTACTGCATCGCAGCTCTCTCAAAGGCTTGGTACTCTTTTTTCTTTTTTCAGGTTACTGAGCGGGAGCCCACCTTATAGTCGTAAGTTGTGTTTCTTCCCTGGTTTGGTGTCTTTCACGCCCCCGCCTCCCCCTTATCCTCGAGTCCTATGATCAAGCCGTTTCGGTCCCCCCCCACCCTCCCCTCAAAATCGTTATTCTTCCCCCCCCTTAAGATCGCTTCTTTTAAGAATCTAGGTTCCCGTCGTAAATTTTGCTTCTGTGGTTCCCCCTGAGACTCTGTAATTTTACGCTCTGGCAGCCATGTTGATTGCCCTTGCCGCAGTCCCGCAGGGAATTTCCAATCTCCTTGCATCACCTGTAAGGGTTTTACCCCGTGGATCGGCAGATACAGGAACATTTTATACATTTCTTCTTCCTTCTCCCGAGTTCTTTCCTTCTGTCATCTCTCTTTCCTTCCCCTCATACGTTTTTTTTTTATTGCTCTCATAGCAAGCCCTGATCATCGCTGCAGCATTCGCAGGCCTGGTAGACATTTTCGAAGATTGCTACGGTCATTCCGCCCGAAGCCCAGAAGTGAATACCCAGCCCCGTGGATGCAATGAGTGCGCTAGTTATCCATTGTTGTCCTTAGTTGTCCTCCCCCCGTCACAGATTTCGAAGAATTTTTTCCTCCCCGCGGAGCCCCCCCCTTTACAGAAATCCCCCGTTCGATTTTCGGACGATCTTCCGTTTTGGACTTTCCATAGAGTTGGATGTAATGAGAGCGTTCGTACACGTTCTTTAATCTTCTTCCCTCTCTCTCCTTTTTCGCCCCCGCTGGGCGTTTCACAACGGATTCCTCCCCTTTTTTCGCTCCTCTGACCGTCATTGAAAACTAGTTTAGGTTTTTGTGTTTTTGTGGGTTTGTTGGTCTGGGGTTTGTGGTTTTTCCCCTGCTCTCTGTGTTGGGGTCTTCCATCTGAGATACTTTAAGGTCGATTTATTCCTCCAACTCATTTTTCCCTAAATCCCACGACGTAAGATTGATATTTTCCCCCTCGCTCTTTACCCGCCTCTTAGCCGCCGCATCCTCCGTTTGCCCAAAGCCGGTTTTTTCTACAATCTAGTGCCCCCAAGTGGAGGTGGCTACCCTTGATGACACGATCTTCCCCCCCCCCACTCGCAGAGAACGTCTTCCTTGCTTCCTTCTCCCTGAAGATATTACGTATAGGCTCCCCAGCTCCCTCCGTTCGCCTTCTCTCAATCCCCCCGAGGCCCCCTCTTCTATCCCCCCCTCCTCTAAGTGTTTCTTTTTGCGATGTGCCAAACGCGCCCTCCGCCTGTTTTCGTGCGGCTGTATTCGGTGAAGCTGTCTTTTGGTTGCTCTGCCCCACTCCCCTCTTTTGGTACACTGCAGCGCAAATCTCGCCCTGAGATCCGGTCCCAACTTTTCCTTCCACGAGCTGGTCCCTTGGTTCACCCTTTCTCTATGCCTTCTTCTTGGATTTACGATCTTCCCCCGCGGCCATATCGCCATCTCGCCAACTTTTTTCTTCCGGATTCCGATTTTTCGAAATGAAGAAGAACTTCGCACCACCGGAATAGATATCGACGTCCGAACCTGTCCCTTCCACTCAAGCTTTTATTTGTCCGATCGGTCCCTGTGCCACCCCTTTGTTTGTCACATTTTTGAGTTTTTTTTAAGTCCGCGGAGCCCCCGCCACTGCTGAGGCCGTAGATCTCCCGTCTTCTCCTTTCTCCCGCCTAATTCGTTCCTCATAACTCCTCTTTATTCCGAAGCGGATTAGGGGCAACTCGGCCCCCCTGCCGTCCTTGTCGTGATGATTTTCTTGGTTTTCCACCCTCCCCCGTCATTGGAGTTTTCGTTTCTGCCCTCTTGCTGTCCCCAGCTGCGTTCGCCCCAGTTCGATCATGTTTTCAAATCTAACCCCGACTCCCGTAAAGACCCGAAAGCGACATGCTGTTCTTTTCTCTCTCCTACTACTACGTGTGCCCTCTCTGCTCCCCGTTCAAAAAATTTCTTTTTTCCTGATAGGCAAAGCTTTGGGCCAACTTCAAAATGGAAATTTTTAGCGATTTCGGCCTGGTTTCCTGCTCTTCGGCACCGTCCTCCCCCCTCTAGTGTATCGAATTCCGATGTCAAGATCGCTAAACCCGCCACCCAGTGGGTCTCATTCCCCCCCAAACGGATTCCTTTCATGTCAAGGCCGTTGTCGAATTTCGATTTCTCTCTTCTTTTTTTATTTCCCGCCCGCTTTTTCTTTTTGTTAAGAGCGATGGAACATTCTACGAAGGATCTTTTTCCAAGTTTTCAGTTGACCGTCCTTTTTCGTCTTTACTCCTCTTTTTCCTCTCATCCTTTTTTTTGTTTGATCATACTTCTCTCAACCTCGTCTTCCACGTAACCTTTAAATCTGGAAGTAGTCGTATGTTTGCAGATTGTTCTGACATCTCTGTAACCACATCACCTCCTGCTGTTTTTTTAAACCCCTGATAGAACATCTGCATGCCTTGTTTTCTTTGCCCTTAGTTTTTCCTTTCCGTTGGGTTGATGATTGAGTTGTCCCCATCCTCCCTCCAAAGGAATCTAGCTGACTGTTACGTCTCCCTCGGCTTTGAAGGGATCCGGAAAACTGCCGCTTCCATCTCTCTTGCCATGTGAGTCGGTCCGTTATTTTCCCCTCCTATTGAACGACTTTACTAGTGGTTTTTTTATCGAAGATATTTCTTAGTCTTCTTTGTCGTCAGCGGACGCCTGCCACAGCATTTCGATTTTTTTATTCTTCGGGTACTGACTTTCGTGTTGAGTTTTCTTAGAATGCTCGCCAGTTCCCGAAGACAGATGTTTCCCACCTGTCATTGGCATCGCCATAGTTCCCCCTCTCTCCCCCACTGTCCCTATGCGGGTTGGGACCTCCTAGGATCATCACTTACGTCTTTTTTTTTTTCCAAAGTTGGTGTCGTTTAGTATTTCCTTTTTTTTATCTCAACCCCGGAGTGTAGGCTTCGATTATTTGTTCAATTTCTCTACCTAATTTTTACGTAGCTAATCCTCTCGTTTTGATTTTAATGGTTATTCCTGAACCTGGTCCGTATACACAATTTTTTGTCCCCTGCCCCTTATCTGTCGTTAACTCCCTCTTTGTTTTTTCCCGATTTCACAGGGCTAGTCTAGGTTCTCGATGCCTTTTTGTGATGTTGTTTGCTTTTACTTCGTTTATCGCCATATTTAATAAACCAGGTGGTAGATATGTTCTCGTGTATCTTTTCCCACTTCCCTCCCTTATCTTAAGGAATAGCGCCCTGCCCTACCCGCTCTAGTTCCTTTCTGATTTTTTGGACGGCCCTCTGGGGATTTCTTCGTAACAAATCGTTCTTTGTATCTTTTTAAAACACAATTCCTGAAGCTTGCCGACTCCACTCCCCTCGTTGCATTTTCCTTCTGGCCGTTCACCGGGATGTCTTCATCGGCTCGTCAGAAGATTTTTTCATCCTTGGTTAACATCTGAATAGTGTTTAATTATCCTTCTAATCTCTTTATCTTTTTGTCACTACTTCTGTAGTCTTATTGTTCTGTCCGCAGACGGACATAGTCTATTCCGTGATTGTTCTCTTCCGAATTTTTTCCTCCCTCCCCTGGCGGCGCCTTGTCGTCTGGGGCTTTCGCTGGAGCGTCTCCTCCCTTTTTCATCTCGATTTCTCCCCTTTCATAGTTTCCTTGGGCCTTCTGCAAAATTGTCCCTATTCATGTTTACTTTTCTCTTCTCGTACGTATG
>Ga0179591_1248253_pt1 | contig 17961 bp, 30 predicted proteins | sample CZOMad2_1_08_16f_FD_182891 | JGI IMG/M metagenome (GOLD analysis project Ga0179591, IMG submission 182891) | Vadose zone soil fungal communities from Angelo Coast Range Reserve, California, USA - CZOMad2_1_08_16fungal (PacBio error correction) | ecosystem: Environmental > Terrestrial > Soil >... | reverse complement strand
GCTTTTTTCACGGTTCCCCCCTCCTCCCTAGCTTTTCCGGTTTTTAGGTAGTTTTGGGCTTCTTTGGCAACTATCTGCCACCCCATCCCCGCCTTACCTGTCAATCCCTGTCAAGGGCGCACAACCGCAACCCCCGCAGGTCTTTCCCATGGATTGTGAGGGTGAGCTCTTTACATTGCTCAGCAAAGTTTGTCCCGGTAAGCTTAACACAGACCCCCCCCCCCTTCCTCCTGCCTTTTATTTCCTGCTTGTGTTGGTCACAACGGCCCCCCAGGGGGAAGGCCGGCCGCCCGCCTTATTTGCTCCCTCCCTTGCCCTTACTATCTCTTTTTTCCCTCCCTCCCTTCCTTTGTTTTTTTTTTTTTGCGAGATTGTCCCGGTCTTACCTATGAACGGTGGACCTGGATCCCCTTTTTCCCCTTTTTTCCCCCGCCGGGCTCCCTTATCCCTTCCCCTAGGTATTTGGATAGTGTTTCAGCTGCCCAATTATGAGACCGTCCACCCCGTCTGGCCACATGGCCTCCCTTGCTCTCTCTGTTTTTTCTTGCCCCGGGCCCCAGTTTCCCTTCCCCCACACACCCCCTGGGACCATTGTTTTCTGCCTTATTAAGTCTTGTGAAAAAACCTTTCCACCGTTAGTCATCTTGCCCTTAGGCCTTTGACACCCTTCCACCATTTCCTTCCTTCTTCAGTCCTCAAGAATCAAAGAGTTCATTGGGCCTTCTTTTGCCACTTCCAGTACCAACCAGTCCGGGTCCGGTGCTTTGTGAGTTTCTGGTGTCCCTCCCCTCTTCCGCAAGTTTTAGGGTCCGTGACTCAGCCATCAAATAGTACCTACCCTTGTTTTTTGCCAAATTTTGACGAATTTCCTTTCTTCCTTTCGCTTTTGTTCATCGTCCCCCCTCTCCCCTTCGGATTTTTTTTTTTTTTCCAGAGGGTTAATTACGGGGGTTCAGGTCTGCAGGAATTGAAGTCTTCTTTTTTCCCGCGGAACGTGGTAGGTTTCAAGGTAGCCCTTTTATCCTCAAAATTTTTTTATTAATTTTCCCCCTTATTTAATTGAGCGGGACCCCCACTGAGTCTTTCTCAGGGCCAACTCTGAATGGTTCAATTTTTGACACGGACCTTCAGGTTTGCCGGTTACACACCCCTCCCGTGGCCCCCCCCTTCGTTATCGTATGCTCTTTCCTTTTTCCCCCAACCGGTGTAGGGAGTGGCTCCCGTCAACAAAGGGTTCAGTTGCGTTTTTTTTGCTTGCGATTTCTTATGGCGTTTTTTTCACCCAGCGGTTGCCCGGCCTCTTTTTTTTTCCCCAAGGTCTCAGAGTTTTCTAGCCCGTTAACACCCTTATCGAATTGCGCCCATGCGCTGAATGTTGCCCTTTTTTTCTTCTTTATTTTCCCCCACATAAACGACCGTCTACTCTTTTTTCCCCCTTAAGGGCCTGGGTATTTAAATTGCGGATGCGGATCTGCCCCCCCGCACCCTCTCTCTTCTCTTGCTTGCTCTATCGCCCCGCTTCTCTCTTTTTTTATGATGGTGTGAAACAAAGGCTTTTTTGGTTGCAGCTTTTTGACGAGTTGAGGTTTCTGCAGCCCTTTGGGTCTCTCCCCCCCTCCCCTTTTAAGAAAGGGCCCGGTCCGAATGTTGCCGGCGCGCTATTTCGCCCGAATAGCCTCCCCTTTCCCCCCCTGTTCCTGAGCGAATTTCTTCTCTTCTTCCCCCTCACCGGCGTCAAAACGCCGCCCTCTTTGAGAAAACGTCTTGGCATCGCGTAACCCGTGTTGTATGCAGCTGTTTTCATGTTCTTGCAAACGCGTCGGTCCCTTTTTCCTACGACTCGACCAACATTGGTCGTGATTGCAAGTCGTTTGACGGGGGTCAAACCCCCACTTTGTTTACTGATCGCCCAAAAACTTCCGAGTCCCCCCTCCTTTCCCTTTTTGCAAGATAACATAGGAGGTTGCTCGATATGTTGCTTGGATTGGATCCCTCATGACCGTTCCCCTGTCTGCCCCCCCCCCGCACACCTTTCCCCATAAAATCCCCCCCAACCCCAGGAGTAAAGGCTTGGATAAACAGTCAGACCCCCGCCCCCTACCTTTTCGCGGCGTTTTCCCCCCGGAACGCTATCTTCCTCGACTGTATCCCTCTGGAGACTGCAGGATCTGATCTACCGAGGGTGTTTCTAGGGCGTTACCTTTCCCGGGCCGCAACCTTCCCCCTCACAGGACCTCGGCGGTCCACTCTCCCTCCCCTCCCTTTTCGCCTTTTCTCACCAATGCCTCTCCTTGTCAAGCACATATTCACCCTGGTCACGACGGGCAGTTTCCCTCCTCTCCCTTTTTATCGCTGGTCTCCCCCCCCTCAACTTTTGTCTGCGTAACCTTTCCTTTTTATTCTGAGAGTCGGAAACGGGTGTGTTTTAATAAACCACGCTGCCCACCCCCCCCCATTGGTTTTTCAGCAAGCCCACTTTCTTCCCCCCTTCACTATTCACACTCACCTCCGACATCAGTGAATGGTCTTTTGGTGTGCTATTTTGATCCATTGTCTCAACCCCCCCCGGATCATGGAAACCCCCTTCCTCCCACTCCTCAGTTGAGGACAAATTTTTCTGTCTCGGTAGACAAGGGAGGTCCTGGGCCCTGTTTCACTGGCAGTTCCAGGCATTTTACCCTTTTTGTTCAGTACCTGTTCTAATCTTCAAAAAGTGGGAATTTTAGAAAGGAACCTCAAGTGTTTTTCTTGATTAATTTGTGGTGTTGCCTCGAGGACTTCCCCTTTTCCCCCTTATGACACTTACCGGGATTGAAGCACTGTAACCCAACACCCGTTCCCCCCCCCAGTTTCTTCCTCTTCCCCTTTGATGTTTTTCTAACCCCTCTGTGTTGTTTTTTTCCCCAAGGAATATACGGGGGATCTGCGAGAACGGTACAATTCCCCTCTTTTCACCACCTTCCCCCCCCCCCCCCCCCCCCCCCCCCCGCTTACAATTTTCCTCCTTGTATATCTTGACGCGTCCAGGTGGCCTGCACGGACCCACCCAAATGGCCCCTTCTACCGTCTGACGACGTTCCCCCCAACTTCCATGTGCCAAACACACCGGTAGGTATACATGCTTCCACCCAACACCCACCACTTCCTCCCTCGTGGATCGGTCCCTTTGGGACGCTTTAGTCTCCTTTTCTGGACCGACCGACCTCCGATTGTCCAAGGCTTGACGGGCATTCACTTTTATTCGGCTCTGATTTTCCCCTCTTTTGTGAAACCAAACGTCCCCTTTCTTCCCCCCTCCGTGAACCGGTAACCTTCTCCCATCTAGCCCTGAATCACCCATTTGTGACTGGCCAACACTGCTTTTCCTTTTCGCATTTTTTTGTTTGAGCTTCCTTTCCTTTTTTCATACCCCTCTTGTTCGCTTTTAAAGCCCTAAAGCTGGAAGTGATTCCCCCAAGTGTGCGGCCAGGTTACCGTCCACTTTTGAACAGCTTTTGATACCCTTCAGGTTTTCTTCTTATCTTTCTGACCCCCCCCACCCCAGGTGTTTTTGACTAAAGGATGTCCTTCTTTGTAAACTGATAGTTTTCTGGTTAGGTCCCCCTGTCCATCACTCCCTTTTTTGAGGCTTATCCCAAGAAGCCTCTGTTTGCAGTTTAGGTACCGCGATTGTATTTTTTACCAAGTCCCCACCCCGTCCTCCATCTGCCTGCTTGGAACCCGGGTTCGCCCCCGTCTTTACTCCTTTGAAAGGCCCCCCCCCCCGTCCCTTTCATTTATTAAACCCCTGCCGTGCATTTTTTATGCGATTTTCTTCAAAGGTATTTTTTTGTGACGTTCCGCTTCATCGGTCAGCCACCCCCCCCTTTTTTTTTTTCCCTGTTTTTTGTGAGTGTATTTGAGGTCTTTTTCCCCCCCCGAATACTTTTTCTCTTTTCCTCTTGTTTTTTAAGAGATATCCGCAAAACCCTTCACTCCCAGTTTTGGCTCCCGCTGGAACCCAATTTTTTTTTTTTTTGGCATTAATCTCCAGTTAACCTTTTTGTAGAGATTTACATTCGTTCAATAAATTTTACCTTTCCCACTCACCCTTCTTCCCACCCCGATACAAAAGTCGTCTCACAACTTCCCCCCCCCTTCGTCACCCCCATTGGTACAGTTCTTCTGCAAGCGTTAAACGACACCGTTCGTAAATCCCCCTCCCACCCGCACGGCCACCCCACTCTTTTTTCCCTTCCTTCTTTTCCTCGATTGTGCTCTTCCCTTTTTACTTATGAGACGTTTAATTTTGATCCCCCCCTGGTATTTCTCGCTTCAACTACCCTTCAGTCCCCCCCCCTTTTATTACCCATTCTTTTTGTCCGCAGATTGAGCACACCCTGAATTGTATTAACCCCTTCCCATTTTTTGGTTTCCCCCCCCCCCACCTTTCTCCCTTTATGTTCATGACGTTCGTGAGTTCACTAAGCTTGATGGTTTGCTTTTAGACAGTTACACCCCGTCTGATTGCCCCCCCCCTCGCATATCCGCCCCCCCCAAGAGAAAAGAAGTTTTTCCGGTACCATATAACATTGGGTTCTTTTCCCTGTTCTGCTCCGAGATTATTCTATCGTATCCCCCTGTTCACCTGCTCCCCAAAGCTGGAGACCATGTTTTTTGCTAGTACTCGTTCTTTTTCCCTGTCCCTCCCCCCCCTGATTTGGCCCTGTCCCCCAAGTCCCTTTATTCCTGATTTGTTTTTCGTTACCGATTTTCCAGCGTTAAACTGGCCCCCCATTCCCACAGTCCGAGGTGTGCTTTTTTTTTGGCTGGCCCTTGAAGAGACAAGAAGCCGTTTTCTGTGGCAGTTCCGTTGTTTTTTTTTTTGGTAGTAGTTTTCCCCCTGACCGGAAATCCGTTTGTCAGTTTGTCCTTGGTTCCCAGCCCTTTGGTCCCCCTCCTTCACTTTTGGTATCTTTTGTTCGAGTTCCGTGAAATTTAGTGTTTTCATTTTAATGGCCCCCGTGTTGGCGCCTGACCTCCCTTCCCCCTCTGGTTTAACTTGTCTGGTAAACACCTCACCCAACCCTTCCCACCGGGAGGGGGTTTTTTGTGAGAAACCATACCCGTTGTCAGTTGAGTCTCCCAGAGACTGTACCCATTGTTTCTCTTTTCTATCAATCCGGGACCGTCCAAAGACCCTGAAAATGTCGTTTAGATTTAGAGGTTATGCCCCCCCCCCCCCCCCCCCCCCCCAACCTTCTTCATGGCTGAAGTATAGTATCAATCCTCCATGTTCCCCCCGGTTGATGTTTTTTTTTGAGTTGCTCATGAACCCCAACACCCCCCTTGTTCTTGGAGCCTGCTTTCCCCTTTTCCCAGTTGGTAATGAACCCTCTTGGTTTGAAAACTCCAACGCGGTTTTTATTAAACTGACTTGTAGGGCTTTTCTTCGTTTTTCCAGATTCCGGGTTTTTTTTTTTTGTAGGTTTTCCCCCCCACAGATTTTTTTGCCCAGATCGCACCTGTTTGCCTACGCCCACTGCGTAAACCGGCGTCCCCCTTTTTCTTTGGTCCGGACTTTTTTCTTTTCTCAAGGGACTACAATGCCTTGGAGTTGAGACCCCAAAAATTTTGGTTTTTGGTCTGCGTTTTTTTTTTTTTTTTTTTTTTATTTACCACCCGATTTTTCCGGCCTTCCCTCCCCCTTCCTCCCCCCATTCATTGTTGTTTTTTTTTTTTGTTTAGGTTCAGTACAACCTTTCATAGGGACCTTGACTGTTCCCCTTTTTCCTTCCTTATTTTATTTTCTTCCTCTGCTTTCTGCGTAGTTTAGTTGGTGTTGTTTTTTTGAATGCTATTTGCGTTTTTTTCGATTGCATTTGTTCAGTATTTTATCGCAAATGGACCCTCCAGTACCCCATTTTGATGACTTCGATTTTTTTTCCGCAGATTTTCTGAAGTTTTCCCCTCACTTAACCGTCCTGAGCAGAGGCCTTTCTCCTTCTTCTTAACTTGCATATTTGTTCTACAACATTATCGATTTCTGAGGTTGGATGTGCCCCTGGCGGGCGTTTTTTTACATCCGGCTTGCCGTAACCTGACAACGTTTTTGAGGATGAATTTCACCAAAATTAATTTTCTCGGTTGTTCCCGGGCTTCCTTCGTTTTTCCTTTTACGTGTGTTTTGGCTTCGGGTCATTTTTCTTTCTCATTCCCTAACCCCTTTTTGCCTCCAACCTTTTTTGGTGGACATATTTTGGGGCCTCCCCACAATTTTTCCATTCTCCTCTCTTTTGTCTCTCTATAAATGACGGCCATTTTCGTGTTTTTTTCTTTTCCAGCATTTTTTTTCCTAACCCTTCAGTACGAAAAAACCGTTTGCCCGAGCGTTCCAACTGACACCTGGAAAAACTGCCTTCTTCACCCCGGTTAGTCCCACGTTCCCCCCCGACTATTATAAATAGTCGGGATTTTTAGACGTGACCCTTTTTTCACCTCTACAATACCCCTTTAAAAGCTCAGTCCCGAAGCAGACTGAGTTCCTTTTTCTTTGCGAAGATGCTTCATCTGCAGTAATGATCTATTTTCTTGTCAATGGGAAGTGATGATAGTTTTCCTGGTTCTTCTCCGTCAAAGCTGTCATCCTCCCCCTCCTTTTTACCCCCACCTCCTCCCTTAAAACGGGAACCTTGACAAGTGCAGTTTCTCCCCAGTTTTCCCATGAAAGACCCCCCTCAAACCAACCATCGCCTTCGATCTTCTTGCGCCTGCCACGTTTTTCCCTGTTGCCATCTCCCCGCTCCCCCTTCCCCTCATTCCCCCCCTAGGCGGGTTCAATATTCTTTCCTAAGTTTAGTACTTGAACCCTTAATGTTTCCCCTTTCCGCGGAACCCCCAGTTTTTTCTCCTTTCCCCTTTGGGAAACCATTCCCGTCTCACTGGACATGTGTGCCCCACAACAAAGTCCCTGTCAACCGGTGGTTTTGGTAAAACCCGTCCCCCCCCCCCCTTCCCCTGTGCCTATCGGCTTTGTGCGGCATGACCCCCGGTTGATTTTTTTGGGTGACTTTTCTGCCCTCCCGGGTTGACGTTTTTTTTTGTGGTAGGGTGCTTCCTAGGGAACGTTACGGGTCGCCCATTTTTTCCACCCCCCCCCGGCCCCCCACGCGAGTCCTTTTTCCTTGATGTATGAAAAACCAACTTGAACCCGGCCCCTTTCCTGCCTTTGCCCCCCTTGCTTTTTCCGTTACCTCACAAAACCTTTCTTGGTCCCCCTTACACCTTTTCTTTTGCCGGCGGCACGACGCGGCGCACCCCCCCAACCGTCTCTCACACCCCTCTCTGCCCCTTTGTACTCCTAATTCAATTACACAACCTCCCCCCTTGCTATGAACAAACCAACCCTTTTTTTCCGACTTTTGTCATGTGTTACGATGGACAAATCACCAGATTCCGTCGGTGTCTGGCAAATATCTCCCTAGTCTTTGGTTTTCCACTCCTAGAACTGTATCTGTCGGCACCTCCCGTTTGCCTCCCCTTTCCCTCACCCATCTGTCCTGTCCATTGTTGTACGACGGTTTGCTGAACAACCTGGGTCGCTACCCGGCTTTTGAGGTCCCTTACTGTCCTTCAAGGGGATGGTCAGTTTGTATTTGTCCCTCCCTTCCCTATTCAAATATTTGCGATCCTTGTCTTTTTTTTTTTCAGTTGAGGCCCCCTTCGCCATTTTGATATTTGGTTAACAAAAACAACCGTAGTCAGTTTTTGTCCTCGTGTTTTCCCTTTCTTCCCAGCTTTACCCTCCCCCCACTTGAACTTGTGAGCAAGGGGGTTTTTCATCGAAATGTTCCTTCCCCGAGTCGACCCTCCCTTCCCCTTTTCACCGTTTATTCATGTCGGCCGGGTCGGTGTTTTTGTTTCCCCCCCCCCCGGCGGCCGTTCGGGAACAAAGAACCACCCCGAATAGAATCTTGCTGTTTATAAGTTCCCTTCCCCCTTATCTCTCTCTTTTTTTTTTCCTCCTCCCGTTTTTTTTTTTTTCTTTCTTTTTTCGGTCTTTTTATGACACGTCTTCGGGTTTTATTAGGCGAGGAGCGGTGTTCCACAGGAATTCTTCACTTTTCCCTTCCTTCTTTTTGGGTTTGTAAGCTGCATTCATTTCTGTCTCCCCCCCCCTTCCCCCATTTTTCACTAAATTGGACGCACCTTGCTTTTCTATTTAGGAAAGGCCATGGTGAGGGCCCACCCCCCCCCCCCAAAGCCAGTTCCCCCTCCTTCCTTTTGATCCTCAATCATGGCCGCCCCCCCCCCAACCCCCCCCTCCACTGCTGCACAACCTTGGGACGTAACCCTTCCCACCGGGTCTGTTCACTCTCTTCAGTTACTCCCCCTTCCCCCCTTTCAATCTTACGGTCTTGGCCATTTTAAGAACCCAGAAAATAGTTTAGGTTCCCTCCCTGTTTTGTTTGGGATGGTTCCGTTGTGCCCCCTCCCCGCACCTTTTCGTGCCTGTATCTACCACCCCTCCCTATCCCTTTGCCCCCCACTTTTCCCCTAGAAATTTACGAGGGAGAGGTTTCTCTTAACCGTCAATGTTTCTTTTTTTTTTCATTCCCCGGTCAGTTTCTGAGGATTTGTAGTTTGTCCCCCAGCCCCAAGGGGCAATCATAGTTAGAAGTGGCCCCTGGGCCTCCTCTCAATCCCCAGTTGTACCTTGGTCCCCCTTAGTATCCGGTGCCCCACTCGTACATTTCGACCTGGGAAAGATGCCGGTATGAACTCCTTTCTTTGCCGGTTTTTTTCCCCCCCCCCCCCCCCTTTCCCCCCGTCGTTCTGTGATTAAAGATATCACCAACGGGTCAAACCTCGTCTTTCACTCCCTCCACCCCCCCCCCCCCCCTCGGTTGAGCCTGCGATCTGCCGGTGATGGATGTTTTTTTTTTCCAACCCCCCCCCGTCTGGTTGCAGGTTCCTCTTTTTTTCCCCCGTTGGAGAACGCGAGACGACTGGTTTAAACCCCCCACTTCTCGACCGCGGCCCCCGTATCCGGTAAACCCCTGTTGACTGTCTCATAACTAAACCCCCTCCTTGACAACTTATATTCCCCTTCTCTATGGGTTCTAAGGCCCTGACGGTGAGGGCGCTGGTGTTGTTTCGACCCCCTGCCCTCCTGCTTTTTGAGCTGGGCGCCCTTGATCTTTTTTGTTTGTGCTTATTTTTTCGCGTTTGCACCTTTGTTGCCACCGTTTCTTTTTTCCCGTGTTGAATATTTTTTCTTTCTTTCTTTGGTTTTTTAGTGCTGGATGCAAGCTGCCGCCCCAAGACGCGACTTCACCCTTCCTCCCTCCACCCATCCGCTCCCGGCCTTTCCCCGCTTTTCCTGCCCCCAATTCCTCCGCATGAGATTGGGCTTGAACTTCCTCTTTTCACAGGGTGACACCCTGGCGAACCACCTCCTCCCCCGACTTGAGAAAAACAGATAGGATCTGCGAATGTAAATAAGCTTTCCCCTTTCGTCCCGTTTCCACGGGCGCGCCCCCCGGTTTTAATACGTAGTACAACATGCGTCTCCCGTAAACGACGATGCAAACCCCTTTCGATCTCCAAATTTCTCGTCAGTTCTTCGGTTCGCCCCAACAACATGTAAGGTGGCGGGATATTTTCTTTTGTGTGTCCTCCACCACTTTTTGCCGGCCAGTCCCTTCCCCCCCTCACCCGTAAACTTTCGAGGACAAACCCCGGAGTTACATGTTTTTGTTTCCCCCTCTTTGCTCCCCTCTATCCCGACCCTTTCGTCGTAGTCCGGGAAAACTTCCCCTAGATCAATGGTTTTGCTTCCCCCCCGCTTCATATTCTTGGATCTCCCCTGCTGAGCGACTTTTTCCATGGTTGACACGGAATGTCGGCAGCCTAAGGGCAAGGCTCCTTTAACACTTTTTCCATCAAGCATTTTTCCCCCCCCTCCTTTCCTTTTTCGTTTCTAACAAAAACTTTGTAAGTCACGCTCTCCAACAGAACGACTGACGCGCACTCCTCCTCGCGGGACCCTGAAGCCACTTATACCCAGTTAGTATTTGTTGAGTCTCAACTAATTGTATTTTTCTCTTTGTTCTTTGATGTGTTTCCCTCACCCAAACTGATTCCACATTTTTTTTTTCCGCCACCACCAATTCGGCCCCCTTCTTTTTCCCTCCCACCACGTCTGTGCCCAAGAAGGCCTGTCCAGCGTTCTTCCCAAGTTTTCCTTTATCGCCATCGTTCCTTTCCCCCCCCCATTAATCGAGCCCATACGCAACCGTATCAAGTTGGGAAAAATTGTGTCTGCTTGCCCCGCCCCCCCACGGGGCTTTTTTCCCCTTGTCTTGTGTCCTGTTCCCCCCCATAGGGGACCGTGGTTTCAGTATTTTTTTAAATACTTCACTCCCGTTGGGACAATAGCCCTGTAAAAGTTTTTAACTTCCTGCCTTCCCACTTGTGGGTGGTCTAAGCCCTTTTTCTGGACCTTAAGTTGAAGTTTTCTTGACTCTTGCCCCTTTCTTGATACAGCCCAACAAACCCGTCTTACTGGACCTTCCCCCCACCCCTCCCCTTACCCTCTCCCCCCCCCTCATCCCCTTCTCCCCCCCCCCCCTCCCCCCCTACTACCCCCCCCCCCCTCCTCCTCCTCCATTCCCCCACCTCCTACCCCCCCTCCCCTCGCCCTTTCCCCTCTCCCCCCTCTTTCTTTACCCCCCTCCCACTACACCCACTCCTACCCCTCACCTACCCCACTCCCCTGCTCTTCCACCCCCCCCCCCCCCCCACCCTTTCCTTTTCCTTCTTCCCCTCCCCCCATCCTCTTCCCCCTCCCACTCCTCGTCCCCCCCCCCTGCTTCTTTCTCCCCCGCCCCCTTCTTCTACCCCCCAACTCCCACCCCCCCTCCCCCCCTTCCCCCTCCCGCGTCACCATCTCCCCTCCCCCGTCACCCTTGTCTCTCCCCGACCCCCTCTCATGACTTTTTCCCCCCACCCCACTCCACCCCCAACCCTACTTTACCCCCTCTCCCCATCTTTGCCTCCCATCCCCGCCCAATCTCACCCCCCTCCTACTCCCCCATCTTCGCACTCCCCCCTACCACCACCCTCCTCCTCCCTCGCTCTCCCCCCTACTCCTCCCCCCCCCACTCCATCCTCCTCCCCCTTCACCCCCCTCCTCCAGACTTCCCCCCTCCCCCCCCCCCCCCCCCTCCCTTCACGTATTCCCTCTGGTCCCCGCTCTCCTCCCCTGATATCTCCCTACCACCTCCCCCCCCCCATCTTCTCCCCTCTCTTTCTCCTCCCTGCGCCCCACCTTCACCCCCCTACCCTGTCCGCAATCCCTTTCCCTCTTTTCCCCCCCCCTTGTGCTTTCCTCCCCCTCCCCCCCCACCCCACCTCCCCCCCCTCCCCCATATCTCCACCCCCCCCCACCTCCGTTACCCCTCCTTTCCTCCTCCTCCTTCATTGCCCCCACCCCACCCCACTCCACCCTCCCCCCCATCAACACCACCCTCCCCTCTTTACACTCCCCCCCTACCCTCCCCACAATTCTACCCTGTTCCTCCCTCTCCCTTTTCTCCACCATTAACCACACCACCCACCCTCTCTCTCATTTCCACTCCTCCTCACCTCTCCCCCTCACCTTCCTCGTCACCCCTCCATCCCCCTCACCTTGCCATCTCCCCCCTCCCCCTCCCTCCCTTACACCCTCCCTCCTCACCCTTCCCCCGCTATTTCCCTTTTTCACCTCCCACCTTTTTCTCCCCCCCTAAACCGTACATTCACATCTCCCTTCCCCCCCCACCCCTCCCTCCCCTCTCCCCATACCCTCCCATCCCCCACCCTTTTTCCCCCCACCCCTCCCTTCCCCCCCCCCCGCTTGCCTCGCCCTCCCCCCCCTAGTTCTTCTCCTCTTCCCCCCCTTTCTTCTCCCTTCCCCTCCCCTCCTCCCTTTCCCACACCTCCCTTTTTTCTTTCCCCCTTTCCTCCACCCCTATCGTCCCCTCTTTCCTCCCTCCCTCCCCACCTCCCCCCCCCCTCTTCTCTTCTTCCTCCCCCATCCCTTCCCCAACCCTTTAACTCTTCCCCTCCCACTCTCTCTCCCTTCCCCCCCCCCCCTTCTCACCCTTTTTTCTTTCCCTCCACCTTCTGATTCCTCACTTATTCCCCCCCCCCATCCCCCCACTCCCCTTCCACCCCCCCCCTCCCACCTCTACCGCCTCCCCCCTCCCCCCCCACCCCCCCTCCCCCCTCACCTTCTCTATCCCCTCCTCCCTTCCCCTCTTCCCCACCCCGCTCCTCCCCCATCCCCCTCCCACGCCTTCCCCCCCATCCCCCCCCATATCCAATCCATCCCTCCCTCTCTCCTTCCTCCCTCCCCCTCCCCCCCGCCCTCCTTGACCTCCCATCTTCCTCTCTCCTCCCCTTCCCCCCCCCTTCTCCACACTCCTCTACCCTCCCCTTTCTGTTCTCGCTCCTCCCCTCTCCCCCCCGACTCCCACCCCCCCGCCCCCATTCTCTCCCTCTTCCCTTCCCCCCCCCCCCCGCCCCCTATGCTCCCAGACTACTTCCCCCATTCTTCCTACCCGCTTCCTCGACCCCTTTCCCTCCCCACCCCTCCCCCTTTTCCCTCATCCCTCTCCCCATTCCTCCCTCACCCCCCTCATCCTATCCTCACTCCCCCCGCCCTCCCACCCTCCTCCCCTTTCCTTTTCCATCCTCCTTACTTTTTCATCCCCTCCCTCCCAGTTCCAGTTATAGCCCCATTACATTTGCTGGTCGCTGGCTTCAACAAGAGTTTGTTTTTCTTACCCCCGATTTTTCCCCGGATGCTCTTGATTCGACCGATTATGACCAATCTAACCCCCTTAGGCTTTGCGCGGCTCCTTTCATGTTTGGCCCTGTTTTCTTTTTTTTTTCGACTTGAAAAGGCACACAACTTTGCAGTACCGGCCCTGACCCTCTGACCCACGAAACCCCCCCTCTCTCCATTCCCGGAGGTGTTCCTGCACCCCTCAACACCCCCCCCAAAACGTTCCTCCCCCCCCCCGCTTTTCTCTTCTGATGTTGACGCTGTGAGCATTTTTTTCTTTGAAAGAACCGGACAACATCTTGGCCCCATTGTAAGTCCTTCTTGGGCCTTTTTTGCGACGGGTGGACGATTTTTCCATTTCATGAGTGGAAAAGGCCCTATATTTCCCGCCCCTGACTTGTAACCGGCTTTACAGCAAATACAACGCTACCCTCATAACCAAGGATATACCCGTCATTTTCGTGGTCCTTTCTTTCTTTTTTTATATTTCTGGGTGTACCTGTTTCGTTGAATGCCATTCAAACTTGTATTCATCCCACCCGTGGCTGACCCCAAGTACGGACCCTCTTGAACACGGTTTGCTACACTTTATTTTTTGATACTCCCCTGTTTCCCTTGTGTGACAACCCCCCCCGGTTTTGTACCTGTGATGGCCCAGTCTTTTAACGATAAGTTTCGGTTAGGGCCCTTCTCACGCATTCCCTGTTTTTAGCTCGTGTAAAATTTTTAACGTTTTGTCCCTTCGGCTTGGTGGTGAGATGTTTGCCCATCATTTTTTCCCTCCGACCGTTACAGCTTAGAGCTTTTTTTGTCAACTTCAGGTCTGGTGTTGAAGGCACAGCAATGTTTACGTGATTACCTTGGCGAATTTCTCGCTCTTTTCTTAACCCGTGTTTGTGGCCCCCCGGAAGGATAATGGGAAGATCCCCCCCCATTGTGGTTCCACAGTCGGCCCTGACTTAGCGCAGGTATTTTTTTTCTCCCCGTTTCTTATAATTCACTTCCTCCTCCCGGTGTTGTGGGTGCGTTAAGATCTCCTGTTTTTCAACCCCCTTCACTCGCTAAGTTCGCGAACCCACGGTTCCGTCCCCCCCCCCTCTCTAAGCCTTCCACCCTGTGCACGTGCCGACTTCATTCGGACAGTTAACCATTGGTCTTGTCCCCCTCCCACTTCTTTTCCACTTGGTTTCCACCACAGCAAAGCTGGGCCCTTCGGGCTGTCTGGTGCGTTCCCCCCCCCCTGAACACTGACACCCGCCACTGCCAAAAACCCATTTCCGTTTTTTTTTACCAAGCAGACTAAGTTTCTGAGTGTGTACCATCCCGACTATCTTCCCTTCCCCTTTCCCCCTCCAACTGGTGAGCCTTTTCGGGTGTGGTTTTTTTTTTTTTCCGTCTCCCGATCCCTCAACCCCTGAACTGTATTCCCCATAAGGTGAAATGGTTCTGCACCCTGGTTGTGAGCAGCCGGGTTTTGATTGTCGGTTCCCCTTTCCTGATGGCTTTTCCGCCCCACACCACCAAGTTGATTTAACGCGATTTTCGTTCTAACAGCCGCCAAAAATTCCGTTTCCTTTTTCCCACGTCCGGGGTTAATCGTCCCCCCACTTTGGTGGTGCTTTCCGGGTCGGGGCGTGATACTTGTAGTTTCTTTTTTTTGTTCCGCCGTTCCCCCCCCCCTGTCGTCCAGCGAGCTGAAAGTAACTCGAAATTTCGTAGTATCTTCTTTTACAATTCCATCCGTTCCCCCTATGGATGACCCTTCCCCACTCCTTCTTTCCTTTTCCCAAGATTGCGTTTCGTACATTACCAGCCCCTTCAAACAATGTGCGTTTCCGATATCCCACGCTTTGGGAGCATTGACAAGGTGGATGTTTCTCAGAGGCAAGCAGGCCGGTTTGGTCTTTTTTTGATTTAAGGGTTTTTAGGTCTTTTTTCTTAGTCATTTCCCCGTTTGTTCTTTCTCATGTCAACCACTCCCCTTTGTTCAAAGATTGATGTATTCTCGCCGTGATCATCTATGGTTGGGAGATTTTTGCCCCGCTCTTCCTCCTCGCCTCCCAGCTAGCCGGCCCGAGACATCACAAAGTCTCGTAGTTTTTTTACCCCATTACACCAAAAGGTAAGACGGGGTTTCGTGAGCCCGACCCCAAGAAAATTTGTCAGCTGTACCTGCGAATTGTTTTTCTTTGGCTTCTAGTGCCGCTATTAACAACGCTGAAATAGGTACATTCGGTGTCGGTACCACCCCCCCCCCAACATGGGACTGCCGACAGGCTTCCACAAGTAGCCCTCTTGTTGTTTCTTCTGATTTAGGTCCCTCCGGCAACCACCCCGGGCTAGTTTACCCCCCCCGGACGGGCCCGACAAACCCCCGGTTTTGGGGGGCTTCTACAATGTTTTTATCACATGAGGTAAGTGGAAGTCCCTAGGTTTGGTTGTTTGAGAACATATGGTTAGATAGCCCTTGGGTCCCTACGGCCCTTTAAATCACTTTACTCCGTTTTATGGGACATTTTTCTTTGAGACCCCCGGGAAGTCCCTTGATTGACCCAACGTTGGTATGGCGGTTTTATTGAAACCTCCCCTCCCCCTTCCATTTTCAGTTTTGACCTCCCAATTTACCCCCTCATTTTTCGCGGCCTTTTTAACCTCCACCCCCAGGCAAATAAAACGTAATTTCCTTGTTCGTTTCCTCGCTCTACCCTTGGGAGCGTTTATCTTTTTGGGCGCTTTCACGTACGTTGCTCCTGTGGTCTACTTTTGTTTGCCCCTTAGGGGCCTTTTGTGATAAAGCCCCTGACGGCGACCTCCATTTATGTTCGTCCCCGACGGTGCTTTACCTCTGACGGGGTTTTTTCTGACTTTTGAATTTCCCACTTCGGCACCCCCCCAGCGCCTGCCTTTCGATTTTGATCCTTTTCTGTCTCCCTTTGTGTTTCAGCAATCTAGCTCTTCGGGGACCATGTAAAAGTGCTCTGGAGGCCCCGTCTTCTTCGGTTTGAAGAGGTCGTATTTCACCCCACATTTTTTTACATTGGTTCCTCTTGTGATCATTTTAGCCCCTGGTACTTTTTTTTTTCTTCTTTTCGTTACCCTTTCTTGTCATTGTTTTGATTCTCATAAGGAAAATATCCCATTTCGAACCTGGTCATGTGCCCCCCACAAGTGTAATTTACCTGGATTACCTGTGTCTCTTCCCCTTTTGGTTCGAATATAAAATTTTGTTTTTTCACGCCTATCCTTGCTCCCCTGTTTTTTTTTCTCACGTAAGTCCTTCAAAGGGCTACCGTCCGTGGCCCCGTTCTTGAACCCCATGTTACAAGCTATGCCTCCCCACCCCCTTTTTCGCCGCCTTCGATCTGCTTTCTCAACCATTATGTCCTTGATTGTTCTTTTTCTTCCCCCTTTTGGTCTTTTCTCCCCCACTAAATACTTTTTTCCCAAGCTTTTTTCCCCATCTCCCCCGTTCAGCATGAGGATTCTAAGTTTATTTTCAAGTTTCATTGTCCTTTCCCTGAGAGATTGAATTTTTCCCCATTGGACCCGTTTTTAGGTGTTGACCCTTCCTCCTTTCGTTCGGCTTCTTGACTTTCCGCACCTTCCTACCCCCCCCCCACTTTTTTCAAGACCCAACCCCCCCCCCTTGTTTGTTTTGCCTCAATCCCTATCCCAACCCAAACCAGCCTGTTTTTCTAGTTTCTGTTAGTATCATCTCCTCTTTTCCTTCTTTTTGATGGCTTGCTGGTCCACTCGTTCTTTTTATTTTCCTTCACCTTTTCCCCCCTAGTATTCCTTTTTTCCAATCCTCTTTACCGTCGTTTTTGGACATTATCATGCCGGTATGAAACCCCCCCTTTGCGGTCTCCCCTCATGTTTTTTTTTTCCAACCCGGCCGGTGCTCTCCAGGCCCCCCCCAGTTTTGTGGAAAAAATGCCCCGGGTGTGGCTGTGGTGTTGCAACAATTCTTCCACACCAAACCCCTTGGGGGGCCCCCCAAAAAAACAACCCCAACCACAAAATTATGTCCCCATTTTACCCCCCTGCTGGTTGGTGTCAACACCACCACCTACAAAAAAAACACACAAACACCATAACACACCAAATAAGAATAATTTCTTGTTCTGTGCCTCCACAAGTCTTCAGTTTTTATTTCCACCCCACCCAAACTCGTGGGTTTTTTGGTTTCCTCCCCAAACCCAATAAAGTCCTTGAATTCTTCCTCTGAGTTGTCCCCCAATTTTACCCCCGTGATTGAGTGTCGTTTTTTTTCCTTACCCGATTTTGTTGCCCCTTTTTTTGTTTATTATTTCTTTCTGCTCCCTCAGTTTTTTTCCCCTCCTTTTGACCAAACTTCCCCCCCCAGTTCTGCCCGGTCTTTTCCCCCCCCTTCAATCCTTTGCCCCTGGTGTAAAACCCTCGCTGTACCTGTACACAAACGTTAACGTTTTGGACAAACCATTGGCTGAGCTTCTTTTCCCCTGACTTCGTGCCGCCTTTGGTGACAAAAACCCGCGGGCCCCCCCCTGACCCATCCATTAGTAACAAATTTTATTTCATGCCCCACTCCCCTCAATGATAGTGGCCCTGAAACCCCCTTTCCCCGACCAGTTTTTCGGCTAGTTCTTTTTTGTGCCCCTCTTGGCCCCCCAAGTGCCCATTAGAGCAGATCGGCCGTGTTCCCAGCGCCGCCCTTCTGTGTATTATTTTGTTTTTGCTCGTCAACCCCCCTCTTCCTTCCCTTTTTTTTTTTTTTTTTTTTCTGGACTTGCCTCCCCTTGACACGCGCGGACGAGTCTTGCATTTTTATTTTTTTGAACTAATGCCTTCCTTTTTTTGTGAACCCCGCCGTGGTTTTTTTCCCACGAATATAAAATTTATGCCGTTGGCTCTTTGCCCCCATTCCATTCACCACCTTTACGTCGAATTCCCGGTTTTTTTTTTGTCCGCCCTGGCCCCAAGGTCCGCCCACCCAACTATCCTTGGGTTTGCCATGGAGTTGTCATACAGAGGGTTCCCCTTTCTCCTAATTCCTGGCCCGGCTCTACGTTACAATAAAAATCCTCCACATGTCCGCCTCCTGTCGGTACAGGATTAGATTCCTGTACTTTATATCCCCATTTCGTTCTGTGAAGACCGGTCCCAGACCT
>Ga0179591_1507889_pt1 | contig 17962 bp, 29 predicted proteins | sample CZOMad2_1_08_16f_FD_182891 | JGI IMG/M metagenome (GOLD analysis project Ga0179591, IMG submission 182891) | Vadose zone soil fungal communities from Angelo Coast Range Reserve, California, USA - CZOMad2_1_08_16fungal (PacBio error correction) | ecosystem: Environmental > Terrestrial > Soil >... | reverse complement strand
GGTTCTCGCGCTTTGTGGGGCTGTTTCTCTCCTCTAGGGCGTGTGTGCACGTTGCAGGGGCTGGCTCTCTGTCGAGGCTCCGTGCCTGTCCTGGTGGCGTCTGTGGTGCCATCTGCAATTCATTGCATTCGCGGGTGGCTGTTATTTTTGGCGTTTGCGTTCTTGTCATGCTGTTGTTTTCTGCGTTCTCTGGTGCGTGTCGGTTTTCCCGCTTGCGACTTTCTGTTCTTGGGGATCTTGACCTGCTGCCTTCTGCTTTGTTGTGTCTGGCTAGCGCGTCGGCAGGTGTCTTGTATTTTACTCTGGTTTTGCTTGGGGAGTCCGGGTGTTCTGTGACCTTGCGTCCTGAGCTTACTGTCCTTGCATGCTTGGTGGGTCTTGCGCGGGTGGGCGTTCGGCTTGTTTTTGGAGAAGTGCAGGTGGTGTGTGTGGGTGCGTATTTCTATGATGTTGTGGTCTGGCTTGGCATTGCAGTACTTTCATTGGGCAGCTGTGGGGTGGGTTTTGTTGTAGGGGGTTTGTTTGTTGGGCACTTTCTTTGATTTACATGTGTTTGTTGTATTACTGTTATTGGGTATGTCGGGTGTAGCTTTGCACTTTTTATGTAAATCGGTTAGTGTACGCAGTTGTTCAGTTTGAGATCGGGAGTGGATTTGATAAATTGATTTATACGTTTTGACGTGGGATTTATTGTTTGGCAGCTGCTTTTGTGTTTATGTGGCTGTGGTCTGTGCAGCTTCTGATTCTCCTTGGGCGTGTTTAGCTCTTCATGTGCTTGTCATTCTTTGCTTCGCGCTAGGGCGATGTATTTTAGGCGTCTTTCCTTGACATTCAGGCATTTTGTGGTTTGCTTCGCTGGTTTGGTTAGTGTGTTTTGATTTTTTTGTCTTTTTCGTCATTTTACTTTGGACTCTTTCTTATGTATTTTGTGTATGGCTCCTTGTGTTGGGTTGTTTCATGTGTGGTTGATGCTTGGGTGCTGGGTTAGTTGGATGGTGCGGCTGCAGTGCTGTTTGTTTTGTAATTTGTTGGAGCATCTTACTTGTGTTTGGGCAAGGTTGTGTGATGTGGTTCTTTTCGCTATTGCGACTTTAGTTTCGTGACTTATCTGCTATTCTTTGGTTTATTTCGATCAAATTGTGGGTTTTGGATCTTTTATGCATATGGCGTCCAGCAGAAGTGGTTGCGCTCTCGCCGAGTCGGGCTGCAGGTAGTTTGCGGCTGGGTTGACGGCTGTATTTTTCTTTGTCTGTGCAAATTGTGGTGTGGGTTTCTTGTTAGAAATTTGGCTATTGGGGGGTGGTTTTCGTGTATTTGCTTGTCTTCTGGGCTTTTTGGTATGCGGGGGTTCTGCTTTCTTGGTCCTTTCATGCTTGCGTCGGTTGGGCAGCTTGTGCATTGTTGGGTGCCGTGGTCTTTGTGCTTCGCGGTTTGCTTTTTTGCGTTTGCTGTAACTTTGTGAGGCTTACGTTACGTGTGGGTTGTTTGCATTTAGGGCGTCGGTTGTTGTTATGCGCTTGCTCCCAATATTTTTTGGTTTTTTTGTCTAGTGTTGCTTCGGGGTTTTTTGAGTGCGTTGTAGTCTTGGTGGGTGTTCAATTGTGTTTGCCTGGTTTTGTGTTGTAGTTCGCGTGGCTTCGGTTCTCTGGGTGTTGATTGTATTTGGAGTCGCTTTTGGAGCTCTCAAGTACCTGTTTTTTGGGCTTGTCCCGCTTTTGGTGTCCGTTGTTCAAACTTTGTGTGCTGGTCGGGGCCTTGGCTTGTGGCTGCCATGGGGCGCTTGCATGGCTCTGTGGTCTTGTCTTGAGCTATCTTCTGGTTTGCAAGTGCTGTCTCTGGCTGTTGCGTGCCCGTCAAATTGTCTTTGATTGCTTGGTTTGCGCTGGGCTTGGCTTGCCCGGGTGGCGTTTCGGGGTTGCTTCTGCGGCTCTTGCCTTTGTGTCTTTGGGCTTTTGTTTTCTTTTTTCTGGTCTTTTGGGTTGACATGTTCTGGGATTGGGTTTTTGCCTCTTGTCCTTTTGTGTTTCTCTGCTTCATTGTGGTTTTGCGGGTGTTTGTTTTAATTTGCGCATGTCGCGGCAGGTTCATTTAGTTTTGGCTTTTTCTTGTGTTTGTTTCGTTTATACTTCGTTACATTTTGGTGGATACGCTGTGTTCATTTCTTTTAGCTGGTAGTTGTAACTCTTTGGGGTTGCGGGGTGTTTTTGCAAATTCATGGATGTTTTTTGGCTGAAAATTGCATGCGTTTCGTGTGTGGCTGTGGCACTCATTGTTACTTGCTCGTACCTTATTTTTTTGCATATGCATGGCTTTGTTATCTGGGTTTTTGTGTTGTTCTGTTCTTGCTGCTTGTTTCGTCTGGGTGGTCTTTTTTTTTTTCTAGTCCGGGGTTAGGGCGGGCTTGGCAGGCTTGGATGTTTGTTCGTTTGCTGAGGCTTTGTTTTGTTTTGTTCGGGTTGTTTTGGGGGCTTCACTTGGTGCGAGGATGGTCGGGTTGGCTTGCTTCCTTAGTGCTTTTGTTGGGGGATGCTTTTGACGTTTTGTCTGTGTGTTGGGCTGTTCTTTTGTTTGGGTTCTTGCTTTTCTCTGGCTGTCTGTGTTTTTGTGGGGTGGGCAAGCAAGCTGTGCTCTGCAGGGTTGGCTGGTGCGTGGTGTCTGCTGACCTTTTCTGTGCTTGCTCCTGTGATTGGTTATTCTTTTGTCGGCGCATTTGTCTTTTGTTTAGGTGGTTTGGTTGCGCGGTGCTTCTCTGTTCTGCGTGTGGTGTCTTTGCCGCGGTGTCGGCTATGGTAGTTTTGGGTCGCGTGGTGTTGGTTAGCCCTCTGGTCGGTGATTTTTTTGCTCTTGTGTGGCATGGTGGCCCTGGCCGTTTCGGCGCTCTTTTTCTGGTCTGGTTCTTGCTTGCGTTCAAGCCGGATTTTTGGGGGCGGGTGCTCCTGCTTGAGGGCTTGCGGCATTCTGCTTGTCGCTGCTGTTGCGGTTCCTGGAGTGATCTTGTCTTGGATGCTTTGATCGGGTATGCACTTTGAGAGGGTGCTGTCTTGCCGGTCATTTTTCCTGGGAGCTGGGATTTTAGTCAGATCAGGGACTCTGAGGCTTTTTGTTGACGAAGAGAATAGAATTAATTATGTTGGATTGGATTGTCTGAGCGTGGAGGAGGAGTCTGATATGAATTCTATTTGATGTTGGGGCTTGTGGTAATATGTTTTTGTGCTTTTCTGTCTTCTCGAAGTTGCCGAAATTGGTTTGTTAAAGGGGCAGGTTCTGTTGGGTTTATGGTTGGGTTGTCTGAACATCGGCAAACTCTTGCTCTGCGGTGAGGTGATTGTATCTGGTGCTGTGGGAGACATTGGTTGCATTAATGTATTATTGATGAGGTAGGTTTTTATGTGTGGTTTATATAGGATGGCCGGGGGAGGGGTGTTTGCTTTGGAGTTAATTGGTGCTTATGTGTGGCTTGTGATAGGATGTGGTTTGTTTTGGGGACTGTGTTGGTATGGTATTATGGTTGGTGGTAGTTGCATAGAATGGCTTCTTATTTATGTGTTTTTTCTAGGTTTCTTATAGGGTCTTTGCGGATGGTGCAGTATGGTGCGTGAATGCGGGGTTTGAGTGCCTGGCTCGAGTTGGTTCGGATTTCAGTCTGTATTGTTTATGTTGAGTCGGGGCTTTTGTAGGTTTTATGCTTGCCTTGGAGAGTTGAATTGTTTTGGTTCTCGGGTGGTGATCGTGGCTGATTAATCCATCTTTTGTTTCTTGGGGGTCGCATGGTTTCCTGGGGTGGTGGGCTCTTGTATTATAGGTTGTGGCCTTCAATGCATTTCGGGTTGATCATTGTCTTTCCCAGAAGGGGGAGGGGTAGTATGTGTATGGGTGATGGTTTTTGGTTCGCGCGAGGATAGTGTTTCAATATTGGTTTCCGCGCATTATTTCATTTGTGGGATTGGTTTTGCTGCTCTATTTGATGTTTTATTTTCTGTTTGCTTCTCTGCTTCTGTAGGGGGGCGTGTTCGCTTTGTCTGTCGATTTCGGTTCTCCTGTCGGATCCGGCGCATTGTGGGTATCCTTGTTCTGCTTTCGGACCTGGTTTGTGGTTTGGAAATCCATGTGGTGTGGTTTATAAAATCTTTTGCTTGGTTTTCTGTCTGTATTTGATCCTGTTAGTTGGGTCGTAGGTCCGTTGGCTGAATTTTTTGCTGGTCTTCGGCAGTGGTTGATTGTTTTTAATGGGATTGGATTATCTATAGATTTTAATTAGTAAGTAACTGAGGGTCTTATGAGTGTTTTCGGTGATAATTGGGAAGAAGGATTGCTGTGGGGTCGTGGCCTGTATTGTTTCTGGATTTATAATTGGTTCTCAGAGCGTGTAATGATTGCGTTTTTTTGGTGGTGTGGGGTTGGTTATGTGATTGCTTCGATTGGTACGATGTGCGCCGATTGCATTGATGTTTTTGGTATTTAATTTTGCAGCTTCTGTATGGGGGGGGTTATTCGCTCATTTTTTCTAGGCTTTGCTGCTGCGGGCCGGCTGCTTCCTTGGGTCCTGCAATATCTTCGGCTTGGGGCTTCCGTCTGTTGCTGTTGTTGTTCTATTATATTTGTCTGTCTCAAAATCATGTTGGTCTGACTCTGTCGCTTTCGGAGGCTGAGTATGCATTATGCTGGGGCTCCGATGGAGAGGGCTGTGGTACTGACTGCTGGTTGCATGTGGGGTTCTGCAACGGGCCTGTAGTGTTATCATTCATGCTGGATGCTGTTAGTTGGAAGTTTTAAAACTGTTTCTTTCTTCTCTTTAGTGATGATGTTGCTGGGCTGTTTGCTTGCTTCTGTTGCTGTTTTTTTCGCCTCTTGCTGCGCTGTGTTTCCGCATCCGTCAGTTTTTACTGTCTGTTCGCATTTTTTAACTCTGCGCTGGTGCTTTCGGGGGGTTTGTCTTGCTGTATTGCTTTTTTGGTGGTTTTTATGCGGGGTTTCTGGGTGATTGTTCGGGAGCTGTCGGTTTTGGTACTTGGGGTACTTTTTTTTGCTTACTTAAGGGGGGAGGGTCTTGTGGTTCTTTTTATGGTGATGCTGCCTTGTATATTTATGTATTCATGGCTTTAGGTTAGGATTTGTGTTTTTGGGGTTTGTAGTGACTTTGGATATCTTTTGATGCCTTTATTTGCCGTCGGGCTTTTGGTGGATTGCGCTCTGGTGTTTAGTTTTGGGCACCCACCCCCCCCCCCCTTGCGTGGGGCGCTTGCTTGTGCGCTCGTTTTGCTTTCTGTCGAGCTGCCTCTTTCCTTCGGCTCGGGTTTTGGTTGTCTGGTGGTGTGCTGTTGCTGCATTTGTCATGCTGGATGCATTGGCGGGTTGGTCGGCGTCGTTTTTACTGTGTCTTTGAAGTATAATGGTTGAGGGGGTTGTTTAGGGTTTCGTGTAGCGGCGTCCCTGTTTGAGCTGGCGCGGCTAGTCGCCTGGTCGAGAAGAATGGCTTGGAAACATTCTGATGGTTCTCTGGCTCTGCACTGTTTGCCGGTGGTTCCGGCAGATTTGGATTGTGGTAGGCTTTTGGTCGTGGGTGAACGATTATGTGGTCTGGGTCTGCCAGAACGGTCCGGGGTGAGTTTGGAACTCCTGTCGCTGTGGGTCTTCGCACTGGTGCTTGCGATAGTGTCTTGCTGCTTTGGATACTCGTCGCATGTCGGTCTTGTGCCCGCTGCTTGTTTATGGTTTCTGTGTTCTTGCAGGCTGGTGTTGGCCTGCGAGTCCATTTGATTTCTTGCTTTTTGGTGGAGGTGCGGCTTTGCGGATGAAGTCTCTTCTTACACGGCGAAAGGTGTATGCTTTCACTTTCTGTGTAGTTCGTGTCTGACTTCATTGGCCGGCTTGTTTTGCGGTTATGGGCTGCTTGGTCAGCATCGTTTGGTTTGCTTGGGTGACGATTTTTTGTCTTGGTGGGTTGCTGGATTCCTGTGCCTAGGAAGGATTTGGGCTGGTTGTGTGACTGGTTGTGTAACCAGTGGTTATGGTGTCGCGGTTGTCTGTGTCTTTGTGGTTTTTTGGTCTTATAGAGTGTGCCTTGGCCTTGCGTCATGTTTGGAGATGGCATTATGTCCGGGGTATGCTGGCTTGAACTGATAGCACTGTTCGTTCGTTCCGGATTAAGGGAATTTATTACGCCTGGGGTTCTTGTCGAGCTCATGTATCTCATAAAATTTGTAGTGCCGTAAGGGGGCTTACTGGATTGATGATGTGACTTGCGATGGCTTGGCCTGTGATTTGGGGGCGCGCTCTTTTGCGGTTGTTTTGGTCTGGTGGACAGTCTTTTCCTTGTGCTTTGTTATGCCGGCCTGGGGCTTTTTCGCTTTGCTTGTGTCGTATGGGCGTTGGGTTGCATTGATTTTATGTCTTTGGCGCGATTAATTTTGGGGGATTAAGGTTCTCTTGGGTCTCGTACTTTGTGTCTCGTTATTTCGATGTGGTGAATTGTGGTTGAGGTAAATGTTTTTTAGGCCTTATGTGATCTTATGACGCGTGACGTTTCTTGGGAGGGTGGGGTGGGCGTCTTTGTTTTTCTGGGTTGTTTGTTTTTTGTATTTCGGCGTGACTTGTGTTGGTTTTCAATCTTTCTTTGTGGATGGTCGTGCTCTTATTTCTTGCGGTGAGTTTACGGTACTGTCGGTGGTATGCGTTTTTTTTATTTTTGTGTTGATTGTGGCAGGAATTGGTTGAGGGGTGGTGAGCGTACATTGAATGTTGAAGTGATTGGGGGAGGGTTTTTTTGGTGAGGGACGATTAGTGTGTGGGTTGTGTGATGCATAGTTTTGTTCGAGATGTGTTTTGATTTGTGGCTTTTTTTGTTGGTATGTCACTGTGATCTGTGTGCTTTTTGGCTTTTTGTTGGCCGCTCCTTTTTTTGGGTTCGTTTCAATTGGTTTGGGGGCATTTCATTGGCTTTTTAGTTACATAGTGTTCTGCTGTGGGGGCAGTTTGCCATTAGGATGCGGTTGGGTTTGTCTTGTACTTGGCCAGGTGATCTTTATGCTGGGTGGGGGGTGATCATCTTGGGCGCAGTAGTTGGCTGCTTTCTGTGCCTGGTGTTTCTGGGGCGGTTCACCAGGATGAGCGGTGCTATCGTGCAGCTGGCACTTACTAGGACGTGAATGAACCATAGCGGCAAGCTCATTCAAGGAATTCTATTAAGTCCGTCGACACGTGTACTTCATTCTCGAGATTTTTTATTGGCGCTCATTATGACTGGTTGGCGCTGGCTCTGCATATGAGCGGTCGGTATTCTGGGTCTGGATTTGTGTGTATCTATTTTTGACCCTCCTTTGTGAGTCTTGTTTGAACTACAGGCATGGTGTGCGTATAGGTTTGAATTACATGGAACGAAAAGAGATTGTGGTTGTTGGCGAGGTGTTGGGGTTTTGTTGCGGATTTTTCTTTGATTATGTGAATGAGCTTTTTTTTTCTTGCTTTGCTATTGCCTTCTGGCGTTGCTGTGAAATTCTTCTGTGGCGAAGTCGATGCCGACAGGACATCTGTGCCTCTTTTTATCCATTGTGTCGGGGTGTGGACAGTACTTGGGTTCCGTGAGGGGGTTGGAGTCACGGAAGCTAGCCCACTGCTTCGGGGCCGCAGACGGGGAGTGTTGGTTCGAGGTGGCTTGAGGTTGCACTCTTAGTGCGGATGGGCCCCTGGAGCCGAGCGAGATGGATTGATTTCTTTTTGCGGGTAGTGCCATGGTCTTGGGACTTGGGAACTGTTGCTATGCGGGCTGATGGACTTCATTGTGTGTTGTGCTGCGCAAGACATTTCTTGTTGTGGAGCGCTAGACCTAATGCGGGCGGTTGTTGGGTTGCGGGGACTGTTGCTGATTTTTTGCTTGGTTAGTTTAGTTGTGGTGGCATGAACCGGAGCACTTTCGAGACGCGGTTAGGCTTCGCTCGCTCTTTGCCGTATGTCCTGGTAATGGCCTGTTTCGTATGAGGCTGGCGTTCGGTTGATGCTTGAACCGAGATGTTTCTGCTTGTTTTTTGTGTTGGTGCAGGGTGTTTATTTATTTTGGTCATCTTTTATGGGTTTGGTAAGCTTTTCTTGCGCTTTGTTAGTTCGGGTACTTGGGGCATTCTGTGCTGGTGTTATTTTTTTGATTTATGTGCCTTTACTTGCATCATGTTTGATGTGATATGTGATCTCTGGGATAGAGGTTGTTATTGGTTGCTGTACTTGGCTTGGGTGCTGTAGGCGGTTGTGTCTTGTCGGTGTATTGTCTCTTTGCTTCTTGGGCAAGGGTGGCTCTGCTTTTTTCGGGCTGGCATTTCGCTGGGTTTTGTTAACTTTTTTTTCTCTCGTGTCTTGCTAATCTGAGCTGCTGTTGTTTGTTGCTTTTGTGCTGGCTTTGTTTTCTGGGTGTGGGCGAGCATGAGTTGTCTTGTTTTGCTTGGTTACTCTGTGGTGGCCGGGGGTTGCGGGATGTGGTGTGGGCTTTTTGTGGTTAATTAGCTTTGTGCCTGGCTCTCGCCTGCTTTAGTACTGTCGAATTGTCTTCTGTGCGTTAGTTCCATGTTTGGGGGTGTGGGCTTTGGTTGCCTTTCTTCTTGTTGGGGGTCTTGCTGCGCGGATCTTGGGGTTTGGTTGGTGGTTTCGTCGCTTTTTAGCTTGTGTAAGGTATTGTTTTTTGTGGTTCCTGCGTGGTGTCTTTTGTTCGCTGTGCGTTTGGTTTGCGTAATTTGCTCGGTTGGTCCTGTGGCTTTTTTTGCTGCGGTTCCCATGATCTTTTTCGTGATGTCTGTGTCTATGCCTGTTGTCAGCTTTACAACAATGTTCGGTCACCCCCCATGGTGTTTGTGGCGCCTCTGCGTGCTCAATGTGGATGTACGTGTCTGCGGGCGGCTGCTGTTTGTGTTGGGTCTTGTGCTGCTGGGCTGGGGGCTGTTTCTTGTTCGCTGTGATGTTTGCTCGGTTTGGATTCTGATGCTGATGGATGGCCGGGTCATGGATTGGTTTGCTGGATGGTGTTGTGGGTTTTTTGGCCTGTTTTTGGTGTGTATATGTGTTTGGATTGGGCGTGTGCTTGGTAGTTCTGTATTTTGTGATTTTAGGGTTTCTGTGTTTTGCTTCATTCTGTCTGTTTGTTTTTGTTTGTGCTGGTTGTCTTTGGACGGGTTGTGCGCGGGGCTTTGTGGCTCGTATTTTATCTGTATCGATCTTTTTGTGGGTCACTGGCCGTTTGGCTTGCGGCTTGCTGTAGTCTTCTTTCTGCAAATTGGGCGTTAGTCGGTTGCTGAGGGTTGTTTTGATATGGGGTTTCTTTGTTGCTGCTTGTGCATGCTGCTTTGTCTTTTGCTTTTTTTTGCGGTTTTGGGGGCTGCTTCTCTGTGTGCTGGTCGGTTGTAGTCTGGTGGTTTCTCGTTCTGGGGCTTAGGCTTGCTTGGCTGCTTGGTACTGTGGTTGCTTGCTGTGCTGTGGGGTGGAGCGGGTCGATGCGGGTTTGTCTTTTCTTCTTTTTGGCTGTTAGTTGTTGTCAGTTTGCCTCTCATTCTATATTTTGGGCCACGAGAGTTGTGCTTGGATTTGTAAATTGGGCCCACGGTATCTCTGGTTGAAGTTGGCGGCTGGCTTTTGGGGCTGTTTGATCCTTACTCTGGGGTCCTTGCAGCTTCAATGGGTTGTATTAAGTGGCCTGTTTTGGAGGAGTGTCCTGCGTGGGCATTTGCTTATGTATTTTGGCGGCATGCGTGGTACCTTTTGCACACCGCGGAAGTTGCGATTAGGGCCCGCTTACTTCCCGCTTGTTTTTCGAATCGTTGATCTGCCTGTTGTTCTGTTCAGGCGACTGCCGAATGCCTTGGGGTGGTTAATCGAACTGGGAGTTCCGCGGTGGCTCGCCGCATGCACTCGCGGGGATATTGTCGTGTCGGTCCGGTGGGCTGTGTGTTTTTGGTTGTACTTGTGAACCAGCTTCTTGGGTGGGGTTTCGATTTCGGGCGTAGGTTGTTTCAGTAGGTTCTGCTCTTCTATTCTCCCACTGCACACCGGGGGGTTTTTGTCGCCGCGATGGTGGTGGACTTGCTTGCTGCTTTGCTTGGCTTGCTTTGGTCTCTCGGTTTTGGTTTCTGGTGTCTTGACGTAGCTGCTTTTGCTCTTGCAGTTCTTTTTTTGGGGGTTTTTTTTCTTGCTCTTTCCTTGTTGTTCCAATGTTGTTCTTGGGGGTTGTTCTTCCTTGTTGGGCCATCGTGCTTTTCTGTGGTCTTGCTTTGTTGTTGGGGGTGTGTATGGGGGGAGACTTTACGTTGGCGCTTTTTTTCGCTTTCTGATTGTATGGTGGAGTGGTGTTGGCTGTTGTATTTGCCTAGCGTGGCGGTGTATTGGTTTTATGGCGATGGGCTGGGTGGTTCCTTGGTCTGGGTTTCTTTTTCGTCCTGTGTTCACCCTGTTGTGGTGCTTTTTTGATGGGGCTGTGGTCTTCTTTCTTCTGCTTTTCTGTGAGGGGGGACTTGGTTCTGTTGGAGTCAATCTTGCTTTTGATGTCGTGTCTTCTGTCTCTTGACTTTTGCTTGGCTCATTGGTCGAGACTTTCTTCTGGTTGGGGGTCTCTGGGTTTGGTGTTCTGCTTGAGTGTCTTGTCTCTGTGCTTGCTTTTGCATTTGGTGGGCAATGGCGATTCCTTTGCAATCTTTTTAGCGGTCTATGTTCGGTGCCCTGGGCTTTTCTGCGCCGTTGTGCGCTGGGTTGTCATCGCATTTCGCTGTAGGATTTGGGTGGATAATTGTTTTTGGCTTTGTCGGGGGTTGGGTTTCTTTCGGCTTGTTTGGCTATTGTTGTTGTGCTCCCTTCTTTTTGTTATTGGTAGCTTTGGGTGTCTCTTGCATCTGTGAATGCCTTTGCCGGCGCGGGGTCTTTTTTGGTTCCTTCTTATTTCTTTCTATTGTCTTTTTTTCTGTCTTGTAAATGTTAGGTTCTGTCATGTATCTGTGTGTGGTCTGTTGCGGGCTTTTATTTGCGGGATTGGCTTCCTTGTATTTGGAACAATGGGAGTGTCTTGGGCTTGAGGGGTCCTCTTGCTGCGTTGGGGGTTTTTTCGGTCTTTGCTGTTCTTGTGGCTGTGTGCCGTCGTCGTGTTGGCTGCGCGCTGTAAATGGCTTTGTACGTGATTTGGTTCTGGCTGTGTGTGCTTGCTGGGGGGTCTTTGCAGTGGTCTGTGTTTGCTTTTCTTTTGGTTGATGGATGCTGTTTCGCGCTGGTCTTTGTTGGTGGCTGGCTGTCGCTGTTGGCTTGCGGCTTGGCTGCGTTTCTTGGCAAATGGTGTGGTCGGGTCCACGCCAGCTTTCGTCTTTTTGTGGCCTTTTGTCTTCTTCTGGTTGCTGGCATTGTGTGTCTTTCATAGGTCTCTTGTTCTTTGGCTCCTGGTGTCACTGCGGGCTTGGCTCATGCTGCGCCGGTTGCGTCTGCTGTTTTTTTGGTGCTCCTTTGGGAGTTTTTGGGTTGGTCTGGGGGTGTGTGTTGTTCCTTGTCTTCTTGTGCTCGTTTGTATGTCCGTGTGGTTAGGTGCTTGTGCTCCTGTTCTGTTGGTCGCTCTTTTCCTGTGTGCTCGATGGCCTGTCTACGGGTGGGTGTTCTTCTGTGGTCTGGTGGCTGGTCTTCGTCTTTGTGTGTCTGCATCTGTGTTTTTTTTCGCCGGTTTTGCTTGGGTTCTGAGGGTTGTGTTATGCGCTTTTTAGCTTTAGGTTTTGGGGATCCTTGTTAGGGCTTTTGTTGTGTTGGATGTTGTTTACTGTGCGCTGTTGGCGCCCTTCTTTGCTTGCTCGAGATGTCTCTATGATGTCTGGATGATGTGGTGGGTTGGCGTGTACGCTGTGGGTCGCTCGGCCTGGCGTCTTGTCCGGGCTGGCCTGTCTGGTGCATTGTGTTCTATTGGCTTTGTGGTCTCTCGGGGAGCGCTGGTACTTGGCTCTCCTTTTTTGTATGCGGCGGCTTTTGGCATTTCAATCTCTTATCTTTGGTTTGTGTCTCGTGTCTCTGCTCTGTTTGTCTTTTGCACTTTGGGTTTCGCGGTTGTGGTTTCTGTTGTTCTGGATTTTGGGGGGGGCTCATCATTGGATGGTGGAATTTGGCTTGTGTCAGTCTTGTTTTGAGCGATTTTGTCGTGATGGCCGGGCGCTTGTGCTTGGGCTTCTTCTTTGGGGAGGCTTGGGTGAGTCTGCGTGCGTTTGTTGGGCCTGTTGCGGTGTTGTGGCTGAGTGTGATTGGGGTTGTTTTTTGTCGGTCGGCTTTCTTGCTTTTTCGTTCTTTCTGTGCAATTTGCTATGTACGTGTGTTGTTGTTGTCGGGGGCGTTCGTGTTGGGCGGCTGCTGCTTGGTTTTGTGTTGGCCCTGTCCGGGGCTGCTGGGTGTGCGGCGCCTTGCTGCTGCTGGCTTCTCTGTGGGGTTTTGGTGGCCTGTTGTTGTGTCATGGTTGATGCCTTCTTTGTTTGGGGTTGGCCGTTGGGTGCTGGGTTGTTGTTGCTCTTTCCGTTGCTTTGCAGTTGCGCTGTGGGCTCATGGACTGTGGGGCTTTTGTATGTTTGCTTGCTGTCTGGTTGTTGTGCTCTGGGGTGTGGTTGTTGGTCTGTTTGACGTTTTGTTTCAATTCTGCCGGCCTGCCGCTGTCGTGGTGCGCTTCGCTCTGGTCTTTGTCGGTTCTTTGCGTTCTTGCGTGTATCTTCGGCTCCTTGCCGCTTCGGCGGGCTTTTGTTTGCTAGATATGGGGGATTGGGTGATTTCTGGTCCTGGTGCTGCTTGGTTTGCTTGTTCCTGTCTGGTCTGGCTGGCTTTGACTGTCTTTTGTTGCTCTGGCTTTCTGCTTTTTGCTGTCGTCTTCTTTGCCTTTTTCGTATGTTTTGGTTTTTGCTGTGAGTTTTTCTGTTGGTCTTCTTGCTTTATTGCTGGTGTCAGGTCTTCTGTTCATTTTGTTATAATTATGTTTTGATTTGGGGTGCATGCTCTGGGCGTGCTTTTGTGCTGTGTGTCGCTTTCTTTGCATGTTCCTTGTTTGTTTGCTTCTTGGCCTGCTGGTGTTCGCTCGATTGCCCCCCCGTGGGCTGGGTTTGCTGGCTGGTCGCGTCTTCGTTTTTTTTCTGGGTCTGGCCTTTTGGGTCTGTGTTGCTTTCTTTACATGTTCTTTGTCATGCTCGTCGGGCCGCTCTTATGTTCATCAAGGTGTTCGGGGTGTTGTATCTGGGCGTCTCTTTGCTTGCGCTTGTTTTGTGGCCGTGGTTTTTGGGGGCCCCTGCTGGCGCTCTTGTCGGGATGGCGTGGTTGTTGGCTGGGGGGCGTGTTGTGTTCGGCTCTGTGTTTTTGGGTTGTTGTGCCTTTTTTGTCGATTTGGGTCGTTCGTTGAAATACTTTTAGTTTCTTTTGGGTTTCTGGCTGGGGGCTTGTTTCTGTTCGCTGTCCTTGGTTTCTGTCGCCTCCTTCTCGGTGCATTTGCTGGGATTGGGTTTTGCTCGGTGCTTTTTTTCTTTGTCTTCACCGATGCGGTCGCTTTGTCATTTCTGCTTGCATTGGTGGGCTTGCTGCTGTCGCTTTTGGGCTTTGGTTTTGGGTTTTTGTCTCCGGCATTGCTTGGATGGGATTGTGGCGGTTTCGGCTCTCGTGGGCTGCTGGGTTGGGTGTTTGTGCACAAGCTGCTTTGTCTTCGTCCATCGGTTTGCGTTGGGTGTCGTCTTGGTTCTTGGCTTTTAGGGTTGTCGTGTCGGGCGTGGCGCTTCCGGTGGGGGTTCCGTTTTCTTGTACGGCGGGGGTGGTTGTTTGGTCTCTTTATTTGGTCGTTTTGGGGGCTGGGGGTCTGGCGGTGTCTGCTGCTTGGTTTTGTCTCGCGCTGTTTGGCATTTCTGTCTGGCTTGGCTTGGTCGTTTTTGTGTGGCTGGTTGTTTTCTGTGTTTTGGGCGCCGCTGTGTGGTTGTATGTTTGTGCTGGCAGGCTTTCCTGTCTTCGCTGTTGGGGCTGTTCTTTCGTCTTTTTGTGTCTTTTTTTGGTTGTGTTCTTTCTGGGTTCTGTCAGCATCTTGCTCTTTGGCTTGTCGGTTTTATGAGGATGCTTTGGGTGGTGCCATTGTGTGCTTTGGTGTCTCCTCATGTTGCTCCCTTCGGTGTCGACGCTGTGGGGCTTGTGTTTAGTGTTTTGAATTTGAGTTGCTTGGGTGGGGGGCATGTCTCTCGCTGTGCGTGGTTCCCTCGGGCTGTGCTCTTGGGCTTGTTTGGCTCTGTCGGCTGCTTTCTCTGTTGGTCTTGGGATGTGGTTTCTCTTTTCTGCTTTGTATGGCGCTGTCTCTTCTGGTTGTCTTGGTGCTGCGATTGCGGCGTGTGGGCTTTCTGTTTACGCAGACTGTTGTTCTTGCTCTTTTTTGCGGTGGCCGGTGTGGGTGGTGGCGCTGTCTGTGTTGTTGGCGCTGGTGATTCGGTTCCATTTGTCACGTGCTGACATGTCGTCTGTTCATTGGTTGGGTTCTGCCCGTCTAGGACGTTGCTGCGGTGGGCGTTGGTGTGCGCTTCTCTTGCTTGCTTTTCTGTGGTCGTTTTTTTCTGCTCTGCTGTGTCCTGGGTTTTTTCTCCTTGCTGCCCTTGTTGTTCTTTGGGGGTGCATTTTTTTGCGGCTTTTGGGTTGATGCGTGCTGTTCTTTGTGTGGTGGGGCCTTTGGATGCTGTGTTTGACTTGGTGGCTGCAGTTGGGGTCTGTGTACGTTCTGTGGGTTGCTTTGCCAGTTGTTGTTCTGGGGTTCCTGTCTGCGTTTTGCGGCGTTTCCTTGTGCGTTTCTTGCTCAAGTTTGTTCTGTTTGTGCCGGTTGTGTCGGTCTGCCATAGCTTTCTGGGCACGACATGTGGCGCTGGCGGCTTCTTGGGTTTGCTTGATAGAATTGTTCTCATCGTGAATGTCTCTTGCTCTGGCTTGTTTGATTAGGCTTGGTGTTGGCATGGCGGGGGGGTGTGCTGCTCATTGTCATTGACTCCGGCCTTCTTCGCTGCGCTGGTTTTAGTGTGCTGTTCGTGGGCTGGATTGCTGTCTTTCATGGGTTTCATTTGTAGTGTTGCCTTTTGCTGGGGTTCCGCTTTTGCTTTTGCATGATGTTTCAGGGGTTGTGGGGTCTGTTTTGGGGTTTATTGCTGGCCGTGCAGTGAGGGATTGGTTGTTACTGTTTGTGTTCCTCCTAATGGACTTACTTCTTTCTTTTCTGTCGTTTTTTTTGCTGGAGGCGGTTTTTTGCCGTGTGTCTTGCTGTCTGTTCGGGGCGTTGCCTTTTTTGTTCATTGCTTGTTTTTGTTCGTTTGGTCTTTGGGGCTGGCTTGTGGTTGCTTGTCAGTCTGGATTGTCCTTGCTTTGCATTGTTTGCGCTGTTGCTTGCCAGTGCATTTGGCTTTTTGGGTGTATTGCTGTCTCTTCTGTTCTGCGTTAATTGATGTCTCTGTTTGCTTTTGGCTCTGGGCTTTTGCATTTTTTTTCGTTGGTGTTTCTCTGGGCTTTCGTTCTTTGTCTCTGCGGCTTGCGTATTCGATGGGGGTTTTTGGTGCTTCTCTTTGCTTTTGATGCTCTGGGGCTTGGCTTGCTGCTGGGGTCTTGTGTCTTGGTCTTTTGTGGTCTTCGTTTTCTGTGTGCATCCTCGTTCTAGTGTTGTTGTTGTTGTGGTGCATTAGTGGTGGGCTTGGTTGTGTTTCTTCTTGTTGTGGCGGCTTTGTCTGGCTATGCAAGCGCGTTTTGTGTGTTCATTTTTTTTGGGGGATGGTCTTTCGGCTGTATTTATTATTTGTTTTTATGGCAGGTTGGGTTTGTGCTTGTGCAGCTGTGGATGTGTTGGCGCTGGGGGGTGGTGGCGTGGCTACATTGCTTTGCTGGTTCTGTTTGTTGGCTTGGTTGTTGTCCTTATGTTGCGCTCTTTTGTTTTGGTTTTTTCCTCCGTTTTCTGTGCAGAGGTCTTGTTTCTCTTGCATTTGCTGCTCTTGGTCTTTGGTATCTGCGGGTTTGTTCTTTGCGCTCTTTGCTTGACTTGAGTGCTCCTGCTTTGCGTGTTGTCCTCTTGTTGCTTTGTGGGCTGCTTGCTGTCTTGCTGCTGTCGTTTGCGTTCATTCTTTCTGGTGTTTTGGTCTCTGCGGCCTAGGTCGGTTGTGCGGGTTGGTGTCGGTCTGTCGGCTGTGCTTTGCTGTTTGTGCTGGGTCTTTTGGCATTTTGGTTGGTTGGGTCTTGTGTGTCGGCCGTCGGCTTGGCTTCTGTGGGCTGTCTGTGCTTTCGAAAAGAGAGGACGTGAATAGTCAGTGAGACCATCAAAATGGGAGAATGGGGCTGTGGCGGTTTTGTTCCTGTTGTAGGTCGGCGGTCTTTTTTGGTTGCTGTCTTTGTCTCTGTTTCGGTTTTGGCTGTTTCCTTCGCTGGCTCTGCCTTGCTGGTGCATCTTGCCTGCTTGTGGTGATACACCGGGGGGAGATGTGTAAGCACTACAAAGAGTGAGAGCTGTGCGTTTGATAATAGGCACTAATGGTCGGGCGTCTGCGGCGGGAGAAGAATCACAAATTACCGAGCTGGGGTTCAAACCACCCTCCCCCTCCCCCTTTATGCTCTGGGGTACCACTGTTACTCAGTCCTGACGCTGTGTGGGTGTCCACGCCTCTCCCACCCCTGTACACACCCTCAGCTCCCCCCCCGTTTTCCTCATCCTCCCGCACTGGCGTATACATGGACACAATGATAATTAAGAGCGCAAGAGACACAGAGGAGTATGTGAAAAGAGCTACTAAGCTAAGCGCGTGTTGGGTCAGTTTTGTGGTGGCGGTGCATTCTTGTATGTTGGATTACTGGGCTTTGGATTGCATGCTGGTGTAAAAGCGGGCTGTCTGGCTGTGTTTGTCTTGCTTTGTGTGTGTCGTGTTCTGGTTGTGTTGGTATCTTGTGCTTGTCGCCCTTTTCTCGGTTGGTGATCTTGTTAGGTTTGTATCTCTGGGGGTGGTTTTGCTTATTGTGGTATGGGGCGTCTTATTTTGGTTTTGGGGGTGGGGTGGATTGTTGGTACTTATTGAGCTGGGCTTTGATTTCTGGTGGATGTGAGTGCTAGGGGATGATGTCGTTGCTGGGCTTTGGGCTACCTGCCTGGTGCATTGCATCTCTGCTTCGATGGGGGGGTGAGTGTCTCTTGCGGTTCTTATTGATGTGCTGGTAGAAGATATGTGTAAGGCTGGTGAGAAGGGTTATGTTTGCTTTTCTTACTGTGTATGTTCGGGGATTTTTTTGTAGCTGGATCTGTGGTTTGGCGGAGAGGGCTCTTCTCCTCTTCCATCACCCCCTTTTTTTCCAGCTTTGTGTTTTGTTATTCTTTGGATGATGTTGGCTGGACGCATGCGAGCCTAGTTTTTTTGTGCGGTCGGTCTGGCTTCTCATGGCTTGGATGTCCGTTTCTAATTGTGTTGCTGAGGCTGAGGGGTCTCTCAGAGTGCGGTTGAGTTGGTGTCGGGCGTTGGCTGTTTTCTGTATGTCCGCGTTTTTGCCTTGGTTTGTGGTGTGTTTTATAGTTACGGCAGGCTCTGGGGGTGCGTTTACTTTAGGGGGTGGGGGGAATTAGTTGTGTACTGCGGTTGGATGAGGTGGTTGATGATGTAGATGTTTAAATTTTTTGCCTTTTTGTGATGGTAGTTTGTTGAAGGACAATGGTGGGTGGGATAGATTGGTATGTGGTCGGGAAGTGGGCAAGTCTGCCGCATTAAGGTATGCTGGAGGATATGACTTCGTTTTCCATGTTATAGCGGACAACGTCTTGAGGTCTGTTTTCTTGAAGATACGATTTTGTTGGACTGTGCGATTGTGCTTTGACGCATATGTAAGCTGTGTTTCAGTATTTTGGCATTTTTGGAGTTTCCGGCTGGTGTCAAGCTGTGCTGGGAGGCTGAGGTTCGTTATTGAGTGGAGGTCTTTGATGGCGTGGTGTTGTAATCGTTAGCTTTTGTTTGCTGGGGAG
>Ga0179591_1333821_pt1 | contig 17962 bp, 20 predicted proteins | sample CZOMad2_1_08_16f_FD_182891 | JGI IMG/M metagenome (GOLD analysis project Ga0179591, IMG submission 182891) | Vadose zone soil fungal communities from Angelo Coast Range Reserve, California, USA - CZOMad2_1_08_16fungal (PacBio error correction) | ecosystem: Environmental > Terrestrial > Soil >... | reverse complement strand
GGCCTCTAGCTCGGAGATCTTGCCCAGAAATGAATGCCCCCCACGGACCCATTGTGGACAATTGGCCTTAGCGGTGTGCCCCCGTTCCTGGCTCATTTGCTGCAAAGTTTCCAAGGGCTCCCTAGACCTTTTTTTTTTAATCCGATTCTCGTATTGTCCGAGAATCAACGACTTTGTCCGCGTAGCAACCCGTCTAGTCGTTCTCAGGTCTTTCTTGATGTTATAAGAAGTCTCCCCACCTTTATTTTCCCCTTTCGCGGGCCGACGTTTCTTAGCAATTGAGCCATTGAGGTCATTAAGCGAAGACTTTTCGCGTTCCCCCCCTGTCGTTTAAGATTTCGCATTACGTTTCTTTTCCTTAACTAGTTTAGCAGGTAAAGTCTAGCATCCTTAAGAGAGAGGGTATAGCATCTTCTTCCCCCCCTTTGTGAAACCCTGGCCTCCCTGCAGGATGTGGTTCATCCGTCTGTCTAAGACGGATTGCCCAAAGAGCGGAAAAAGAGTTTTTTTTACCGTAATCTTTCTTAATCCTTTGGGGGTCTTTCTCTGGCTCTTTTTTGCCGGCTTCCACCTTTCCATGCTTTCGCGGAACGACTCCTGATACCAATACAACCCTCCCTGCGCTTTTTCCCCAGAACTCAATTCTTCCCAGTCCCTTGCTCTCTCACTTATTTTTTTAGAGAATGACCTACAGAATCTTTTCGTAGCCCCCACCCAACAATTTACGATTTATTTTTCCTCGTTGTCTCGTAGATAGCGTTCCGATCCCCCGTCCTTGTGGCCTGTTCTTTTATCTGATTTTTTCTATCCCCTATGCCATTTTCGAGGGGCCAAGGTTCCAGGCTTATACCGCTCGCCTGTTTGCCATACCCTGACCGGTTCTCTTCTTTTTTTCTCCTTTCGCCCTTTTATTTTTTTCTAGATATTCATGGCATACCGGACTTCCTTTTCCCTCTCCTTTCTATTTTATTTCTAGGTAATTGGGATGTTCTGCCCTTCAGCCTTTTCTTCTAGGTCGCCTTTTCTTCCTTCCTCCCTAATGGAAGGAATTTGACCGTTTTCCGCACCCATGTCCCCCCCTTCATATTGGTTTTTGCAGATTTTCCCGGCCTGTTTTACTCTGATGAATTCCTGCCGCCTGGTTTTTTTTCCCTCCTGTCGTTGAAGGTGGTCACCCTTGCACGTGGCCGGTTTGCAGTTACACTTTTCCGGCATCGCTCCCTGTATGTTTTGAGATCCAGCCCCGCTCTCTCTTGTTCAAGACTCAAGTTTTTTTGTTTGATTTTTGTTGGTACATGGTAGACTGTAGCTCCTAGCCCGCTTGATAGGAAGTTGTCTGTAGTGAAGCCGTGCTTTGTTTTTTTTTACAAAGGCCCCACCATTTGCATTGCTTCGCGGAATCCTGGAGAATTTCCTTCCTCCGTTTTAGCTTTCGTGGACTTTTTTTGTAAGGCCGTTTCTGCCAACCATGCACAAGCTTGGGTCATGTAGGACTTTTTGACCTTTTTTTTCGAGGCCAGTAAGCCCCCTTCATGTCTTGACAGGAAGTAGCCTGGGTCCCCTAGTTTCCCCCGATGTTAAGGTAAGTTTTTTTTCTTGCAATTCCCGAGATCGGTAGAAGTGTTTATATGACATTTTTAGTTAGAACTAAGTCAGAGTCACACGTAGTCCGTGTCTGTTTTCTGCGTTTAAGTAGTTAGTTGTAGAGTCCTTCACTGAGTTTGGTTGTCTTGCAGGACCGATAGCAATGTGGATTCCCACTTCCCATCTGCTGGAGTTTTTCCAATCCCCCCCCTGTTAACCATTTACCCATTTTTCCCGTGTCGGGGACCGGTTCATTTCCCAGACGCCAATCCGCTTTTGCTCAGTTTCCCGCGGATTATTTGGTCATTTTCCCCACTTTATGCTCGCATCTGGGCCTTACATATTGACCTTGCTGGAACAGCAAATTCTCGGGATTGACTCACCTTTTTTTCCTTTACGTCCCTACTCGTGTCACGCGTCCACCCCTTTCCACAGCCCGAAGCTTACACAATGTCTTTCTCAGATCTTCAGGGCCCGCTATGAGACCTCCGCGTACCCACTCAGGAGGGATCCCCTCAGGCCGGATCCATGGTGTTTTTTTTTCACCCGCGCAAGGCACCATCGCAGGTTTTCGCCTTCCTGACGAAAAATAGTTAACCGTAAATCCAAACACTGTTTACCTTCCAAGATACTTGTTTTAACTCTGTTTTGCCGCGCCATATAGTCGTTATTTACTTTCCCCCGACCCCAGCTGTACGTTTTGGCGACTCCAGATTGCCTCGTAACGTTGCAGAAGGATATTTAGACCCCTCACCGACCCTAAAGATGTTAGCTACCGGAGAGTGCTGGAGATGATGTCTGGTATCGGATGTTATCTCTCCATTTTGCAGTAATCTACTTACCCAGGAGTATTTCTAATACACGTTATTGGGCAGCTTCCGAACCGATTGCCGCACTACTCATCAAAGTTTTCAACCCTGTGTCGTGGGTTTTCCTTCAGGATATGTAGTTTATCAGCCGCGATTCAGGTCGACGGCCTCTATGGTGACGTTATCGTGGCTGTGATTTCACGACTGGGGTTTCACGCCCGGCCCGCCGCACGTCCGGTCCGCCCCGACGACCCCTCATCCTCGCCTTTAGGACCCGCCTGTCAAGAGAGAACGACGCCACTTCTGTCTTTTCCACGCCTCCTTCTCCCCCCCTATCTATCCCATACATCTTCATCGTTCTCGACTGACTAACGACCAGTCTGTGGTCTTTTATTGTCTTGAGTGCGCCTGGTCTCGCATTTTTCTTCTTCAACCATTTTCCTTTACAGTGTAGGAAAGGTTTGTCGGACTGATCTAAGGTGTCAATGAAATTTTTCTGGACCCCTTTCTTCGTATGTGATCGAAAAAAGTCACGCTTTTTGCTTTGAGTGGAATGCGTGTTGGTATATGTAAACCGCCGTTCTGTGTGAGTGGTCATTCTCTTTGATCCCTGCCCCTTGATTACAGTCAAAAATTTTCTTCTCGGCGCGGGTTTTTCTAACCGTTATCCCGGGATAAGGCTGTTCAGGGAGAGGACTCTTTTATCAAGTCCCCAAATGATTTTACTTTGTCATTGTCCCACCGATTGTTAAATGCCGTAGCACATTTCATACTTCCCATGGGTCTCTTCGGTCATGCCTCCTTTCTAGAATCCCTGGGACTGCTTTTATCTTCGAAAATGTACGTTTTTTTTGCTCTATTTCTCATTTGCTTTTAGGGTGCTCCCTTTTCCCTTTCGTGGTGATTTCCTTTCCACCAACCATTTTTTGGGCGTGTCCCGGTCCTTGAGTGATTTGATCTCTAGTTCCGGTTTTTATCGTTATCCCGGGAGATGTTATGCTTTGTTGGCCCGTTTACCTGTTAGATTATTAGCAAACTAGCTCTTCACGTTAGAACGAAAGTGCTCCTATTCTGGGGGGGCTAAGTTTTAGTTGCTCTCCCTTCCAGTTTCACACCATCTTCCTTGCACCCATTCTATATTCTTTTCTTTCGACGTACAGGACCTATGTGCTTGTGGCCCATTTATTCTGCTGTTACAGGTTTTCTACTTTCTTCTGATTTGAGGCGACAAATGTCTCTATTAACGGTTTTTGTTGTAGGCAAGTCGTTTACACGGCAATCATGTCCTAGGACGGGGCAAATCATAGGTGTAGAGAATTTCTGTGACCTTCTTTGACATGTTGATGTTTTTCTTTTCCCGTTCTCGCTGACTTGTTTGATATTCCTGCCACGTTTGCTCAATAATCTTGTTTTTTCTTTGCATTTTTGATTCTGCACCCTCCCACCGTGCTCCCCCGGCTTCTATTTCGATCCCGTCTTTTTTCATATCCCCCGCGCGATCCCGTTTTGTGACTGTCTATTCTCGACCTTTTTCCGACCCTTCTTCTTTTGGAGGACCTGTTTCACCGGTGTTAATATTACCTGCCAGATGCCAATTTAGGCATTGCTTCCTTCCTTGTTTTTTGTACTTTTTTTTTATTCCTGTGAGTAATGTAATATAGGCCAATATTTCCGCCTCTGCATACTCCTCTGCCGATCTTTGCGGCCTTGTGCCACCCACCTTTTCTTCCTCTGTCACTCACCGAGCTTGAAGAGATAGTCCCTCGTCTTCTTTCGCTTTTTTCCCGTATGTTTTTAGCATTGGTGCAACTGTTTCTGTATGTTTTTCTTCCCTCGATGTGAGGTCAAGGGACCACATGGACTTTTCACCGTTTCAATTCGGAGCCCGTTTCCTCGTCTCTGCCCTCATTGTTGTTTATTTACTTGACCAATATATTCAGCATTCGGCCTTTCCGCTCACGTCCCCGTTAGGGTGTGTGCACCTTTTTTTCCGAGATGTCGCCGCACGACCGCTTCTCTCGTTCTCTTCCGTAAGTGCGTTATTCGACGGTTCACCCTATATTCCTTCCGAATCCCTTTTCGAGATGTTGCCACCTGGGCCGCTTGTAGTATTGGTTGCTCAGGACTTTCCCTGTTGGGGAGTCTTTTTTTTTCCCTGTCTCAGGGACACGATTTTAGTTTTCGCAGTTTTTGGTTTCTCTTTATAGCGCATCCGGGCGTGTCACTTTTATGTCTGGTGTTGATTGTGTTGGGGTAGATGTCGGTTCCTTCCTCAAAACTTTATCCCGGAGTGGCAATCCTTTTCCCCTCCAGGTTTAGAAGAGCCTCGTCTTGGTTGTCCACTTTATATTTGTCCGCCGGCATGTAATTACGTGCGAAGTACGCTGGACACGATAAGACGTCAAGCCAGACGAACCCTGCACGATGTTGGAAACTGTTCCCCAGCAAGTTGCACGTTAGTGCGTGTGAAAAATTATGCACTGGGATGCCCCCATTACCGGTCAGGCATTTCCTTGTTCAACAAATACCACGTCCCCCCGAGCCCCTTGCTGGAACGCAATTTCTAGATTGTTTAAAGACCCGTCACGACGATTCCTGTTACCCCCTCTTTCTGGACTTTGTTTGATGGAAGCGAACTATGAGGGGTCATGTCTCTGTTTGGTGTTGCATTCTGAGGTTTATTTTCGTTTTTTCCTTTTTTTTATTGCTGTTGCTGAGGTTCATCGCAGGGTCCGTGTTCCCAGCGTGTTTTATGACATTTTTTGAATTGCCCCCTGCTCTACGCTAATCCTGTCATACGAGGGAATGTCCATAGCCGCTTTCTTGATACGGGATTAAGAATCCCGCACTTAAGCCAATTATTTCCCTGTACTGGATCCATGCCCAACCCCCCGTTATGGAGTTCAGTAACAGTTCATACAGGACCTTATGGTCTCATTTGAACTTGATTATTTGTACGTGGTGGGTGTTGCACGGGGTTTTAGTTTTACCATATACGTCATGACCAACGTTAAAGTTGAATGAGGCCTGCGCTGACTTGTGCCCACACTGCGTTCACGACTCTCGAGGCGGTCGGATCTCCCCTATTTCGATCTCATTACTACTCGTAAGTTGTTTGTTTTTTGAGATTTGTTGTAGGGGGTTTTGTCGTATTGTCCCCTGGATAAGATATCGTTATGCTTTAGCGTCAGTCTCTTCGTATAGTGATTAGGACTTTTTTTTACTCTTGTTTTTTTTTAACCGGGTTTTAAGGGCGGTCCCCATTTTTGTTAAAAATATAAAATGGATTAGATTTTCCTGTAACCTCCCCAGTTAAGTGTTCATTTATTCCCATGCTCTGTAAGCATGGGCCCGCGTTCGGTCTGGGGGGCCCATGATTTTTACCTGTCCTTTATTATCCTTTAGAGTTGTCCTTTGGGATCCTCTTTTGGTTGGTGATATGTTTTACGTCTTATATGTTTCTTTTAGTTTTTTTTGAGACGCTGAGTGGGTATTTGTGTACTGCCCGTTGACACCCGACTTCTGTCTCCTTGGTGCTCTTGGTACCGCTATTTTCCTCGCGCTTTTTGCCGCGGTTATCTTTTCTTATCCTCCTAAAGTCTGTTGTACGGGGTTTGTGCTGCGTTTTGGGCGTGTCCACATTCTTAGGAATTTGCCCTGGTTTCTCTGGTGTGGCCTGTTGCGCCCTTTTCGTTGTGGTTCGTGCGAGTGGCCTCTGACACTTTTCTTTTCCCTCTATTATTTTTACCGACGTCGCTAAGGCATCACGGGGACAACTATTGAAGTCAGTCAACGTTTCTCCCGTTGTTGCATCTTTTCCTCGCCCGTCAGTATCACTCTTTCCCTTCATTGAAATGCCTCGTTGCGAAGTGTCAGTTCGGCCTGGTGATTTACTCCTTCCCCCCTATCCCCCCCTTCGACCCTACCACCCATTTGCGAATCTGTCTTCGTCTGGTGCTCACTGTTTTTGCGCAGTATGCTTCTGGTTGTGTACCCGCGCGTGACCAGCCGCACTTTCCCCCTCCTGCCGCGTGAATGCCTTTTTCTTCTCTTCGGCTGTGTTTGCAGGACCCCCTATTTTCCTCCCATTTCTTAGTTCACGGATATGTTTTTTTTGTTACCCGCTTGCACAGTTGGACTTTCTCCGTTAGCTTTTCTCGTCGCTCTAGGAAACCCGGGAGCTTCCACGACCGTGCCGACGCGTGTAGCGTGTTTCCTCACACTGCGGGAATTTCCTTTTCAAATAGCTATTCTATGGTTCGACCGGACTCATCCACTTGCGGTTCCCGTCAAGGTTTTGTACTTCCCCCATAGGTTTTACATCCCTCGCAGGTTGACCCTCCCGGGGGTCGTACCGGTTCGCTGCTTCCCAGACTCGTAGGACTAGACACTCTTTCTTTGTATGAAGACTTTTTTTTTTTTTTTATTTTTTGTTTTTTATTTTTTGTTGTGTTTTTTGTTCTTTTTGTGTGTTTCGTTCTGGGCTCCCCCCTTTTCATGGTCATCGGGGGGTGGAGGACGTGCGCCCCCCCCGCGTGAGTTCTTGTTTCTGTTACCCCGTGTACACGTTCCATCTATTTGATCGAGTGCCCCCCCGTCCTCGGGGCTTATAGTGAGGGACATTCGCTTATGCCCTACTGACCCTAGTGGATCGGCAGGTAGTTTTTATTTGCCTTACTAATCAGTCCCGCCTCTTTGCCGACCATCATTCTTCGAGTTGAATTTTGAGCTCGGGAACCCCTTTTCCAGACGTGCCCTGTGGCCTCCATGGAAGGCCAGGGCTCTGGTCGTGAACCGTGTCTTGTATGATCAAGTGTGTGAAAGGTCACGCGATCCCCTCTGCCCTCCTGTGCCCCTGCCCGTATGTTCAGGTGCCTGATCTGTTCAAGCGCTATTGTCGTTTTGTGATCCCGGTCGGCCATAATAGAGTATATTTGTTTGTGCGCCGTCTCCGTACTTGCATGTAGGTTTTTGTGCACACTTGCCTCTGTCCTTTCGTCGCTGTAGGTAGAGGTGTCGATGTTGATTGTTCCTCCCGCGTTTAGCTCCTTAGCACCGGTCTTATGGCCCGCAAGCTTTGGTCTTGGGTTTTTGAGTTGGATTTTAGACTTCATGTCGTTTTACTGTCATTCGTTGACTCTGTATTTTTCTAAGGAAAAAGTCAGTTCCCCCCCTTCACTCCGAGTGGTAATTAAACATGCTTAAGCCTTTTGAAAATCTGGGGGTGCATTAAAATGATCCCATTTTTGCGTTGTTTTTTGGGTGTACGTATTTTAGTTATCCCCTTTGGCACCTTGCTACTTCACGGTCCACCCTTCCCATGGTGCTTCTATGGATATCTCCCCCCCCCCAGTTTATGTTTCCGTTGACGGCAGCGGGAGATACACCTGGGACTTTGTGTTCAGATTTTTGATAGCTATGTGCCGTGGAAAATTCTGTTACTCTGCAATGGCCGTCTCATACCCTGCTCCCAAGGACAACTAAAATCACTTTTGTGCCAGGGCTGTTCATTCGGCCCCCCGTTGTCATGCAGTTTGGTTGAGTTGTTATTTTAATAATGTACTATTGTACTTCATTTGTTGTCCGGTCTTCCTCCGGAGTGGACATTTGTCCCTTCGAGTAAAGCCCGCAGTAGAGTCCTTCTTCGTAGGTGGTCTGACTGTTGGTTGCATCTCGCGGGTTCTCTTAGTCCAGGGCCACCAGGAGATCAAGCTGCACTTTGCCTTACACGGTTTCTTGTGTGATTTGGTTGTTTTTCCCCGCTCGATCTATGTCGTCGCAAGTCCCGAAAGGCGTCTTCTACAGAGCGGGATTAGGTTTTTTTTTCTGTCCTTCCAGCGTATGACTTTGACTTCGGGTTTTTATTTGGGACTATGATTTTTTTCTTATCCTCTTGAGATTAGTGAGCTGATGGTTTCCACCCCCTATGTAATTTGTGTACTATTTGTTCTACTCAATAAATGTTCATGTACCCTTCAACTCGGTATGTGTGTTTTTTCAGTCTGGGTCGCTAAGGAGGTGTTGTGTGGGGCCAGCGCTGTTTTATTAAAGACCCCCTTACAAAGATCCCCCCCCCTTCGTCTTTACCCGGAGCGTTTCCGTCCGGAAGCATTCGATGAAATATGCCTAGCCGGCATTCCACCGATGTCCCCATGTGGGGAACCTATTTGTCTTACCGGATGTTTTATTCGGTGGTGCAGTACGTTTCACTATGGCTGCCGTCCTCTTCCGCCCGGTTTTAGAGAAGAGTCGGACGCCGGGCTGCTTTCTGTTGGTTATTTAGACCCCAGCGGTAGTCCAATGCCAGTGGAGCTTCCATTTCCCTTTGTTCAGCCGAGTCGTTCTGCTCTTTGTGATGCATGTCATTTTTCGAAAGACTTCAGTTTTCCATTGACGAGCCCCCCCCCCACCCGTCCCCGTGGATTATGCGTGGGTCAGATTACGTCATCATGCTCTTTTTCGTTCCTTATCCAAAGCTCGTTTTTTCTTTTTGCCTCTGTCGCCCTCGTTCAGGAGGTCTGTCTGCCTACTTCAGTTTGCTTGCTGTGTAGTTCCTCTGTTTCGTCCGTGGCCGTGCGGGGCCAGCAGCTCGGTGCGGGCTCTTGCTGCTGTTTGGTAGTCCACGTATTCGCCGTCTTTGTTTTTATTCCCTGGCTGGATGCGGTTCTTATGCGGCCTGTAGTAGCGGACCTAGACTTTTTTTTCCGCTCTGGGCTAGTCGACCAGCCGTTGAATTTTGAGGCTTACGCGTAGCTTATTCGTCATCTGTTGGTGGGACGAGACGTTTTTTAAAGGTTTGTCTTTCCGCTGTCGCTTATCTCTCTGGGTTTATTTCCCAGTTCAGGCCTCCCTGTCTTGGATTTTTTTTTCGCCCTTTTTGATTGCTTATGCCTGCTTCTGTCGGATTTGAAGTTTCCCCTTCATCAGGCATTGAGCCCAATTTAGCCGCGATATTTTTCCTTCCTCTTTGGGACTTCGATTAACTTTGGATAGTATGTTCCGCCCGTTTGATCGGTTTATTGTTACGTGACTTGGTTACTCGTAAAATTAAGCAGGGGAACAGTTTCTGTCCAGCCGTTCCTCTTCTTAGTGGAGAACAATAGGGTATGTGGTTTCCGATCCCGTGTACGACTAGTTTCTTGCCCGTGTTCATTGTCCGGCCTTTGAGAATGATTCTACCAGTTTCGGACCGTGGTCTTTCTTTGCTGCTCACCAAACGTTCCAGTGCTTTCTCTATTCGCTTTTTTTTAGAATGTATCTTGTTTGTGCTTTCCTCCCACATGCCAATGGTTCCCTGGTAGTTTCTTCTCGACCAGCTGACCGAAATCCCCAGTCTTGCGGTGTTGTAAGAAAACTGCGGACACAGTTTGTGCCCAGAGGAAATTCCTTTTCACAGTGCAAGTAAAGGGCGTTTTCAATTCCTTATCCACTGTCGGGTTCCTGTCTGCAGCAAATATAACGGCAGATGAGATTCTTGGATGATCCCATTCCTTGATATCTGTTCAGATTTAATCATCGGTGTTTTGTGAGAAGAGAGAGAGCTAACGTGAGACCATTTATCCCTCTTGCTTCCGTCAGTTTTCTCCGTGTCGTGAAGCACGGCCGCTTTTGAACCAACGTACCCAAAGGACATGCCCCACCAGTGCGGAACGGGGAATAATAGTAGCGGATGGTTCCTGGTCCACATAATACCACACCTTGCCTATGGTGCTTCGCAGGCGGCTCCATTTGTTTATGTTTGGCTTTCTGATTATCTCCGAGTAGTGTATTTTTCTGGATTATTCCCTTGTTGGAGATACTTTCCTCCCTCTGTTTATTCTTTCCATTTTGTTTTAACCCGTGATCCCTTTGGTTGGGTGTTATGCTTTTGCCGTTTCCCGTTAAGAAGGCTGGTTTTTTGAGGTCACCCTGCGTCTCCTGCCAGTGGTGATTTGTTCCGTTCTTTATTTCGGCTTTCCCCCGGCAGTTCGCCTCTTTCCTGTTTCTGGTGTATTGTCCACGCCAGGCGGGTAGTTCATGGACTTCCCCCTTTTCCTCTTTCTGGAGGGTAACATCATTAACAATAACCGTCTCGTCTTTGCGTGTAATATCCGACGCGGCCCGCCCCTTTGTGTCCGCCCTCTATCAGATTGTTGTACAGTGAAGTGAGGAGATTTTTCTTCCCCCCTCCCAATACCCCGCTTCTATCGACAATGGTTGCCCGCCCCGGGTTCCTTGACTGTGACAGTGCCCTCTCTGCGTATTGCCAAAGTCACTTTTATTCCTTCCTGTCAACGAGCACGTCCTCTTCCCCTTTGACCCATCTTCCGGCTTATATGTCCTTAAACCAGGCTTTAGCAGATGAGGTTTTCGTATCCTTGGACGTACTCTGGCCATCCGTCCCCTTGATCCCCCCATGAGTCAGTTAGGATCACATCTCGGTTTATTAACTGGTGGTCTACCCCAGAAGCAAGAATAACTTTTTTTGTTAACCTCTCTGCTACCCGTTTGAGATGCCGAGCTGTAAGGTTACAGTTGTTAAATCCTCTGGGATCCTATCGGTATGCCTAAACTGTGGTAATTTATCCCTATCCTGAATCTTCCCCCCCCCCGGGGGAATTCTCTGCTCTAGTGCTGCCTTAGTTTTAATGTTTTGACACTGCAATTTGCGTCTCTTTGTGACGCCCCTCTGTTTTTTTCGTCGTCTGCTTGGAAGAAGAGTTGAGTGTGAGAACACCGGCACTATGATTCCCCCAATCAGCAGAGCTTTGAATACTGTTTTGCGTTATCCCCTTTGGCTTTTTGTTGTATTCGCAGGTGCTTTCGCCAGCCTACCGAGTATTTCTTATTTTTGTTCTTCGTGATCCCTTGTATGGTTGCCGGCAGCCAGGGAATGTGGACCACCTCCCCCCTGTTTTTGCCCCCCCAAAGTTTGTGTAAAACTGTTTCGTGGGTTGTTGCCTGCTCTGCGTGGCCATCTTCCGCTCGTTCGGTTGCACTCCGCTGTTTTTTCCGTGTATGTGTCTTTTAGTTACTTAGTTCGTTCTGTTTTTACCGTCCCGATGCCGGCTTCGGTCGTCAAAGTGAGGGACACCGGCGCCCTATTTCTCTTCTTACAGGCGTAGAGGTGATTTTCTTAGACGATCTATCTGGACAAGCCCCCTTGTGGCCTCCACCTGATCCCGATATCAAGTTTGCCTTCGATTCTTCCACTTTTCTTCCGCCATGTCGTTCAGACCTACTACCCGTCCCATCTCTGTTTCAATCGTGGTGCAGGAGTGCCTCATGCATTGTGAGCTTACAATAACATCTTTACCCTGGCTTTTTTCTACTTTCTGCTTCGACTTTGAAGGTCACCGAGGGTACTTATGTACCTCTAGAAAGTACCATCCGCAGTCTTCTTTTGTTGTGTGACTGGGGAACTTCACCGGGTGGACGGCATTCTGTCTCTACGGCCCCCTTGCCCGGAACGTGTTTTTAAAGGAGCCGGTTGCAACCGGCGGGCATCCCCCTGGTTGAGTGGTTCGGGCGCGTGCCGCGGTCTCAATATGTAACACTGCGGTTAGTCTCCGACCCCCAGCCCTTTTTTTCCCCACCCACATATCGACGAATGCACTTATGGTGACCAGCCTTAACACAATCGATTGTTCGTCGTTTGTTTTTCAGCCTCTTCCTGCTTTATACTTATTGAGTATAGGCTGTTCGGTTGGACGATGCGCTCCACCGTTCTACTAGGGCGGGATTTGTTTTCTAGGGACGGTTCCTTAGTTTTAAACAACCCCCCGCGTGTCGTCTGTGTTTGGGTGTTAAAACTTTTTGCCGTCGTTTGTGAGCCAGTGCATTTCAGGTTTTATTTTGTTTGTTTCCGTCTTTCCTGATCCCTGAGGAAACACGGCCTCTCCCGGATTTTCTCCTTTATACACTATCCACGGGAGATTAGCTCGTGTGGTTGTTTTGACGGTCTGGTTCATTTTATCTTCAGCTAGTCTTTAGTTCCCGTGCGATGCCAGCATTTTCCTCCCGGTGTTTAATTTTAACAGTCTTGGCATTTCGCGGTTTTAAATCCACCGTGACACATCTACGCGTTCAAGGCATGACTAGTGAGCTGCCGATTTTATTCATCCTCCTTTGTCTGTTGTTATCCGGCAATATTAGGTTCGGTTCCTGCGTGAGGCCCACCTTCTCTTCTTTTAGGGGCTGTCGTTACGAGCCTGATGTGCCCCCTTGTCTGTTGAACATGCACATGGTGAGCCTCCCCGGCTCGGTTGCCTCTGTGTTCAGAGAAATTTTGTTTCCCCACCTTGTTCGGTGTTCGTACCAGAGTCCTTCTTTAGTCCCGCGGTTGGCGGGATGATACGAGGTCAATGGTTCAGACCATTTTCCTCGGGGGAGAACGCCCCTGTCCCCCTCGCACTCCGAGTCAAGTTTTCCCTCCCTTTCTTCTCTCGCGGACGTGTCCCGCCTTTGGTCTCCACTCCGAACCAAATCGAAACTACCGATTTATGGTCTGTTCCGTGAGGCCCCCCAAATTCCCCTTCCTAAAGTAGATGTTTGATATATTCCTCCATCAGTTCCGGCCGCCACGGGAACTGACCCTGGTCGGGCACCCGTTTTTCCCCGTCGGAGGGCCCTCCCCCCTGGACGGGCACACGTCCCCCTGTGCGGAGCGGTTAACACGAGTAGACCATTTACTTGGACACCATCTGCCCGCGTTCTTCAAGCCACCCGTCGGTTGCTTGCCAAGGGTGGAAGAGGTAAGATCGCATCAAGAACGTCAGTATACGTTAATGAAACCCCTTGCCTACGCCCACAACTTTCCACAACCTATTACACAAAGAATTTCACAGATGGGCATCCCTGAAAAATGTCGAAGAGCGTAAACGAATGCTCCCCTTTTAGGTGTTTATGTTAGAACGCTATTTACCCTCGCTGTTTTCTTATATGAGCGAACAACTCTCTACGAAGTGCTCAGGGGAGTGGTAGTTTCTCGGGCGTTCCATTTCCCACGGGTTGAGCCGATGTAGCTTCTCCGGGAAGCCTGTCTAGTACGACCTGCTTGATTCCTTTCCCCTTCACGCTGTTTCCCGGCCGACGAAATGGCCAGTTTAGTGAAATGTTCATGCCTTTTTTTTTCGCCTTTTTGTCCAATTAAAATCTTCCTAACGGGTCATTCCCTCCCCCCTACCGACAGAACCAGAAGCCAAATGAGGTTTCCTACGCACATTCCATGGTCGGTTAAATGACCAGGTGAAGAAAGTGTTGCCTATTGCTGTGACGTTTTACATTTGTTTATGACTGATTTGTTTCCGTCGGAAATTAGATCCGGCTCCCGGACCGATTGTCACCTGATCATCGTGTTGGAAGGGATAGCTTGTGCCACATATATCCTCCCGCTTTTTCACCTTTATTTCTTCCGGATAAGGCCCCAGATTCAGCCTTCCCCTGGCAGCCTTCAGTCTATCCCCCATTCTCCTGTAATTTATCACGTCACCCGTTTCCCCGAGAGGCACGGAAATGACTTCCAGTTCCTCCTGGCATCTTCCCCCTGTTTTCTTGGTTGCCCGAGTTTTTTCAAGACCATTACCGGTGAGTCGTTCAGTACGTCTGGCCTGTTATTTACTCTTTTCGCCCGATGGCTGGCCCAGGGATTAAAGCTGTATCTCTTCTTCTTCATCCTAATCCGAGTGCCATGTGTTTTTTTTTTATGATATGATCGTGTATTACACTTTTTAGTCTTTTGTATGCTCGTATTCACTTTTTTATATAAGGATATTCTCACAGTCCCCCCTTGTGATACGTTTTGGACTCCAATTTTTGATTTTAATGACTTGTTTCCACGTAAAATGGTAGCGGGCGTCTTCCAGAGTTTTTTTTTATTTACTGGGCCTCCCCGCGTTGTGGTGTTACTGAAGTGGATTGTAAGGTCAGGGATCCGGCGGGTTAGTTGGTTGTTCTTTTTGGTGCCGCAGATTTTTTCTTGTTTTTGAGATAATTTGTTTGGCTTAGTAGGGTTTCTGTTTGTTCTTTTTCTTTTCCCGTCTGTCTATCGCCCAGTCCGAAAACGCAGCGTGCCGTCCTCTGAATTCCCTGCGTTTTCGTCTTGGTATTAGTCCTATTGTACTCAAGTCAGAGTACGGTCTTGTTCTCTTTTTTTGTTTTGGTTCTTGTTTAACCCTCCTGATTCCAGTCGTCCCTTTGGACTTGGGGCGTTAGGTTTTTTTTCAGTAATTGGCCTTTCACGTGTTTTCTGCTCGATCCGTTCAAAAGCGCTCTTGTGCAGTGTGTTATTACCGTTTTCCACAACCTCTTTTTCGTTCGCATTTCTTGGGGATTGAAAGGCGGTGTCTTGTCCTCAGTTCTATCGGTACCTACCCCGCTTCCATCTATGATTCCCTGCGCCGCCTGTTACGTATAATTTTGCTGATTCCCTCTCCTCTCCCCTTCTAGTCTGCCCACGTGCGCACTTCTTCCTCGGATGTATTGCTGGCAGGTTTATGCTCTATTCTAGGGTCCCTTATCCTACGGAGCGAACGTGTTTATTTCCTTTCCCGCTGCCTTTTTTCTTGCTTTATGATCGCGTTTTAAAGGCTCTCTCCCCTTTTTGGGTGTGATTATTTTTTAAGTTTTGTGTTTCAAACGTAGTCGTTTCCCCTTGTCCCGGTATCCGTTGTTGGGCTGCCTTCATTATCTTGGCAACACCTGTTTTGTAGCCACTTCTCCTACGGTGGAGCTGCTTGCCGCATGCGTTTCATCTTTTTTCCAAGGCCTATTTGTTGGTCTGTGGGAGGACACTTCACTTCTGTCGCTTTTTCGGTGCTAGTACAGTTCGGTGTTTCTTCTTGGTACCCTTCCCTCCCGGGGTTACGGCATCTCACCGTGAACTCCAGGTTTGTTTTCACCGTTGCGCCCCCCCCCAGCGACCCATCTCTTTGAGAGTAACCCATGTGTGTCGAAGATTCGTGTGTCCTTTCCGGTTTTTTGTTTTTTCCATGTACCCTCTTTGGGCTGTTTAGGAGTTAGGAGGTTTCTTTACAAGGCGTTTGATCTTTTTTTTGTTACCCCCGTTCCGTCTTTTTTGTAGGCAGGACCCCCCCCCTTTCTCAGTTTAATAGGTTCGTGGTCGTGGACATTCCTTGTCCACCGCGGATTTCTGGACAATTATGTTCCTTCTTTCCTTAGTCCCCAGCACCGAGTTCGAAGCCGGACTCGATGTTTTTTTCCGCGAAAGGTCCCGTTTTTTTTTATCGACTTCGTACCCTGGGCAAAAGTTGACTAGCCAGACTAATTTGCCTTCTGGCTGGAGCTTTTTTCAAGAATTTGTTGTTCCCGGGTTCCTCTCTTCGAGGATGGTGTATTTCTCGTTGAGGCCATGGAACGATCTGGAAACCTCGATTCCGCCCTGGTGATTCAGTTTCGGGTCCCAATGAAGTGTGTTTTTTGTCGACTTTTTCTTCTTCTGCTGCATTGTTGGTGCCTTCCTTTCCGTAAGTTAGCGCAATGGTATATGTGCGTCTTTTCTAATGCCTCCTTCCCTCGTCCCTCTTATAGGCCTGGTTATGGGTCATCCCGCCCATTTTATACAGTATTGTCGGACTTTTCGTAAAGGGCAGGGCCTTTCGGCACTACTTTTATCCTCCTTCCCCTTTCCTCCCCCGTTGTGGTGAAATCGCCCGGTGCCTATCCACCCTCCCGGCCCTTGAGAAGCTACAAAGGTACAGGTTTCCCCCCCCCATTATAGCAGTCGAGCCCTCCCCGATAACTTGTGAGTGGATTTGCATCTCCCTTCGTGGTGTCAACACATTAGGGTCTTTGATAATGTAATGGTTTTCAAACCCCGCATCCCCGGACAGTGTTGAACGGCCACTGTTTTTCCCTTCTCCTTGCAACATTTGTGCTTGGTCAGAGTTCCATTCCCTTTAACGTCCCCCTGTGTACGGACCCCGCGCAGTAAAGCAATCGCTGTTTTTTCTTATTACTGTTTCATCTGTGTTTCAAGGAGCTTAGGACAGTAACAACTGTTGGCCGTGGTGTTTTTTTTCCTCCCCAAGCTAGACATTTCTTTGCACGCTCATGAACTCGTTGAAATCTTCGTTTTGGGTGTCTCGGGACCATGAGGATGGATTCGGGCCCCTTCCAGCTGAGCTAGCGTGGACTCCATTAATTTCTGGTTTCTCCTTAAATCTGTTCAGAAAATCCTGAGGGGTCCCGCTGGTCGGACCGGCCGGGATGAGGGACGTCGTTTTTTCCACTCTCCGTCTAGAACCTCCCCCTCTATTGGTTTACTCGAGATTTCCCGAGGCAGATGCGGCTAAGAATTCTGCCCAATCTAGTGGGACCGTGCTTGCCCCACTTTTTTTTACTTACCACCCGCTTTTTGTGGGGCTTGGTTAAGGGAAATTGGGGGTTTTGTGTGTTTTTTGCAAGGCGGGGATGTGGCCCTTTTATTGGGTGGCTGGCGCTCGTGGGGTGACACCGGTCCGGGTGGTTCTCCTTTTTGTGTCTCATCCTGTTAAGTCGAGAAACTTTCTTCCGATTGTGATTCCTGAAGCTCGCCCCGCGATTAAAGTCCCTTGGCCGCCCCGTTAAAGGGTTCTCCCTGCGCTCGTCTCTCTTTTTTCTTGTTGGGATTTTCACTGACTGGTTAGACCGTCCCCTTTTTTTTTGTTCCATTGGACTTTGTCCTGTCGGTCCTTCGTCAGCCTAAATCTGTGCTTCTAACCTGTTTATCATGCTCTTCCCCCCCCCCGCGTGCCCTGGCGTTTTTCTCCTTTACCAAGTTTGGGTCTGGGTTCATGTTGCCCCGCGGACAGTTATCCTCTCCATTTTCGATTTTTTCTCTTGTGGACTTGAGGTAGGTCACATTTTCCCTCCCGGATGTTTGATAATCCAGGTTTGGTGTATTCCTGGATTTACGACCTCATCTGTTGACCCTCCCTTCTCATACGCGGTTCCCCCTTACTCTTTTTCCTTTCCGAGCGGAGATGGTTCCTGTAGTTGGAATCATACAACGGCGGTCGCTTTCCGATTCGTTATACCGTACATTTATTGCCTTATGATCCCGGTCTTGGTTTCTCCATTTCGCTGCTTTCCCCCTTTATGAGCTTTTCGCTCGTATGGGATCACTCTACCCGTTCCTTCCTGACCTTTTTCCCAAATCTTCTCAGATTTCTCCTCTCGTTTGCACCTCTGTTTCCCCTGCCTCCTGGCACCGTCCCCGGTTCGTTTTTTGTTAAGATGGTGACCACCTCCTTGCATAGGGAAAAGGTGGTGCCGGTCCAGCCTCCCCAGCCGTGGTCACCCCTCCCTTTCCTCGGCCTTGCCTCTTCTCTATTCTTTATATGAACGGCATCCCTTTAGGGATTTCTCCTCTACCTCTTTTTATGGGATGATGTCTCCTTTTCCTCTCCTGAGATTATATGAATTCTACTCCTTTTTTTTTATTGGAAGTTGTTTCGTCCGTCCCCTTCTGACTTCCGCAGAACGCCCACTAGGTGTGCCTCCCTGCCCTTCATTGCTCAGTTTTTCATTCCCTTGCCGATTTTTTTTTCAAGGCGGGGGTGTTACGTTTCAAACCTGACTGGTGTACCACG
>Ga0179591_1248004_pt1 | contig 17964 bp, 25 predicted proteins | sample CZOMad2_1_08_16f_FD_182891 | JGI IMG/M metagenome (GOLD analysis project Ga0179591, IMG submission 182891) | Vadose zone soil fungal communities from Angelo Coast Range Reserve, California, USA - CZOMad2_1_08_16fungal (PacBio error correction) | ecosystem: Environmental > Terrestrial > Soil >... | reverse complement strand
CTCAATGCCATGGAAAGCAGTTCTTCTGAAAACTTTTAGGCCCAACCCCCCCCCACCGGATGACCCCTTCCAAATCGGCAAGGGGATGAAATTCGGCCACTTTGCCACCCCCGTGCACTCAGACCCCCTTCTCCTCCCCCCTCCAGTTCACCATCCCACAAGTAGTGTCAGACGGACCGATAGTTTCATTACCTTTCTTCCCATGACTTAGTCGCCCACGCAAGTCGTTTGCGCCCGGCCCGTTTCTAAGTTCTCCAAAAGAAAGAACGTTCGCGTGCGATTGCCCATTTTTTTTCCTTGTGAAAGGTCTTCTTTCCCCCTGAAGAGCTCCCCTTGATTCCTTCCGCGCTAACGAGAGCCTGTGTTTCTCAGGGAAAATGAGTGAGGTGATTTTCCCTCCGCCCCACCCCATTGGGTAACCCATTCTCCTCTTTTTCCCTCACTAAATTTAGGTCTGAGCTAGAGGGCCATCCCCCCTCTCCGCTTCATTTTAGTAGACCGGTGGGCGACTATTTTTCGCTTCCTCCTCAACTCCCATTTGCGCCTCTCCAAGATCGTCACTCAGCAGGTTTGAAGACTTTCATCTTCCTTTTCTGTTCCAAGATCCTTCGAAAACCCTAAGTTTCCATGCCCGTGTCGGAAGTTCCTCTCCCCCCCTAGAGTCAGCCATACAATTCCACTAAAGATAAACCCTTCTCAAGGACCGGCGGGTCGCTGATCATACCCTACGGATTTTAGCGCTTCCTCTTGGATCATTATCAAACGCCTGATGTGCCTTTTCCAGTTCTCGGCGCCCGATAGCCTTTTCACTCTTCTTCTCCTCCAATTGATATTCCCTCCGTCATCATTGAGCATGAATAGTCCTCACGTGTATTGATTTTATTCCTTCTCCTCTCCTATTTCCTCCTTTGATAACGGTAAAATATAATGTACGCCCGACTGAGCATCGATGACCTCCCTTACCAGGAAATTCATCCCCCCCCCCTCCCGGTAGCCTCCACCGTATCGTTGCAACCTCCCCTTGCTCCCCCTTCCCCCCACCTTACTTTTGATTTCGTAAAGCCCAATTGACATTAAATCGCCTTCCCTCTCAAGAGAACACTCATCAAGAGGCCCATTGCTGCGGACTGATTGAAGAAAATCACCTCCCGGCGCACGGTCGTTCAGGAACCCTCTCTAGATGGTACTCCTCCCCGTTGTTTTGTTTGATCTTCCCTTGCATCTGCAATTTTTTTGCCCGTGTACATGGCTCAATTTTAGGACTCATTGGCAGCATTTCCATGAGAGTTTACCATCTATTGTTGCGCCTCTTTTCAGAGGCTCTGTTCTCCTTTGCAGTAACGGGGCGTGGCCCTGTCCTTCCGATTTTTTTTCTTTCTGTTCCCCTCCCTTCTGATAAAGTTTGATGCTAAGCTGGTTGTAGAGTCCTCATAGACCCTTCCTCCTTCTCTCCAGAATGAGGATTACTCTCTTGTGCAGTTGATGCCCCATCTCTTTTTCCCCTCTCATCTTGGAGACGTTCCTACTATTTCTCCTTTTATTTCCCCCTATGAGTTGATTCCCCCCTGTAGCGGACGGCTTTAAGGGGAGGACATGTCGCGCTCTCCGCTCCCCCTTTTTCCACAAATCTTTCCCAACTCAATTTATGTTCTCATCTATCCGCTAACCAGGCGAAAACCAGGTATTTCTTAGTCATCTATTCAAACTCAATCCCGGCCTTCCAGAAGAATCTTGCATAGCTGTGTCGTCTCTTGAAGGTATGCGTTCGATTGGCCTTTCCTGACGCGCCTTGCCTCAAATATTGTTGATCTTTGACCCTGCCCGGCATCCTCTTTTTTTCTGAACACACGGAGGACTCCCGCTTGAAATCTTCGCAGAAAGCTTTTATTTCGTGAGGCCGCACACCTCCATTTCCTTCGCCCACCCCCCGGAATTCCTTCAAGCCTTCGCGATCCCTCGTCGATCTTGGACAACGCAATTTTTTTGAACAGTGAAGACATTGTAAAGCGTGACCTTGAGTCTAACTGGCAAAATCTCCTTCTCTCCCTGTTCCTCGAATATCCAACTTTTCATGTGGAAGACGTCTTTTCCTTCGCTATGCGTAAGCAACTTCCGAATATTGCCTGATTTTCCCTGCGAGTAACAAGGGTGGTGGGCTTCTTTTCGAGCCCAGGAGAACCCAGGCCTTTCCTTCTTTAGACACAAAGGGAGTGGTCTACCCGAGACTTTAGTGGAACGTTAATTCCCAGCTAAACCCCTGATTAGAGAAGCACCGGACTTTCCCCTTTTACCGGTCGGGCTATTTAACGGTGCGGTTGAGTCTCCAAGTCGAATTTAGGAGAAGCGGACTGAAGGTTTTGAAAATTCCGACTAGAGGCCAGTGCTCCCCCAGGAGAACTGTTGCTGTCGGAGACTTTCTGCCCGCTCACGGAGCGACATGGGCGGGTGGCCCTGCCGCGCATTCACCCGATACGAGGGTGGCGCATAAACTTCAGGAGGAGATTACTAGACGGTTTATTGACGCCAACGGTACTCCCCTTTTTCACATGGGATGGAGTGTCACGCTGCGGATTGTGCCGAGCCAGGACGAATTTTCACGCGGGTTGCCCTCTAGACTCACCTTATCGTGTGAAATTTTGACCGAATGCTCTTTTTTTCCTTTTCTGTTGTTCTTTGCCCATAGTGGTTGACCTCTTCCCTTCCTCCCAAATCCCGATGTTGGGACGAAATACTCAGCCCTTGTTGCAAGTGATCGATAATTTTCCGAGGGATTGACTGCCCCAAGTGAAGTAGCCACTTTTTTAAGTTGACCCGGAAGAGTTGCCCTTCCGGTCCAAGCCACGACAGAGTACCCTGTCACCACCCCTTTTTCCTTCTGGGTCTAACGTCTTTTTAAACTAGGACGGAAATTATGAAGATTAGCGGGCTATAGTCCTTTTTCCTCAATCCTTTTGTACGCGTTTCGAGTGTCGTGCCTTTCTTTAATATTCCCCTTCCTTTTTTTTCTGACTTGTCTCATGTGCCCTTCAAGTCCTTTTGCTTCCTAATTCTTCCTTAGGGTTTGACTTTTTGTCGAGTCCCCTGGGATTTTTCGCATGGATAGGTTGATGGGTCGCCCGCCTTGGTATTAATTTCTTCTTTTCGCTGTGTCTTGCCGCGGGATTCGTCTTCGTTCCCTAACTAGAGCCATCAGGTCCTCATACTCTTTTGCTTTCCCCCTTCGAAGTAAAACCCATTCTTGCCCTAATCAAGTTCTTTCTTCCTGGTTCTTTCTTCCTCTTCCCTTCCTTTTGAGGGAAACTTCGTGGAGAACATGAAGATGAACGACCCTATTAGTAACTTCCCCCCCCCCCTTTTGAAATGACGTCCCACGCCCTGTGTCTTTTCATTTCCCTTTTCTTCCAAGAGGTCATGCTCATTCGTGCAAACTTCTAGTTGTCCGACACGCACCTTTTTTCTTCTCAGATGGGAGGCTCGTTCCAAACCAGACTTCCAGCTGCCCCCTCCCTTCCCCTCCCCTTCCCCTATCTTTCCCAGCGACTAACGTTAAAAGGATACGATTTACTTTGCCGTGCCAACTTTTTCCTTTCTCTTTGTGAAAGGATTTTCCCTTTTTTTGCCCCCACCTGGGAACGGGGTTCCATGACTGGGCATTGTCATACCCCCCCCTTTTCTCCCTAGTTGATCCCCCCCTCCCCCCTTCCCCTCCATGCCCGAGATCCCCCTTTTCCCTCAGTAGCCCTATTAGCATTTTTTTTTCTCTCGATCTCTCTCTTTTCCTCCTTGTTGCTCTCTCCGCTCCTTCTCCGCGAAGCAGTTTCCCGTCGTAAAGGGATCTCGGTCCTGGGCCTCAGCCCTTGAACTTTTTTCTGCCCCTCGTGAAGGCAACGAACCTTTTTCCCCCCTTCCCAGGCCACACCACGGCCACAATCCTCTCGGAGTGGTTGCATTAGTGGCCCTCGACCCCCATGAACTCTTATCCGGTTACGGCCCGTCAACTATGTTCCTTTATATGGAGACCTGTCCTTCGTTTGGCGGCATCTGCGATCTGTTTGTTTCCTTTTCTCCTCACGAATCTCCTGCCAGACGCGTGTTCTCTTAGGAACAATAGCCGTACGGCACGAACAGGAGGCTTCCGAGGTGGCCCCCCGAACACTGAACTTTCCCCCCCCTCTGAAACCCCCAGTTTTTTTTTTCTTGCTAAGAATAGAGAATTCAACATAATATGATCCACTCCGTATTTCAATTAGTCCGTTCCCTCTCCAGATGAATGTATCTTCTCCCGCCCGCCTGTTTTCAATCGACTTGCTTTCTTGTCGCCCTTATTTGTCCTTTATTTTGCCTTATAACTAAATTAGCCCCGCGGTGTGTTTTGGGAGAGTGCCCTTCCCCCCTCACCTGTCTCCACCCTCTTCCCCCCCACGTCTCACCCAAGGACTTCCTTAATCCGAGGCGGCCGACCTCACGATACCTTTTTTTCTTCCCACAAAAAGGACACCCCCTCACCTCCCCTTGCCATCCTTCGGTCCCCCCCTCCCGTTATTTCCTCTTTCCAATTCCACCAAGTAGACCGATGGACTATTAAATTTTCCGAACCCCTCCCTCTGACGGACACCCCTCTAGCACACGAGGCCTTCCGCCTAAAATCTCTAATTTCCCCCCTCCCTTTCCTACAAGAGTTTAGCCCCCTCATGAAGAGTTTTTGCATTATCTTTCTTACGACCGGCCCTCTTCAGTTAATGTCCCTTCTTTCTCTTCACCTCGGTCCTTCCAAATACTATCACCTTTTACGCTATCAAACGTGCACGCATTTCAACCAGCTTTTTCATTTAGAGTTCGTTCCCACATGGTCAGGACAACATCAAGTAATCTGTACCCCCTTTCCACCCTTCCTGAGTTTGAGATCCTTAAAGTGATTTCTTACCTGCTCTCCATCCGACTTCTCCCCCTCCCTCAATCCCATTTCCCTTTTCTTAGGTGGCGTCCACTTGTCCCGTCTCAAGGATTCTCCTTCCCTGCTCTCCACTTTTTCTCTCCGGTGAAGAGTCGTGATTCGCCGCACACTCCCTTCCTCGACGTTTCCGGACAAATTTTACGCACCTTGGAGCCTCATTATTCCCCGGAGAGATCTGCGGCCCAAAATCTCTCCCCCTGACTCCACTTTTTTTCTTCCAAATCCCGTTAATTACCTCCGGTACCGAACCCTTTTCTCCTCCTCCTCCTTGATCTCCTCCCCCAGGAAGAAAGTCTTAGGTAGTACCACGAAGTGCTGCTAGCGCTTTTTATATCCCTCCCCCCCCCTAGCTGATGATCAGACTTCCCCCTTGAGTCAACTTCTTCCTCATAGTCTACCCCATGATTTCCCCTCCCGCCCCCCATTATCCCTCCATCCGTCTCTGGAGAGTAGCAGGAAACCGTGCATCTTCCAGGATCTTTTTTCCTCCCCCAGAGGGTTTCAAATAAAGGCGAACCCAGATCCTCACTTTCGGTCCAATTCTCCCCCTACTTTTCCGACCTCTCTTCCGGCCGTCTACGGTGGAGATATGTGTTTCCTCCAACCCTCTTCTCCTATCCATCTTCCTTCCACCTCTCCGGCAGCACGGTTTCAGAACCGCGTTCCTCTTTACTCCCCCCTGCAATTCGAGGAAACCACCAGTCAGGCTCCCTTTTTCTGACTTGAACGTCCTAGAGCCGACTCACGCCCTTCCCTTTCCAGTCCTCTTCTGCTGAGAAAGGACTAGATGTCTCCTAACTTACTTGCTTTTCGCGTCCCCTGATTTGGTCTATTTCCCCCTTTCCCTTCTTTGACCCTTTTCCACTTGGGCCGCTGCAAGAACCTGTCCCCCTCCATTCTATCTCAATCTTTTCTAAATTGACCCCGAAGCCCCCCCCTTTGCTTCAGCGTATGAATCTCCACGTGAGATGCGCTGATCTTCCCAATGAATACCTTCATTGTGTAGACGAAGTGCGTCTCATCGATGACCCCCCCCCCTTACCTCCCAAAGTAGGAGCCTCCCCCTGATAATAGATCTGAAGCCCTCGCCTCAGGCCCTTTTACCCTGTTCCCCACTGGCCCCGTGACTTCAGCTATCGAACTCTTTTATTTCCCCCGAAAACTCTCCCTATAGTGAACTCTCAAATGTCCCAGCCTTCTTCCGTCCACTCTACCCATTACGTCGGCGCGACTGCCCCCTTCTTTTTCAACAGAGCATCTCTATCTCTTTTCCGCCTCCCGTTCTCAGACTCGTTATTCTTCTTTCCTCCTCAAGACCTTTGTGCAGTCGCGACCGTTAGTTCATTCCCTTCCTTTAAGAATGGTGCCCTCTTCCTATTGTTTCGCTTTTTTATAGGGGACCTCTTATCTTTTCGATCCTGAATTCACTCTTTTGATTTCCCTTCTAGTACGCGGTTTCCCCCCCTCTCGAGGATCATTTTCCTGCGCTGGTGTCGATTGCCTTTTACAAGGAAGTCTTATTCGACGCCTGCGTCTTACGATGCAGTACAAGACCCCTCCCCCTCTCGATCTCGTGGCTCTAGCCGATGCTTACCGTCCCTTGCTTCGATGCTTGAGGAGAACTTTCGTGTGTAAGGCGTTATTTGTGTGTGTCGGACATGTTCCTCCCCCCAGGGCAATTGTTTTACCCCCCCCCTTAGTTAGATATACAGACATTCAGATCGTGAAAATCCCCTTTGCTTTACGCAGGTCAGACGTCGGTTTTTTTTGCAGACCTCCCGTATCTTTTAGGTTAACTTGTCTATGAGGTCTGCATCGTTTTATCCGTTTTTCTTCCTTGTAGATATTAAAGAATGCGATAACTATGGTCTTTTCTATTAGTTCCTTTTCTTTTTCCCCCTCTTGGTGTTTCTTAAACCGTGCTTTCCGCCTATGTTTTTACTTCTAGTTCCCTCGTTTTAAAGATTCGTCTTGGAGCTCCCAATAGGACTTTTCCTTCAACAGTCGACTCCTGCGTTCTATGACGTTTTTTTTTGATCGGATGGGAAGGAAAGCTGAGTCTGGAACTTCGTCCATTTTTTTCAAAGCTGTCTTTTTAGGCGAGAATCGGCAACTATACTCTTTTGCCCGCGACCATCTCAAACTTAGTTCATGCGGAAGTTGGTCCCTCGGCCCTCCTCCCCTTGAAGAAATCCTTGTATGTTCCGCGAGCCTTTATGTCTTTTTCTCGTTATCCCCGGTAAAAGGCCGGGAAGCCTCACCTCACCTCTATATAAAGAATGATGTCGCGTGTAAGCTCTTTCACTCTCCTTCCGGCAGAACGGGGTACCGGTCTCAGTTCTTTGTACATTTCTCTACTTTACGCGCAGCTTTTGAGAAGGTTGAGAACAAGTGATAGAGCTTCACTTTTCCCTCGTGTTAGATTATCTCTGTATGTTGGACGATTTTGATCCACTTCTTCTTTCCCTCTGGACCCTTGGCGGTGGCGGACGACTCAGAAGAGTATTAGAGACCCCTCCCCAGTGCTCCCTAGTAGATCATTCGTGAAACCTTCCACAACTGAAGACATCAATTTGGCTTCCGGATTGGTAGGCATGTTTTCCTGACCTCCAGATTTCATTTAGAATAACCGCAGTCCGCGTTTCCCTTTTTCTTTTCCCCCTCTGTAGCCTTCCTTCCCTGGAGTTTATGGAACATAGTTGGGTTGCCTTCACTATCCCTCCCCCCCAATGTTTTCCATAAGGGAGGCCGTGATCGCGCGTACTACTTGTGATGTACCTCCCCCCTCTTCCCTTCCTCAAGTAATGGCATGTTGAAAGGTGAGTGGCCCCCGGCTTTCCTCTCCAGCTCCAATGCCCCCCTTTCATGATGGTTTCCAATACTTCCCTTCACCTCCCTCTACTAGGTATCAGTCCTAGTTTGCTATCCTTTACCGCCTTCAGCAGGACGTTTTCCCCTTTTTTGGCCCAAGTTAATAGTCCCGTTCGAATTTATGCTCTTTGCCATCAGTACCTACTGCCCGAAGTCTTCCCTTTTCTCGGTGGAATGTTTTTTTTTCGATCGGGTGCCCCAGCCGCCAGCTGTCCATGCTCGTGATGAGCGGCCCTGCCCTTATTCTTACAGGAAGTTTGCCAGGGTGACGGGGAGTCCTATATCTTTTTTCTTCCCTTCTCTTCTTAGAAATTCTCGCTCAATCCCCCCTGCCTCCTTTTCTCTCCCCTTTTATTCTGATCCCCACAAATAGAATCAGCCACCAGTACCCTTTCCCCTTTTGGATACATGGTTTGCGGGATCTCCATTCAGATGGGGTCCCTTCTGCCCTTCCTCCAGGTGGAGACGGTAGTGGCAGCAGCTGTTCGAAAGGCTTGATTTCCCCCCACCCCCTCCTTGATATGTGAATTGCCTGGTATTTGAAAAATCAGGAAGATGCTAGGGTTCCCCCTTCCCTTCATGAAAGTAGATCCCTCAGACATCTGCGGCGGCGTAACATATTCTGCGACCATTTTCCCCTCCCCAGACCTACTAGAAGGATACATCCGACAGCGCTCGCTCCCCTTTCTACAGAGTTAATTGGTTTTTCCTTTTTTCACGATTCGACCACTTTATGTGTTCCAGGTCTTAAGTTTTTTGTGCATGGAAGGGCTCGGTTCTGTTGATTCCCTTTGGAAGTTGTCATAGCGTTCACCGAGATGCTCCCATTCCCCCTTTTCCCTGTGCCAAACGATTTAAAATGTAAAGAAAGGAGAACGTCCCCCTTTTCGATTGAGGTCCTATCTCTCTTCCCCCCTTACCCCCTTTGTGTTGTTGATTTCGATCTAGATCCCCTTCAGATTCCCTGTCGGTACATGGGTCTCTAGGGAAATGGGCCTTTTTTCTTTCCGTCCATATTTGACCGAGCATTGTATGCCAAGGCCCGTAGACCGACCCCTCCCCCCCCCTTCAAATAATGTCCCCCCCCAACATGAGTTTGTCGCATTCTTCCCGGGCCATCGTCTCCTTTTCCCGGAGACCTTGATGTAGATATGGACTGCACGCTCCCCTCTTTTTCTTCGTCTACAATATGTGTTGTGCTCCCTACGGCAGATGGACGGACCTTCCAGTGTCGTCCTTCCTTTTGACCACTGCGTACGTTCACAAGGCTTCCGATTTGAAGCAAACTTCCTTCAAGATAAAACGGCTTGGTGTGCAGAATCTTTCCGTCAGTAAATCCTCCCGATGCCCCACATACGTCCCCCTTTCGTACCGTCCCCCCCCTCCTCCCACAAATGGCGCTCCCCGCACCCTGGAGCTGTTATCGACCTGATGTATTTTCTTTACGTGAAGTATTTTGTTTCTCATCCAATATACCTGAGCCCCGGCGTGTGTTTTCTCGGGAAGTGACGTCCCCTTTTCCCCAATGGAATATCGCCGTAAGTACCCGAGTAACCACTGGCTTCCCCTGCGTTTCTCCAAATAGTCTCCCTGCGAATGGCCCGCGTCTATCTGCCCAGCACCCTCTCTGCCCCTTTTCCTCCCCCCCCCCGGTCCCACCCACGGTAGGTACTTCGTGCCCTGCTCAATTAACGATTTCCCTTTTTGCCGCAGACCCAACCCCCGTCTGACCGCAAAAAACTTATGCAAACGATTCTTTCGCCCCAGAAGTAACAATTCCTCTTTTTCTGTACTAATTACAAGACGTGGTCTGAATTTTTTTTGGCATTTGTTCTTATTCCCGACTCGACAATTCTTCCGTTAACTCAGTACTCAACCCCTGTTTTTTTTTCAGTGCAAGCCAATAGTCCAGTCGACCTCTCCCTTTATGAGTTACAACCCTTTCTTTTGGCTCATTCTCGATTTCCCCTATGGTAGAGCACCCTCCTAACCAGTGTGGGTAATCAAATCTCTGGCGGTGATCCCTTTTTCAAAAAATTGCTTTAGTACCTGGCGCTCCCCCGCGCATTTCCCTCCTCACAAATTGAATGGAGGACAGGTGCTCCAGACATCCCAACCCTTTATGAGAATGAAAGTTTTTTTCTTCGGAAGTCGTCTGAATTCTCCTGAAGCACGGCCCCACTGCCCTCTTCACGGCCTCCTTTGATAGTCCCCATGTCGGCCAACCCGAACCGGTTTTCTTTCAGTATAAATATCCGGCGATGCGCACTCTCACCATGACTTCCAACCAACTGCCTCGAGACCCCCCCCCCCCCCCCCATAAAGTAAATCCGGTGACCGTGTTCTCAAGGAACTTTGAGCAGGAAAAGAGAAACGAAAGTTTCGTTTGTCGTCACCAAGACCGGTCCTGTGATACGCTTGACAGGGGATGTTTTCCTCCCCAACTCTCGCCCAGGGGTCGCTTTTTGCGAGAAGTTGACAGGAACTTGTCGGCAATGTCCTTCGGTCAAAGGAAGGATGTCGCGCCTGAGTCTTAAGTGTTCGAGTAGCGGCCCCTCTGAAGTGTCAGAGAGAGACGACAGTTTCTTTTCGTTGAAAAGAAAGGTCACGAGGCCAACGCCCGGAAAGTAAATTTACCTTCCCTTTCTGTCCCTTCCTACTAAGAGAGTCAGAAGATCTTCCGATGAGGACCATTAAGTCTTTTCATCTGGATACCCATCTTCGTTCTCTCCTCCGCAATCCGAATCTGGATCTAGCCTTCTATACCGTTACCAAGAGGGAGGAGCTTGAAGGTTTCTTAACTCCACCCCCACAGAGTTGCGATGATTCTGCCCCTGTCCCCCTGACTTTTTTTTTTTTTTTTTTTTTTTTTTTTTTCTCTTTCCTCCTCTTCCACCCTTTGGGTGACCCCCTCTTTCATGGATTGAATTCTAAGGTCCATCTCTCCCTGAGACTCCCCCCTCATTCGACTGTGAAACGCCTCTCTCATTAAACTAGGCCCATTCCCCCTGCAGGCGGTAAGTCCCGAACCTCCATTTTCTTTTAGAGATTCCAAAGTTTTGGTTTCCTAGCCCCCCCGAAACCTTCTCTCTTGGTGAAAATTGGGAATGAGTTCCGCTAGATCCCGGAACCTTTTTTCCGTCCCCCAAACTTGCGTTCGACCTGCTCTCAAGAATTTTAACTTGACGAAGACACCTTCTTAAGCGGTCTACCGTTTGAACGTTCTCTGACCTCCTTTGATTGAACTCAACTGGCGTACCCCAAATGCATTTTTTTAACTCAGTTTCGACTCGATGACACCTCCTTTGTAATTCCCGAACTCTCCCAAAGAGGCCTCAGCCACGCCCTCGAGACTCGTTGGTAACCCGACGAAGAATCATAGGTAGAGCCCTGGCACCGGTCGCCCCGGACTGCAAACATCGAAAAAAACACTTCCGAATTCCCTTTCACGCGCCCAAATCTCGTTAAGCCCGCCATGAGGACCCCTTTTTTTTTCCCTGATGCCGAAAGCCTATCCTCGAAAAGGCAAAACGGTCACGAGGAAATTGGAAGATACCTTGGGATAGCAAGCCTTTGTTCTGGGTGGGTTCTGGACTTTTTCCGTCTCTCTCACGCAGAAACCCCGGTACCGGCCGGACGTTTTGAGCCCCCGTCAGCTTCCGGATACCTAATAATTCATTAATTTATCTTCCGCCTATATTCCTTTCCCATTTAATTCGGAGCCACTTTCCTAAGCTGATGAGTAAAGCGTTTCCAGGGTACGGGCGCACCTTATCTACAGTATGGAGAAGTGCGGTTTTCCACGAGAGAAGGACTCCCTTGTGGATTTGACTCTTTTTACGATTGCCTTATCTCCACCCATCGACCAATCACCTCTTTTAAAAGGATTAGTCCGAGAAGCTCTAGATAGTGGAACGTTACTACCCTCCTGAAGCATCTCGCGCCGTCTGGGATTTTGGACGCTGTTGCGATGCTTGCGCTTCACTTCGGGAAGGCTAATTGGTCTGGAAAGCATTTTCGTGCGAGAGGTCTCGCAACCGTTTCACAACTCTCCCCCTTTGTTAATCGACCAACAATAAGTTTTTTGCGAAGAGCGCAAGAATTCACCCCAGACCCCAGTCGGAGGACGTAAGCCTCTTCGTCCCCCTAAGTTCCCCGCCTCACACGATACCCCCCCCGCTAGAGATTCGCTCGATGGGTTTAGGTATTGGATCTTCTTTCCGAATTTAGCCTTCCGTAAACGAGGTTTTTCGTCTCTGTGCGCACCGTTTTTTTGCTCCCAAACCCGGTTGCGCTGTTCCTTCCGGGGACCTTGAGAACGTTTTTTCCTCCCCCTGGTGGGAGGGAAATGAAAAATAAGCGGAGCAAGGGTTCTATAATTAATTCGCGCGACCACTCTTCCGCAGTAGGCTCATGCAGGTCGTGAGTATTTCCATAGGGCATCATGGCCTTTTCCCCTTCGCGGGCCGATCTAATTGACAAATCCATCACGGCCGTTTTTAGCAGACTAACTTAAAGTCCTGTAGTCTCTAGATGCTATTGAGGCCTCATTTACCTTGCCGTCACAATCCACTGGGAACTCCCTGAGAAGACGGACCAGAGGGTTTCTTTGGGAGAACGACCTGACCCCCGAATGGGAGAGAAGATCCCAACTTGCAGGGCGCCAAAAGGAACACGTTTAGAATGCCTTCTGGAGGGTAATGTGATCCACTTTTACCTTCCGAGAACGACTTCCCCAGAGCAAGGATCGGGCTGCTGCTGAGAGAGGTCGTATTGCAATTCGTTAGCATTTTTGGGAGAAACAGGACTACGAGAGCCCCCCCTTACTATTGAGCTATACGGGTGGGTTGTTCTAGGGGGCCCCCCCCCTCTCAAAACTTCCCCTTTTTTTTCCAGAGGGTCCCAGTGGAGCGTAGGATGTACCGACCGATTCCCAGGATTTGGGTACGAGCAACCGGGCCTCAAGTACGCCTGTAGTCTTTTCCGGGAAGAAGGGTTTTGGACGACCCAAGTGAAGAACTCTCAAAGGGAGGGAGGCGGGCCTATAGTATTGAGAGGAAAGGTACCGAAGAACGTTCGGGTGCGTCCTATCCCAGACCTTAGAAGTTTAGAGGGCCCCTGATTAAGCCCTCTTTTAGAGGGACTCTGGGGACTTCACCAGAGTGGGCGAACAAGATCTATCTCCCAGATTTTCCAGAACCCCACTTAAGAGTGTTTTCCACGAAGACCCAGGGATTGTGGAACCGGGTACCTGCCGAAGGTCAGAAGTCTTGAATGAAGTTAATAAGACGGCGCCCCAGGTGCACTTACAGAGCCGGTTCTTTCCAAGATCCACTAACATGCCAAACACTTTAATTGATTTGGCCTAAATGGACAATTCTACCCCGGAATTATGTCTCTCTTAGCGGGTCGCACCTTCTTTGTCTATTCGATTTCTTTTTACTCAGGCCTTTGCCTGGAGTACCCCCCATGCCAACGTCATTAGGTCCCATTCCTTTTATAATGTGCACGTGAAAGGTCCCAGTACAATCAGGCGTTTTTGCCGCGTTTAATGTTAGTAGCGGTTGCCGGGAGATATTGGACTCAGTAATCGCATGCTCGTGATGGTTCGGTCCCGAATCTGCCTACCGGCTCATGTTTTCTATTTTTTGGACATATCTCTGGCGTGGCTCCTGAAAGGATTTATTTTTTAGCCGTCAATCCCCCAGCCTTCATTCCGATTGGATCATTCACCACCCTCATTTCAATACAGTCCCATCACTTTCGTTGCAGTTCCTGGTCGGGATTCCTGTTCAGTGGCGGGCAATTTCCAGAGGACTGCTGGCCCTTGAAATGCTCCAGGACCTCGTTCCCCTGCCGATTTCGTACTTCACTCTGCGATCCCGCACCCCCCTCCGGGTATTTTTGACAACTTTCCACTGTTTGACAACGCCGCATGTTGCCCTCCCCTGGGCTCCCTTTTCCGCCACTTTGACGGCAGCCAATTCGTAGCTGTCGCAAGCCCGGAGGAGCAAAAAACAGGCTTCGCAGATCCTCGCCAATGCCCTGCACTTCCCTTTACCGTCAACAGCCGAGCTCACGACCCATTTAATTACGACGTTTTAATTGGTATAGTGCAATAATCCCAACCCAAGATTTCTCTGGGGACAATGATTTTCTTTTTTTTCCTGCGGACCTGTCAGTTCCTTTGCCTTTCTTGTGCCCCCTGTACCAATTCGGTTAAGAGATCCTCAACTCCCCCACATTGACATTCCCACTTTCCTACACCCTCCTAAGATTCCCCTACTGTCTCAATCTCCTTTACTACTCCTTTTGTTGTTTTTTCTAGAGATCGTGATCTTTATCTCTACAGTAGGTAAGGGGCTTTATAGGGATGGCCTGTTTTATTTTCATCTTCCAAGAAAGACTTGATGACCATGAGTAAGCAAGCACGACCACCTCCCGGCCACAAATGGCCCCCTTTTTCAAAATCTGAGTTGAGTCGCCATTATTTTTTCTAACTTCCACCCCAAAAGTTTACTCAGTATCATCGTTTAACTTCGATAGATGTTTCCCTTTTATATGGTTATACGTCCCTCCGGAATATTTTTTTAAACTATTTTCCATCCTCCGACGCTAGGATCCGACTTGCGAAAGTACAGTTTGAACCCCCCTCTTTGTCACGACGGCGTATTACGCCTTTTTCACAGTACCCCAATTTAACGACTTTTTGATGTCCCGACTTAGATGCACATAACGCCCACTTCCCGTAATTTCCCCTATTTTTTCTCCTTTTCCCGATGACTCCCGTCCCACCGTATCCTTACCTTGATGTCCTGCTTTAATTCTCTTGGGAATGCCCCCCTCATAACTGCCTGCGGTGGTGATGGCTCTTCCTTCTCAATCCTTTGAATCCCCCCCTTTTCCCCCCTACAAACATTCTCAGCTTCCCCGGAGGCGGACATCACGATATTGCTGACTTGCATCGCTACCCCCATCTCACAGACAGGATGACTTCCCTGACATTAGGGTTACTGCTGAAACTGCTCCCCCAAGGTCGAAGACTATGTAAATTGTTTCCTCCTACAACCTCTTTCTTTTTCCGCGTAAACTCCCGTAGCCAAAAGAGGATGATCGCCACTGTAAAAATTCCTCTGAATTTCCCCCCAGTACGACCCCTATTCCCCCCACCCCCCCCTCTCCCCCCTACCCCTTATTCTGCCGCCATCCCTACCCCTCGCCCCCCTCACCCCCTTACCTCACCCTACTCCCTTCTTTATTTCTCCCTATCTCCCTCCTCCACCCCTCCCCGCACACCTTTCCCACCACTCCCCCCATCTCCCCTCCCTTCTCCCCTTCGCTAATACCCCCTCCCGCCCCCTTCCACCTTCTACCCGCCTTCCCCCTACTTTCCTATTTTATCCTCCCTATCTACCTCCCCCTACCTCCCGGCTACCTTTGGCACCACCCCCTCTCTCCTCCCCCCCCCCCTTTCGCTTTTCTCCTTCTCCCACCTCTTCCCTCACCCATTGTTCACCCTCCTCTCCCCTGCTTATGTCATCGCACATCCTTTCTCTTACCCCTTTTCCTTTCCGTCCCCTCTCCCCCCCTCTCTCCCACCAACCTGCTCCCCATTACCCCCCCTTTCTCTCACCTTTCCGCCCCCTCCCCCCCTCTTGCTAGCTCCCCTTCCTCCTCCTCCCACTCCTGTGCCACCTCCCCTATCTTCCCCCACCCCTCACCACCTCTCCCCCCGCCCCCCTCCCCCTCTCTGCCGTTCAGCCGTTTCCTCTCTCTTCTCTTTCTACTGTCCCTCCTCTCCTCCACCCATTCCTGGTTTCATCCCCTTCCCCTTCCCACTTCTCATACTTAAACACCTCTGCAATATCTTCCCTCTTGCCCTCTCTCCCACTCCCTTCGCTACAGCCCTCCGTGCCCCCCCTTTCCGCCCACCCCCCGCTCCTTCCTCACCCCACCTCATCCTTCTCCCTCCCATTCTTCCCCTCCCGCTCACCACTCTACCTCTCCCCCACCCCTTCCTCCACCCCTCTCCTCCTTCCTCAACCCTTTCGTCTCATTCCCCTCCCCCTCTCTTCCCTCTACCTCCTAACACCCCCCCAAACACCCCCACCACCCCCCCACCACCCCCATCTCCCCTTTCCTCCCCCAACCTCCCCTCTTTTCGCCTCCCCTCTCCCCCTTTTCACCCTATCCCCCCCTCCTCCCCCCCCTCCCTTTCCTAATCGGCCCCCTCCTAACTCGCCCCACCCCCTCCACCTGTCCCCTAAATATCCCATCTACTCCGTCGCTCCCCTACCCCCCCCCCTCTCTCGACGACCCCCTACCCCCCTCCCTTCCCCGTCCCTCCACTTACTCCCCCCCTCTCCCCTCTCCCTTTTGCCCTTTGTCTCCTCCTTCCCTTCACCCCCACCTCGCCCCTCCCCCCCCCTCCCCACCCCCCCCTATCCGCCTCCTCATCTCACCCCATGCCCTCTTCCTCAAAGGGATCCCCATTCACTTTCCAGTTTGGCATTCTGTTTCTTATCACTCCCCCTTATGCCTCTTCCTTCACCAGGACTTACTTAAACTGTTTTTCCTGGTCCCCCTCCAAAGCACCCTCAAAGTTCACGAAATTATTCGTTTCTCAACCTGATTTTTGTCTCATCTCTGTGGGCACCACTTTTCCTTCCCCCCCTACTCCCGTACTTGTCGTGGTAACCCTGCCAATATAAGGGTGACCCATTTAGCTACGCACCACTCGTGCTTTCGTCCTTGTCTCGCCCCCCTAAGCGACGGACACGCCCATTCACTTGCTTTTCCAAATTTGTCCCTTTTCCAAGAAACTTCAATGATGAGCATGCGACTGAAAGTGCGCTCCACAGGAAATTCTCCTTTAATTCGTCAGACAATGCCTCGGCAATAGCAGTGTTCCTTCACAATGTCGGTCAACATTCCCCTTTTAGCCTCCGAACCATAGGTCAATTGGAGAGACTGATGCAACTTAGACCCCTGCCTCCCCCCCATGCGAAGCCTTCTATACCCCCCCCCCACGTTCCATACCCTTCCTTTGCCCGCTCGTGCTCGACCGTACGGTGATGCGAATAACACCCCCTTCCGAATAATGCGTAGACGCACGTGCAGTTTCTCTCTCCCGCGCCCTTTTTTTCTGAATTATCAAAGATCCAGTTATGCGCTGAGATAATCTCCCACAGGCAATTGAGGGAATGTATGATTACCTCCCCCTATTAAATTACGCGACAGATCCCATGTCCCCTTCGGTGTGAGAGTCTCCCAAGCTTCTTCTTTCTATAGTTTGTCATTCTTTCTTTCTCCAGAAGACAAGAGGGTCAAATACCCTTCCTGAAACGAGCTAATTTCACTCACTTTCTTCTTTAACCATTTCGGATGAAAGACGATTCCCCCAAGCGAGATGACGTCCGTCTCCAGGTGGAGAATGTGTTCCCCTTCCCCCCCCCCGAAATCGAATCATTTGATCGAGCCACGCTTCTCCCCCCTCAGGAGGCAGCTGCAACCCTTTGTCCCCGCTGAAGGGTCCCACGAGACATATTTTTTTACAGTCATTTCCCTTCTACAGTTTGCTGCAACTTCCTCCCCTCTCCTAACTCCATCTTAGGAACCTCATCAATCTAGGGTATTCTAGAAGGAGGTCAGTGATGCCTTCACCATTGAAGGGCCCTTTTAGCCGACTCAACCCCTGGCGATCGAAATCCTTAGGTTTCCCCAAATGGACCCCTTGCGGGCCTCTTGCAGAAATGGAATACCCTCCCTTTTCCCGCTACCTTGACCCTCTTCGTTCCTTCCAGTTCCCCTCTTTTCAAATTTCTGATTCCGTCCTTACTGATCGTGATCTCTCTGAGAGTGCCCACCCTTCAGAATCACCTCGGAATCCGAAGGAGACTCCCCCCGATGACCAAGGGTTTACCCCGTCCTAGACCCCCACGCGAGCCTTTCTCAGCGAGAGTGGACCCTAAGCCGAGGCCGGTCCCGAGCCCTTTGCCCTTCTTTCCCCGTCCCGTTACTTGTCATGAAAAGATAATGCCCTAACTCCGACTAGCACCCCCTCGGAACGAGCGCCCAGATGCCACACGGATCTCTAACTTGACATTCAGGTTTAGAACTCAAAATTATAGTCCAAGAGC
>Ga0179591_1335206_pt1 | contig 17965 bp, 21 predicted proteins | sample CZOMad2_1_08_16f_FD_182891 | JGI IMG/M metagenome (GOLD analysis project Ga0179591, IMG submission 182891) | Vadose zone soil fungal communities from Angelo Coast Range Reserve, California, USA - CZOMad2_1_08_16fungal (PacBio error correction) | ecosystem: Environmental > Terrestrial > Soil >... | reverse complement strand
AAGTTCCAATGAACCTCTCTCTTCTTGGTCTCTTTCCCCCCCCTTTTCCATCTAAATAAGAGATCTTTCCCTTTGTAGTCTCCTGGCAGATCAATCCATGTTCCTCTGATTCTCAATTCCCCCCGTCCCTTCGGCCCTTGTGTTCTGCAAGACTCGAGAAAATGAAAACCGATCCTCCCCCTCCCTGAGCCAGATTAGTCCCCCTTTCCTCCCCCCCCCCGGACTTGCTCCAGAGAAGGATGATGCCAATTTTTTTTTCTAGGCTCCGCTGGTTCTTCATCTTCTCTCGCACCCTTCATTCTTTAATAACGAGTGTCGAAATTACCTCACTTCCTCCAGACTTCTCTTTAAGATGCACTAAGACGCGCTTTGGTACGTTCGCCTGCCTGTTAAGGAACTTTTTGTCTTTTTTTCTTTCTTAGCATAGTCGCCGCTGTTGGGATATAGAGTAAACCAGTCCTGTTTTGCTGATTGTTGCAAGTGAAGACGTGACTTGAGCGTAGATGTTTTAACCCTCCCCTCTTTTTTCCCCTCTTTCTATCGTTTTTCTTTGGAGGAACTTGGTCTGGTGAGTATGAAGGTGACTATGGACAAATTCTTCCCCTCTCAGCAGTGGTTCTCCCTTCTTTGACTACGCGACAAGATGGATCCACTTGACTGCCTTTTTTTTTAGGTGACTTCCACCTCCATCCGTCTTTGCAATACGCCCTGCCCATCGTCCGCAACTGGCGGAGGAGGCAGATCTTCCCTTCTTTTCCCCAAACGAAGTCCCCCCCCCTCCCCCTTCGCGAAGTTCGAAGGGAACTTGTCTCCCTTCGATTTTGGTGAAGCCACCCCGTTCATCCTGTTTTGAGTAAGGGTGGCTCGAATTCGACGTTGGTTTGTATCCCCCAACTATCCTTGCCCCATCCCTTCACGCTCCCCCTCTCCCTTCTTTCTTTCGGACTCGAAAGGCGAATGTCTCCCTCGCTCTTTTTTTCATCGACTCCGACATCTCGAAACCGCAATGCCTTCCGTCCGCCGCCCTATTCACCCCCCACTCCCTTCCACTCTCGCAGCCAACTCTCCCCCCCAACCCTTTCCTCATCTTGTACTTTGAATTTCTGGTTTCCAACCATGCTGAAACGTTTTTTTCAACATTTCCTCCCCCTTCATCCTCGCGGAACCCTAAAAGGCGTCCGAACTTTCCCACCGGCCATCCTCTTTCTTTTTTCCGCCCGCCCGAAAGAAATCCCCCCCTCCTTTTTCGCAGACGCCCCCCTTCTCTCCAGATTGAGAAGTGGTACGCGGCGCGCATCTCGGTGCAGAGAACGCGTGTAAAGCCTTTACATTTTATCGCCTGTCCTTTTCTCGATCCCTCTTCCTCCCGTCGGATGAGCAACGACAGTTCCCGCGGTCCCCCTTCGCCCGCGGAGATGATTCCCGCCTCCCTTTTCATTCGTCTCTATCAAAAAACGCACAAGTTTTTCCCTTATCCACCTATCTTACGTGCAAAATTCACCCCCAACTCGATCCTGTCCCTCTCCTCCAGTTCCCTTATCCAAACGCCCAAAACTCCTCTTTTTCTTTCCCTCGTTTCCTTTCCCTCTATACCGGATCGGTCCAGATGGATTCAGACGTCGCCGTCCCTCTTTGGTCCTTCATTTTTTTGACAAAGCTTTTAATGCCAACCGATGGCCCAAGACCCCTAGCCCCACCAATTCCTTCGCCTGATAATCTTACTCCTGGATGGAAAGGGACATATTTGGCCCCCCTTTTGAACCAGATTTATCGGTCCTTCATCTTTCCTGAAGGGGGGGGCAACTGCTCTATACCATAAATACTTTCACTGTTTCGTCGAAATGCTCTGGCGGAAAGCCACTTCTCCCTGAAAACCTCCCTGATCTTGGCCTTAATATCTAATCCTGGTACGATGACCCTTACTTTCCTCGGACTCCCCCCCCCCCCCCCCCCTTTTTGCAAACCGATAGACACCAATTTTTCAACGCTGACCCCACCTTTTACCAGCCCCCCTCCCCCATCGCTTTTGTCGTCATTGTAGCGCCTGGCCCCCCTAGACCCCCTTCCCCTCGTGGAAATTATGCCTCACCCCCCATGTTTATTCTTTTCCCCCTTCCCTTATTGTCACCTTCTCCGCCGTGTATGCGGCTTGGCCCATCACTAAGATCACCTCGGAAATCTTCTCCGCAAATTTGCCTATGACGACAAACCGGTTTCTTGGCGGTTTTCACTTCCCATCACTCATTCCCCGCTCCTTCTCCTCATTTGTTGTTTGAGAGAAGTTTGCCCTCTCCGACTATGTCTCCTTCCCCCGCCTAAAAGCGTTTTTTTTGCAATTGCTCTATGGTCTCTCATTCTCTGCCGTGACTGCCGCTTCCAGATCCCCCAGCATCATTGACACTTAACTAAACCCCATTTGCTACTTGCCACCCATGTCAACTGACTCTTTGTTCAAGCATTCAACTTCCTGACAGGACTTCTTTTGGTTTCCCCCATTGCGCAAAAGTGACCCCTCCTTTTTGGGTCTTTTTCCTACTATCTTCCCCCCCGATGTATCAAGCCCCCTAACCCGTCACTTCCCCCCTCTCCCTCGGGGCAGGTTAAACCTAGGCTTATTTCCCTCTTTTCTTTTCCCCACCCCAACGAAGGCGGCACCTTTGACCCTTTCCTCCTCTGCAATTTCCCTTCCCGACATATACTCTTAGCACATAAACCCCCTTTCTCCGCCTCTCCCCATGCAAAATAGGTGCACTCAATTTCTCTTTCTCGGTGAGAATTCAATGACGCTATAGTTCTTGTCTTCTTTTTTGCCTGCTCTAACCCCACAGATTGTCCATAAAGCCAGGGGTTTACACGTGTTTTTTCTCCATCAGTGCCGCCATCTCCCAACAACCCCTCGGAGAACCCTGAGCTAGCATTTTTGGCTTTGCCCTCCTTCCAGTTCGAGTCTTTCGGTAGAGTTGGAGATTGCAGCCGATCCAATTGTCAGAGTCTCGTCTTTTTTTTGATTTCCCACTCCCTGCGACTTGCGAGTTAGATTTCATTCTTCCTTGGTTTCCCTTTCCTTTGCCCTCAAGGATTCTCTTTTCCCCTCCAGGAACGATTCAGTTAAGATACGCCGTTTCCCCTCTTTTCTCTTCCCGAGATTCCCCTGCCGCCCCTCACCAATCGCAGAGTTGCCACCGATATTTTCCTCTCCCATCTTTTGGCCCCCCTTAGTTAACACCTCTCGAGTTCGTTTCTGGTTTCTCTGGACACTCCTTTTTTAGGCCTGAAGGGCGTCTTCTATTATTTGAAACCCCCCCCGTTACCCCCCCCCTCCTTTTCACACAGAAAATGCCCGGAAAAATCTTTCCTTTTTTTTTTTTCGCTTAGCTGGCGATTGTCTTTTTTCTTATTCTCTTCATGTGTGTGCGAGAGGTTAGGACAACTTATTTTTCGCTCCTTCCATAAGCTTTCTCTCCCCTTCCGCAATCAAGAGAGGTGCCCTCCCGCGGGAGGCCGGAGACATATGTTCTATTATTTTGTTCAGAAAACGCTTCGATCGCGGCCACACCTTACGACCCTTCGTCCTTCCCTTTTGCCTCACAAATCTCAGGTCCCCGTTCCGGCTTTTCCCTAATCCGCGAAGGGCTTTGTTTCTTGGCCGCCGGTAATTTCCCGACGGACGAAGTTCCGCTTTCTTATCCGTCGTATTTTCGTCCTTGTCCAGGTTTTCCTTCATCACAACTTGTCCCTCATTTTCCCTTCGATCCGTTTCCTTTGCCGCTCCTTCCTTGTACCTGAAATCTGTGCGGACTGTTTTCACCTCCTTTTGGCTACCCTTCCTCTCCACGCACCCTTTTTTCCACCCGGGCAAAAGGAGAGCCCGCACCTCCTTTTGTTACAAAGACCCCCTGCTCTATACTCCCAGGCTTCCACAACATCTTCAACCGAAAATGAGTTCCCATTTATTTCTCCAAAACCCTCCCCTCCTTGCATGAAATAAAAAAATAAACGTTGCCTTCCCCCGGACGGCGGTCACGTGAAAAAGAGTCGCGAGGGGATTTCGTCCTAGCGGAGACCCTGTATTTAGACAGTCCCCCCCCCTAGGTTTGCAGATTTCCCCCCCTGTGCTCGAATACCCCCCCAATCACCTGAGCATATAACGTTCCCAATAATAAGTTCTCCACTTCCCTCTCTTCCCAATAAACTTTCGCCTTGGCGGAGGAGTCGGTTTTTTGCAGTGGATACTCTTGCCTCTGAACCTCCGGTTGTTGCTTTCCTTGCTCCCGGTCAATTTACTCCAACTTATTTCCTGAGAGAAAGTTGACTCACCCGGCCTCTTTCTTTGAAGAGAATTCTTCCCCCTCGACCCAGAATGAGAGAGAGGGGGTCCCCCCATCGGGCGGAGATTATTTTTCAATTCCTTTCGGGGGGTTGTTGACGATAGTCAAAGAGGATTAATGAGGAGTAGTGAAGGGTTTTGTGTCTTTTTATTGTTGGTTTTTTGGTTTTTTTTTTGCTTTGCTTTATTTTTTTGTTTTTTTTGTGGTGGTTTTTTTTTTTTTTTTTTTTTTTTTTTTTTTCTTTTTTTTTCCTTTTTTTTTTTTTGTTTTTTTTTTTGTTTTTTTTTTTTTTTATTTTTCCTGAGGGTTTTTCCCTCTCCTTTCCTGCATAAGAGATGAAATTTGCTCAACCGATGTAGATACCTGGAAGGAACTTCTGTAAGCCGTCCGCTTCCCACCCCGTCCTCCGGCCCCGTGTATAGAATATCCTGCCAATGAAAAACTCGTTGGCCTACCACCCCTCCCTCAGTTTTTCCCCACGGGCTGCCCCCCCCCTCCCTGTTCCGCGCGAGCTGCTCCCCCTTGAATTTTTGCTAGGTACTTATTTTTTTTTCTAGTTTATTTTCGCCCTCCCCGTCTCTCTTCCCCTCGGTTGTGTTTTTCTCCCTTTTTGTTCGAAATTAGTCAATCACCCATTCTCCATTAGATTGACTCATGCCCTTTTTAACTTTGCCGCATTTGCGTTTTTTTTGGATGTCCTTGGCCTCGACGGATTGGGGCGTCGTCCCTCCTTTTTTCGTCTCTTCAAGGCAAGCAGTTGATTAATTGACGGCGAGTCCCGATGTGTGCACCTACTCTTTAGGACTCCATCTTTTTCCTTCCGGACATGGCTGGGAGTCTGCCTTCCAGAACATAGCTGGTCCCAAACCTCAGGCCTTTTATTACACTCTGACCCCCCCTCCCCTTCTTCGTCCGATGCAAGGAACTCCAAGTTTTTTTTCCGGACCAAAAACAACCGCCTATCCGTCGTTCTTAAATTTCCCCCCTCCGCTCGTGGCACTTCGGTTTCGCGTTTGGCCCTATTCCCCCTTTCCCCCCCTCGTTCAACTCCCTTTCGCCTTCTTGCGTTCGAAGTGAAGTAGCGTTTTCTAAAGCCCCCCTTAGCTTTGTTTCAGGCCCTCCTCCGTAACATTCTTCTCGGGTTGGCTGATTCCTCGTTCCCACCAGGCCCCCCAGACGTTTTTCGATTCAAACAGATCTATTCCCTTATGCTCCCCGCTTTCCTCCTCTCTTTTGCGTCCTTTTTTCCGATTTGATCTTCGAAATAGGAATTGGAGGACGCACGATTTTTTTTCCATCGAGCGCACACAGTAAATTTCTCCAATCCACACCTGTTTCTACGACTATTTGAAGGAAGTTTTGTGCCTTTTTTTCCAACTTTGCCCTCTTTTCCCCCCACTGAAGAGAAACTAGGAATTGGGTCAAACGATTTCCTCCGTAACTTTCAGTGCATCCAGCTCGGTGTAAGTCCCTCGCCTTCCCTTCCTCCTCAGGTTAGCCCCCTTCTCCCCCCAAATTACGTTATAACGAGAAAGTTCCCTTTCTTTTTTTGGCCTATCATCTTTTCGCTACTCTCCCGTCTTTCCTTTTCCCTTTAACTCCGTGTGTTCAGAAGCCCCAAAAATTCCCTCGACTGACGTTTTAACTTGAATGATCTCCCTTTTACCCCTGTCCCCCGCCCCTTGGATAGGAACCCTGGCCCAGCGAAAGTTTTCTCTCCTCTTTCCCCACCACAACCCCCCCCTACGCCGCCGTTGAAATTGAAGAAGTGCAAAAACTCCCCCTCTCCCCCCCTCATCCTGAAGCCCTGCCCCGAAGGACAAATAAAAAATTCCCGCCCCCCCCCCTTCCGGCGTGACTCCTCGGTCCTTGTTCCCTTCCCTTTTCATTAGATCGCGTCATCTGGCGCGAGAAGAGCCGTTTGCCCCCCCTTTCTTTGATTGATATCTCGTTCTGGTTTTTGGAAAAATCGTAATACTGCACAACGATGCAATCGGCATTCCCACCCCTTTCCAGTTCCCTTGCCAATAGAGATTATCGTCAATTTTTGCTGATCTTTCTCGACGAGCTTGACAAATTTTTGTTATGGAGCGCTTAGTCCTTCTCAGGGATGCTCTCGTCCCCTCCCTTCTGTTAATTACAAAGGCTTCTTGGACACCCCCTTCCCCCAAAGCCCCCAACCCCCCCTCCAGCGAGTCTGGCGTTGCCTCCGGGAGAATTTCCTTGGCCTTCTCTGTGCAATTCTTGTGTGAAAAATTTCGAGGCACCAATGAACCACGCCTATACCCTTCAATCCTCGCGTCCGTTGTATTCGAACAGAGTCAACGTACGATGTTTGAAAATGATTAAATTCCCCCTTTGGAGTACATTACTGCACGATTTCTTTTCATTTTTTCCTCCGCCGTGTCTGATTGGATGGCCTGAATTAAGATCCCACGATCATCGCTGCACCTCTCTCCCTAAAGCCTGGTGAGGTGACCCCCTCCAAATTTGATTCTTGCAACTTATCATGCTTGTGTTGTTGTCTTCTGAGATACCTTAAGAAATTTTTTTTCCCTTTCTTTCACAAGACCTCCGTTCCCGTAGCGATTGTCTTACTATTTTCCTTTTTATTTCGGCCCAACCCTTCCCACCCTCGGTCTTATGCTATCCCTCCCCCCCCCCTTCATGAATAAATGTGTCTTTGTGAATTTTAAGGCAATTTTCCCATGTTCTCGTGTTCCGCCACGGACGCCTAATTGTTGCCCTTCCCCAGTGTGGAGAGTGTGGGGTTTTGTTTATATCTGACTGACCCGCTTTTCTGGAGCCCTACCCCTTTCGCTGCTTCCTGATTTTCGCGGTCAGTCCCGAATATGTTTTTCTTTCTCCCTTTTTCTTTCCTCCCACGCCTTCCGTAAATTCAGCTTTCACTTTCGCGTCGACTGTCACCTTCTTCCTATTTTAATAAACGTCGTCTAAAAAGTTCTCCTGACCCCCTCTTCCCTTCAATCAATGGAGCTTAGCTTCTCTGTTGAGAACCTTTTCCAATAGTTTTGTTCCGTTTCTTTTCTTGAACAGCGTGTATCAACAGACGTGAATTTTCTTCATTAGGCACCTTCCGGGTGAGCAACCCGTGCTGACCCCTTCAGATCTTTCTTCCACCCCACGCAAGGCTTTCTGACAAATTCGATCCATAGTAGTTTTTGGAGTTGCTTTTTTTTTATTGATGTCCACTCTTCGATGATAAGAAGATGGCTGAGTGAGTTTTTTTTTTCAGCGTTCACTTTCTGGATCTTTACTTGCTTTTTGGAATCGATCAAGCTTGCCTGGAGACTGTTCTTTCTCAGGAGCGGTTCCTTTTCCTCTTGTTTTCATGGAGGGCCATCATTTCAGGCAGTCTCTTGACCTTTCCCCCTCCCTCGACGCCGTTCGGCTTAATCTTCCGTGAGGAAAACGCCCCTTCTGCTCTGCCTCCCTCCCCCCTCCTCGTGAGAAGAGAAAGGCTTTTTTTCGTAGCTCGCCCCTATTGGTTCTTTTTTGTAAATTCACCACCCTGATATCCCAGCTGGCCAGGTGTTGACGTTCTTCTTCCCTAAGTTCCCCTCCTAGCCTGACTTTCGCAGGAGTCTCCACAAAGGCCCAACCCGTTCTCCTTTTCGTTTTATTGATTGCACAAAGAAAATTTCCACCAATTTATTTCTCTTTTCGTTTTTCGGCTTTTCTTCCCTCCTATTGGCGGCGGTTGGTTGTCGGATTTTTCCTGTGCCCTTAGAGCCGAATTCGCGACCTCCTCGTCTGCCTTCGAGCCACACTTCTATCGCGGCGTTTGGCGCTAGATCCTCCTTTTTTCCTTTGAGTTGATCCATTTTTTCCCCCCCTTTTCTCCGCGGAACAAAACTTGACATCCGGAGTGTTCCGGACACGTGGCCCTCTCTTCTTACTTCGAAGGGTCATGCGAACGCATCGCGACGTTTTCTTTTGACGGGCTCCCCCTCGCCCGCCGCCATTCAGCACGAATAGTATTGCTCTCCCTTTTGTAGTTTTTTAATTCCCCATTCCCCTTTGTGCTTTCCGGCCGGCCCGCCGTTTCTTTCCTCTTTTTCAGAATCCCCCTCCCCTTGGTTCGGCTTTGCCCGTTTTTAGGAAACGGGCAGGATCCTCCCCTGGCCTTTAAAATTCCAGTCATCCCCATCGTTTTCGTTGAAATCGTCCCAAGTTACCGTCTCCTTCTTCCTTCCCAACATCCTCCCACACATGCTTGACGCAGATACCCATACTTCCGCTATGAGAATTGTTCCCCCCTGTCCCTTTCCTTTGAACTGCGGCTTACGTAAACACCCGGTCCGCTTGAGTTTGGCATGAAATCCGATCTCTGTGTGTAATAATCTTATCCCTCTCTCACGAACCCCTTCGGCTACGCACTTAACAATTCGAATCTCTACCCTTTCCCTTCCTTCCGCTGCGCCCTCCCCTCTCAGCCCTTTGGAATAACTTCGTTTTTGAGTGAGGAGTTCCTCTCTTTCCCTTTATACTCTTTTTTCTCCCCTGGGGCCTCGGACAGACGGGTAGGAAGCGTAAGAAGAAGGCTTTTTTCACTCTCTTCCTTTCCTCTCCCTTTCAAGAAAGGTAATAGAGTTCCGTTTTTTTTACTGTCCCTAGACCATAAGATTTATTTACCTTTGCGTCTCTCTCTTCTACTCACGTGGTGGGTGAGAGAGATACGAACGATTTCGATTCTTCTGGTCAGGGTTTTCCCCCCTTCTTCCCTGCAAAATAAGCAGAGGGACTTGCGGTTTGATGGGAAGCTGTATTCCTCTTCTTTCAGGACCCCATTTTTCTTTTCACGTGTCTGCCAGAAGGGTAGCCAATAACACCCGCTGCGGAACTAAAAGATCCCTGTCCCATCCTTTTCTCTCCCAACGGGCTGATGGACTTTTTGCAGCTTTGAAGTATAGACTTCCCTGTGTCTGTCGTACCGATATGGGTAACCAGAGTTTGCCCCCTTTTTTTTGCCTTGCTACCCTATTAACCCTTTCTTTCGTCGTAGATCACATTTCAGAGGGAGTGGTCTCCCCTCTTATGCCCCGTGCTTTGTATGTCTCTTAGCGACGGCTTTGTTTTCCTTGCCCTACCAGCATGTTGATCCTGGTTCCGCTTTTTTTCCCAACGGGCGCTCCTTAAAAAAAGATGGATTGTCCTACTCTTTTTTTCTACGGCTTTTTTTTTTTCCCCCTTCCGATGCCCAATCTGGCAAACCTACCACTCTTTGATGTACCATTTTCCCTTTCCAAAGCTCTTTGCCTCTTTTTTACCTCAAGGGTTGTGTAAGTGACAAAAGACAACCCTTCCCCGATCTCATAATCAACCCCCGGCCCCCTTTCGTTTTGAAAGGAGAGGATGTCTCCCTTTTTTGTACACGCTCCTCTCGACTTTTCGCTCTTTCCGGCCCGAATCAGATTTTTTTGTGAAGGACAACGGCGCCGTCCCCTCCTGATTGCTTTTCCTTTTTTTTGTATGCGATTACTTTAACAGTCTTATCTCCCCTTTGAGCCGGGCCCCCCCCCCCCCCCCCCCCCCCCCCCCCCCCCCCCCCCCCACACTGTTCCTTTCTGGTCAGGAGAATTGATCTGTAGATCTTCCTTTTCTAAAATTGAGCCCCGCCCATTCTTCCGTATCGTTTGCCCGATCCCCAACCAGACCCAGTTCTCCATCGACACCCTTTTTTTTCATCGTATTTGTGGCAGGGCTTTTTTTCTCCGAATCCTTTTTTTTTCTTTAACCATCTCCCAGACGCGTCAATTAACCCGACTAGGGAACAGTGTCTTTTTTCGAGCTCCCCCAAAGAGTGCGTTAAGATGGGTTTCACGACTCTCCCCCTCCCATGCTCCATACTTTTTTTTCGATTTTGTTTTCGCCAAACCAAGTTAGTTCTCACGCTGCAAGTCTCCCCCTTCTGAGCCCTTTTTTTTTTTTCCTCCGTGTGCAAGAAACGTCTCTCCTTTTCCCCACCTGAATCTTCGTCCCTCTCCCCCCCCGACTGAAGGTTTTCACGACCTCAACCCAGGTACCGCTTTTTTCCAAGCTCAGCCCGACGGAGAAGCCCCGTCTCCAGCCCCTTTCCCTTGTTGCCATCGGAACAACCCTCCTTTCCCTACGCGCTTGCCGCAAATTTTATCGACTGTTGCAAAACGCCTGATCTTTCTTATCGCTCAAAATGCGCCCTCTCCCCTTTTTTCAAACCGCAAACTTCCCCTCAGTTCACAGCCTGGCGGAATCTAGGAATCCCCGGTCAATTAGGTCCCTCCCCCTCTCAGGTTCTTCCCCTGTCGGGAAATTCCGAAGTTCTTCGGGTGAGACCAGATTTTTGTTTTTTCACCTACCCGTTTGCAACTCAATATTCGTTCCAACTTCAAGTCTCCCTGAAAGTTCCCCTGACAGATTGGCCTTTCTCTTGGACTTTAATTCTTTTCGCGGTTCTGGCCCCCCAGCTATTATTCTCGCGGTTGGACCCTTCTCTCGCATTCCCCCCCTGGTAAAATCTTTCGATACAATCGCCTTTTTTTTGATAAACAAAAAAGTGAAAACACTAGTGCTTTATTTTTGCGTCTCCCTTAATCTTACTTCGCCAAAGTATTGGGAACGAGGAATACAATAGGGTGCCCCTTCCTTCTACGGCACCCCATTTCCCACGCTCGAACATGACCGCAATTACCCCCTTCCTCTTTAGCTTTCCCCTTTTCTCACAGTTACGATGTGGACGTGTCCCCCAATAAACCATGGGTTACTCTTTCAATGTTTCTTTATTAGAACGCTCTGGATCCCATACACACTCCGAAACTCTCCCCTCCATCTTTGCTCCTCCTTCGTCATGCTCGAGAATAATTAATTGCTGAGGGACCTCTACCCCTTTCCAGGTGGTTTTGAGGAGAGACTTCCGCAATGACGGAGGTAGTAAAACGCCCGAACTTCTTTTTCCTTCCGGAAATTGATATCTCCTCTTGTTCAGGTAGGTCCCCCGCGACATGTTTTTTTTTGGTTCCTTCTTCGCATTTTAAATGCCTACTTTTTCAATTGATACCCCTTTCTGTTCCCTTCCCCCTTAGTCAACGCTTTCCCCTTTTCTTGCCAATAAAAGGTTCCTCATGGTTTATTGTTCCCACTTTTTGCCAGAGTTTTTTAGGTGCCCTAGAGGCGTCTTTCAACCACCCCATTCTTATTCCCCTCTTTGACCCCCCAGTCACGTCTTCGGTGGCAGATTACGAATTAGTTTAGAATTCTGTCTTCCCCCCCCCTCCCCCTTTAGGATCAGATACCATTTGCCCTTCACGATCATTTGTCAAAATGAAAATTATAATCCTATTTTCTCCATCCACCCCAAGATTGAAGAACGTCCCCTTCATTTGCCCCCCTCCCTAGGCTCTATTCTGTAGCTTGAATTTGGTGACGCCGATCTAGTTGTTTGCGCCCTCGTGTGGGATTACCTTCTTGTCTCCCCCTCCCTCCTAATCCTTCCTGAGAGGTCACTGATTTCCTCTTTCCCTCTTTTACTAAGTAATATACCCAGTAACTTTGGGAAATCCCGCCTTCTTTTTTCTTGCATGTGTTCGGCGCCTGACCATGCCTCCCCTTATTCTTCTTTTTTGATTAGATCTCCCCTTTTCTCTGAGGAGGCCCTTTTTCCTTTCAATCGCGATCAAAGACTTTTTTTTTCTTTTCTCGCTTGATTAGCTTTGCCGGAGGGTACCTGGGGAGGTTGATACATCCTTCCGCTCTTACTTTTAGATTGACGATTCATTCCCCTCGCGCGGTAGGATTTAACGCTCGATTCTTTTTTCGGAGACGGCCTAAGGTCCTTTTCTTACTCTCCGTTGACGTAGTTTTTTTAGTAAGAATACTTCTCATTTCTGCGATGTAACGTTTTTTCCCCCCCCCCCTCGGTGATCTCAAGCTTCCTTTTTAGAAGTCTGAAACCTCTTTTTTCCGCTAGTGGAAGTTGCGGCTGATTTTTTTCCCCAATAAAAGGAACCCCTCCCCCTTTTTTGGATGACCAATCCACCCGGAAGGGCTTCTCCTCTCTTGGCGGTCTTTCTTTTCCCCCTTTTCTTTTTTCTTCATGCGGCTGCGATTGGGGTCTGTAGTGTTCGTCTAGTTCGTGAAAGTCGATTAGAGAATAAGCTTCCTTTTTATAAGGCACCTCTTCTCCTCGTCAAGCACACGAGCGCTGCGACGCGAGTCTTTGAACCGGTTTTTTTTCCTCTTGATATGAGGTTCTCCCTCCCCCGCGCTTCCCACAAAGACCGCACCTTTTTCCGTTGATAAGTGGACAACATATTTATTAGAAAGTACGAATGGTTCTCTCCCGAACCCCTTCCCTTGGTTTTAACAATGGATAATATTCACTGAAGCCTTCCCCGCCAGTTTTTCCTCCCATTGGATGATCATGGCTATTTCTTCCGGACGCAGGTTGATATTTTTTGCTCCCCCCCCCCAACTTGGCGGCGAGTGCCTGTTCTTTCTCCCGATATTTCGCTAGTCATCTATCCCGAATCGCATTTTTCGGTGAACCCCTTTATGTTGCACTTTTAACCTTCTCCCCCTCACTCCCGTCCAAACTGCACAACCCTTCTTCTAGTACGCCAGAAAGAGGTTCGTGTCATCAGAAGACTAAAGTCACAGTACTCAATTTTTTTTCCCCAAATCTCAAAACCTGACCCCCCGATGCCACCAATCGGAATTTTCTCCTTCATCCCCTACAGGGTCTCCCTCCCGGCGGCGTAAAAGAGGTTTTTCTTTTATGCGTCAAGTTTCTCCTGACCTTTGTGTTCCTCCTTCAAACGTATTCCCCCCTCTGCAGATAGATGGGAGCCCCCCTATTTTTTTTTCACATATCCAATTTCCCCCCCACTTCTTCACTCTCCCCCCGTCAATCGTCGGTCCTTGAAGCACATCGCCTCCCGGTTTCTTCCAGCTGGAGATTTTTTTCTGGTTTGGCCCAGAGGGTGTGGCTGGAAGACACTTTTTTTTTCTGTAGGCCTGTACCCTCCCTCTTTCACTCTTACAGGATTCGACACATGACTCACAGCGGTTCCTCACATTTATCTATTTTCCCTCTCTTACTGGACCCTCCCCCCCTACTCATGGCATAATCGTGCGACTCCTGCATCCAGTTTGTTGTTTTTGATTTTTCTCTCCCCCGCTTTGATGTAAGATAGAGCGTTGCCCCCCAGTCCGGCCACTTTTGTCAACATCCCGATGAAATGGTTCAGCCCTCTTCTTTAGTATTTCCCTTCCCCCTTTTGGCGGACGTAAAAAGTAAAGTATGTGACCGCCTGCCACCGTTTTTTTTTTTTTAAGCGTCCCCCTTTTTCCCACCCCCCTCTTACCCGCGACACCCCCGGACGCCACCGATCCGTCTTTCATGTTATTCCTTCCTGCTTTCCTTTTTCTTCATGAGGGGGGGTGTTGGTGTTTTTTTTTTTTTTCTTATTACTCTAGGTTTTTTTCCCGCCTTCCCGTGTAAATCTGTGTGACCCTTCTTCAACCAACGGAAGGCTCTCCCCCTTTTCTTCTTTTTTACTATATACGATTACGCGTGGTACGCTTCTCCAATGCCCTTGTTTTTTCTTTATGCATAGCGACGGTAGTTTTGTTGATCTGTTCAACGTCTTTCTTTTTTTCCGGTTTTTTTTCCCTTCCCCCTTGATCCTGAGCCTAGTCCCTGTTGTTCCAACTAATCTTTTTCTTCTTCGGTGTTCCGTGGTAGACGTGGTATTCCCTTTTACCTATTCCCTTCCCAGCCGATCCTCCCCTCCTTTTTTTTACAGGATGACTCCCCCCCTTCTTTTTTTTGCCGTATACCCGCTCCTCCCCGTTCGGTATGACCAAAGTTCCATCGATCTCTCATACTAATTGCTAAGCCCATCGGCGGGAAATGGGGCCCGGCGTCTCCCTTGTTCCACCCCCTCGTCAAAGAAATACTAGCTGATTTTTTCTGAGCATTCGACTCTTATTTTTTACTCACGTGAGTCCTCCCTCCGGGCGGATGTGGTCGCTCTAAGCATTCCGTGGCGATCAACTATACGATGAACTCTCGGCTTCTCCCCCCCCCTTCCCCCCCTTTTGTGGCGGAGGATCGAAAGGGCTTCTTTTTTTTTTGTCTGTCCGAATCCCTTTCTCCAAGTCTCGCACGACATTCTTGACTATCCCCCCCCTCTAACCACCCCCTCCCCCCCCCCCCCCCTTCCCATCTATCCTTTTTCCTACAGAAACAAACTTTTTTCCTTCATTGTGCTGATTTTTTCGCGAAATGTTTTGCTTTTTTCAAACCTTTTTTTTCTTTCTGGCACGTCCCCCTAACGCAACTTAAGTCTATCGGCCTGCTTTACGACTTCGCCCCTCCTCTGACTCTCGTCCTCTTTCGCTCGCCGCAAGCTACCCATATTTCCCCCGGCTCCCTCTCCCCCACAATATCTTTTTCTGGCGAGTGGTAAGCCGTTCTCCGAGCCCCTTTCCCCCTAGAAAGCTAACGCCTCCCTTGAGTATCCTTGAAATTTCCTTCTAACCGCGCCGGCCTATGAGCAACCGCTACCGTCTTCCCTCTTCCTCCCCGCTCAGGGACCTCTAAACGGACACGAGCCTTGTGGATCCTCACGATTCAAACCTCCTTCATAGGCCTCCTTTTCTACCCAATTGATCGAATTTGTCCCCCAACGCAACTCCTCCCTGCCTTTCCGGCACGCCGAACGGACGACTCCCCCCCCCTTCCCCCTCCCACCACAAAAAGGCCCCCTTCGGTAATTACACTTGAGTGTTCCGGCTCCCTCCCTTCCCGGTAAACCTCTTCTCCTCCTCGTGATAAAAAGAGTGGCCCCCCATCGGCTGGGACCCCCCGAGTTGACTCCGCCAAGATGCCATTCCAACGATCTCTCCCTTTCAACCAAATTCCCATCAGACGAGCTCCCCTCCCTTTTCTTCAAGGGCATATGGGGACGGCTGTTCCAGCATTGTTCTCTGAGTTCCTGGCGAAGGTTTCCTTGCGCGAGGATAAATTGTTTCTCTCATACTCCCTTCTTTGTGAGGTAAAACGAATTTTTTTTTTCCACGACCTCGTTTTCCTTTTTGCCTCCTCCCTTACGCTGCGAAGTGTGATTACTTAGCTTCCTATTTTTTGTCACCCCTTTCCCCTCTCTTCGCACCAATGCCCCCCCGTTTTGATCGAACCCTTTCCCTTCCAGTTACGCGGCCCTGTCCCTTGCGGGAACCACGATATTTAAGATCAATCCTCCCATCAATTTCTTCCCCTTCTCCATATTGGAAATTTATGTACAGAATGAGCCGTGCTCCTTCTTCTTCTTACTACGCTCCCCGAGCTCTCTATAGCAAATTGCACGACAAGCAGGTACCCTCTGGCTTTGATCGTCCCAGATCCCTTCTAGTTGTTTTTTGCGAATTTTTTTCACTCCCCCTCCCCAGTTGTTTTCCGATATCCTAACAGCAGTTCTTTTCTCCTGTTAACAATCTTCCTCACCGGGCGAGGAAGATTCCTTGATGCTACTTTCTTTTTTCCTTCCTTTGTCTCGGATCCTTCTATCGCCTGCCTGGGAATTTGCAGTTTCACCTTCCCTTCTTCGTGAATCCCCCCATGTGGAATGTGCATTTGTCATAGTACAACCGTGACTTCTTTTTCCTCCCCCAATCCACCCCGATTCCAGACAGCGAATGTCCGCGTTTCCCACAAACATTTTCTCTCGAGTTGGATTTTTTTATCTCAGAATGTCACTCAGGTTATTCCCGACTGACCATCATTTTCGCTATTCCTTCCTTCTTTACCGCCCGAATAGAGATTTCTCTTTTTATGCATCCCCCTCTTTCTTTAATCGACCTCCTCAGTCATTTAATTGCGCTATGGTACCCCCGCCTCTCCCTTCCCTATACTACCCTTCTTCGCCGGGTGAAAAATAGCCTTTGCCCCCTGCGATTTTTCTGGCTTTTCCCCTTTGTCTTCATATAGGCTTGGAAATCGTGTAGCCCTGCTTTCACATCTTTTTTTCCCCCCCCATCGGAAGTATTGATTCTCCACCCAGACGCTTTTTCGCCTTCCTTCTCTCCCGATTGAACCGCTCCGCTTCTTTCCCATAACAGCCCCTTCTTTTTTATGAAAATTAGTGACTCCGTATTTTTTTTGCTGTTTGATGCCCTTTCCTTTCCTCCCCTTCACGCCTGATGTTGGAAGCGTTTTCTCTTCTCACCTTTTCCCCTGAGTAGTAATGGTTTTGTGCCCCTTTTCTGATTCAATTCCTGCTGCATCTTTGTTATTCTGTCTGATGTTCGTCGTTTCCTCTGCTTCCCCTTTCCTTTTTTTCTAAAGCTGCCCTGAGAATTTTAATCTGACGATCCTTTACATTACGCCGGTCTGATTCTCCCCGTTCGGCCAACGAGTCCTGAGGAACAACCTTCTTACCACTTCCAGAGTGAGATTTTTCCTTCCGTGTTAGAGCCGACTTATTGGCTGGCGGCGAGTAGTCCAGCAATAGGCTACTTCTTTTATTTCTCTTTTCCCCCCCTCTTTCCTTTTAGATCCTTTTGAGTTTGTGAGTCTGAGCTCTTTGCCCCCCCTTTCCCCCCCCGTTTACACCCTCTGACCAAACAAAGCAGAAACCTTCCACTCTTCCAATTTTTTCTTCTTTTTTTGCGTTGGGATCTTTTTTCGAGGATTCGGCTTCTTTTTCCTTTTTGCCCTCCCCTTTGCCAATGTCGATCGCTCCAGACGATCTGACGATCTGAGCCTTACGCCGTCTTTGCTTAAGATTCGATCTTTCCTTCATGAGTATTGAGGTGAGCGACATCTACTCTTCCTTTTTAAAAGTCCCGCCTTCATGTGCGTGCCCCCCCCGGTTTCTAACCCCAACCCCCCTATTCTCGCTAAAAGGGCATTTTTTTCCTCGAAGGGATTTCTTTTTTCACCCAGACGTCCCTTTACGTGCCCGCCTGCGTTTTTTCCTCTTTATTTCGCTTAGAAGGTATTTTTTTTGTTCCCCACCTCAATTGGCTTAGAGTGACTGGCGTCTTTTCCTTCTCCTTTGAGAGTCTCTCCCTCACTATCGCTTGCTCAGCCTTTGCAGGGGAACGGCTCCCTTTCCCCTCCTTTCTTCCTCAAACCCCCCTCTCTTTTTACGGCAGTAGTTTGTTGACCCAAAAGGCTCCCGGTCTTCCCCCCAGTACCTCCCGGCTTCCTTGAACCCCCCCCTGTTTGAAACCCTGCTTTGACGCAGATAGTACCCCCCCAACGCCGCTTTCTTTCTCCCCCCCCACCCATCCGCCTTTTGCAGAAATGGTCTCACTCTTCTTCCCTTAGGGACTTGTCGTCATCGTGCTCCTTTTATGACCCCTCAAGGCGTATACCTCCTCCCTCCTCTCTCCTCTTACCCTCTGGAATACGACCAGTCTTACACCTTTTTTCAATCCGAGCGGTCCTTTCATCGCATCCTTTTGGACCCCGTGGCGCCGTGGGCTGGCTTTCTGGCCCCGTTTCCCCTTGCTTCCTCAGACACGGGGCAGGCGGATACTTTCTGTGGTTCTGCTTTCCGGACGACCTTTTTTTCCTGCTGAGACAGAGTGAAGCCAGGCATAGGATTCCAATGTTGACTGGCAACCCTAAC
>Ga0179591_1284674_pt1 | contig 17966 bp, 16 predicted proteins | sample CZOMad2_1_08_16f_FD_182891 | JGI IMG/M metagenome (GOLD analysis project Ga0179591, IMG submission 182891) | Vadose zone soil fungal communities from Angelo Coast Range Reserve, California, USA - CZOMad2_1_08_16fungal (PacBio error correction) | ecosystem: Environmental > Terrestrial > Soil >... | reverse complement strand
CCTCTTTCGCTTTTCAACGCTGGCCATGTCGTCTCAGCAGCCGCATGGTTATTGTTGGTTGTTCTTCTCTTCCGGTGAGGGCATATTCCTTTGCACGCTGCTTTTTCGAAGGAACGGAACCTCTCGTCCAGAACGCTAGTTTTCCCTTCATCGATACCCCCAATATTTCCCTTTTTTTCCCCCTGAAATGATCCGCCCCCTCAGTAAGGAAAAAGTTCGTACGGACGGTCTGTCGAGCAGGGCGGCCTCTCGATTCTTATTTCTGTTTTATCGTCCCAGTATGGGCCCTAGGGGAACCCTATAATGGGATCCCGGGTTCCGTTTCACATTTCTTTCCCCCCCCCAATATCGCCCCACTTCGAGGAGGTCGTTCCTTGGACGTGTGGCTCAGGCCCCTTTTCCTGCGGCGCACAGCTCACCTAACGATACTGGTCGTGCCTTCGACACCTGACTCTCTCCTCTCTTGCAAGTTCTTCTGAAGAAGAAGGTTCGCAACGCTTCTTTATAGTGTCGCTTACTGAGCCCTGTGAAGCCTTGTAAGGTATCCGGACCGAGTCGCTCGATGAATTCTGTCGGGCGCCTCCTTCTCCCCCTTCAGTTCGAGACGCTCCTAGGAGACATCAAGCGGCAGATGGCCCCTTCGGGGATCCGAGGCCGTCTTTCTTTTACACGGCTCGTCCCGCGAGAACGACTTTTGTCTTTGGTTTTGAAGATCCTTCTTCGCGGTCTGCACTCTTCAAACGCAAATCTTTAGTTCTGGCCTTTTGACCACTTCTTCTCTATAAAGGCTCCAGAAATTACCCGATTTGGCTTTTTCCCCCCCCTCCTCCTTCCCATGTGATTAGCCGGGATGGATTCTGTGCCTCTCCAAGGACCACCTTTTACCGAAGCGTCCCATCGCCCCCGGAATGATTTTCCCCTTTTTCCTTCCGGCTTCCTTTTCTTCGCGTTGGCTTTTTTCTCACGGCATAGTCTTCTTAGGGTTTACTCGGACCTTAAGAGACCCTTTCGACGGGCGCTCCGCAGGGGCGGGCTGCGCTTAATTTTTCCTTCCCTCAACAAGTACATGTCCCCAAAAGCTTCCATTTCTTCATCCTGCAGTTATGTAGTCTTCCCTTGTGAACAAACACTTCCTTCGAAAATTGCCAGCCATTTTTCCGTGTAGTGCTGAACATGCTTTCTCTTCAATTTTTTCATAGACTCTTGTCCAGGCTTCTCTTTCCTTGACGATTTCTCGCCCCTCGACGAGGCGAGACTACTTGCTGACTATTCTTGCCTTCAAATCGGCGTTTTTACGATAAACTTTTTCACCCGCTCTGATGCTTGTGATCTTCCTTGACTCTTTAGTATGTGCCCTTCCCCCCCATGAGGTAGATAATTTGTGCGATACTGGATGGAAACGTCCCCCCTGATGCTCAGCGAAAAACTGATCTCTTTGATTCATTCGGGCTCTTTTTTTCCTTCCTTTTTCGACCCCGTGGGAAGACACCACCGCTTCCTTCGAAAGTGCTCCCTTTCCTGAGCGTTCACTTGTTAAGTCTCGCGTCAATCTTACCGAGTCTTTCCTCGGAGTTCAGTTGGCCCCCCCTGTGGAACAAGATGATGCCACCAGGGATCAATCCGCGAACTTTCCTGGGTCGCTTCCGATCTCGGAGCTTCGTGACGTCCCAAATTTTTCGATGAGCCCCCGTCGCCTCCTCCATCCCCGAGCGTGGAGGCTGTCTCTGTTTCCGGAAAGTGTGCCTGTCCGCCTCAGTGATCGACTCTTTCTGTCACGCCGGGGAAGGAGAGTCTGATGTTTCTTCATGACCTTCGGGATTTATGAGGAGCATTTCAGGGACCTTCAAGAGCCCAAGAAAAAATTCTCCCCTTTGCCTGTAATGAACACAAGGCGTCCCTTCCTCTTTGCTTTTCTGACACGTTTTAAACTCGGCCCCCAGAGGCCTCCCCTTTTGAGGATCAAGGCGGTCGATTGTTTCTCTTCGTTGCGGGGATTAAGGGCGTCTATGGGAACCCCCATTGGCTCTGAGTTGCAACTTTTCCTTCACCCGGAATTAAGGAGCTCCTGGGGATTAAGGTTACCATCTGCGGGGCAACTTTACTGTCCCTCTGCTGCCACCATTTCTATTCTCGTTTAGAAAAGGCACGGAAGCTTTGCAGGGGGCTTTGTTCTGATCATTGAATCTTGAATGTTGGTCACTAGTCGTCCATGCTCCCCCGCCACCGGAGGCCTTTTTTGTTTCCTCCTCCCTTCTTCGGTGGTGATCACCATTCTCTCCCCCTAGGATGAATTTTCTCGTGCCACGCGACCCCCGTCCCTTGGTAGTTGCGATAATACCGTGACCCATATTATTTCGACTCTTTTTGTATGATCTAGGATATTGCAGAAGACAACTCCGGATATGGAACGATTTCGCGCTTTTTGGGACGGGCACGGGACAGCAATTGCCCGCCTGTCCGTTTCTTGGTGACGCGATTTTGTTGGATCTCCCCCTCCCTTCCCTCTCGGGGACGTGCCTCCCCCCTACGCGAGGGTATCTTTCTTTTTTTCCCCCTTCCCCCCTCACCGTTGTTGTGTTGCCCCTCGTTCTGTGGAGAATTTTATAGTTTCCCGGGACTCCCCGGCGTACGGCCGCTCCCTGTCACATCTCCTTTTACGACCCCCATCCTCCGCTCCCGCAAGGCGCTGTCTTTTTTCTCAAGATCGCGATCAAAGAGTCGGGACGGTTTCCGTTGTCCTGTGTCACTCTCCTCGAGCAGGCAGTACAACTGTTCGACCTCGCAGACTCTTATCTCGACGGGTACTCCTTCCCCGTGTCGTTCGCGTGGCGATCCCTCGCAGACAAATTTTCCTCTCTCTTGATCAACCCACGGAAGCCATGGGTTTACCGAAGAACCCCTCTGCCTCCTTTTCGGCTTGGATGGGCTTTGGTCACTAATAAGTCCAACATGTATCTAAAGATCACACCCGTCCTCCCGCTGCCGGCCTTTTTTCTCCTCGGATATTCCCCCGCCGCGTTTGACTGGTCCGGACCCCGCTTGTACCATCCCCAAGAAAGGAGCGACTTTCTGGCTTACTGGTTGATGTTTTTTTTTTTTTTTTTTTTTTTCCCTTCCTCCCCTCGTAACAGGACTAGACCCTCCCCATAGACGACCGTGACCTCCCTTACGACTCCCGAAAACTCTCGACCTCCCCTCTGATCCTCATGCTGTATCATCCTCCTTTTTTTTTTTTTCCCCGCATCCCTCTTTTCTGGACGTTCCACTACTATTGTAATTAGGCTAGGACGTTCTGTGAAGAGTTTCGTCCATGCCACTCATACCATTGCTTTCGGGTCACCGCTGTCGGCTAAAAACATCCTTCCGGCTTACTTTTTCTCCTCGTTACGATTCCCCCCTCCAGGAACAACACTTCCCTTCCCGCTCCAGCCTTACACGTGCAGTTGGCTCTTTTTCTTTCTTGTCGAGACGGCCGGCGCGCGCAAACTCCTCTTTGAGAACCCCAGACGCGATCTTTTTTCACTCCTTTTTTTTTTTTTGCCTTTTTTACCCTTCCTCATCTTCCCGGTACCATTGGCCATGAACTCTTCGATAGACTTCTAGGTATATCTCTCTAGCGCGACTGCTGGGCCTCCCCCATTGCTGCCGTCTTTGAGAGTTCTTTGGTGGTGTGTCTCCCCGAGGTAGGCATCCGCCTTTTTATGAGCGAAAGCGCCGCAACCTCGGCCGGCTTAGCCGTATCGATCCCGCACAGCATCCTTTCCCCTCCTTCGAACAGGTAGCTCCCGATCCTCCCGAATGGTATTCCCTCCTCGATCCATCCAGAAATGACGGGCTATCACCCCCCCCAAGATCACCCCAAGCTGCTTCTTTCCGCGTCTTTTTTTTATAGTTTTCCCTCCCTTTCTGCCCCTGCGGGCGAGGCTCCCTTCACATCGCCGGCCATTTTCCAGCACTAGCAGCTGACTTTCCCCCGAGATCACGGTCAACTCCCCAATTTCCTCATTTCCAGCCCCACTTCCCTCTGGCAAATTTCGTATTCTTTTTTTCACCTTTCGGCTCCTTCATGCTCTAGTCTTTTCAGTTAGGACGATGCCAAGCTCGCATGCTTTATTACCTCCGTTCTTTCCTCTCCGCAAGTTCCCCGGCGGTGCGCCCGATGCCGCGGACTTGCCGGGAACACCATGTAGTCCCATTCGATTTTTTTTTGAACCTCTTCCCGAGTCCTTGAGAACCCCAAAAGAGAAGAACCTTCCGCCGTCCTCCGCCATCCTCAATCCCGTCCAGCGTCGCACATCTTTAACGCCTTCTGTTCTTGTCCTGGAGAGGCCCTCCCCAAATTGTTTTTTCCTTCCCTGGTGGTGATCCTCTGATGAGCCCTTCGGCCGTTGCGCCCCCTCCCCTGCCTGGTCACCAAACTTCATACATCACCCTTACTCGCTTGCTTTATGATTTCTCCCTCCAGGTCTTTTTTCTTTCCCCCCACGACATCATCTCCCCTCAGAGGAAAGAAGCAGGTGCAGATCCTCCAATAGGCCGCGGCATGCTGTCCTTTACGGCGCTGATCTGGCTCCAGTCGTTTTGTCAGTCCTCCCTTCCTAGTCATCCTCCTTTCCGGATAGCCTTCCCTCCTTGGTCACAATAGGCGGCATCACTCTTCCATCCTCCTGATCACGACCGCTCTTTCCCTCTCTTTCCCCTTCTCATTATGACGAGACTTCCCCGCTTTGTGCTTGTGCCTTGTCGAGTATGGTTCCTTCCTCTTAGTCCCAGCTCTCCCCCCGGTACGTCCGACCTCCGAGACCTATTGGCGTTGGTCATAATGTTGGCTCCCCCCTCTCCCTTTCTAGTAACATAGGGCCGACGCAGACAACCATGAACCTCTTTTCAGGACCTTCTCCCTCTTCCTCCGAACTTGAAGTACTGGCTTTCATGTAGAATTGGTAAACTTTCCCCTGACCAGCGTAGTTGGCTTTTCTCTATCGTTCCTCCCTTAGCGTTCTTGGCATATCGTCCCGATCAAGAGTTCCCCGTTGAAGGACCTTCTCGTCCCTCAGACACCCCCCCCACGAAAGATGAGGATGAAATCGGCTTAGAGTTAGAGACATCTTTCTATGGAACTTAAGTTGCCGAGAGTGACAGCCTTTTTTCTCTTACTCATCTTTGCTCCCTCTTTTTATTCCCGGCACGGAGGGGCCCACTTCCCCTATTCTTATGTATCGATTACGTCTTAAGGCGCCGACAGACTTTTTGTTTTCTTCTTTTTCCTTCGGACTTAGTCGCTAAGAATAAGTGGGAACGTTCCTTCGAATTACGTACTATCCGACTTCCAGACAGCTATGGAGGCCTGCTATCAAAATTCTTCCCTGGTTCCCCCTTTGAGCAGCCATCCCCCTTCCAAGTTTAGTTTTTCTCCCGTCTGCTGAGCAGGGGAGGCACTTCAAGCGCGCGCCAACTTTTTTTGTGCTTTTTTTTATGGCCTCTTCCCCCGGATATTGGAATACGACTCCCCCCCACATGGATGACCAACGCTCTCGAAAAGGTAGAGGATTTCTGAACGGACCTTTGTCTCCTGTCAAGACACGGACGATCTTTTTTAGAATTTCTTTTCCCTCCCGGGCCAGCCGCCTTCTATGGAGAAAGGTTCTTCTCATGAAGAAGGGCCTTCTCCCCCTCTTTAGTGATCCCTGCTGGAAGGCTTAAGACGATCGCGATATGGAATTCTTGGACTCTTTCGATCTTTCCAAGCAATCCCCCAAGTTCGAGAATCTTCCCCCTTAGCAGTAAAGAGGAGGAGGTTTGATTGATCCTCCCCCGGATGGTCTCAGACTGTCCGCGTAGGTGTTTTGGATCCTTTTTATGCCGACAGGTCTGCAAAATCTAAAATTCCTCGCATACTGGTTCCTTTGGTTCCCCTCCCTCTGTCCCATGCAACGGACTCGGTGGAGAATAGCAGATATCACCACAGTCGGCAAAATTTTGAAGGGACTGGATCCTCAAAGTCCTCTTTGACGATGCATGTTTCCCCTCCTTTCCGTTCTCCTCGCTGGCGGACCTATCTGGCACTTTTTTCCCCCGTGGCTTTTTGTGCTCCCCCCCTGCCTAGGTTCTCTCTTCCTTTCGTGTCTTTGGCGCTTTCCCACGGCACCTTCCTCCGCTTCCCTCTGGGCGCTCAAGCATTATCACTTGCGGTTTGATTCCCTCCGTGTAGGAACACCAGCATCCCTATGCTTTCTTTTTTCCTTTCTTCTTATACTAAGCAGCCTGTTCCTTCCTCTAGAAAGGGATCAACCAACATAATTCGAATTCCCGCCCTGGGACTTTAGTTGCTGTCATTCTTTTTTCAAGATTTTTTACTTCCTTCGTGCTTGTGGCCGGACGCCTGTCTTCTACGACGCTGCGTCGCCCGAATTCCCCCTCTTGGCAGGCAAATCGCGTCGGACGAATCCAATTATCTTCGTGTTTTTTTTGATCCCCATTTTTCTTTCACTTTAAGAACCTTCTCTCTTAATCTCGGGAGCTCGCTCGATTGAAACGCGGGAAGGAACTCTTACGGGCGTAAAAACGTGAAGATCCGCCTACCTCGCGGTTTTTTTCGTTTCCCTTATGCTAGGAGGATGCGACCTTGGTATGCGGGACTCACCCCCCCCCCTTCCTATCCTCGAACACGGAAAGGGACTTTCCTTCTGGTAACTTCCCCATTTCTTTGCGAATACCTAGCCTTCTTTTCGTTAAGGGCCAATGGTACCGTTGTTCCCCGATTATGAAGATACCCTTTTCCCCCCCTTGCCCGAAAGGGATTCGGACTGGATCGATTATAGCCCGCTGCGTCCGTCCCTTTTCGCTGCCAGTTCGCCCCTCCAAGGACTGCGATGGAAGGCTTTTCCTCTCGGAAAATGGAAAGGTGTGATTTTCGTGATCGACAATTCGTCCTCCCTCTGGGCAGAGCGATATTTATTTTTATTGCACCCCTCTCCCGACCTCCCTTTCTGAGCTTTTTCCTTTCCCTCCTCTCCACACGCAAACGATCCTACCTGGCCCCTCCCTGAAAAAGAGTGGACATCCCCTCTGGAGAGACGTTGAGGATGCGTGTCTCGTTCAACTCGTTACAAGATGCTTGAAAGTAAAGATGTTTTCGAGGAGTTTCCCTTTTTTGAGGCCCAAGGATTCTTTGGAAGGAATTTCCCCCTGTGTAAGAGGTCTCTAAGGCCCCGTTATTCATCCAACAATTAGGCAGGCGATCTTCTTACACCCGCGCTGGAAGAGGCTTGACGTCCCCTTTCCGTCCCCCCACGCGGGCACACAGTGTTCTTCGCGAGTTCGAAAAAGGCCGTCACGAATGCCCGGCCTTTGATCTGAAGTTTCCCCGCCATACTCGCTGCATTGCCCCCTCCCCTCTTTTTTGGTTTTTCTTCATTCCCTCTTCAACCAGGGATTCGGTGGTTAAGAAGCGACGAAACGCTTTCGCATATGGATCTCCGAGAAGACTTGTATTGTAGATCCGTTTCGTTCTGCGATTGACGCCGTAGTTGTTGTGCCCCCTCTGGATCGTGAAGACGACAACGGTCGCCCGCGTTGATAGAATATGGCGCCTGTGCATTTCCTGCCGACCATCTCGACGCGGTCTTCGTTTTTTTCCTCAGCCCCTTGCTTTCTAGAATCCCTCCTCCCCTGACGATGACTTCTTCCCCCATAGAGAGGGTATTCTCCTTTTACTAATAAATCCGTTGTTGTGTTAGCATCCCGCCGCGGATGGGGAATGGCATCGTCCCGTTTGTCGGCGCCCCCGCAACTAAACCTTTCCGCCCTCTTCCTTTTTCTTTTAATCTTTCTTCCCAACAGATCGAGATCAAACCCTTTTGGGCGTAGGACGGTTCCTTTGTAATCATCCCGAGTCAGGCTCAGTCAACTCCCGCAGTCCAGCGAACCCGAAGGGTTCTTTCTCCTTTTCGTTCTTCTTTTCCGACCCTCATGGAAGAATCGGTTGAGGCTCTTCTTTCACAACCCGAAGACATGGTTGCCCTTCCCGTGAAGAAAAACCAAAGGCCCTTCCGGCGCCTTCTTGTGCGTCGGTAGGGCTTCCTTTCCACCCCTTCTCCTTTCCAAAAAAGGCCCGGTCTTCTCTTCCCTCCCTTTTTAGAACTCGCGAGCCTCCCACTGTGGCAGCCGCGTTTCTTCCTCCCGTTCGTCCAGAGAGATTTCAAAGCAGGTCATGTTTTCCTTTTTCTGCAAGACCTTTTCCATTCAGAGTACCCTTTTAAGGTATTCCCACTCTCCCTGCACTAAAAGAACGGCGCCTACCGCTCGACTTTACTATCTGTAGCCCTTTTCCCCAGCAGCAACCTTTCCATGGAGGACTGTCCACGCCCTTCCATTTCATCGGCTAGGATCGTTTGACTCCGTCGTTTTCTTTTCCCCCATGCCAATTTTTCTCATAGCTATGTTCTGGTTCTCGTGTAAATTTTTCAAATATTCTTTTTTCTTTAGTCAGCCTTATAACTTCGCTGACAGGTTTTTCCTTTACATTTTTCCGATACAGCTCCAGCTCCTTTGTCCGGAGTGATTTGCTGCGCGACGGCACGCCAGCAAATACCTTTTCCGGGATTCCGCAGACTCTCTCGTCTCCCCCCTTCCTTCCCCAAAGCTTTCGCGGATTTGATTTCTCGTGAGCATAGGGGTCAAATGGTACAATTGGGACCTGAAATAAGGAGATTTTCCTTTTAAGTCCTCGCGTCGAGACTACGTTTGCACCAGACGGTGTACCTTCTGAGCATTTCCTCCTTGGATAGAATTGGTTTTTTTTGAGCCCAATCTGGTCCCGCAGACGAATGGTTTTCCTCAACCTAGGCGGTTGGCTGATAACTGTGCGCGTCGGTACGCATCCCCCCAAGCTTTTTTCCCCCCCTTCGAGCCTCGATTACCTCCTCTTTAAAGACGCCAGAGATAAATAATACGTGCATGATCACCGATCAAACCATTAGGTCTCGTCCGCTTTTTCAGATTCTTCCTCCTTCCTGGCGGGACGCATTCCTCTAGGAGAAAGTAGGTTTTTCAGCACAGGCACTATCGCCTGTCTGCCTCAAGAATAGACGGTTTTACCATATTCCACCTGGACTCGCCCCTTTTTTGGCAATTTCCCCGCTTTTTTCTTTTGGACAAGCTTTCGGTTTGACCTGGCTGATATCTTTTTCCGGTAGGACGACCAACAGATCACTTCTTTTTATTATTTTTTTGCTTTTTTTCTCCCCCTTTTCCCGCAGTCCTCCCTTTACCCTCCGCACGATGACGAGGCCCGGGACTGCACCATGCCTTTTCCTCTTTTTCGCAGCCCGCCCAGGAGATAGACTTTGCGTTTGCCTTTCCCCCCCACGAGAATGCTTTTTCCTTTCCCTCCCTCCTCTTTTTTCCGGAAGAGTAGACCATTTCCCTCCAGAGAGGATGGAGATTCTTTTTTAGCGTCATTGGAGAGACCCTTTTCCTCCAATTGGTGTCGGCGAGTTGTTATGCCGCTGTCGCTTTTAAGTTGTCCCCTCCCTTCTTCCTTCTGCCGGGTCACCAAAATCTCTACCCAAAAGTAGAAGCGATGGATGGTTGAGATTTGAAGAAGATCTCCATCTCGGTTCCCAAAAACACGACATTAATCCCCCGGTGCGTAGCTGCCATTTCTCAATCCCTTCTTTTCTGCCTCGCCTTTCTCTCCGTTGAGCGTTCCCCAGTGGATGAGTACGACTTCTCGATAGCCTCTTGGACTCTTCCAGATCTTTTTCTTCACATCTCGACCCCCGCGCCGCTCCCGACCTCTTTTTCTTTTCCTTCAGAACTTGCGCCCTCCAGAGATGATCAGGCTGTCCCTTGTCGAATTGCACTACCGTCATCTTCTTTCTGGTGATCAGTGCATTAGCCATTCTCAAGGTCCGTTCACCTCCTAGACCTTTTATTGCGTTGGTCTCCGTGGTGCTCGTAGATCCTTTTTTAGTCCAGCGCCCAGACAGGCAACCCCTCAAACCGGAGCGTGCGACGCGTCCGCCCCTGCTCAACAGAGTTCTTCCCCGAACTTGCGGAATGGTGGCGCTCCCGGTTGTCCATGAACAGCTTTCATCTCTTCCGCCTTAGCGTCTGGTCTGATCGTTGCACGTCACGCAGCGATCAGGGGCCACCGCGCATGCGCGGAAGGTAGGCTGCGTGCTTTTCACACAACTCCCCCCCGCTGCTTCTTGTTCATCTCTAGTTGAAAGAAGAATCTTTTGGCCCTCCGTGCCCTCGCCCCGGCAGCCAGCTGATCCGCATCTTTTTCTCTTCCTACTGTAGAGAGATTCTCCTTCCTGACCTCCTCTGGCACGGCGGGCCATCATTCCCTAACTCTAATTGATTGCAGCGTTTCTTTGGTGTGCTGCTTCCTCTCGGACACTGCGCGCAGGCGCCCCGTGGCAACGCCTTGCTGCGAAGACGGCATCTTTTCAGCGATCGACGATAACGGACTCCCCGAAGTCTGGTTTTTCCTTTTCTTACCAAGGCCCGACAAGAGACAGCCAGGGCCGGTTCGTCGGAATCACGTCTTTCTGCTCCTTTCCCCCGGAAAGCCTCGCTCCCTCGGTTCAGTGTGTGATTTTTTTCGCGGTTCCCCCTGGATCTGAATCCTCACATGAGGACCCCCCACGGCCAATATCGAAAGGTCTTTTCGGAACGGAAGTGTGCTCATTGAGAAGTAATTGTTCCTTATAACCCTATCTCTTCGACGGTCGTTGACTCGTGCACAGAAAGCCGATCTTTCCCTTCGGCCGATTGGTCTCAACCTCTTAAGTATCATGAAGAATGCGGCACACAAAAAACACCCCCTCAGTAGTGTAGTCTTTTCTCAGGAAGGAAGCTCCCTTTTATCTTCAAGGCTATAACGCCTCTTATTCTGAGATCTCCCTTCGCAACGGACACCCCTTTCCTTCCCAGAAGAAGGAGCCCTTAGCGGCTTCCTCTCTCCGACGGATGCACCACGGCTCCGCGAGTTCCTCCACTTTCGACCTTTGACGATATGTGATGAGCCTTTCGCAAATCTTAAAAAGCCCATCTCGCTCACTGGGGTGGTCCCTCCTTTTGGTGACCCGGCTTGGATAAGAGCTTGGCGAAAACACCCCCTTTCCTTCCCCCAATTTGATAAGACGGGCTCTGGGAAATATAAAAGGACCGGACCGAAGCGCCATAAGAGCGTCGGTCGACGATTGACGTCTTGGCAACCTCGCCGGTAATACTTTTTTTTAATTCCTCTTTTCTTTCGGAATAAGTATATCTCTTTCATGATCAATCCACTTTTTGCGGCGACATGGTCTCCCCACGGATCTTTTTTCTTTCTAAGCCTTCTCCCCTTTTTCGATTCCGACTTTTTCGGAAGCAAAAAGGCCTTTCATCCCGCTTTCTAATCTTGATATTTGTTTGGATCCCAGCTCATTTTTCCTACAGCCTGCCAGGTGTTTCCCCTCATAGAACTTTCTCCCTGGAGAAATTTCGTTTGATGTTTCCTTGTCTTCTGTCGATTCATTTTTTCACTATTGACGTTATCCGTGAGTACGGGCTCTGGAAGGGTGCTCGATTGTCTTCTCCTTTATGAAATATAGTCGTCCCCTCTCAGATCGAGGAATTGATCTACCCACTTAATCGCAGCGTTCCTTCTTTGTTTCCTTCTCATGGCGTCTGGACTCCCCCCCCCCCCTGGTCGCTAATCCTGTTCGGGATTGAAAAGCGGTTGGAGGTCCTTTCCCTCCTCGTACGTCGACGCGCATATCTTATCCCGCCGCCTCCGATACTTTCTTCTTTTCGACCGCGTTTTTAGAAGACAACCACCCCCCCCTCGGACAGGTCCCGTCTCCTTCTCGCGTTTAGATGGTCCTCCTCCAGTCTCTCTCCACCGAGGAAAGATCCCTATCTTTTTTTCCGGGAAAATGTTACAGTTGACCCTTTGATTACGCTTAAAAGGAGCCTTCCGCTCCTGGCTTTGCGGATGGTCGCTCGATCTCTTCTTGGCCACAATTTCTTGTTCAGTCGCGCCCGACCCCCCCTCCTGAGTGGCCTTCTTTTCCCTTTCTTTCTGAAAATGGAAATTTTTTGTCAGCGGAAGTGATCCGCTTCGGGACAGACCTGCAGCGCGCTATTTTTACCCTCTTCTTTCCGGTGATTCCCGACCCATTAATATGAGAGCAGTGTCCGTCCGACGAGCCTCTTCACCCGACCCCCCACTATCCAGTCCTATCTACAAAGCTGACCTTCTGCGAGCCGTTTTGCGTCTGTCGAACCCTTTTACAAGATGCGACACAATATCTTTTTTGAGAGTTTCCCTCCGTTTTTCGGGAGGCCTTGGAGGCTATTTAAGAATTGGGCTATGCCTGGGTAACTCTAGCACCAGTTGCAGAATACATTCATGGTCGCTCCTTCTTTTTTTACCCCCCTTCGAAGAACGGGGTTTTTCTCTGGACAGTAAAACGCGTTTCTAGTGTTCTTAGCTAGAGATTCCCCTTCCCTTCCTCGTGAAGTTGTTATCATTGATAATGGATTCGTCCATCCCGCGCCCTTTCCCCCTTGTTTTTTCCTCGGGCTTCGGCACCATTCCTTTTTGAGAAAGAGAGACGCACATGCTGCATTCTGGATAGCAACCCCTCCGACCTTGGTCGGTCCTCAGTTTAAATTATCCTCCCCTTCTTTTCGAAGTCTTCTTTTCCTCTTGGATATTTCCCTACGCACCTTGAGTAAGAGAAGAGTTGACCTCTTTTTTTCGGGGCCGGCCAGGCAGCGCCTTTCCCCCCGATCTCTATCCGGTTCTGGGTCGTTCGCTTTTTTCGAAGCACGAGGTGGCCTCGCGAAGCGCTTTCTCCAAATCCTCTCTTTTCTTCTTCTCCCCTCATAATCAGTTGTGTTGTTTGATCTCCCCTCGAGGCTGTGGAGGAGGCATTTTGAGGCGGCGTCGCGCTGTGCGGCTCCCCCCCCCCTCCCCTCAATTGGCTGCGCACCCTTCCCCCGCCGACAATCAGACCGGAAGGCAGCGTACTTGCTCCTCAACCTCTTCCCCTTACGGTTTACGTTGTCGGTCTGTCCTCATGAGAGAAGATCAGTTACCCGCTTAGACTCGCAGACCGGCGAATACCCTTCTCCCTTACTGGTTATTATCGTACCCGCAATCGAGTGGTGATTCGGGTGTTCTTCTCTTTCTTTTCCGAAAGCACTTGCAAGAACGAAGAAAAACCCCGGCTTCGGCAGGACTCCGGTTTCTGTCTTGCGGTCATGGACTACGAAGCCCAACATTCAGATTCAAGGTTTCCCCGTGCATATCTCTTCACTCTCTCTCTCTCCCACTCAGAGTTTGCGTCCTCCCCTCCCTACCGTCGGCACTCGCGATGGTACTTTTAATCCCCAGAAGGCGCGCGTTTTGATTTTTCTCTTCAAGACGCTTCCCTCCAAGGCATAGCCACTTCAAAAGAGAAGTCCTACCCGAAACGACTCCTTCTTACGCCGCGATACTCCTTCATTATTTCATCAACTCGACCCGCCCGCCGCAACGAGACGCATTTTTCCCTCCCCTCCTTCTTTTTCGTTTGCTTTTTGCCTTTCAAATGACAATGATCTCTATTTTCTTTCGGGATCCCCGAAGTTTCTTCTCCCCCCAACATAAAATACCGTGCCGTCCTAGTACTGCCCCTTCGATTGACATCGAATAACTTCCCCCCCTCTTTCAGTCGTGGCGAGTGATTTGCTTTTCCTTCCCTGGAAGAGAGCGCAACCTCGCGAAAAATTTGCCTGACTCTTTCCTTCCTCAGAGACGAGCGAACATCCGCCAAGGCGATCTCCTGGTATCTTTCGGTACCCTTTTCCCCTTCTTGCGATAGCACTTTCGCGCCCGCGCGAGAGAGGACGTGCGTTCTTCAGACGTTGAACCGCGAATAGCCGCCCTTTTTCCTGTGGTGTCTTCTCCTCCCCCGGTCGCCTAAGAAGAGCATGAGCGCCCTTTCCCGCAACATAGGGAGGCATATATCATTTTCTGCGGACCCCCCCGTCGATTAATGGGGGTTCCACTACGCGTTTCACAATACTCGCGCCACGAGATTATACCGTTTCAGGTATTCCAGACATAATACCTTGATACCCTCCCAAGCATCGTCTCTTTTCGAATGAAGTGGAGAGTCCTCCGCTTGAAGGACTCTCTCTTCAGCAATGGGCGACGCAGTCCTGAGGTCGACACTGGCCACCGTTTTTTTTTCCAGCCTTTTCCCCTGAGATAGACGGTCACAACTCCTCCAAAGGGATCGACCCTCTCGCCTTTTCCGAAACGACACTTCCTTGTGGCCCCTTTCTCTATCTTTTTCACTCTGATATCCTCCTTGCTAGTTTTAGGTTCTCCCACAAGATCCCTCTATTTGTTTGGATGACATGGTACTTTCCTTCCTACCTTTTTAAAGTCGCAGACTCCAAGTGATTTGGGAGCTTCCGGAGCTTTTACCCTTCCTTTGCAGGATGAGCCTCTTTTTCCAAGGGATAGAAGAGGCTTGTCACAACAAGCAACGCCGACCCCCCCCGTTCCCCAGACAGTTTTTTCCGCAAGGGCCCCAGCGCTTGAATTTTTCGTACCCTCTGGAGAGGCCCCTTTTTGAACGTAGTATAAAATTTTCCCCGGCGCCGGTGTGACTCGCGTCTTGCGCCACATCGGTCCTGGCTTCCATTCCCCTACGGGTCACCCATCCCTCAAACCCCCCTTATCTTCTTCCTTTCTATTTGCAGAAGGTAGACAGTATCGTCCAACCCCGACATTCATCACCCTCGCTGCTTTTTGTGCCTCTCTCCCAATCGTTCCCCTAGAGGAGAAGATCCTCCGAAGCTTGATCTTTCCTTAGGCGCTTTTTCCGATTGTCCATTCTTTTCTATCTATTTTGGCCAGGATAGCCTCCTCGAGTCGTCACTCGCGTATCACGCCTCAGTTCCGCCCCAGTTTCATCTCCTTCCCTTTTATTACTGCATTGAGGAAAAGCGTGCGCTGATAGGCTGTCCTTGTAGACCAGGTTGATTTTGGGGGTGTTGGGGAAAACCCCCCCGTCGCGATAGGGTATGGTGATTTTGTTTAGGAACCTAGTAATTCCCCCCCACGGTCCGTTCCTTCTCATAGAAACGTTTCTCGGGTGGAGTTCATCATGTTGGGATCGAGATTCCAGTCAAGGGTAGTGTTCGGCCCCTAAGAGCCCCCCCCCACGAATCAGGCAACATTTAACCTCCTCGTGCGCCCGATGCTCGCCCTTTTTTCTGCCCCTCTCTGACGGACGGATGGACCTGCTTCATTGGTAACCAGGGAATTCCGCGTCGTGGGAGTTTGCTTCCATTATCGGTATGGCCCTTGCTGATAGTTCCTTTCCTTAGTCAGCTTGCCTTTTCCTGCATGCGTCTTCAAACCCACCTACCTTCTGCAATGAATAATTATCGTTCTCTCCCACTAATCTTATGGCCAAAACTTACGCCTTTAGCTTATCCTATCTCTTTTTCCTCATCCCTTGGGAGAGATTCTGAGAATCCAGCTTGGGCTGAAGAGACGAGGGACCATAAGATGCTTCTAACTCTAAGGCGACTCCTCAGCGGGTATTGTTGGTTTTCCCATTTAAGAGAAGGGCATCGAAGGAGAATATACTTCCCTTTTTACCGCTGAGACGGAAAAGACCCCCTCTCCGGAATAGATCCAACCTCTCCCAAAAGAAGATGGGATTTTATGTTACCCCCCCGGCAGAATGAGAGCCATCAGGTACGAAAGTTCTTCTTTTTTCGGAGAAGTTCCAATCTCTTTTTTCCGCTGGTTTACTTTTTTGGATCTTTGCGAGGTTGGCACTGGTTGCACTTTCTCTTTAAATCTTAACAAAATTCCTCGCATTGAGGTTTTTCCTCCCGGGTTTCATTCTCATAGGAGGACGAACCACGATCACCATGAACGACTTTTTTTGTTGCCCCTTCGAAAAGGGCAGAAGATCAGCCGCTGTTTCTGGGAGCACGGTATCCCCCTTTCCAGCACAGGTCTTTTCTAGGCGATGAAGGTTTTCCTCTCCGATGTTAGTTTTACACTTTTTATACGTCTTGAGCCTCTTCTCCAGCAACGGACCCCCCCCACTCCGAGAAGAGACGACGGTCGACCGCCAGATGGCGACCTGGGGATCTCTTTTCCGTCGTCCAAGCGAGACGAATCGCCTTTAGTGTGTTTTGACTTGTTTGATTGAGCTGTCTGGCCCTTTAAAGCCTAATGGGGTTGACCCTGTCAGATAAACTAGAAAGGACCGAAGTGGCGCATCGCGTTTATCCCCACGTATCTTCACCATTTTAGTGGTCTTCTCTTCGAAGTCTTGGCCTTTTCTCCTCTTGGCAATCGCTTGCTTCTCTATGGAAATTTGTATTAGCGTGTTGTCAAAAGGAATCGTCCCCCCCTTTTCGGCGCTACCCTGAACCCTGTGGTTCAGTACTTGTAAGATTGCGTCTCAGTCGTTTTTGGCGGATGCGCTTCCTCCTGGAGGACTTAATCAACCAGGACACTGTCCCATTTTTCCCTCGCCTCCTTTGACCATAGAAGAATGTATCAGTAGACACGAAAGTTACACAAAAGACTCGACCCTTGACCAATGTTTCTTGAAATCCATTTTTTTTCCTTCTAGATCGTTCTCCAGGATGAATAGTGCTTGCTTTCTCTTTTCTCCCGCCTCGACGCTTCTCACTCCCCATTGCGTCTATTTTGCGCGGCGTTTTTGTGATCTTTTTATCCTTCCCTCCGGTATTGATCTCGGAGATGGAATAACCTTTGGATACTCGCGTGGCTTCTCCCTCGGGAAGTCATGTGGCGTCCGTGAGGACGCTTCTTCCTCCTCCTTTTCGGGAGCTGCGCTCCTTGGAGGAGACAGATGGTCTGCGAACGACACCACAACGGCTTCCTCGCCCCATGCGGAAAGGCTCCGGCTTGCGTCTCCCTCCCCTGTAGCGCTCCCTTTGAGACGATATATAGCACGGAGTCCCCTTATGGTACCGTTCCTCTTTTTTTACCGATTACCAGGAGCAATCCCGACGGTCTTTTTCCTCGATATCGCTTCCCAGAGGCTTTCCCTTCCCCTTTTCGATTTGCGCGCCTTCCCGTCGCGAAAGCAAACCCTCTCCCTTCCCTGCGTGGAGGTCTCTTTCTTTTCTGCCCCTGGAACGTGGCCGTCCTTTCTTTTCCTAAAGGTCCTTCTTTTTTTCTTTCCGTCCTACCCCTCACTTCGGTGTACTGAAACACTATGAGAGCATTGGGCCTTCTCCCAACGCTGCCGCAAACGATCATGATCTCATGAAGACAAATGCTTGGTTTCCTTTCGCCGTTGCTTTCATTCCCGTAACTCCCCCGGCTACCCTTTCGAAATATACATCAGTCGTTTCTCTGAGGTCGCTCTTCTTTTCTTGTTGATTTGAAAGGGAGGCTATGGGTAAGCATTTTCTCGGGAACTATCAACCCCTATTCCCCCAGGAGATTCATTCTGGGGCCCTTTTCCACATCGAGAGGTCCTCCCCGTAGTGGAACGGGCACAGTGTTTACGAAAACTCCCTTCGCGGAAGGGCCTTTGTGATCATTGACTCTCTTGGACTTAGTAGTCCCTACCCCCCGCCGACACCGTCCTTTTCCCTTTCCCGCCCTTTGTTTTTCCGGTATTGGAACATGGCTTTTCAAGAGAGCTCCTTCTTTGGATCTCCACGCTACTTGGTAGAAGGTAGATCCCCCCGTCCTCCTTTTGACATATTAGAAGGTTCTGGAGTTCGTCCTCTAAGCCGTAGTGCCCTTTATCTTGAAGACTTCAAACGAACGTGCCCAGTTTTTTTTCCGGCCAGGACGATATAGACCCGCCGGTCTTCTTTTTTTTTTTCTTGGTGTCCCAGCACTTCCGGGAGGCGCGCAGAAGACAGCTCTTTCCTCCTCTTTCCGATTTTCCTTTCTTCCACTT
>Ga0179591_1310822_pt1 | contig 17971 bp, 19 predicted proteins | sample CZOMad2_1_08_16f_FD_182891 | JGI IMG/M metagenome (GOLD analysis project Ga0179591, IMG submission 182891) | Vadose zone soil fungal communities from Angelo Coast Range Reserve, California, USA - CZOMad2_1_08_16fungal (PacBio error correction) | ecosystem: Environmental > Terrestrial > Soil >... | reverse complement strand
CCTTTTTTCCGTTTGCGACTTTTTCGACTTTGCGATGTGGCAGTTTCATTCATTACCCCGTGCTTTTGTCACTTGCGAACCCCCTTTTTTTTTTTATTGATTTCTCGCGAGTCTTTCCCCTGTCGCGCCCCCCTTCACCTGTTGCAAGTGTTTCGGGTTTTGGTTCCTCCATAACCCCCTACTTGGTTTTTTTTGGCTTGCAACTTGGGATTTCTTTACCGGCGTTTTTTGTTTTTTTGGATCCTATTTTGCCCAAGATTTTTCCCCCTCCCTAGTGCCCTGAAACCGTCCTAAACTGAATCTTGTCCTGTTTAAGCGCTTTATTTAATTGTTAAAACTTTACGGGGTTAGGGGAACTTGCACCACACCGTTCCTGTTTTTTGGTTTATTCACTGCACCCCCGTCCATTTACCACGTGATTGCCTTTTTTTTCTTCTTAGCATTCCCTGGCTTTCTGGCAATGAGTCGTAACTTTTTTCCACTTCCCCATGAGTTTGAGGTATGTCTGTTTTTTTAACCTTTAGTCTCCCCCCTTAAAGCCCCCAGTCTCCCGCCCCTTTTAATGCGTAGGGTGTTCTGTGTTTTTCCTTTTTTTTTTGCTATGTCCCCCGGCAAGAACCGCCGTCTGGTCTTCAGCCTCCCACGACAGGACAGACGTCCCCGACGCCACCCCCCCCCATTCGTAGTGGGGACGCGTTCTCTGGTACGCGATTCGCCCGAGTCCCCCCCCCTGTGTTCTTGACGTTTTTTGATTTTTTCTTTTGGATTGCCGGGGTATTCCCCTCCAATTTCCTAGGGTTCTTTTGCGAGTGGTTTTTGATCCACTTTTCTGCCTTTCTGGGCAAGTTCCTTCGCGGCGACCCCCCCCCTCGTTTTTGCTTGTCTTTATTGGATGGGACCTCATTAACTTTACGAGTTGTCGTGGGACCTACTCCCCCCCCGCAGTGGCCTTTTTGATCCCTTCCTTTTTTTTGGCGACCAGTCCCCCTTTTTTTTGGACATAACCACCTCCCGGTTTTGTTTTCTCGACTTTTCCCAAGTCCCAGCTAAAATGGTTTTTGAGGCCTGCCCCCCTTTTCCGAGAGTCCCCCATGATCCTGAGATTCACCCTCAGTGAGCTTTGCCCGCGGTATTACACACTGGGACGTTTTTTTTTTCCACCTTTTGCTTGGCATCGCTACATTCGTTCCCCCCTTTTATTCGCGTCCCCCGTCTGTTAGCAGGGGTGATAAGTAGATGGTCTCTTCTCCGGTTTTGGTTTTGGCTTCCGATACTGGCGGTTTAAATTGATCTAGTCTTTGTGGGCCAGCCTCTTCTGACTCCGCTCCGGAAGGGGCTCTTTTTGATACGTGGAATATTTGCTTCCCCAGCACGCTTTGTTTTTTTTTTTCTGGGACGACGCGCGATTCTGACCGGCCAATTTTGAGGGTGAGGAAGTTCGCCTCCAAAAGGGGAACACGCAAAATTTAGAGGTTGAGTAAGTGCACATCGCAGCAGAGGTGCTGACCCCGCTACTCGCTTGTTTTTTGGTCGTGCATTTTCTAGTCCAGTGTCCCTTGTCCCCCATTCAATTCCCGATTTCCTGCTAGTATTCCAGACTTTTTCGCCCCCCTTTCCGTTAACAATCCCTTCCCCTGGTGGCGTAGATGCATTGGTACCCGGCCGTAGCTCTTCGCCCTTCTCCGCGTCGCTCGTCTTCGTGGGGTCTGGTACCTGTTGCGTCCCTGCGCAATGTGGTAGTAGTCCCCCCCCCGATTAAGTTGCTGTTTTGAGTGGGACGGGTCCCCTTTTTTCCGGTCGAATCGTCGAACCGAGTCAGTGGCGTAGCGTTTCTTTTTTTTTTTTTGTTTAACTCAATTCGAACGTCGAACCAGTTGGCACGAGGTTTTGCCAATAGGTGGGAGCCCGAATCCAGGAGATTTGGAGGCTGCAGGTCCCCTCCGGACTTGACCGAGGCAAGGAGCGCCTGTTCGCGTTCTAATTTTTTTTTAGCGTTCTCTTTACGTCCCCATGAGGGATTGGGGTCGCCTTCTTGAACTTACCGAGGCTGTCAATTTCCCAGGGCCCCTTCAAGTACACCCTTTCTTTTGACTGGCCCCTTTTGGTTCCGATGAAGAGCCACCCCCTGCGAGACGGATTTTTATCTCCCCAGTGCTGTCTTCTCCCCGTCAGGACTTCTCGCGTCCGTCGGTTCCCCCGCGACGGGGGGTATGTTTCCAACTTTGGTCCTGGTTTGTTGGCGGCTTTTCGTCAGCCTGCCGTGTTCCTTTGCGCTTTTCCGACGGTCCCTTTGGACCTTTGGGTTCCGGCGGTTCCTTTTTGAGTGTAGTCAGGATTCCCAGGTCACCTTTTTTTTCAGGAGGATTTTGTTTCTGCATGTTCGTGGGCTGGTAGTTCACCCGCTCTAGGCTTGACGGTGTTTTTCAAGTGGTAATGAGAGGATTCGCGATAGTCTCTCTTCCACGTATGTTCTCCCTGCTTTTTTTGAGAGGTAGGGAGGAAGTGAAACAAGGACTAAAAATTTTTCTTTTGTATTCGATGCTTCAACCCGAGTTTTTTCCTCTGCGTCCTGATCCGCTCGGTCGAGAGTTTCCCCACGTGGTTTCGTCTCCGGTTTTAAGATTATCTTGTTTCAAAGGAGAAGCTCCCCCAGTCCCCTTCGTATCGTGTCCCCACAAACCTTTTGCCCCCCCTTTCTTTTAGGCCCCAATTGAGGGTCGCCCCTTGTCGAGATCCTTTGGCCGAGTTTTATGCCCTTGCACCCCTGCGCTGAAAGGGGCGAACTGCAAACGGAGTTAATTGCGCCCTTTTTTTTGAACCAAGGATTTGTTTTTTTTTCGTTTTTGTTTTTTCCTTTGAAACGTTGTGGCTGGTGCGGCTTTGACATTTTCCCGTGGCGTTCTCGGTCGGGCGGCCGTTTTAAGTTGGGCTTTTTTTTTTTTCCACTGGTTTTGCATTGGTCTTTTTTTTAGAAGCGGGCCGAACCGGAGTGTTGCTTAAGAGGGTACATTCCGAGGCTTGTCACTTTTTGTTTTTTGCAATTAGCTCGTTTTTGAGAAGCCTTTTTTTCCACAAGGTTGTTCTTGGAGTTTCCCCGAGTGTTTTACGCTGACCTTGTCTGCGCCGTATGTACAGTTTTTTGCATAGTGAGCTTGACCCTTGCTTGACCGCCAGGTCCCTTTTCGATGCTCTCGAACGACAGGTTTTTTTCTTCCCTCTCCTTTTTTTGCAGGTCAACTTGTTTTGGTAGGGGAGAGGTGTTTTTCCCCCTGTACGTGGTTTTTTTTGTTTTCCTTTTTTATTCTGTTTCGCAGGTTCTTCCGGTTTTCTCTTATGGGACGTTGTTCCCTTGACCCACTGATGGTTTGTTTGTTTTCGTTTTTTTTTTTCTTTCCTGTTTTGGAGTTGATTTTTTGTTTTCTCTGGGATTCATTTTTGTTTTTTCGAGATTCTTTTGTGTCTTAACGCCCATTTGCGAGGGCACTCCCCGGGGCTTTTGGTGTTAGCCGTCGTTTTTACCCCTGACAACCCCTCTTTAAGCCGGACGACTTGGCTTCTTTAGGAAGTCATCCCCCAAAGCCTTTGCTTCCTGAGATGAGGTTCCGTTCTGGGGAGCAATGATGATTTTTTTTCGTTTCTGCGGCGCTTTCTCCCACCCTGAACAAATCGGCCGGCTGGCTTAAGACGGCTCCCCACCGGGACATTGACCCCCACCCTCCCCCCGCTTGTGCTAGTCGGGGGGTTTTCAACAACCCGGTTCTTTTTCTCGGCGGGTAAGGGAAAGGGTATTTTTTTGCCCCCCCACCCCAAATAGCTACGGATCGTCCCCGCTTTTTTTCCGGCCCCCCCACCTTTTTTAAGTGTAACGGAAGGTCTAACCAGGGCCTTCTTTTTTTCCTATTTTTCTGAGTTTTGATTGGTATGTTCCGATGGTTTTTTTTTCCTTTTTTAATTAAGTTGTAGCCTATCTTTTTGAGTGCCTGATCACGGTCTGATGGAGTCCCTTTTGTTACTAGGACCGGCCTTCCTTTTCGCAAGACCCAGGGTCGTTGTTAACCTTCACAGGGCAGTTTTGTTTTGTTCCCCCTTGAGTCTGGTCTGTGCGGTTTCGGGAATGTCCTTGAGTCGCTTTTCCACGTGAACGGCCTCCTGCGCCTTCCCCCGTGTTTACCTTTTTTCTTAATCTTTGTTCTGGATGCCTTAGCCTCTCTTTAGTCGGTGGCTCTTTCACTCTCCTTATTCTCGTTCCAAAACGGCCTTCATTGTTGCACGTTTTTTTTAAGAGCAGGTCCCGAAGCCAGTTTTCCCTTCCGTCCCCCTTGAAGATGTCTTTCCTTTTGGTCCTTTGCTTTCGATAGCCCCGCAGGTTTCGGGACCCTTCGCTCGGCCCCGTTTGGTGGGCGGGAGGCTGTTGTTGACCCGTTTTTTTTTGCGTCTTGTGCCTCCCCTGCGAGAACGAGATTTTGATTCCCTTTTTTTGCTGGGCTGGTTTCTTTTCTTTATTGTCTTTGTCCTTTTTCTTAAGGGGGCTCGCCCCCCCTCTATTTGGGAGGCCGTGTTTTCGCACTCCGAGCCGGGTTTATTATCTGCGTTGTCTTTCCTTCCCTTTTTCCCCAACGAGTCCGCTTGCCTCCCCTTTTTTTTTTCTTCCCCTCTGTTTTGCGCTTTTGTTAGGCGCATGTCCTCCGCCGGGGGCCTAGTGAAGAGATTCTCGACTTTTACGTTTTGCGCATGCACGAACACCTACATGCGCCCCTCTTCACTCTCTATTACACTCCTCCCCCCCCCCCCCCCCCCCCCCAGTGTTTTGTTGCGAGGTCTCTCTTACATCGTGCCGCATGTTTCTTTCCTTCTCTTTGCCCCCCTTCCTTAGAACTGCTTTTTTTTTCCTTACGCCCTCGCGGACCTTTTTTCCCGCCCGCAGAGGGGCCTCACAAACTTGCTTGGCGCTGTCGTATTCTGGTCGGGCAGCGGCTCGTTTCGTCGTGACGAAGAACTGCTTTTTCCCCTAAGTCCGCCCCCTTCCTTTCGGGCAGGCTACCACTTCCCGCACCCCCTCCAGAATTTTTTAGCCGCATTCAGTTGGTACCCCCCTTCGCCATTTGCAAGGATTTTTACACCCCGTTCCCTTTTCCTCGATCCACTATCGTTCTTTCCCCGAGAAACTCTCGGGCCCCCGCCGTGACCTGTACCCACGTCCAAGTTTGACCCCTTGTCTGGCGTTCTTTTTGTGGTGCGTCCCACTCCCGGCGATTCTTATGGCCATCTCCCCCCCCCTAAAGTTGTTCCCGCGCTAATTGGTGCTACGTCACCTGTTGCCGTTTCTGACCATCCTCTGTCGGGTTCCGTTTTTTTCCCCTGCATGCGTCCTGGGACTGCAGCGTTTAAGAGCCCCCCGCGGACTTTTTTTCTCTTTCGCGTCCTCTTCCTCTGTATGATGGCCCCTCTACATCCCCCCTTTGCTGTGGTTTCTTATGTCGTGCCTTCCTTTTTTCACCCCTTTCTTTCTTTTTTTCCTTCTTTTTGCCCGTCTCGTCCCCCCGATTCTGCTCCCCCCCATTGCGACAATCTCTTTTTTTCCCACTTCAGGGCCCTTTTTCTTTTGAGCTTATACTATTTCACCCTTTCGTCTCCCCTCTGGCTCCCTCTTTCAGGTCTCATCCTGCGACGTTCTGGAGCGCAAGTTTTCTCCCACTTTAAGAACCCGACCTTGCTTCGGTTCCCCCCGCTTTTATTTTTCTTTACTGAACCGTTGACGGTTGTTTTTTTATTACCTCCTTTCGTCTTCTCGCTTTCTTGTGCTTTCCCTTTTTCGCTGCCCCTTTTCCAAATTCCTCCCGCTCGGAAGGAAGATTTGTTCTGTTCGGACCCCCCTTCTTTTTTCGCGAAACCCTTGAGCGCTTGCCTGCCCGCAATTCCGGTTGAGCGGGGCCTTACGGCTGAGTTTCATCGCGTGCTCCGTGCTTCGTTGAAGCGGCCGTCCCGGCTGCTTTCGTCCGTATCGACGCCAAGTCCGCCCTCCTTCATTTTTTTCCCCCCCCGTTCTGGGTTGCTTAGATTCCCGACCCCTGCCAACCCAGGGTGACGTTCTCGCATGCGCTTTGTTTCCCCGGTGTGGCTGTCCTTCCAAGGTTTCTACAAGAGTTTGTATCTCTCCTCCTTTGCCGCAGGCCAACCCCTCGCACGTGCCGACATCGGTCCAATTTCCGTTTTTGGCGCTCCGCGACCCCCTTGGCAAGTCCTTCTGGACCTCGTCCCTCACACACAGGACAGAAAGATCCAACTCTACCCCCGTTACTGCGGTTCTTCTTTTCCTGTCACCCAACCCCTTTTAGGTCTTTGAGCTCGACACTGCCTCGCTGTCCCACTTTTTCCCCTCCCCCCCTAATACCCCTTAAACCCCTTCCCCCGACTATTCCCCCTTTGGAGCCCCTCCGGTGGGTCTCCTGAACTAGTGTTTATTGATGCCGACTTTTCGGCGTTCCCGTTTTAGAGCTTGGCCCGGACTAAATTTTGAGCCTTCTCGACCCCAAGCCAAGTCGAGCTCCCTCCCCTTTTTTAAACGGCGTAAGCTCCGTCCCACTTCATTATTTCCGCCGTCAGCCCTCCACCCCCATTTCAACATACCACAGCAAGAAAAATTTTCAAGTTTTCTTTTTTTCCCATTCCCCAAGTCACGTCGGGTGTCGCCCCCACTGATTTTCGGGAGTTTCTTTTTTCCTTCAGGCCACGGATCTCTTTTTTCCTTCTCTGCTCTGACCGCACCCCCTTGCCTTTACCTGAAGAAAACTTTCTTTGTCTTGTGCACCGGTTTTTTTTTTTTGTCTTTCTTTTTGCGTCGCATGTCCCCCACGGGTCGCTCTAGTTGGACTCCCGCGAGCGAAGATGCGAGTTTTTACGCTCTGCCGTACCTTTCCCCTTTTCCCGTTTTTTTCCAATTTTTTCCCTTGCGCCTCTCGCCTACCCCTAAAAGCGTTTTTTTTCTACCCCCGGCAGGCGCCCTTCCCCGGCCCCCTGGGAGTAAGGTGCTCTCATTTTATCCCCACATTCCCGCCAGAGCAATTCGCCCATCTGAACCCGCCTGCTGCTTTAGTCGACTCATGCAGCTTTCATCCATTTCCCCCGTGGTAGGCGCAGTCTCCCCCCCAGCCTTTTGCACCTGTGGCCCGAAACCTCGTTCTTTTCCTGACCCGTTGACCGCGTCCGATTCCTGCCTGCAATCTGGCAACGGTGTGGATGACTGCCGCTTGCAGAGTGATGTAACCATTTCTCTCGGACCCCACGTTACTTTTCTTTTTTTCCCGACTTTCGCGGTTCTTCACCTCAAAGGTGCGACCTCCCCCCAACTCCCCTACCCTTGCCGGAGACGGAGGTCTGCCCGGCCGATGGGTCGCCCTTCCCTTCTTTTCTTACCCTTGCGGGTTTTTTTTTTGGCCTTTTCTATGCCGCTAGGACAAGCCTCCGCCCTTGCTGAAGAAGTACTTCTATATCTCGGTCTCTCCCCCCGATTTTTTGCCTTTTGGCCACGCGACACTGTGAATACGGCGATTCTTCGCGATCCGGAGGATTGTCGAAAACATCCCCTCCCTTTTTCACCCTCTATTCAGCACCGCTGTCTTTTTTGTCGTCTGAGATAAGGCCCTGCGGACCGTTCACTCCTCCCGGCCCCTGTTACCCCCGTGACTGTCCAAGTCGTTGGGACCCCTCGCTTTTCTATTGAGTTTCCAGATTTTGACAGTCACCCTACGAGATCCGAAGAGTAGAGCTCGTCTCCCCCTCTCTACCCCAGTTCGGCCGCCTATCCCCCCCCCACCCTCTTCGGGCTGGCTCAAGCGTTGAGCGCCCCCTCGACTGATTTGCCGGTCATTTTCCCGTTGCGCTAGCCGGAAGCGTTTTGCGCCTGTGTTTTGGGTGTTTTTTTGCTCTGTCCTCCCCCTCCCCCCATTGGTGCTGCTCTCGGAGGTCCTGCGATGGGCCATCTTTTTCTGCGTCTTCTTTAACCGGGTCCCCACGGATGTTCTCCCCCACCCATCATCACCCTTACTGGGGGTTGAAGGCTTTCTCATTGGAGTGCCTGTCTCGGTGACGCTCCCGATGATCTGTCGTGCACGGAGTCTTTTAATCACCTTTCGTTCGCAGAGTGTCAAATGACTCTCTGTTTTGCTTCCTTGGGCCTTTCTTTGTTGCGGTGCATCCCCCCCCCACAGACTTCCCACATGGTGCTCCTTGGAACGTGGCGAAGGTTGCTCGGGGGCGGGCCAGTTTCGTTCGGATCTTCCTTCCCAAACCATTGCCATCCTACCTTGACCCCCAGTCCGGGGGCGGGCTTTCGTCCCCCCACGTTGGGTTTCCGCCGAGTCATTCAGTCCCTCCCCACCCGAACGCCCCGACGTCGTTCTGTTTGAGGATCTTCCCCCCCCTCCCGGGCGGGGGGGAGTTCTGTGATCTATTCACCTCGACTCACGGACCCTTAGGTCCTAGTCCTCCGCTCACTTTGTCACCCCTACCCGTCAACCCCTGGTCACCTTTTCTGACCCTCGATCTCTTGTGTCACGCTTTTTTTTTTTTTTTTTTTTTTTATCGGGTGCCTCGTGCCACTTAGGGTAGCCGTGTTAATGTGTGGATGATCCTTCCTTTACCGTCCTTCCACTCTGCTCTACCTTTTTTACCCACTGCCCCAGTTTTCTCGGTTGTCGGCAGTTTTCCTTACCTCCCACCCCCCCGCCCTCCCAGGTTGTTGCGTGGGGTGATCCCCAGTCCCGGGCCCGACCAACCTTCTTTTGACGAATTTTCCCCCCGATACGTTAATTTTGGATCCCCGTGAGCCCACACAGTCACTTTGTGGTTCTGGTTGTTGGTGAGGTTTTACCTTCACCCCTGTCCGTTCCGACATCACCCACCCGTCCCCTGTCCTTATTCATTAATTTTTTTTTTTTCCCCTCCCTGCAGGTTCCTTGTGTTTTTGACTGTACAACTTCTTTTTACCCTGCAAGGCCAGTCCCCCCCAGGTGAAGGGATGCTGTCCCCCCCGGCCTGGGTCTGGGGTCCGTTGGCTTTCCAGTTTTCCCACGAGGAATAGCCCCTTTCGCCTGATTTCCTCCCCCCTGGTTTTTTCTGCCCGGGTGTTGCACCCCGGAGGTCTTTTTCCTTAATTGCGACGAACTCGCGCCCCCCATTTGCTCTGGACTTCTCCCCTCTTTTCCTTCCTTCTTTTTTTGCTGAGTCACGTTTTTTTTTGCGCATTTCGCCCCCTCTTTCGATTTTCCCATTGAACTTTTCTTTTCCCCTGTCGGTTCTTCCCCCCCTTGAAGAACCCCTGTGTTCTTTGATCTTCTTTGGACGCTTCTTAAGTACGTTTCTCCTGAAGTTCCTTCTTGCCAGTGATTTCCTAACCCCTCCCCCTTGGCCCTTTTTTTTTTCCCCATGGTGTCGGTTTTCTTCCAGGCCTGGTTTAAAAGAGCAGCCCATCTCGCCCTTTTGAGTCCCCCGCATTACTACTTTAAGGCCTTTCCCCTTGCAGACGTCTAGCTATTAGAAACCGTTTTTTTTTTTTTTTGGGGAAAGTTGGTGCCTTTCCTTGACAACACCCCACACCCGTTTAATGTGAGCACCGTCACCGACCCACTTCGAGCCCGTGATGCTGAGGGGTCAGTCCTTAGTTCCTCAAATAGGGTTTCAAGGGTCAAAGTTCCTTTTCCCCCAACCAGGTCAGGGCACTTCCCTTCCGTTGTATTGCTTGTTTATCGGTTTCCCGTGCCAATGGGGGGAGGCTTTTGGGTGCCCGCTTCCTGCGTGTTTACAATTCGTATTGGAACGGCCAACCGTAATCCTCTATTCAGATTCTCCCCCCGTTTCACGACCACCTTTTCTGGTTGACAACCCCTCGCAAGATAGTTCTTGGAATCTCGGAGCGGACTCACACTTCCCGATGACCCGATGTTTTGATTTGCCTGGCTTCCTCCCCCCCACACTTTCAGTTTCCTTGACCGTCCATTCCCGGGTTTATCCGTAGTTCCGAGTTTTTTTAGCGATTTCCCCCTAAAGCCCCCCCCCGCGAGTTTTCTGCTTACTCTGTCGTCTGTCCTTTCCCTGTCTACCCCCTCGATGCTTCTAGTTTTTATTTTTGGGTTTTTGAGTGGACTTCATTCCTTTTTTTGCCTCTCCCTGTTGCGGCCTGGCTTTTTTTGTAGTTCACTTTTCCGCGGGCGGCTCACGTATTTCTTTTGTTTTGGGGTTCGAGGACCCTTATCTCCCTGGCTTGGTCCCCAGATCGTAGCGTGACGCCATTCGGACCCCCAGGGCAGTTTTCCTTTCCCCTTTCTTGCTGTCCACCCAAACGATGATGCCCAAAGGAGAAACGCTGCCGGTGATGGGACCCGCTTCGTAACTGAAAGCCTGGGGTATTTTTTTTCCAAGCGGCCGTTTGGCTTTTTTCGCTCCCCCTCTGCCCTCGACGTCCGATGGCTTTGAGCTCCATTCTCTGTCGGTCTCTGTGATCTTAATCCCTCGTTGGGCCCACTGTCGATAGCCCGTTTTTTGATTCGTCCCCCCATAGAGCCTCCCCGTCGAACCCATGGATCTTGGACTTTGAGGAGAATTTCAAAACCCGCCGCTTTTTTCCCGCCCCCACCTTTGTAAGACCCCACTCCGAAGCACCCCTGCCAATCCCTTTTTGCGAAAGTTGAACTCCCCTCTTGATACCCAGTGGCGTTAGAGTTTGGTTCTATTCCCCTTGCGACGGGAGCGCCCCAGGACTTCGCTAAGTCCTTTCGCCCTTGAGGATTTTTTTGTTTTGCGTTACTGGACCCTCCGCTCTTGGGCAGCTTCCCGGAGCCGTTGTTCCTGACCTGGCAACACCTTCAGGGGCTCTTCTTTTTGCCAACTGGGCTTACAAGGTTTTTAGTTGGAACGTTTTATGTCGTGGGGTCCCCCCAGCCGCGTCGCGAAAGCTGCTTTTTTTTCGTTCTGCCCCCCGTCTTTTGCTTAGTCGTGCACTTCCCGCTCCCCTGCCGGATCGAGAACCCCCTTGCCTTCATTGGCCGGCCTGGTTTGGTTTGGCACCGCGCCCCAAGGCTAAGCCACCCAAACCTTTTTCCCGTCACACTACAACGACTCCTTCTGGGTCACCGATTTTTTTTGGGAGCTAGGTCCCGCATAGTGCCGTACCTGCCCTCCGTACGCGAGCCTTCTTGCGTTTTTAGCAGTGGGATCTGCCCTTTCGGTTTTTTTCTTGGTCGGAATCCTGAAGAGGTGACCACCCCCTCCCATTTTTTTTTCCCCCCAGTGTTGTTCCCCTAAAGCCCAACAGGTGATGAATGTTCGCATGTTCCCTCGGCCTCGCCACCCTCCGTTGAGTCTTCCTTCCATAAAAGACTTTTTTGGTGATTGATGTAGGATTATATTTTTTCCTTTTTGCAAGGAGTTATGAACACTATTTTTAGCGTGATGCTTTGCGACACCCCTACAAGGCTGGACCCAGCGCGCTGAGTTTTTGTAATGCAGTCTCTTCTTTTTCATTATCTGGTAGCAAGGGGGAACAAAGACCAGGGTTTGAGGATGGTATTTTGGGTCAAGGAGTTTGCGATGTGGCATTCATGGTCCCTTTCCTGGCGGGGCGAGAGGCCAGCCGGTTTTTCGGATTGAGCGCTTTCTTTATTTTTTTCCCCGTATGACCCACCGCGGTTCTTTATCTTTGTTCGGTGGCTTTTTCAACCGTCCCCTGGGCTGCGATGATTCACTGAGTTGCCCGAGACGGCGAGATTCTGACAGAGTGCTTAACAAGAGACCGTCCTCCCGGGACAGGTTCCAGACAACAGCTCCTCAACAGCACCCCCTGAACTATCTTGCCCCCCCCCCGAATCGTACTCTTTGTTTGATTATGGCCCGTCGCCTGATGTAGGAGATTAGTACCCCGGAGGTTCCCCCGACCTCGTCAGTAGATCAATCTTGATATCTGACACCCCTTTCAGGGCGTCGGGGTATGACCCCGGTGCAACCCGTAGTAGGCGGGTCATTTTACATGCCGGTGCTCTCTGTTGCCCTCTGGCCCACATTGGACTGTTTACACCCCCCACCCCCACCCCCCCCCCCCCAGCCCCCCCCCCCCCCCCCCACCCCCCCACCACCCCCCCCCGCCCCCCCCCCCCCCCCCCCCCCCCCCCCCCCCCCCCCCCCCCCCCCCCCCTTACTTGATTTTGGAGGAACTTCTCTGAAAATGTAATGCGAAGATCTTCCGTCTTGCACCTCAGAAGCCGCTCTTTTTCAGAAGAGCCGAAGTCGACTATCCCCTTTCATTTGACCGTCCCCGCTTATCGTTTGTGTTTTTTTACTTTAGTGTCCTGGTTTTCGAGGGGTGAAGGCCCTGCAGTAAGTGTCGCAGCCCCCTCCTGAAAGGAAAACTTTTCTGGTCACTCACTCTACTCCTGACACCCTAGTTCCCCTGGTAGAGGGGGGTTGTTGGCTCGTACGTGACTGTTGATGAGGAAGGTTCCCCTCTTTTGCCACGTTCGTCCTTCCTCAGTAATTGGTACCTATTTTTGTGACCTAGTGAATTTTTATGTTGTCGGGGCTCATGTTCGATGAGCTACTTTTAGTAAGAAGAAGCTTTATAGGGAGCCCCCTGGTTTGTCCGCTTCTCAGCCCCCGCTTTGAACTTGTTCCCTAAGGAACGGGGATTCTTTTCTGTCTTTGGGAGACTGTCCCCCCCCAAGGCGCCTTCTTTCCTTAGAGGATTCTAACGCGTGGGTTGCTTTGGGCCTTCGATTTTTTTTGGTTTTGGTTTTGGGTGTTTTGTTGGGGTTTTTTTTTTTTTGGGGGGTTTGATTGATTAGCTGTCCTCTTCCAGGACCGCCAGGACGCGGCCCCTCTCCGCGGGGGGCCCATGTACCTCCGCAACCAGCAGTTCGGCAATTCAACCTGCGTGATAAAAGGAGGGTTTTGCTTCCCTCCGGGTGTCAGAAAACAGGACGTGTTGTTATCCGCAGAGTAGCCGAGGTGTTTTTTTTTTGAGGTTTTTTTAAGGGAATTCCCCACTATAAGATAGGATTTTTTTCCCTCCCAGGTGTGTCATACAACGTGGGTTTTGGACCCGGTTAAGGCTGCTATTATTTCTCCCCTGGATCTGGATTTTCTGGAGCTTTCTTCTATTAAGTTCTTTCCCTCTTGCCCTGTGGATTCGAGGAGGTTCATGCGTCCCTTCACCTAGCCTTCTTGACTTTATCTTGTTTGCCCTTTTTTTTTCCCGTGGTAGTCCGCCCAACTTTTTAAAGGATCTGGTCTCTTTGAGATTTTGCAGTCTCCCTTGAACCTTTAGCCCTCCCAGGCACATTGGATGCTCTCAGCAGAGGAGGATTTTCGAACCCTGCTGCTTCCCTTTTCTCCCTTTTTTTAACAGAGATGCCTGGCCCGCACAGCAGTTTAGTTACTCCTGGCCCCCACAGCTTTTTTTACGCCATCCCGGCGAAAAGTGTCCCAGCCTCCCTCGTTGTTCGCCATTTTCTCCTGGTCATTGCTCCCGTTCCAGTTTTCGGCAAGTTAGGCCCGCTGTGAAGTGTTCCCGTGAAGCAGTTTTTTTGAGGAGGTGTCTCGATGTCGCCATTGTTTGATCGGTTGTTTCGGGTTGTCCCATTATACTTGGTCTCATTTCTTTCCTTCTCTCAACTCTCATTCTGGGGGAAGTAGCCTTAATCCCTGATTCAGGGTCTCTTCTTTGGTTCCCTTTGTAATCCCTCCCCCTCTCGTTTTGCCCTTTCGGGTTCCTCCTTCGAGATCCCAAGCCGTTTTTAGGCGTCCTTTTTGCATGTCGACCCCTTCTTTGACTCATCCTTTCCTCTAGGGTTTCTCCCATTCTCGAAAAAGACATGCGTTCAATCGATGAGTTCCCTCTTCCTCCTGTTGAGAGATCACCAGCTTTCAGGGAGTGGACTCTTATTTCCCCAAAAAGTAGGAGACCTTCCCTTTTTTTTTTTTTTCCCCGCTCCAGGAGTTTAGGTTTTTTTACCATGGTAAGTTTTTCTTTTTTCCCCGCTGGCGAGGTTACCCCCCTTGCTTCAGCTACCGTCGCGACCCTGGAACCCCAGGGGCACCAAGGTCCCCCCCAGTGAGTGAGGCCTTCTTTCCCTCTTCCACCCAACCCATATTCGAAGAGAACTTTCTGCCCCTTTAGAAAGACTGTCACCTCTTTAAAAGATTAACTCTCACCAGCTCCACTATCGTGCTCTCGTCGCCTATAGCGGTTTCTCCCCGTCCGGGCCCCCTCTTTTTTCTTATTACGACCCTCCTGATATAGGATTGGTCCCGAAGAATGGGATACGTGGATACGTTGCTACGTAAATTTGCTTCTTAAAATTAGTCTTTTCCCCTCCAGTTTCTTTCCCTTTTCTCCTTTTTTCCTGAAGATAGGTCAGTCTCCCTCCTTCCTATACTAGGAATATTTCCCCTCTGGATGAGGAAAAGCTCCCCCGGGTTGCTGATTGGAACCTTTTTTTTTTTTTTCTTCCACGTGTTATTCTCGTCCCAGTTTTCCCCACTGACCCTCTGGATACCATTTGCGGAACAATAACCCGTCCAGTACTTTAGCCGGTCTGCGAGCTTCTCGATGGGATTTCTCCATTCGTGGACTATCCCATTTACTGTTCTAAAGATTTCGGGAAAGAGAGTCATGTCAAAGTTCCCGCGCTTAAACTCTTCTGTTCTGTACGTCACCAGGGGTATTTTTGTTTTTCTGAACCTTTTCCTTTCGTGATTTTTTCTACTCTGTTAGAGTGTACCATGCCCCTTAACACCTCTCCTTTCCCCCAAGAAAAGGGTTTCTTTTTCCAGAAAATTCCGCCCCCCCATGACTACGTGTTTCTGCTGTGATGTCCTTTCGGTTTCGAAGAGAACTGAATAGCCTTGCGTTTTTTTTCCATCCTAGAAGACGTCTCGTCTCATATTTTACGACAAAATGACGTCAGGCCATCGTCCTAACACGTTCTTTTTTTTTATTTCCTACCCGGTCCCTTAGCTTTTTAACGAGTCAATCAGAACGGACAAAGACCTTTCTGTGCGGAGCCCACTTTAGTTAAAGGGTCACTGCCTCTGTTTTCTTCTGGTAGAGGAAAAACCAATTTTTTCAAAACCCCCACCGTCCCCCCCCGATCCCCCATCCCATTACGTAATCGCCACATTGGACAGCTCTTGTTACCGCACCCAAGCCCTTGTCCGCTACCCCACACGGTCAACGTTGGTCTTCGTGACAAGAACCCTAGGGGTCGCTGTCTGATAGACTCTTTCTAATCCAGCCTTAGACCCCCCACCCTAACCTTATTATCACCCCTCAAGTGACTGTGAGTATGCCCGACCCGGCGTTTTTTTTTGCGTCCGCTGCTTCTTAGCTGACCTGAGAGGTTGCTCGCCACATTGTCGCGAATTTTTTTTTTGACCGCCCTGTCGGTTGTCTTCTTTTTGCTATGGGCAGAACCCGTTTCCACTTGTTTGTTTTTTTTTTTTCTACAGTCTTTCCCCCCGCACCTTCTTCCTTTCCGCCCCCTGCAAAGCGACCCAACTTTCGGCCACGTCATCCTTGTGGAATCGACCAAAGGAGAGGTTCAGCAAATGATTCTATTTCCTAACTTTCTCGTTGCCACGGACTTTTTTTTTACTGCTGCTTCAAGACCCTGGAATGACAGGACTCAAGGGTGTGCCTTATTTTTCGCTCGGTTGCGTCGCCTTCCCTGGTTCTCGTGTGGTCCGTAGCTCTTCATGGTTTTTCGTGAAGTTTGGGACCCGCGCATCGTTTATTCCTAGTAAAATCCTGATCTCTTTTTTTTTGCTTTTTTTTCCTCCGCCCGCCTCAGTGGAGCGCCTTAAGAGGCTGTCCCCTCCCCCGCCGGCGGAAGGTGGGCGCCCTTCCCCTCTCCCCCACCAATTCCCTTTTTTTTTAATCATCCGCCTTCGACGTTCTTTGTTACAATCCCTTCGGTCCGTTGACCTCCCCTCCCCTCCTGTGAAGACCTGGAAGGCTTTGCCTCGTTCCTGCCCTCGTGGTTTTTGACTGAACACCCCCCTTTTGCTTTTGCCTTTAAGACAGCCCTCCCTGATCCTGGGTGTTCACGGCGTGATGAACGATCCCCTCTGTGTGGTCTCGCCTCTGACACCAGTTTTTTTGCTCCCTTGTCAAAAAGTGATTTTTTACGGGGGCCCGACGTTCGCAGTGTTTTTTCCCCACTCTTCAAGGTGATTCCTGCCCATCCCCCAACCCGCACGAGGCCGCCCCTTTTTGCAGATGTTTCTTAGCTTCCCAGAGCGTCCCCGTGTATCCCCTAGTTCGTTCACCATAGCTCCTCTCTCTGGGAAGGCTGGCAGTCGTTTTTTTTTTTGAGTTGAAATTTGTCTGGTTTTTTTTCTCCTTAGCACTAGGGTCCCGCTGGCCCTCGTGCAAAGGTGCCCTTTTTTTTCCTTCGTATTCTTTCGACTACCTGGCATGCTGGTTTAAAAATGCAGCCTATCGACGGTTTGGGAGTCTTCCGTTTGAGTCCCTGTTCATTTTTCTGGCCCAAATCTCCCCCTTATTTCCCCTTGAGTCGTCCTAATGTTTTTTATCCCTTTTTGAGATTCATCTTTGCTGATGCCCCCCCCCCCTAACGATCCATTCCACGGCCCGAGTTGCGTTTTTGTGAACGTGATCCGGACCCGTCCTGCAACCGCTCCGCTTTTTTTTTTCCGATAACCAATCCTTTTCTTCATTTTATATCTTGAGGGAATGCCCTTTCGAAGATTGTCCACTTTTTCCCCCTTGCTGCGCCGTCTCAGTCATCAGCTTTTGCTGTCGTTCTTTTTCCTTTCCCGAAGCATTCCCCCCCCTATAATTCAGGAGTGATTTATTGTTCTCACATACTTCTTTCTAATGGACTCACCCCACAATGATTTTTTTCGGATACACTCGACTAGATTCCCCTGTCTTCCTTCCGGTACTCGATCAAGCCGTTACGCTCTTCCACCAATTCCATTTCGTTTACTCCCGCGGGACTTTTTTCCCTTGCAGATGGTTCCTCGGGTCCCTTTTACGATCTGGGACAGTTTTTCTGTTAAGGGACTACTTTTTCCACTTTGGGTCTTTTCATTTTTTGGGGCACCACCCTCGTTTGATAAGGCTTTTGGTCCTCCTGTTGTCTTCTCTACCCCCCCCCACCTACAACCTTTTTCTCAGTGCCCCCTTCCTTTGCTTTCTTCCACCTCCGCGTTGAAAGCTTTCCTGACCATCCTCCACTTTCCACGAGCCTCCGCTATGGTTGTTCGGCCTTCAAGGAGAGTTCGCTCAACGAGTCTTTGAGGTGATATTTCGAAACTTTTCTCCGCGGTTTTTCCCTAGGAACAGAACCTGGCCAATCGCTACAAAAGTTTTTTCCCCCTTGCACTTTTCCCAAGCACCTCTTGGGTCGGCCTCATTCGAGTCTTTTCCCTCGCCCACCCATACTCTTCGGCCCAAGGGTCGGCGTGGTTTACAGATTTCCCGTTCGGGTTTCCCCATCTTCCAGCTCTTGGTTCCTGGACTTGCCTGTCTCGCCTGGACGGTTTCCATGTTCCCACTTTCCCCTACTCCCACTTGTTTTTCCTTTGAAGTTGTTGTTGACGACCCAGTCCTGGACCCCAAACTATTCCTCAACTGAAGCAACTCTTTTCACTTTTACACGCGAAGTTCCTTGGAAATTTTTAGCCCCACAGGTCCACGTTTTGTGGTTTGGTTTCGGTTTCGCACCACGTCCTTTTTCGTCTACCACTGGGCACCCCTTCCCCGGACCGGTATTCATAATTTGCGTTTAAGGAAATGCCCGTGTTTTCTTTTCTGTGTTTTTGCCCACAGCTCTTACCTCTTGCCACCCCAGGAGGGATTGTGAAGGAAATTGGTGTGCAGTCTTTTCCCTTGTGCGGCGCCCTACGACCCCCTACTTGGAGACAAGGCTCGAGATTTTCCCACCATGTTTCGGCCCCT
>Ga0179591_1307938_pt1 | contig 17972 bp, 23 predicted proteins | sample CZOMad2_1_08_16f_FD_182891 | JGI IMG/M metagenome (GOLD analysis project Ga0179591, IMG submission 182891) | Vadose zone soil fungal communities from Angelo Coast Range Reserve, California, USA - CZOMad2_1_08_16fungal (PacBio error correction) | ecosystem: Environmental > Terrestrial > Soil >... | reverse complement strand
CACTCCATTGATACTCCCTTCCTTCTCCAAGGAGAAAGTGTCCCTTCTGTTTCCTACCACCCCTCCACCTTAGTGATTCAGTTTCCCCTTGCGCCTTCAAAGGTTTTCTTCTTTTTTTCCTCTTGTGCTTTTAGCCCATCGAATTAGACTCCTCCCACATCAGGGATGTCCGAACACTACGCCGTCACCCACTTCTCCCGACCGGTTCGTTTTTTCTTCCTCTGAAGAATGACTCCGTTTCACGACAGCCCGCGCCCCTATTGGTGAGTGTATTCCCTTCGTTTGAGACACCCTTTCTTGAGCACGGACGCGCCCTTTGTGACCTTTCTGCTCCCTTTTCTCTGGTAACGCTTTTTAGCCGCCGTCGCATAGAATCAGTGATTCCCCCGCCACCTCTTGCTTTCAAATCCTTGCGCTTCCTTTGCCGCCTTTCTCTGCCGTGAACAAAGAGACAATCCTTTTCCTCCCCCTTCTTTTCTGCCAATGCGCCGATTCTTTCTTTTTTCCTGGCATTCTTGGGCGCTGCGTCGTGCGTTTTTACGTTTTTTTTTTTTTTTTCCAAGGTAGAGCGAGAGTCGGGAATGTCTTCCCCCGGGGGCATTTGACCCCCTGAGGGTCCCCGGGCCGACCAATCCCGACACCCCAAAAAACCCCCCCAATCAACGACCCCCAAAGCACACAAGATCCCCCCACCCACACACACCCCCCCCCCCCCCCCCAACCCCCACCCCCCCCTTTCCCCCGCCAGGACTCTCTTCTTTTATCTGCCCCTTTCAAGGCCACCCCTGTTGCGGTCCGTCCCGCGGTCTTGCTCGTTTTTTTTTGAAGCGGTTGGCTTTTTGCCGGTGGAATTTGAAACCGGGATTCTCCTTGTATAGCACGCCCTTTTTCTTGGACCGAGACAGCCCAAAGACCCCCGGGTAAGTTGCGCGCCCATGGCTTCCTTTTGTCTTGTGTACTTTTTGTTGTTTCTTTTGGTTGCGTGCCTAGGGTCCTGTGAGCATGAGACTTGATCTTCTTTCCGGGCGAGGCCACCCTTTTCTAGTGCTGGCGTTACTGGACCGAGTGAAGTTGACCGAAGACCGCCGGATCGTACGCTCCTACAATTTTTCCCCCTTTATGGATCCCCGAGGGCGTTTGTTTTCCCTGAATAAACCATGTCCCCTGCGTGTTCAGAAGCGAAGGCCTTCATAGATCTTTGGCGAGACAAAGCGGGCTTTTCGGTCGCACTGTTGCCCTCATCCAGTCGTCCTTCCCCATCAGTTCAACCATATCTTTGGATCCCCAGGAGCGCCTTCTGCTGCGATTTTTGGCTTCCAATGTGAGTTCATTATGAGCCCCAGGAGGGGGCATAGCTCTTCTTTTCTTAGCTCTTGAACTTTTTCTTTGATCCTGGCGAGTCTCGGGTGGTTGTGTGCCTCTATTAAAGACTTCCTCCACCTCTCACCCATTTCTATCGATTGTTTGATGATACGTTGCTGCTGTTGAGTTGTGGGCTGTGGCTTTTGTTCTGTGCCTTTCTTATAAAAGCACGAGCATTCAGTCCCTCTTTCTTTTTTCGAGTTTTTCCACTAGCTTGGTAATTCCGGGGCCGCGCTGCTCCTTGGCGACACGCGTGGCTTTTTGAGTGATTCCAGCTCGAGCGGTCCCCGCCAAAGACGGGGTCGCCTGGCACTTTTATTGACCCCCCCTCAGAGGTTCCGTGAGAGGGCGCTGTTCCTCATGTATCATGGGTATATCGCCCCTACTCTGTCCGATGCGGTGTTTTTAAAGCCTACGCTGCTGATTGCCGTTGTCTGGCTTCTTACCGGATAAAACGTGCCCTCGAACGATCCTGCTCAAAGGCCACCTTTGCCCGGTAAAACGGTTCCGCGCCCTTACAAGATCGGCTCTCCGGCCAGATCAGAAGATGCTCGGAACGACCCAGTTTTCGACTTTGAAGGGATGAGTCGACAACCCCCGTTTTCTTCTTTTAGTTAATCCTTTGGGGCACTCAGATCTCAACGGTCGGAGGAACTCTGAACCACTCGTTTCTCTTACTCCTTCCCCTCGCCCCCGCGTTGGCGGAGACCGGAGATGTTCTGTCGGAGAGGTTTTTTTTCGTTTTACCACCGACCGTCCCTTTTTCCCCTCTTAATATGACCCCCTTACTCTTTTCCTTTTGGCTCGCTCCTGAGTTAGAGCAGAGTTGTCGGCCTTTAACCCCCTTAACGCTCTCTCTCCCTTTTTCGAAGCGGAATTTAGAAGGAGATCTTCCCCTCTTCGCGTCCACTTCCCCTGATTGAAGATCTCCCTTTCTGTGCACCTGAGGTTTCAGGATCTGGTACTTCCTCTTTTCCCTCGCCAACGCCGTCTTGCCCTTGTCCACCGCCTTCATCCCTACGCTGCGTCTGCACCTTTCATTAGTTTCGCAACCCCTCGCTCACCTCCGGGAACTTCTCTTTCCCAGGTGGGACGCAGGAGGGCTCCCTCTTTGTTTCACTCTTCCCGGATCTCTCTTACAGACGTTTCTCTCGGAGGGAAGGCTCGCCGCTGTGACAGGTCGTACGCGGGGCGATGCCTCTGGCTCGTTCTCTTGTCGCCAAGTGGTCTCCTTTTTTTTTTTTATCTTCGACACCCTCCTTAGGTCCCTATGAGATCCCCCCCTCCCGCGGGGCCCGTGTGGCTGGGACTTGACTTTTCTTCTTACTTCGCTCGGGTTTTTTTTTTTTTCTGCGCCTGTCTTTTTCTTTTCTTCGTCCTTTTTGCTTTCCCGGGAGGGTCCCCTTCCGGAGATCGGATCTCCTCCTGCCACTCGCGGGCGATCGGGGTCCCCTTTTTTGCGCTGTGTTCTCCGGGCCTTTTTCTGAGAGGCCCTCTTGGACCGTATCTCTCATTTTTCTAGGCGACTTTTTGCTTGTTGTCTCCCTGTGGCCCTTCCGCCACGGTCCGTTTAACCAGGGATCGTTCTAGACGGTCTTCTGGCCCCCCCTCGCGGCTCTTTTTTCATCCCACCGTTGGTCGTTTTCACGCTAAGACTCCGCGCACGCTCGCCCCGATTCGTGAGTGTCCTTCGGTCGCTCCCACCGGTGAACGTAGGCGCGGCCTTTTAGCTAAATTGCCCCTACCCCGCGGGCTTTTCCCTTCTCCTTCTTATTGGGGACTTGCATAAAGTTTACACCTTCCATGCCCCCTGGACCCCCGGCGACGGGTTTCTCGTTAAGGTCCCTTTTCTTCCTGTCGTGATTTCATGGGGCGTTGAGACAACTGAGTCACTTCCCCCGGTGCCGGCAATCGTCCTCGTTTTTTAGATCCGTCCTCAGTTCTTTTGGTCCTGATTCTGGGCGAACAGTTCCTATAACCATCTCTCTTTTCTCCCTAGTTTTCGAGCTTGTTTCCTCCTGTTTTCAATCCCCCCAGTCCATCCCTTTTTCGAACCGAGACTCTTTAGAAGCTTCATCCTATTGTCAGGAAACATACGTAGGTTGTCTACTCAGGAGACATCAACTCAGGTTAATCCGTTCGGTGTCCGCCCTTACTTCTTCTTCTCGGTTTTTCGGTCCCCTTTTCCTTGGCAACTACCTGAGTGGTGCCAGTTAAACAATCGGCCCCCCCTAAGCAAGTCACCCGTCTCGGACTGACTCTCTGCTCCTCGGTTGTACCCTCCCCCGTCTCACCCACCAGAGCAAATCTCCTGTGAGTGGCCCATTGAGAGGCCCTTTAGTTTCGAAAAGAAAGCCCTATGTTTATGTCCTCCCTTGTGGACACAGTCTTGACCAATAGGTATCCCACTCAACTGAAATTCTCCGCTTTCACACGGGAATTACGGTCTGCGTCAGGAATCTGGCTAGGGACAGCACCTTTCACCCTCTTAGTATTTCTCTAGTAGCGTCCCCCCGCGGGAATCCCGTGGGTCTTAGTTCAGATTGGCCTTGATGGGTGATTGGTGATATTCCCCACGCTTCTTTGCCCCCCTCGACGTTGGATTCTTTTTCTGGAAACAGTTTCTCGGTTGGATCTCTGGTCCCTTCCAGACTCGACCGGATTTCCAGAAGGCATTCGCTAGAGAGTTATCTTCCCGTCCACTTCCAGTAAAGGATCTGCAAGTGGTCGTGTCAAACCTGAAATTCAGGGGTTGAATCTCTTAGTCGCCCCAGCCTCTCACCACTGCGAACCGGGAGAAATCCGCTTCCTATAGCCCACCTTCCTTTTCTCGCCCCGTGGGTTCGCTTTTTTGCGCGAGCGTGCCTTCGTACGCCCCAGCTTCCGTACCCTTTTCTCAGGCATCCCGTAATGCGCCCCCGACAAAGGTCAGAGTCTCGCCTAAAAGAAAGAGGGGGCGCTGAGCCGCTCGGGAACCCGACGTTTTTCGATCCCGATCAGATTCTCTCCCCTCTCCATTCTGGGGGCCCACGAGCCCGTACGTTTTTCCCGAGACAAAGATGGCCGGTTAGTTTGAGGCGCCTTGGTCCCGACCCTTGGTTTTTTTCCCTCGGGCCCTGAGCAGGTGAATCTTTCTCGGCGATTTCGGTGCTTAAGATCAATTCTTGTACCTCTTACGCCGTCCCCTTCTCAACATCCAGAAATTATCTTCTCCCTATGGAAAGAGATCCCCTCCGAAGGTCACGCCTCACCCATCTCCGGCCCTCCGGGGGGCAGAAAGAACAGATTTTTTCTCTAGGAAGAGGTTGTTCTTAGCGATTTATGTGGGGTTGGGCTCCGGCAGGCCCTGGACGGCGTCTCTCCCGCGCCAGGTTCGGGATCAAGAACCCCTTGCTCTCTTCCACACGAGTTAAAGGCGGGCACTCCTTGAGGACTCTGGGGTTTGTTTTTCCTGAATAAGAATCAGGAACTCCCCCCCTCGAGGAACTTTCGACTCGGCCTGGAAAAAAGAAATCCCTCTTGGAGCCGCCCCTTTTTCTCCTGTAACCTTGAAGTTTGCGTAGAGCGTTCCCGTTTTTTGAACATGTCCCGTCCTCCCGTGGACATCGTCCCCCTTTCCTTTGTCCTTTTTGCGGCGGACTCTCTCAGAGGCCCATGGTTGGTAGATCACTCCTTCTCACCCTTTGCTTCCAGAGCACTAGTCTTTCCCGAGGATCCGCAGAGGATACTTTATTGTCGGACCCACCCCCCTCCGCGTTACCGGTCGCCTGTGCTTCGCATAGGTAGATCCCTTTTCTTGCGGTCGGAGAAGTTTTGCTCTTCAGAAACGTGAGACGAGGCCCCTGTGTCACTACTTCCTGGGGATCCCCCCCCTCCTCCCCGAGCGCCTGTAGCGTCAACTATAGGTAGTATACCTCCCACCTTTGTGGCCCCTTTTTTCCCCAGCAAAACCCAGCGTTTCGAAAGGGTCTTGGGACTCTCCCCTAGGCCCTTTATCCCTCCCAACGATTTGCAGACAGCCTGTCACGTAAGGAAGGAGATGCCTTTTGAGTCGATAAGAGGATGTACTTAATTGGTGGACAGATCGCTAGGCATCCTGGGTTAACATATCTACGTTCCCCACCCCCCGTTCATTCCGGTGTAAGCCCTTACGAGGTCCTTAGGCGCTCCCCAAGGGCTCCGGAGATGATAACAACAGTTCCGTTTGGGTCCCTCCCCTTTTTTTTTTTTTTTTGCAGCCCCCAGCGGATGATGCCCCTTTCGGTCTGAATGTCCCTTTCAGCGATTGGCTCCCCTTTTTAAACACCTTCGCGCGGGGGATGTCCGCTTTCTGGTGGTGTGAGACCGATTTTATTCCGAGTCCAACGACTCCGGTTTCGGTTTCTAACGCGGTCTTCGGGCATGCTGCCCGGCCTCGCATCCTTCTATCTAATTTGTTCTTTACGGTATCCTGCGGCCCTGATGAAGGTCTCCCCGAATTCACGTACCGCAAGTTGATCTTTTCGAGCCGGCCGGGCGCCTCTTCTTTCCACCCTGTTTGCCGCCTTCCTTTTCCCACGTTTCACGCCTGCTCCTCCCCGACCCCATTCTCCCCCGGCACCCCTGTTGCCAGCTCATCAGGCATTGGTTGCTTTTGACTCAGTTTCCCGATGGCGGTTCCCGAGCGGACTTTTCCCTGGCTTGTTCAGTAAATTCACTAGGAGTGCCCTGCCTTCGCACCCTCTCCCCTCCCTTTCCGCGCTACGGTTCCCCTGCTTGGGCAGTGGACCCAGTTTCATCGTTTTTTTTCCCTCTCTCTCCTGGCGGATCCCCCCCTCAGAAACTTGCGATAATTCCTTCCGTAAAAATGCGGACCCCGTTTTCTTTCTTCCCCCTGCACTGTCCCTACTGGCTCCATCTCCCCTGGCCGCTCAAAGGCCGTTTCGGTCGCGATCGACTGTGCGACCCTGTGGATTTTATTCTTCGGCGTGGCAACAGTTTTGATTTCGATCAAGATTCGTCCTGCTAGTGAGTTATTTTTCGATTGGGCTGTTTTTTTTGCTTCTTCTTTTGATCTGCTTTTCCGAAAAAGTTCTTTTCTCCGTTCCAAAAGCTGTTTTGACCGACTTCCGGGTCCTCTGGATCAGAGCGTAATCGAGAAGAACTTTATCCACGAATTCTTTTCCTCGAAGATTTATGACGCTAGGATGGTGCGGCCGAGAGGGTCAATTCGAATATGAGGCAAGTCTTTGTTGATTCCCTACTGGGTCTCCGGAGGAGTGTACGTACTGTATCGAAGGAGCTAGACGCCCTCATCCCTTATGGGCTTGCGACACTTCCCCAGATTCGCCTTCTGCCAGCAGCCTTTCGTCACTAGTTTTTCCTTGAAGCCTGTCTTGATATGGTCGTCGCGTCATGCCCGTCTGCTCCTCTGCCTTTGGCTCCTCCCCAAGTCTGTTCCCCTTATGCTGCTCCAACTTCGGGTCTTTTTTCCCCTCTCTGTTTATGGTTTTTAGAAGTATGCTCACCGAAGCTTCCCGTATTGGAGATCTTTTCCAGTGCTCTGGGGGTTTTTAGGGGGGCCCCTCCAGCCCCCGACGATGACTCTGGATTTTCACGCAAACCCCCCTCCTGTCGAAACCTCGGATGCCTGGATACGGACGAGCGATCGAGGGTGGGCTTGCGAGAGTAGTATTCTTCCCGGTCGCGAACTGTGTGGGAAAGTCCCCTCTTCCGAGAAGAACCCTTCTAACGGCTCATCTCCCCATTGCTCGGTCACGGCCCCCTTCCCCCCTCCAGCCTGGAGAAACCTTCTTTTTCTTTTTTTGCTGCATTCCCCTTGCGTACGTGCGATTGCAAGTTGTCAACGGCGCCTCGGTTTTCCGGTTTTGCAAGCGGATTTTCTTTTTTTTTTTTTGACTGGGACCCGCGCAATTTTTGAAGAGTTCCCCCCGTGACGTTTTTTTTTCGGCGCGGCTGTGCGGCATCTTAAAGGGTTCCGCTTCTCGATGCAACCCTCTTGCCCCCTTCATTTTGGCACCTTGTTTGGTGACCCCTGCCCGGCGCAAACAAGTTGATTCGCCCTTCCAGCTCGGATTTCTCCCTTTCAGGGTCCGTTGCTGGCGGCGAGGGCAGGCGAGGTCTTTTTTGGAGGCAGTTTTTGGTTGAGTATTGGGGGTCTCTAGGAAGTTTCGGCCTTCTCAGCTGTGATTTGCCGCCGACCCAGATTCCAGATAGGCAGGTTACCCCTTCCGGAGTTTTGAGGTGGGAAATGGGAGTCCTTTTCCTCGGGACTTGTTTTTTTTAATTCGGGCCGCCGTGGGTTTTTTTTTTTCTTTGGGCACCAAACCACCGCTTCGATGCCCTTTTTTTTTTTTTGGAGTGACCTTTCGTTTTTCTGGAAGTCGCCTGACCGGTTTGTAACTGGCGCCGGCCTTTTGGCCTCGAGGTCCCAGTTGCGCGACGGTTATTTTGGGACATGGACCAGCATCACTCTCCCTCCCACGTCTTTCCCCCTGTGAATAGTTTTAGGCACCAGGAAGGGCCCCCCCCCAAGGGATGTGATCATGTTCCGTTTTTTTTTTTCGTTTAAAGAAACGTCCCTTAGTTTTTTGTCATGGGTGGGTGAAGTCTTCCCCCTCCCGCTCTGTTCTTTTCGTCGTTTTTTGTTACTCATAATAGGGGGGGGATGTTGCACGCTCAGTCCCCCGATCTTTTTCTGCATTGGACCTCGATTCTTGCGTTGCCAACAAAGTCGTTTCCTTCCGCCTTTAAATCACTCTTGAAACAAGGCGATTGGTTTTTTATTTTTCTTTCGCCCCTTCTTTCTTCTTTTAAGCCGCCTGTAGGGCTAGAAATTTGCGTGCTTTCTCTCCGGCCATAACCCCCCTTCATTCAGTCTTTCCTTCTCGAGCGGAAAGCGTTTTCCAGCCTTTTACGGATCTTCACCTTTAGTCGAAGGGAAGGTTCCCCCCTCTTTTGCGCGTGCCCCCCTTTCGTTAGCGGGCACCGCGCTCCGCAATCGGTGAAACGTTGCACCGTCCCTTTTTTTTTTTCCCGAGCTTCACGAGCAATTTTAAGCTCATTGTCCTAGCGGAGTTCAGCTCTGACCGAGTTCCCTCTCGTACCCCAACGTGCCTTGCCACCCCTTTTTTTTTTTTTTTTTTGGGAGGCGTCTTGCGCGTAGGCCCACCCTTTGGATTCGGATTTTGTAACTCATAGAATTGTCTTTTCCCCCTCGTAAGGTCGTAGGAGGCTTTTTCCCATCCCCCTTTTTATTTTTTTTCAATTTTTTTGGCGTTCCCCCTTTTTTTTGTTTCCACTGTCTTTATTCCCAACGACGGCCCCTTGACGAAAATTGAGGGCTTTCCCTTTTTGTTCTCCGCGAACTAGCAGTACCCAGGCAGTGGACCTACGCTAAGCCTTTTTCCCAGTTTCTTCTTCGCCTATGGGCTTGATATGCCTTTTTTTTTCTTTCTTGGCTCGACCTTCTTCCCTTTTTGTGTTTTTGCCGCCCCACCCCGGCCAGTTATCCCTTTTTTTTTAAACACCCTTTCGTCAGCCAGGTCCGACCCTCCTGGTGGACCCCCCCCGTGCCCCCGAGGAAAGTCGCCCCTACCCAGATTCACCGGCGTCCACCAGTTTTTTTTTTTTTGTAACTCCGATTCCCCCAACCCTCAACTATCCTCCTTGGACGGCGAAACACGTCCACCAACCCGGGTCCCGGAAGTCCTCCCTTTTTTCTGCCCAGCACCCGAGCTTCGGCCATACGGAATCACCCTTGTCCGCCCCCCCCCCAAATTCTCACAGAGACAACTTTCCCCACGCCATTGTCCCCTCCCCGCCCGTTTGTATTTGCAAAGCCCCTCGAGTGATCGGCAGAACCCGGAAAGGCCCTTTTCTTTTTTGACATTCCCCCCCTGAGTCCTTTTCCAGACTCTGCAAATTCAGGGTTACTCCTTTTTCTATACGCTCGCGCTGTTTCTCTTTTTTTTCCCACTGGGCCACGACCCGGGATTTTCGCGCCTTCCCCAAGCAACCCGAAAACCCTGACCCCAATTCGGCCGCACCTGCCCCTCTCGAACAGTGGACCTCGTTGGTCCTTTTGACCCCCCGCAAGCGCCAGACTTCGCCGGACTTTTTTCGCTTGAGTTTTTTTTTTGCGTCTCCCTCCGTGGTTGACCACTTGTGTGGCCCGGCCTTTACGCGTCCCAAGCGCGATTGCTGATGGAATGATCCCATTTCCCGCCTTCGATGGATCGTTGCGCCTCGTTTTTTTTTGGCGCATAGGTGGGCCCCCTCATTTGGGCCCCCTTCCTTAAGGCCCCCTCGTCCCGGTTTGTTTGCTTCTTTTTCTAGACTTCTCTAGAGATTGGGTGGTTAGCAGGTTTTTGCCGGGTGACTCCGACCCCTTTCCTCCCCTAATGGCCGAAACCCTGTCTGCGAACTGCTCGCGCCCATAAAAGGAAATATTCCATGCTTCTTTTTTTCGCGGTGACTGCTTCTGAAAACTGGAAGTGGTCTTTCGAAAAGTCAATGGTAGGACCCTCATTCTTTTACCCGTGAAAAGACCCTTTCCCACCTAAATCTTTCTTTTCACCCCTCAGACTTTTTCCGCGCTTTCCTTGCGGTCCTCCGGGTCTATCGTCAATCTCGGCTGTAGGACGCCCTTTAGAGAAGCCACCTTGGGGTGGTTTTGCAACTCAGGCAATCTTCTCCTACCTTCTTACCGGGACTGTTGCCGAGTGGCGTTTTTCGGGTTTGATTTTCCTGTGTTCCCGGCTCTTTTTTTTATATTTACCGGCTGGACCGTGGAAAACTTCTTCCCGTCTGGTCGCTCACGACTTTTTTTTTTTTTATCGGCCGATTTGTCACCCAAAAGCCTTTCCCGACTTGGAAGCGTTCCCCCTTTCCTTCTGGGCAAGGTTTGTTTCACTAGAGACCTGCCTTCCCCTATGGAAGCTCGACTGTCAATTTCTCTTTAGTCTTGTGAAATGCCGTTCCTTTGTCGTAGTGGCTCCTTGAGGGCCTCCCCTCAATGTGGGTGTTGGGGGGTGTTTGGCTGCTTCGTCCTCTGGTTTTCCCCCGAATCCCCTTTGTCCTTTTCCGTGAAGGTTTTTTTTTCAGTACACCCCTCCCTGTTTTGGCATTCCGGTCGCGGGCACCGCATTCCCGGCCTTTAGAAGGTCCGCTCTGGCGCTTTTGAGGATCCTCGAAGTAATAGTTACCTGGCTTTTCTTTTTTGTAGGGGGCGCCCCTGGATCCCGCGGGACATTTCAAGGTTGTTCCTTTTTTTGAACCCTCTTTTTGGATGTCGGCTCGAGGCAGCTAGGGAGTGGGTTTTTTTTTCCCTTTGGAAGACGCGTTTATTCTTCCTCTACTACGTGCCGCGGACAGAGTTCCCCGTCTTTTTCTTTTTTTCGCTCCGTTTGGAAGTCGCAGGCACATTCTTTCCTGCCCATTTTTTGCTGGCTTTTTTTCCCCTCCTGTTGCGTACGGCCGGAGCGAGTGGTCTTTCGAAAAAGTGGATTCGTTTTTTGGTTTTTTTTGACTTTGGCTCCTTCTTGGGCCGAGCTTTTTGAAGTTTTTTCCCTGTGGGTTCCTTGTCGAAGATTGGCTGACCCAACGGCCTGTGGGCGAAGGCCACTTTTTCCTTTCTTTCCTCGTTTTTTTCCCCACGGAGGGCGAGGCTCGATTTTTTTTCCATTTTTGTTCTAGGGTTTGCGTTATTTTTGTCTGTCCCCCACTTCAGGTTAGGGTGAGGGGCCCCCCTCTTTTTCGGGGCCGTGGCCTGTCCACGTCACCGAGCAAAAGATCCTGAAGCTTCTACAATCTCGAGATCCTTTCTGACAACCTGCTCCGGGCCTTTTCGTTAGCCCCAAGAGGGGGGCATGGCATGAGGCGCCCCCGCGGACCTTCCGTCCTGCGGAATGCTTTTTATCATTCCTCCGAAGCAGCATATTCCGCTGTTTTTTTCCTTGATTGGTGCCGGTCCCCAATGTTCACGGTTCCAGCCTGAGAAGAAAGCCGTGCTCCGGCCTTCCGGTAAGAGGAACAGCTTGGCGGTGACCATCACTCTTTTTTAGGTGATTTCCCCTCTCTTTTTTGGCCGTGTTTCCTGTTTAGGTGTTCTTTTTTAATGGACTTTCTTTGCGATGTGGCCTGGGTGGCGCCGGTAGGCCGGACTTTCTAGCGTTGGGGGTAAGCCAGGTCGTCTTCTTTTTATAGTTTTTTTCATGTTTAACCGCCGTGCTGCTGATAGAGGGTGTTGTCCCCCCCTAGCTTTTCCCGAGCTGAAACCGGTTTGGGGTCCTAACCCTTGTTGTTGAAAAGGGTCATCTTTTTTTCGGTTTTTGTGGTTGAGGAAATGTGGTGGGATTTCTTCTCTCCCCCTGCTGCTGGTGATGCCCGTGATGTCGGGTTTCTTATCACCTTTTGTTGTTTTTTCCGTTTTTTTCCTAGCGCTGGGTGTTTTTTGTTTTTTTTTTTCCGGATTTAGTTTCCACCACCGGTGGTGACGTTTGGAGGTAAGGTTTTTTCGGGATTCTTTCGGTGTATATTTCTGCTGTCTTGTTCTTTTTCACGGATTGGTGCAGCGGATCTGGCTTTTTTTTTTTTATGAACCGCCCATTAACGAAGATCGAGCCAGAAAGCCCTTTGGAGGGAACCCCATAGGAACCCCCATCGCTCTAGTCTTTCTTGTTCAATTTGTCTTTTTTTGTCTTGCAGGGGAGATTGCTGAGAAATTCTATCTTTTTTTCCCCGTTGCGCGTGAGGGTTATGCCCTTTTTTTGTCCCCCTTTATATTGTCTCCCCCCCGGGTACCATGTCGACGACTTCTCTTTGACGAGGACTTGTTGCACCGGAATCCAGGTGGCATAAATTTCCCTTTCTTGTTGCCCCCGTGTGCTGGCGGGGAAGGTTTTTTTACCCCAGAGGTTCCCTCCGTCATCGCTGAAAACTTTCCAGGAGCGCCTCGTTCCTACCGTTTCAGGGGGAGGCGAGAAAGTTTGTTCTTTCTTGCTTCCGCTGAAACGTGGTTCATGAAAGGACTTCCCTTGGTCGCGCGCCCTGTCTCGGACCCTTACAAGCGTGGCGCCCCCCGCTTTTTTTGTTGGCGTCCGGCTGTGGCGGTTGCGAACATTTCGATTTGAAGGAGATTGACCTTCGCTTGGTGGGGGGGAAGCTCCGTCCTTATTGGGTTCCCTTCTTCACTTTCGACTTTTGTCCCTTTACAGGGCTGGAGTTCCCGCTGCCCTCTAGGCCCCTTAGGAATTAGCGTTGTCTCCATGACGACAACGGCAGACTGCTCTGCCTGGAGCTTATTAGTGGTCCCCCCATCCGGAGGGGTGATCCCTTTTTTTTTTCCACCGCCAGTCATCTTTTTTTGAGGGCGGATGAAGGCACCTTTTCCCCCGCGGCCACGCAGTGACCGTTAGGTTCGCCCGCATTTTCCGGGCACTTCCAACATCAATTCTTTGTTTTTTTTTCCGATGGAAGGCCTGTCTTCTGGCCCTTTAATCCCGCTGTGAAGGAATTCACTCCGTGGCAACAAAAGCTCCGGACCTTCGTGCTCGTCCTCGGAAGTCAGCGTTGGACAAAACAGTGGTTCTAAACCCTGACATTCACCGAGCTCTGTCGAAGGGTGCGTGGGCCAGGAGGCAAAGGAGACTGCGTTCAATTTCCCGGAGACAGTTTTCATATGTCTTCTCCCTCTTTAAAAAGTCTGGAGGAGTAGTTTGAGCTCGTCAGGCAGGGGGGCCAGAGGCCGTCCTTTTTTCAAAGCGTGGTCTCCCTTCAATGTTTCGTTTCTCCCCCCCCCCCCCCACCGTCCTCCATGGCTGCGCTTGCCCTTTTTTGCCCGGTTTGCGCGTTACCTTTGTCCCTGAGGTACACTCGCTTCTGCCCATCAGAAAAGTCCCCTCCCGTATATTTTATCCCCTCGGTTAAAGGAAATGCCTGCGTCTCTCGAGATAGGGTCTGAGGATTAACCTGATTCTCCCCCCCCTCAAAATATTACCGTACAGAGTTTTTTTGAAAGTTTCCCACGGGCACCATTAGAGGAGTACACTTTTCATATAAGTAAGATCTAAGGGTTTTACTGGCAGTTAGTAGCTGATGTGCTAGGTACGGGGACTCATCCGTGCTAAGAGGATTCTCTTTTTGGGCATTGGGTTTGGAACATCGGCGATGGAGGTGGCTTCTTCTCGGGGTTTGTTATCTTTTGAGCGAACGAGCTCTGGGCCTTCGCTCATCCCGGGCGCGGTCCCCTTTTCGGCCCCTCCTGGTTGGCCTTTTCTGTCTTTTACGCAAGTCCTCCGCGCAACCGGCTCCCGCCCCCAGAGTGTTTTCCAAGCTCGATCCTAAGGGCTTTTGTGTCTAGGTTACGTAGATTTCCTTTCTGATCTTGTGGAGCGGAATAGACCCTCTTAAAGTATTTTAGAATTCCAGTTAGTCTCCCGCGGAAGGGCGAGACCTATTCCCGGCGGGTTTTCCCCCACTTTTTGAGGGGGGCGCCGGCTCTCGGAGGGGCCTGCTCGTTTCATACTTATTGGAAGTTCGGACGATCCCAACCCACTCGAGTTTTTCTTTTTTTGAAGCCTGGGGCCTCTTGCGGCGGGACTTTCCGAGGAAAGTCCTCCTCCAAAAGTTCACTACTTTGCGCGCTTATCGTACGTGGTGAGATATTCTGGTCTCACCTTTTAGGGAAGTGCGAGCTCCTCTGCCAGGAGAACGTTACAGCCTTGCAGACGTTTTCGTCCTTCTTCAAGCACGAAGTCCCCACCGCCCCTTATTCCTTCATTTTGATCTAGAGAGTCCTCCTCCTCGCCCCCCTGACTACAGCCATGACCCAACGTTCGTGTAGCAAAACGCCCCCCTTAACCGATGCGACTCCTCGCGGGCCTCGGTCCTGTTCGTTTTTTTTTTTCTGTGTGTCCGGTTTTGCGGTGTCCCGATTCATTTTTCTCTCCGCAGGATTTTTTTCTTGGGCAGGTTTCGAGTCCCCTCTTTTCTAAACATCTTTTTTTTGCCAACTTTTATCGCCGAAAGATATCGTACCTCGTTTGAAAACTGGCCCCCGGGCAGGTTCCCGGCCACACCAGGGGGTTACTCTTGTCTTAGCGGTTAAGCAAAGTTGTGGAGTTCGTGTTGGTGACTTCACTGGACATTTGTCTTAGTTTTCTCGGAGCCTTCTGTAAAACAGGCAGATTTAGCAGAAATGTGAGGATGAATATCTTAATTGGGGTGGTGAGTGGTGCCGGTCTCTGTCAGATTAGGTCTTGATCCTAGAAATGGAGTGGTTGAACTTTTAATTGATTTCTTCTCCGATGGCACTTGGTGGATTCCCTTTGCAGTCCCTGGACAGAACAGACCATTTTCCCCGTCTTTCTAGTAAGGGCTTTCAGCCTTGAGCTCCGGAATAGTCGCAAGGCCCCCGACGCGATTTTTTAGAGGGAACTGTCCTTTTCCCTTTTTCCGTTTTTCTTTACGTTTCTGTGCTTTTTTTCCCCAAGGCCTGGCTTCCTCACCCCACCCGGCTTCCTCTCTTTTTACCACTGGCGACTCGCTGACTCCGTTGATTTTCAAACGCTCTGTAAACCCTCGGTTGCGACCCCCTGCGCATTTTTTTCTTTTTTCGATTCCCCTTTTCGTTTGGTGTTTATTCATCTCTAGAAGCATTACCTTCTTCGGGCTTTCCGCATTCGCTTCTTGTAGGGCTCTGCACCCCATTTAGTTTGGAATTGGGGTGTTTCGTAACTTTGTTTGACGTTCTTTCTTTTCCCTACGGCGAACAGTCTCCCCCACGATGGACCTTCGGAGCCGTCGACACTTTTCCTTTTTTCTGCTTTTTTTGAGGTTTGAGTTTGTGGCATTGCTATGTTGCTGTTCCTTTAAGGGCGCTCTTCCCAGTCTTACAGCGTCCGACGCGTCCTTGTTCCCCTGAGATAGTGTGTCCACCTTTTCCAACCTTTTTGTTCCTTTTTTTTTTTTTCTTTTGGGAGCCTCCTACTCTTTCTTGTTCTTTTGAGCTTCCCTCACTTTTTCTTTTCACGGCTTTTGGGATTGCCCGGTTACTGTCGGTGATGAGCTTCGCTTTCGGTTTTGTGATCCCCCATATTCTGTTGGCTGCCGCTCCGGGGCCTTTATTTCTGCTCGGCGTCCTTTGGCCTTTTTGTTGTTGGCCATGGGCCTCCCTGATTCCGCCTTTTCCCTCCGAAACGGATCCTTCTTTTACTTGGTTTCCGGCCGCCCTTTTGTTTCGTGGCTCCAGACTTCCTGATCCCTGAGCGTGTGATGGTTTATTATTTTTTGAGCCACCTTTCCCTACTCCTCTTCATCCCCCCTTTCTTTTTTTCACGGCGCGCCTTCAGTCCTTTTGCAAATGTAAGTTCCACTTTGTCTATTTTTTGAGACTGCTTCGTTGGACTTCCGTTTCTGCCGGTGTTCTTTATTTCCCCTCTTCGTCTTAGTCAATTTCTCCATTTTTTTTTTGTTTTGCCTCTCCCCTTCTTTCTAATCTAGGACTTTCAATAGACTTAGTTCTTGGCTTTCGGATTCACACATGATGGTACCTTTTTCACGTTTTTTAGACCTCTCCCCTGTAGCTAAGTCGCTTTTCCTCTCCTTGATATATCTTCTTTGGTCCTTCCTTCGTTTTCTTTCCTCAGGACCTTTCAACCCTATTGTCCGATGTCATACCAAAATCCCCTCTGGGTTCCTTTTGGGAGGCATTCCCCTCTACTTCTGTTGTCTTTCCCTCTGAACGATGCTTGCCGGTCCCTCTTCCTTCTGTTTTCCACCCAGGCCTTTCTTTTTTAAGCTGAACCGTTTGACGAAACCGGTATGATTGGTTTTCTCTCATCAGGATTCTAATAAGCTTTCCCCCGCGCTATGCATTTCTCCCGACTTGCTCAATCTGGCCCCCCACCCTGCACGCGTTTGTGAGGGCCTCCTCTTTTTATTTCTGATTTTTCTGTCCAAGTGCTTTCGTCTTTTACCTTCGTGCCCTTTGAAATGTCCTTCTTGATTCGATTTTTTTCTCCTTTTCTGGCTTTTTTTTTTCCTTCCCCCTTGATTAGATTTCCGATGGTTTCGTCATTTGAGGCGGCTTTCTCTTTCCTTTGCTTACATTCCCTCCCCCCCTGCCCCTCCCTCCTTTTTTCCCCCTTCTCTCTCACCTCCCCCCTTTTCCTTTAGCCTTCCCCTCGTATCCCCTTCCTTTCTTTGCTTCTCTCTTTGTTTTCCTTGCCCCCGTTTTCTCTTATCCCCCCTCTTTTCTTTTCCCCCTCCCCTTCCACTTATTCGCCCTTTCTCTCTTCCCCTCCCCCTCCTTCATACCCTCCCCCCCCCTCCCCTCCTCCTCCTTTTCCCTTTCTCTCCTCTCTTCTCCCTTCCTTCCCTTGCCTCCCCCTTTCCCCCATTTCTTTTTTTTTTTTTTTTTTTTCCTTCTCATTTGTTCCTTTTTCCATTCTTTTTCTTTTTTCTTTCCCTTTTTTTCTTTTTTTTCTTTTTTTCTTCTTTCCCGTTTTGGTCTTTTTTTCTACTGGCCCCTGTTGTTTTATCAATCGTTTTGGCTGGCATAGCTATTTTAAGTTCTGTCGGGACCATTCTTGAGTCGCGTACCCTTTTTCTTTTTTTAGACTTCTTTTGTCGCTGCCTTCAGAATCCCCGGCAAGTCGTAGGGCTTTTTTTCTTCGCAAGGCTCCTTTTCTTATGTAGCCCATCTCGTTGGTCAATATGGTCCCCCCTCTCCTTTTTGGCATTGTCCTTGTGGATTTCCTACGGAATGTTACGAGGGCTTTCCTTCCTACCGTAGTTCCCTCTCCAGTTGTTTATCTTGCGGTTCTCTTTTTTCCCACCCTTTGATTTCCGATAGATTTTCATCATCTGGTTACGCCTATTTTTTTCCCCCTTTTTAGTGAGGTATGGTTGTTCCCCTTCTGCTACTATTTTTAAGTCTCTTTGGGCGAATTTTTTTCCCATTGGTTGTTTTAAATTTGTTTCCGACTTTGCAACTGCCTTCCTTCTGAGCGACCTCCTGTATCCTCTCTGGCCCGCATTTCGTTTACTTTTTTTTATCTTGCACCTGTCAGGAACCTTTTTGTTACGAGTGCCCCTCTTGACCGATGACCCCTCTTTCCTCTTCATGGATACGACTGCTGGAATGGGTGTTGTCCATCCTTCTCGTCTGTTTTTAGTCCCTAGGGTATCTCTTCCTTTCGCCCGTTTCTGTTACATGCCTCTGCGGCGCTTTCCTTCTTCAACATTTTTTTTTCCTTTAGCCTTCATGCCTTCCTGGATTTGCCTCGCTATCCTTTGTTGTCTTCAATTTTTGTCTTTCCGCCCAACTTTTTGCTGCGCTCTCTTTTCCCCTCCCAGACTGTCCGTGCAGTCTTCCTGGTCTTGTTCTTTTCGGCCCTTTTTCATGGTGATTCCTCCTTTCCCACGCGGATCCCTGCGAAGTGGATTCCTTCTTAAGGACGGCACTTTCTAGCCCTTGTTCCCGTTGATTCCGTGTTGTTAGTTGTCTCTTTATCTTATTGCAGGAGGTTCTCTAGTCGCGGTGGATTGCTAGCTCCTCCTTTGGTGATTTCCTCTTTTGTTAGACACAGTTTGGTTAAAACCCCCAT
>Ga0179591_1320469_pt1 | contig 17973 bp, 31 predicted proteins | sample CZOMad2_1_08_16f_FD_182891 | JGI IMG/M metagenome (GOLD analysis project Ga0179591, IMG submission 182891) | Vadose zone soil fungal communities from Angelo Coast Range Reserve, California, USA - CZOMad2_1_08_16fungal (PacBio error correction) | ecosystem: Environmental > Terrestrial > Soil >... | reverse complement strand
GTGTTTCCCGCATTGTCTGGTTCCTAAGGGGGAATTTTTTCCCGAGGACACTCTCTCGGGGGCCCAGTCGGTTTGAAAGTTGGTTGAGATCGAATGGGGAACTTCCCCTTTTTTCCCCCCCTTAGCGTTGTTTTTCAACTGCCCCTTTTTCCCGAATGATTTAGCCTTTCAGAAAAAAGTCTTCCCCAATATTGTAGTTTTCCATCATTATCCCCTTCTGAGATTGAGTTAGGTTGCCTTTATTTTGTAGGCTTCTTCACCTTTTCTTTTGGTTGGTGAACTGCTTTCCTCCGGGATTTGTTTCGGTAGTGGGCTTTTTCTCCACCAACCCTTCCCCAGTTTTTTTCGATTCTTATTTTTTGCAGTTAAGTTATATCGCTTTTTTTTTTTTGAGAGAGAGAACTTACCTTTGGACTGAATTAAAATCATTTTTTTGACCTCCCCCCCAGAACAACTACCCCCTTCTCTTCCAAAGAGCAAGCCTCCCATAGAGACAAAACCCTCCCCAACTCCGCTTCCATACGCCCCCCCCTCTCAGAAGTTAAAAACCCCTGCTGTAAAAAAACAGCTTTTTTTTTTCCCAAAAGCGCGACTTTTTTCTGCCTAGTCCTTCGTGCCAGGTTTTTTTCAAAACCCCTTTTCAGAAAAATGTTCGCTACTCTTTGTAACCAATATTCTAGAGGACCACCTCAAGAAACTCCCGTGGGAAGTGCAATAAAGAATTTGCTAAGCCCAGTAAAAAGCCAAGGAGACATACGCCCTCCCCCCCCGTCAAGTTTCCTTCCTCTGTCCCCGACCCGAAACAAGAAAAATGCTTTTTCATATCACCTCTACCTTATATGGGCCTCCAAAATTACTTTTCTCTGAATTCCTCCCCTCTCCCAAAAGTATTTCCTTTCCAAAAAATGAATCCTTACTAGCTTGCCCCTTTTGTTGCCCCATGGGGGAATCTTCCCTCCTTTCAAAGACCCCCTTCCTTCTTTAGCCCCAATGACCCATCCCCCCCAGGGGGTTTCCCTTGATTAATTCCCCTAAATAGGTTTTTCTCCTTCAGTTCCCCTGTGTTCCACCCTTTAGTTCCTTCAGCGAAAGCCCCTTTTCCCCCAGACCGAGAATCCCCTTTTTTCTTGAAAACTAAAAAGCCCCTGAAACCTGGAATTTCACTCCTCCCCTCTCAGGGAAGCCTCCCAGTATTCAACCTTTAAGCAGGGGAGCCCCCGGTACCCTGACTTTACAGTTTCCTGCTCAGTATGGTCCTTTGTTTCTGAATATATGTTGGCCCGTGGACGCCACCAGCTCTTAGTACTCCTTTTTAAAACACCTATTGCCCCCTTTCTCGGTCGAATTGCTTATTCCCTCCTTTTCCCCCTTCGATTCGCCAACCTTCTAAAGGATATTCCCCCACAGGAAGTCTACAAACCCCCAGGGGGGCAGTCTTTAAGAGAGAAAAGAGAAAGGGGGCTCCTGATCTATAATTCCTCGAACTGAAAAGAAAACCAGGGCCACGTTCTCACCCAGAGGATTGGCTTGGAGCCCTTTCCGAGAGAAATATTCCTGGAGAGGATATTTCTCAAGGAGGGAGACCCCACTAGTTTTCCCATCCAATGGGGCCCCCCCCCAAAGAGGGACCCCAAATAAATCAAAGAAAGACTATGTTTCTTTCTTCCTTTGAAAACTCCCAAGTGTATTCTTGGAAAATTTCCCAAATACAACAACAAGTTCAGAAAACCCCCCTACCCCTTCTCTCAACTTTATCGCACCCCCCCCACAAGATAGACTCACCTCCCTAAAATCACAACTCCCCATAGAGTTAGCAGTGCCCCAAAACATCCCCCCCCAATATGAGCGAAGTGAACGCCCCCGATTTTGCAATCCCCCCGCTGTAATGACCCAAAAATAGTTTCCCCCGCTTTTTATCCTCAATTCTTTCCCAGCGACTCTTAGTTTTCCATCTTAAAAGTGAATTTTAATTACAATCCCCCCTTGAAAGACTCTTCCTCCCAAAAAGTGATTCTGAAGTTTTTGGCTGGCAGTGGCCATCTTTTTCTACCGAAAGCGTTGCCTTTGCTCCCCAAAAGGAAAAAAATCCCCTTTCGTTTTGGCAGACAGCTTCAGGCTTTCCCTTGCCCCCGTTGTCGCAAAATAAAGTTTCCTGAACGAATAGGTCTTTTCTTGCCACTCAATGAACCCCTCTGAAAAAACCCACTCCAAATAGGATTTACCCCTCTTCTCTTCCTGGTAGTTAGTTTGAATTCTTCAAGAAGCCTTTCCAACCTTCCACCTCGCACATCTTAGATCTTTAGAATTTGCCTTCAAGAAAACCTATCTCTGCCCCCAAAAGCAGCCCCCCCCCAGAAAGTTCCCTCAATAAAGACTTTTCCCAAACCCACTGCCCGGTCCTCAATGATAACCTTTCCCGAAAAGGTTACCAATTGAAAATCCCCCCCAGCTTCCTTTCTTGAGAAGCGAAAAATGATCCCTAAAAAAGAAAAAAGACTCCCCTCCTTTTAATAATAATAAGGGGTGTTTCTCCCTACTTTTTTCCTTCCCTCAGTTTAGAGCCTTTTAATGTATGCTCTTGATTTTTTGGCAATTTTTAGTAACCTTTTGGATAATTGAGTCCTTCTAAAGTTTGGAGCTCCCACTGTCTGGGCCCCCGCATGAGAATAGCACCTATCCTTGAGAGGGGATTCCCAATTCTTTTTCTCCTTAGATGTTTTCTTGTTTTATGCATTTTTTTTTTTTTGGATATTCCTAGGCCCCTCACTCTTCCAGCGCCATGGTTAAATAATATTTTTTTCAGTGGTGTGGGATTGTTTTTCCCCTTTTCCCTCTAGGGACAACCGGGATTTTGTTTTTTGTGGTCCCCCCCGTTTTTCCGGAAGGAGATACTGTCCCCATACTCTCCTGTCCCCCCCTTTGATTTTGCGTTGGATCCTTCCCCCCCCTCTTTCGGTTTCCTTCTTATGATACCCTTTTTCCCCGCAAAAAACACTTTAAAACCCCAATTTTATTCTTTGCCCCATTTTTTGTGTGCTTTTAAATCTTAACCCTTCCTTTTCGGAGCGTGGATCGCCTTCCTCTCTTCATAAATGCATAGTCCTCCTTTTTTCCGCATCTTTCATTAACTTCCTTTTCTCGGTCTGGACACACCTCTTTGAGTAAAGGAGAGTCCCCTTTTTTATGAGGTTTAACTCCGCCTCGTAGTGTATTATAAGACCCTACTTGTTTTTCTCTATCTTTGTTGATACCCCCCCTCCCTCTACTTCTTGAGGACTTTTGCTTTATTCCCTTTCCTTCATTCTGCTCCCCCTTTTGGCAACTTTGCCCCCCCCGTTTGTTTGCAAAGTCTCCTTTTTCCAAATCTTCGTTGCTCTTTCCCCCCCTTTACCATGGTTATCTCTATAAGTTAAACTTTCTACTTTTTCTCCATAGTGGGACCCTGTTCCTCCCTGGTCTCTGGTCCCCCCAAAGTAGGTGTTGTAGCTCTTTTTCCAACGCCACAAATGTTTTTTTTGCTCCAACTTTTTCATCCCTTTTACTCTTTCTAGTTTTCGCATTCCGATAAGCAATTCGCCCTCCCCCCTCAATGCAGACAAAATGTTACCCTTGGGCCCCGCGCTTTTCTTGATTTTTCTTATCCAACATCCCCCCCCCCACCTACTAGTCCTTTTTTTTCATTGCTTTACCCCTTAACTGCCCCCTGAGGAATCATTTTTTTAAAGGAGATTCCCGTCCTTTTTTCGCCCCCCAGCCTAATTTGTTTCTCTTCTTTTATAGATTCCTTTTTTTCCCTTTGTAACGATATCAATTGCACTTTCAGGCCATCCCTTTTTTTCATCCCAAAGAGCTTCTCTGAATAGCAACGTTTAGGGAATTTTTTGCAAAAGTTCGAGGAGCCTTTCGAGAATCTCTTATTTAAATCCCCCCCCATATCCGGAATTTCTCCCTTCCTTCAATAGAAGCCCTTCCCCCAATTATATTGTAACTTCCCAAAAGTCCCTTTCCCCTTTTTTCCCCCCTCCCTTCCTGGAGAGAGCTCCCCCCCCCCCCCCCCCAAGAGGGGTCCTTTTTCAGAGGGGAAAGCGTTTAATCCGACGAGGGGAAGCCTCCCCAGACACGGCTTCTTTTTCCCCCCCCTTCAAAAAGGAAAGGAGGTCCCTTTTTGGCGCCTCTCTCCCCCTTTGAACGGGGAAGATATTCCTTTTCCCCCGTGTTTTTCCCCCGGGAACGTCGTTCTTTTAACCCCTGTCTGAGCTTTTTACACCTTCCTTTCCTCATTATACGGGTTTTGTAACTTTCTCTCTTTTCTCGAGTTGTTGAGATAGTGCTTCTCTTTCATTTTTTTTTTCTTTTTTGGAATTTTGGTTTTCTCCTTCGGAGAGGAAGGATTTGTTCGTTTCCTCTCCCCTTCTTTTTTTTTTTTTTTCACCCGACCCCCACTCTTTTTCCTGAAGGACAGAAAGTTTTTTTCCCTTCGCTCCGCGGGTCCTCCTCCTTTCCTCTCCTGAGAGTAACGGAACGGACCCCCTGGCCTCCCAAATCTTCCGTTGTCTGGGACAGACTTCTCCCAAATACACGTAATACCCCCTCCCCCAGAGCAAGCAGTTCAACAGCCCCGTCCTACAATTCCTTCCCCCCCAGCCGATACAACCCCCTCCGACACCTAAACTCAAGTCCTCAGGATGTCCCCCTTTTCCCCAAACCAGTTTGTCTTCCAAAGGCGAATCAGGCGTTCCCCCCCCAACGAGGTGCTAAACCCTTTTCCGAAGAGTACCTTTTTACTTTTCCTGTTTCAGAACCAATTTCAATCCCCGGGAATTTGCCTTCGCCACAAGGAAAACCCTAGAAAGAAACTTTTCATCGCTACACCCTTTTACCCTCTGTCTTCCCAATCCCCCCTCAATACCAAGCTGCCTTCTAAAGAAATGACCCTTTCCTCCCCCAAATGAAATTACAGCGTGCTATGAAATTGTGGTTTCCCCAACTTCCCTGAAGCACACTTTCAATAGTACTAGATGACTCCCCCCCTCCATAGTGGCTATGGGTTACCTTTGCAAAGAAATTTTATCTTTTTTCCCCCTTCTAACTCCCTCCTGCCCCTCCCCTCGTGAAGAGATTTTGTGTCCCCCCTTTGTAGTTTACTGAGGGGTGTCTTCTCTCGTCCCATTATACCCCCCAGCAGAATAGATAACAGACTCTTCCCCCCCTCAAAATCCCCCCCTTTTTGTTACTGAAAAAACTCGGTCTCCCATCGCACTTTCAGAACTCTCTGTCTTCCTGGCTTTTTTTTTTTTAAGGTACCTAACTATTCCTCCCTTTTTTTTGTTTCTGAATTCCTCTCTTTCTCCCGTCGCTTCTCAAGAGACCTTCTTAGTAGTCCCCCCCCCAAATAGAAAAGGGACCTTCGCCTTTTCCTTTTAACTGTTCGAATGCTACCCTCAAAGATTATAAACTCTTCTTTTTCACTCGAAAACACCCTTATTTGCCTCAGTACCTTCCCTTAAAAGACCCTCTTGGATGAACTCCCCCCATTTGGTGATGCAACATTGCAAGATCCCCCGAAAATCCAGTGACTTCTAAAAATCCTAGTAGTTGCTCCCCCCCTTCTTCGCTAGAGAAACAACTAGGGAGATTCCTAGGAAAACCCCCAATATTCCCAAAAGATCCCCATGTCCTCTTGATTCCCCCACCTGCTCAAAAGGAAGTCCCCCCACCTTTATCAAAAAAAACCCTCTATTTTCCTCCCCCCCACTCCCCCAGGAATAGTTCAGAAGCGGAGGAACCCTCCCCAGGCTCCCCCCTACAAAGAGCCCCCCGGAAATCTTTCTTCGTGACTTACCGCTCCCCCACAAGAGAGACTAAGTGCTAAATTTACCCCCTCGTAGAATATTCTCCCCCTCTCCCCCCATGCAAGAAGTACTCTAGAAGTGAAAGCACTCCTCCTTGACCCCTTTGGGGCCCCTTATCCTATAAGCGTAATCTTCTTCCCAACAACCTTTCCCAAAAAGCTCCCCTTATCCGCCTTCCTTTCCCCCCCCGCCCTGAAGCACAGCAAGTGAAGCTGGTGATCCCCAACCGAGCACCCTTTTTTTCATTCCTTCGACCACCTTTTTTTTCCTTTTTTGATGGCAGTTTTTCCTCATTTCAGCAGGTGGTAAAACCGAACATGCTGCCCCTTCCACAACCCCAGTTGGGACTTTTCTTGGCAGACGAGATTGGCCATTATCTGTCCCTCTTTCCTCCCCACATCAAAATAAAGGTTTTCCCCTCACGAATTAGGAGGATCTATGACTCCCCTTGAAAAAAACCCCCTTTTACCCCATTATTTAAACCTGCCTTTTCCCTGCAGGACTGGTCGTCTCCTCGTCCAACTAGCAGATCGATCAAAATTCCCCAATTTCCTTCCGTCATTTTTTTCCAAAGAACAGCGAAGAACTTCCCCCAAAGAAGAAGTCGGTTTCTGGCATGATGCGAAAATACCCCCCCCTTGCCCCCCCCCCACCAATTCTAAATGATCAAAGCGCTTTCTTTCCTAAAGGAGCACTTCTTAACAAAAACCCCCTTTTCCAAATTGAGAAGCGAAACTTTTTCCCCAAAATCCCCCTGACTCCTCGATTTGGATCCCCCTCTTTCTTTTTTTAGATTTTTCTCCCCCCAAATCGATGTCTCCTTTTAACATTCAGGTTGCGCTCTTCCCTTCAGTTATGATATATTTTTTGTATCCCTGGCACATTGCTCGTCGTTCTCGCTTTCATCATGGAGTCCATCGTCCCTTCCAGTTTTTCTTATTTTCTGTTTTTGTAACCGACTTCTTCTCCGAACAACATCTGTTCGTTTACAGACCTTCCCGCATTTTCTCTTTCCTGTGCTCCACTCTTTTGAGAGGAGGAGTGTCCTCCTCCCCCCCTCTCTCAGCCGAAAAAGGAAATCGCGGGCCAGAACAGCAGACTGGAAAGAAGAGGGGTGTGATCCTCCTCACCGAGGCGCTCTTCCCTTTTTTACCTCGCCCCGTTCCGCTTTTTCCCCGATGGCCCCGGAGGGACCCTTTTGTAAAAAGGGAGGGGGCCTCTTTGAAAGTATCTTTTCTTTCCGCTACTCACCTGTCCAAAAAAACGATACATTTCAAGGAAAAACTTTCCCCTTTGGCCTAATGATCAAACGCTTTCTTCCCAATGCTGAAATATAATTTTCCTGCCAGAACCCTTACCCCTTTTTTTCTCCCATCTTTCTTTCAAGTTTGGCTCCTTCTTCAACAGATTCACTTTTTCTTTTAGCTAAGAGGTAGACTTTGAAGTCTATTCAATTCCGCTTGTCCCCCTATTTTTAAGAATCATTAACGCTCATTTCTTGCAACATTTTTCTCATTAGAGAAGCCCTTTTCTAAGAGTAGTTATCCTTTTCCTTTTTTAATTGAGCCACAATCCTTTTTGATATTTTTTTACCCCACGGCCTCCCCTTTATAGCTTTGTGACTCCCCCCCCTATACCTGTAATCCCTGTGTACGACGATCTTTCCATTGGCAACTTTCCCCTGTACTTTTGTTTTCAACGTTCAAAGAGTTGTACTGCAGCCCCCAGAATCAAGATTTGTTTTCTCGATTTTTATAATCTTCTCCTTACTCCAGATTGGCCAATTCTTCATTTTTCTCCCCCCCCTCGGATGGGGTGTAGCTTCTGTGAGTGAGCGAGTTTCCACAAATTGTCCTTCCGGCGCCCCTTGTGAGGGAAAGGCGCGGGCTTTCTAGCGGGAGCAAGAATTTTTTTCCCGAGCGCGGGGGGAGAAGCGTCCCCCTTTTTCCCTTTAATTTAATCAACCGGAGGTGGTTCCCATTTCAGTAGTACTAATAGCCCTGGAATTTCCTCCCCCAACAGCCACCCTTATATTAGGACTTTACCACCCTTTCTACTTTGAATGAAGAATTTTTTTTCCTAATTTATGAAAGTGCTTTTTTTAGTTCCCCGTTTTTTCCCACCAATGTCTTTGGAAGACCGCTTTGCGTGTAGGTCGTGTGTAACGCTCCTCCCAAACGCAGGAACCACCCTAGCCTGTTTTTCCTTTGCCTAAAAAACAGAGCCCCTGTGAGAAAACTTCTTTTCTTTGCGCGAAAAATTTTCCATTCCCTTCAATGTTCTGGCAGTCTCTAGGCCTACTCTTTTTTTCTTTCTGACCTTCTTTTGTAAGGCTCCCCCAAAAGTTAATCCGCTCCGGTGTGAACATACTCCCTCCTTTTTCTCGCGAATTTGAATATTATCACTTTCTTGATGTTCAGATTTACCCCCTCCCCACTTGTCTTTCTGGAGAATCAGACGGCCGTTGAGGAAGGAACTTATCTCTTTGTCTTTTAAAATACAGGGTTTCTGTTTGGGGATGTCTTCTATCCCACCTTTTTTTTAATGGTACTATCTCCCCTCCTAATAGTGGTTCCGGGATCCTCTTAACTCTCAACAAGTCGTTTCCCTTTCGAGTATCGCGGTGTTACATCATTCCCTTTTCTTGAGTTTAGGGAAGGAGTTTGCTTTGCTTTCCCCTGTTTTGTGTTTTTTTGATACTTCCTCGGCAGTTGGTCGGTGTTCTCTGTTTAGGGGGAAAGGGGCCCTCAAAATGTTAAGGAGTCCCTTCCAGAAAGGGGTGGAGTTTTCCCGGGATTCTTTCCTAGTGGTGGGGGGTGAGATTTTTTTTTCTTTTAGTCCCACCTTATGTATCCCAAAATCCTTCTTTTACCTCCTGGAATATTTGTCAATTCCTCAGCCCAAGACGCTCTTCCCAAGAGCAAGCAGTTTCCCCCCATCAGAGCAAAAACAGGTTGTTTCTCCCCAACGATACGCACCTCCCCCTCCCAAAAACGGATACCTTGCGACTCATTAAAGGTGTAACTTGGTTTCGAGTCCCCCCTTCAGGGTGCCCGTTTTTTCCCCCCTCTTCGAAAAATGGGAAACCGCCTTTTCCAAAGAGACCCCCTTTTATCTCAGCACAATCGAATGGAATCTTGACCCTCCCTTGGTCCCATTGTTTCCAAAGTATGATTCCCCAAGTGAAAAGTCAATTTTTTTTCCAATAGGAAAAACTTCCTCCTGCTCTTACAAATGAGCTCCCCTTCTATGGAAGTAGTTTAAAAAATTCCTTCTTCCTGAAAACTTGTGGTAAATCTTTGAACTTTCTTCCCTTACCCCCATGTATATATTCTATTTTCCCTCTGAATATGAAAAACCTCCCCCTTGAGTTAATTTTTTTTTGTTTTTTCCCCTGACCCCCCTTTTTTTTAGATCGCCTCACGAAAACGATCTCTTCTGCCTTTTAAATCGGTTTTTTCTCTCCCCTGATCTTTTGGTGCTTTAGTTCCGGCTTCCTCCCTTTTTCCCCCCCCCTCACCTTACCACCCCAGGAAGCGGGGCTTTCCCCTTAAATGGCTGGTTTTTTGTACAAAAAATGGTCCCACTACTATCGCCCCCTTCATGAAAAAAGACTTTTTAAGAATTGTTTCCCTTCCCTAAAAGCCCGTACTACTCCGCTCCCCTCTGGCTTTTCTCAGTTCAAGTTCTCCCCCTCAAAAGCTATTAGTACCCTCCTAAAGTCTTTTCATGATCTTTCGAATTGCTTATCTCCCCCCAAAAAAGCGATCTCCTCCTTTCTCAATTTATTGACCCTTCCCCCCCCAGCCTGTGACCTGTGCCTTTCCCATCCATTGGCGTGCGTTCCCCCTCCTCCACCCTTTTCAGTGATCTACAAACCTTCGTTCGAACCATCGCCAACATTTGCCCCTTATCTCGGTGTAACAAATACTTTTTTAACCCCCCTTTTGTGTTTTCAAACCGGAGAGCACCTCTTGGGGAAAACGATTTTCCTTTTTTTTTCTCTCCACAACCCTTCAAAGGGGAAACTTGTAAAAGAACGTCCTTCCCCCTCTACATTCCTTTCATAATACCAAGATAAATATCTAATTAGTTAAAAACCCACCTACATCCCCCATCAAAACTTGCTTTTCTGAGGGTCTCAGACCACCCTTCCGTGAAAAGCCCCTGTGGCAAGAATCTCCTGCCCCCTTTATCAAAAAAGCCCCTAAGAATTTATGAAGCTCCCTTTTAGATAAAACGCGTTCCCGTTCTGAAGATTTCCAACTAGCCAACTTTCCAGGAATTCCCCTTTCTCCCAAAAAATCCTCTGAATCTCAGTGGAGAAAAATATTCCTTCCCCCCTGCTCTCCAGTAAATGCTGAGCCCCCCTCCCCCCCCAAAAGAAAACCGGGGCGAACCCAGGCTTCTAGCTGGCTTTCCCTTCCCAAAAGAGAACCAATGGCTTTTTTTAGCACACAATTTTTAAAATAGATGACTCCAGGACACCATGACCACCTTGAAAAACAACCATTTTTCCTTCTTTAACCATGGCGATGTTATCTGGGTAGTCCCGTCTCCACTTAATTTCCCCAATGCATCTTCCCTTAAAAATCTTTTCCAGAGAATTTGCCAAATTTCATCTCGTCCCCCATAGATGTTGTTCCCCCCAAAAAGCAGAAGCTTTCCTCGAAAATAAATCCCCTCCCCCCCAACCTGTTTCTAAATGATCAAAGTCCCCCTTACAAGGTTTACTACTGCAAATATTGTGATGCTTCATCCCAACACCTCAGAAAATTGAATGTTTCCCCCCCACTCAGAAATCGATTTGGCCCCTTTTTGTGTTTGAGCCCCTCTTTCGCTTCAGTTTAGATTCTTCCCCCCTTTTCTGCTATCTTTTTGTTTCCCCTTTGCTCTTTAGTAAACAGTGCGTTTTCCCCCTCGTCCCCCCTGTCTTTCCGGTTGTCGGTATGTATTTTTTTTTTTGGTAACCGACTGACTCTTCTGCCCCCCCCCTCCCCCTCTTTTCGATTTTCTTCCCCTTCGTGTGATAATGATATAGATTTCTTCTTCCCTTCAGAGCTGCTGAAGTTTTGCTCTTCCCCTCCCCGGCAGGCCAATTTTTAACCAAATCCTCCCTCCCCTTTTTGTCATCTGGTCGGTTTCATTGAGTGTTTTTCACTCTTTTCTACATTCTCACAAATTTGTGGGCCCCCCCCCCCGGATATGGGCCCTCCAAAACTATCCTACACTTTTTTTTCTTTTGAACTTTTCCAAAGCTGTTCGTTATGAAATATAACGGAATTACCCTTCATATCTTAAAAAATCATTGTTTTTCCCTTTTTCCCTCTAGTTTTCCCCTGCACTTTTAAGATGTTCTTTCCATTGAAAGCTTCTTCATCCCTCACAACTTTGTTTTGATAACCCACTCCCTTTTTTTTTTTTCCTCCTCCTATTTGATTTAACTGCGAGCAGAATTTCTCTTTTTAAAGCCGTCGACCCTTTTGTGATTTTAATTGCTTTTTTTTTTCCCACTACTTTCACTTTCATTGCGATGTTTTGATCGCGGGAGTAGTAATGCTCCCCCCTTTTACGACGATTTTCCTTTTTCTCTTCGTCAGTAACTTACCTTTTTCTTAGAAATTCCCTAGTTGTAAAACATCCTTCGATTTTTTTCATTGGTTAACCTTTCTAAATAACGTTCCCTTTTTTTTCCATCGACATATTGGCACCTCTGCCCTCTTTTTTTTGAACCATTCTTCTTTCACGTCAATTTTATGTAGATCGCTGCACCCCTTTTTTTTCCCTTTCTTTTCCAACCTTTGCTTCCCAAAGTGGGACTCTTCTGTATAATAACTTTCTTTTTTCTAAGCTTTAGTGCGCCCCTTTACCTTTCCCAACCCGGTGTTCAACTTTACTTTCAGAGATTTTATTGAAGTTCTTATCCCCCCCACATATATTGCAGCCCCCCCCTGCTCCCGGCCCCCCCCCATGCTTTACCTTAACTGCCCCCCTTCATTTTTAATACTTTCTGACCTCTAGTTTTAAACAGCCTCCGCACTCTTTTTTTAAGAGCGCTGCCCCCCTCGAGTGGTCCTCTCAATTGCTTTAGATGCCTACCCACCATCATGAATCTTCATCCTTTCAGGCATGAAGCCCCCAACTTTTAGCCATCTTTTCCCCCTTTCTTGCCTTCCCTTAACCCATATTTTCGCTTAGTAAGATTTCCCCCCTCTCATTTTTCTTCTGAAATCCCTTAATTCTCTCCTCTAAGCGTAATTTTTCCCCCCCTACTTCCATAGTAATGTCTCTAATTTGATATTATCAAGCTTTTTTCTTCCCCCTTTTTTACCTTGCGTCCCAATGACTTTTCAATTTAATTTCTTACAAGCTTCACTCTTTTTCAAAATTCACATTCGTTTTTTTATACCCCTTGTCTTAACCCCTTTATATTTTAAATCTCTTTCTCTTCCCTTTTTTCGATTTTCAAGCGAAAACCCCTTTAGGAATTTGGAAATCCTCTCACCAAGTCGAGCTCCCTTTCTCTTTCTCTGTTTTCACTTTGGTAACTTCTGTCTAGTATTTTGCTTCGCTCCCCTCAACCTGTTGTTGCCTCTTTTTTTTTCGTTAGTGTTGTTTACGTAGTTGGGTCTTGCAATTCGGGTGACCAGACCCCCTGTAGGATTGAATTCAGTCCCTCTTTTTCTTTGTTGTTGAGAGAGATCCCCAAAACTGTCTGGACTGACCTTTTTTTTTTGTCTGGTGACAGAATGCAAAGTTTCCCCCCCCCTCCACTCCTCAAGAGCAAGTCCCTACCAGAGCAAAAACAGGTGTCCCACAAAATCGAGCCCCCCCCCCCTTTCCCCTCAGCTTACGGATAATGGAGTTAACCCATCTAAGTGTAAACTTGCTGCGAGTATGCCAAAGTCTTTGGTTTTTCCCACAACTATTTCCCTTTAAAAAGAAGATCTTTCAAAAAAATATAACGCTCTCTTTTCCCCCCAATTACATGGAATGCATTTCAGAAGTGAAGATTGATTTCCCAAAGATGAGTACCATCTCACCTAATTCCCCTCGCTGTAACTCAATAATCAATCCCTTCAAATTAGCTATACAGATCCTTTCCCTTTTTTCCCCCTTTACATCCCCTTGGGGTGAAATCCCAAAGAAATTTTCCCCCAAAGGGAATCTTCCCTTCTTGGCCCAAAAAATGACATTTGGTTTTTCACTGTAAATAATGCCCCCCCCCGAAGCCCCCCTTTCCCCCCCTGTTTTCACTTCAGAATGACCCCCCCTGTTTTATTCTCTCCAGTTCCTGCTCCCCTCTTCCTGCTTTTTTGAACCCTTTTCAAAAAGACCCCCCCCTTCAAAGAAGCGGGAGCGCTCTTCCCCCCGAGGCTTTTGTACTGAAACCCCCCCCTCGCTCATAAAGAAGTATGCTGCCTTGGGCGTATGCGTTAAGTTGAAACGTCCTAATATCATGAATTTTTTACTTTTTGATCATCCAAGAACGTCAGAAAAAGCTCTTCTTTTCCCCGTGGAAACACCTCTCGTGATTAAATTGAAAATTTTCTTTTTCCTTCCGTTTATTCCCCCTATAAATTTATTGATCCCCTCCAGCATGACAGACTCTTCTGCAGCTACTTGCCACTGTCCCTTCGCTCAGATTCTCTACAAAACCATCTCCCTAACAAATAGGCTATCTCCCCCCCTTCAGATGCATTATAAAAGGTTTTTCAACCCCCATTCCTATTGAGGAATTTCCCCCCCCCCGATCAAAAGCCTATGTTATTGCTACCCAGGTTCCCTGGGTCGATTTGGCCAAAATGAATAGTGTCAGTGTAGGAAAAAGGGCATACCCTCTTAGGAGAGACCCCCTCCCCCCCCCCTCCCCCCTTGACCTTCAAAAAAAGCCCTCCCCACAAATGTATTGATTCTTGCGTTAAAAAACATGCAGACTCTCTTGAAAGCAAATCGCGAGTTCTTTTTCCTCTTTAATGATTCTTACCCCCCCCCTTTAACTAATTTAGGAAGAAGCTTCCCTGAAGCACATATAAAATCCTTTTTTAAAAGAAAACCTAGCCAAACTTGAACCCCTTTTTTCTCCAAGGTCCCCTTAAGTTTTTATGGCAGTGTCTTTCGCCATTTCACGGTTTTTTTCCCCCAACCCCTCCTGCTGAGCCAAACCATTTTACTTTGACGGAGAGTTTCTTTGGCCATATCGAAGTATCTCCCCCCCCCCCCCTTTTTCGCCCCTAGATGAAGAACGCCCCTCAAATGACCCCCCCCCCCCGATGAAAAAAATATTATTCCCTCTTTGTCTTCTTCCTGTCTCCCCCTCAGCTCGGTCAAATGCAGTCTGATCAGTATCAAGAGAATTTCCCCTTCTCTAACATCTCAGAAATCGCTAGTTTTCTTTCCCCCCTCAGAAGTCGGTTACCCCTCTTCTGAAAATAACCCCTCCGCATGCTCCTGAGCACTTAACGACAAGGTTACCCTTTGCCCCCATTCCCCCCCAAAAAGATCTCAAAGAAGAATTGAGCCTTTTTTGAATGTTCAAAACGCCCCCTCCCATCCCGTGGTTTTTCCGACGGGGTGTGCGAGAGCCAAAGCTAGGCGGCGTGTTTTTTCCTTTGAAAAACCCCCCCCCCCTTTTTAGCTTTATTTTAAGGGAGGAGATGATTTTTGTTCTTTTCCCATGGAGAGGTCTCGCCCTGCCTGGGAACCTTTCATACCTTATAAAGGTGTAGGTATTCTCCCCGTTTACTGGGTAACCCCTTTCTCTTTTTGTTTTGAGATCGACAACCTCCCTCTTTACTATTCTCGTCGATCTAGATTTTTCTGCTGTGTTCTGCTTCCCCTCTGCTGAGTTGATCTTTTTGAGATGGGCCCTCTTCCCTGGTAGAAATAATATTTTTTTTCATCTGGTTGTTTTTCCTTGTTTCCCCTGAATCGTTTCTTTTCTCGACCAAACTTTTTGAAGCTACTTCGATAATTTTTTGCCCAAAATCTCCCTCCCCTCTCCTTTCCATTATGGCAAATTTTTCCCACCTGATGACACCCCCTTTCCCCCACCCCACAAACCCCTTCATTGTTTTTACAACCCCCCTTCTTTCAAAGTTTTGGCTAGTTCGCTCACTTTTAGATGTGCTTTTTCTTTTTCATATCGTCAATTAAAGATTTTTTGATTCCTTCATTAAACTTTGCCACATCGCTCTTTTTTCCCTCTTGTTTCTCCCCGCCGTCGACACGACGTAGTGTATACCCCATGAGCAATTTTGATCCTCAAACTAAGTCACGAAATTCCCCCCCCCTTTTTCTCGCCTTATTAATAGCTACCTGCTCCCGACTGATTTACAGAGTCATTTTTTACCTCTTGGTTTACCACATAGTGCCCCTTTTGAGTCCTTTTAATGAATCAGATGTGTTCCCTTCTGTTCAAACTCAGCATCTGACATATTGGCCCCTTTTAGATAGCCAGCTTTTTTTCGAACCCCCCCCTTGATATTCCCCCTGTGATTGGAAGCGAGTCCCCAAATGGCTCTTTGGCCCCTTTCTCCTTGTTCTGTCAAGTCTTTTCCCCCCGAACTTGCGATCGCTTTTTATAACTTCGACCTACATTTTAATTTAATCCCTCCCAGCAAGAGGTTCCCCCCCAGTTTTTTCTTGACGTTCTTGAGAAGTCCCCCCATAATTCAGGAACCCCCTTCATACTTCGCTTCCTTTTCCTCTTCTCTTCTCAATGCACACTCTTTTTTTCATACTTTCTGCCCTTTGTAGTAGTTTAAACCGGTCTTTTTTTAACAAAAGTTCTTTTTTTCTTATTTTGTCTTTGTAACGATATCAATGGCCTTTCCTTTCAGGAAACCCATTTTCCCTTCCCCTCCGGAACTTCCTTTTTCCCCAACGTGCATGAATGAAGCGTTCTTCCCACCCCATTTTGTAGCGGCTCTTCCCTTAAAATTTAGTGGCCCTCTCTTTTTTCCCAACCTATCCCTTTTTTTTGCAATCAGCTAGTATTCCCTAAGAAGATCCCTTCAAATTTCGGATTTTTTCCTTTCCCTTGTGTAATGACGTCTTTAAGGTTTGACCCCCTTTTGTATTCTGGGAGAGGCCCTTTTTCCCTGCTGGTAGGATATTGCTTTTCTCTTTCATCACTTGTAAGCGCTCTTTTCTTTTTAATTTCTTAAGCTTTTTGCCCTCCATGTGCAATAAAAATCCCTGTTGCTTGCTGATCCTCCCCTTATATTTTGAAAGTTACTATTAGGATTTTCCCCTTTCCCCTTTTGTTTTTTTTTCAAAAAACGGGCCTCCTCTTGGAATACTCTCCACCGTCGAGATTTTCCCCCCTCAAGTGCTGTTTTTTTGTAACTTCTGCTTTTTCTTTTTTATGCTCGAGTGGTTGTATAGACTCCCTTGATGTTTGGTATGGTTGAACCCTTTCTTTCTTTCTCTCGGTATTTGGTTTTTTTCATTCTGTCACAAGACAACTCCCCTTTTGAATTCAGTAAAGACTTTCTTCTATTTCTCCCTCCCCGATAATCTTCCCTCCAAATGTCTGGACTGATTCCCCTCTTTCTTTTCTGGTGAAAGCGCCCCTTTTCCCCCTCCATACGTAACCCCCCCAAGAGCAGCAGTTCAACCAGACACACCCCCCTTCCCCAAAACAGGTTGATCCCGCCCCCTTCCCAACTAGAGCACCCCCTTCCAGATCGATTCATTGATGTTAAAAACTCCTGGAATCATTAAAGGGGTAACACCTTTTTTGTGCGAGGGATTCCCCTTTTCTCCCCCGTGTTTCAAAACAACTTTTCTTCCCCTCCCAGCTCTAGGACAAGTTACCCCCCCGCTTTTTAGAGTTCTTCCCACACCCACCCCAAACGCCTTTCCTTGCCAAAGATCGAAGCCATTTTTCCGAAATAAAACTTCTGATTCTTCCCCTTCTTATCCAGTTTCCCTTCCCTATGAAAAAGCAATAAGCAAATCCCCTCCCTATCACAAAGTAGATCCTCGCCTTCCGAAGGAGTTTCCCCACACTTCCCTTACCGTTGTTTTCCATTACCTTACAAAGACCTTTTCACGAGAAAACTTTTTCTTTTTCTTGCTGAGTCAATCTTCCCCTCTGGCCCCTTTTTCCTAGTCAACCCCCTCTATGGGGTTTTCCTGCCAAGAAAATTTTTTTTTCATCTAAGCTACACCTCCGACTCCGCATCCCTCGGTTTTTATTAAGATTCCTTCTCCTTCCCTCCCCTTTTTTCCTGATTTTTCCTCTTTTTCTCCTTACATCTTGTACAAAAGCCATACCCCCCCTCTCTTCTGGCCGCTCCCCCCCTTTTTTTTTCGAAAGCGCCCTTCTTCCCTTAACTCACTTAAAATAGAATGAACCAAATTCTCTTTGTCGGTGCGTTCCCAGTCTTCAAGTCCTAAATATCCTGTCCGCTCCTTTTTTCTGTTTTTGAGGAATATGAGTTCTATGAGCGCCTTTCCCTCCCCTCTTTCTTTCTTCGTTATACTGGAACAACTCCCTTGGAAAAAACTCTTGCTGCTTTCCCCTCACCTTTAGGTAGATGCTTATCTCCCTTCCTTAAAAACGGTGTTTTGACCCCCCCTTTTCTCCCTCTCGCCAAGGGGGACCCAGCAGCCAAGGTTGGTGCAGAGACTTGCCACTTCCCCCTTTTGGGGAGGTGGAAACATGCTCCCCCTCCACATCCTTTCCTTATTTCCCCCCCCCTCGAACATATTCTTTTCCCCCCCCCTGGCTAGCGCCAATATTTTTCCCCCTTTTAGATGCTATAACAGTTTCCCCTTCTAAACATACTCTCTCCTTGTTCCTTCTTGCTTCCCTGTTAAACAATTTTCCTTTCCTCCCCCCGAAGATGTTTACAACCTTTTCTACTTTGAACACCCCCTTTCCCGATGAACCCACTTCTTTTAAAAGACCCTTTTTCTTCCTTTCCACCCCCCCTTTAATAAATTCCTCTCATAATACCCCGATGCCCCTAGCACCTTTTCTTTTCCTTAGTTAAAACCCCTCCCCCTTCTCTACGCAAAAATTGCTCCCCCCCTTGAAGACACGAAGAGTGTCGACGTCTTTTCCACAAAACATGCTCTCCCAAAATCTGCTCCGAAGTGTACTCCCTCT